>WNFF01001947.1_pt1 | contig 17887 bp, 16 predicted proteins | sample 5400441 | NCBI WGS metagenome assembly WNFF01 (sample SAMN13153345, study PRJNA577476) | soil metagenome | isolation source: 120 cm saprolite under Douglas fir tree site 2 hole 3 replicate 1 | place: USA:California | collected 2015-04-18 | reverse complement strand
AGCGGGACGATCACTGTGCCGTTGCAGCGGCTCACGAGCGCGGCCGAGGCCGTCGCGGTCGGGGACTACTCGCGCCCAGTGCGCATCACCCGGCGCGACGAGCTGGGGCGTGTGGCGGAGGTCTTCAATAGTATGGCGCAGCGCGTCCACGAGTCGCAGCAGCGCCTCGAGGGCCAGGTGCATGACCGCACCGCCGAGCTGGAGGCCCTGAAGCGCGCGCAGGTCGAGCGGGCCAGGGCGGAGGACGCGCTGCGCGTCACGCGCTCCCGTCTCGAGCAGATGGTCAACGCCAGCACCGCGGTGATTTACGCGGTTCAGATCACCGGCGACACCTTCACTCCCGTGTGGCGGAGCGAAAACATCACCCGGCTGACCGGCTACGACCTGGCGGAGACGATGGGGCCCGGCTGGTGGTACAGCAACCTGCACCCGGAGGACCGCGAGCGCACGATGCGCGAGGTTGCCCGTCTGTTGGCCAAGGGCGAGTTCGTCGCCGAATACCGCCTGCGCAACAAAGACGGCACGTATCGGTGGATCCTCGACGAGGCCCGACTCCAGCGGGACGCGTCCGCTCAACCGGCGGAGGCTGTGGGGGCCTGGATCGACATCACCGACCGCAAGCGGCTCGAGATGCAGCTGCAACAGGCGCAGAAAATGGAAGCCGTCGGCCAACTCGCCGGCGGGATCGCGCACGACTTCAACAATATGCTGACGGCCATCGCGGCGAACGCCGAGTTGGTCCAGGACGCACTCCCCGCCGGAGATGCGCTCCGTGATGACGTGGAGGAGATCAAGTCCGCAACGACGCGCGCCGCCGCGCTGACACGGCAGTTGCTGGCCTTCAGCCGCCAGCAAGTGCTGCAACCGCGGGTGTTGGAGTTGGACAGCGTGGTGATGGGCATGGACCGGATGCTGCGCCGGATCATCGGCGAGGACGTCGACCTGGTCACCGTCCTACCGCCGGGCGTCGGGCGCGTGGAGGTCGATCCGGGTCAGATCGAGCAGATTGTGCTCAACCTCGCCGTGAACGCCCGCGACGCGATGCCGACCGGCGGCAAACTCACGATTGAGTCATGTTGGCGGTTAGTGATACTGGAATGGGGATGACACCGGAGGTCAAGGCCCGCGTCTTTGAGCCCTTTTTCACTACCAAAGAGCCGGGCAAGGGAACCGGCCTGGGCCTTGCGACCGTCTATGGCATCGTGAAGCAGAGCGGCGGCTTCATTTGGGTGTACAGTGAGCCCGGAGCGGGGACCGCGTTCAAGCTCTACCTGCCACGGGTTGAGGAGGCCGCAGCGCCGCTGGCGCCGCGAACGGTCGTGGAACCGCAGCGGGGGACGGAAACCATCCTTCTGGTCGAAGACGAGGCGCCGGTCCGGCGCGTCGCCCGCGAGGTGCTGCGCCGCTACGGCTACAAGGTGTTGGAGGCCCGGCGCGGCGAGGAGGCACTCGCCATCTGCCAGGACCATCCGGGGGTGATCCATCTCGTTGTGACGGATGTCGTGATGCCGGGAATGAGCGGCCCTGAGCTGGTTCAGCAGCTCAGCGTGCTGCGTCCCGGGATCAAAGTGCTCTTTGCCTCCGGTTATCCCGGTGAGGCCATTGCCCACCACGGCATTCTGGACCAAGGTGTAGCCTTTCTCCAGAAGCCGTTCTCGGTGGCGGAACTGGCGAGCAAGGTGCGTGAGGTGCTGGAAGGCGAAGCTGTCCGCGGTCCATAAACTCTCTACATTAGGCAATGGTCGAGATCCCCGTCGCGGGTGCCGGCCCCGCCGGGCTGGCTGCCGCGCTCACCCTCGCCCGCGCGGGCGCGCGACCGGTCGTCTACGAGCGCCGCCACGAGGTCGGCGCCCGCCACCACGGTGACTTTCAGGGACTCGAGAATTATTCGACCCGCGGTGATGTGCTGGACGAGTTGGCCGGGATCGGCATCACCACCGAGTTCGACTGTCATCCGGTCGCGGAGGCGGTGCTGTACGGACCCGATGGCCGCGCCTGGCGCTACCGGGCGAGCACGCCCCTCTTCTATATGGTGCGCCGCGGCGTCGAGGCCGGCTCGCTCGACCAGGGCTTGAAGCGCCAGGCCCTCGCCCACGATATCGAACTGCGCTTCGGCACGGCGCTTGCCGAAACCGCCTCGGGAGTCCGTGCCACGGGCCCGCGCGGGTCCTATGCCATCGTCGTGGGTTACCTCTTTCCCACCACGCTCCCCGACGCGTTGATCGGTGTGCTGTCCGACCTGCTCGCTCCACAGGGCTACGCCTATCTCGTGACCGCGGGCGGCCGAGCGACGCTCGCGTGCTGCATCTTCGCCGACCGCGCGAATTACCGTCGCTACCTGGACCGTACCGTCGCATTCTTTCAAGCACGCGCCGGGATCGACCTGGCGGGTGCGCGGCGCTTCGGCGGCACGGGAAACGTCCGGTTGCCCGCCACCGCGCGCAGCAACGGGGGAGGAACGCTCCTCGCGGGGGAGGCGGCGGGATTCCAGGATGCGTTGTGGGGCTTCGGGCTGCGCTATGCGATGGTATCGGGGCACCTCGCGGCCCGCGCCCTGCTCGAGCGCGACCCGGCGTCCTACGACCGTCGCTGGCGCGCCCGGTTCGGCGGCCTGATCCGAGCGTCGCTGGTCAACCGCTACTTCTTCTCCCGACTGGGCGATCGCGGCTACGGCGCCTTCCTGCGCCGCCTTGGCTCGGCTGCCGACGCGCGGGAATGGCTGCACCACCACTATGCGCCGTCAGCCTGGAAGGACCTCTGGTATCTCCTGCTGCGCGGTGCAAATTAGATGGCCTCTTGGCGGCTTTGGTCGGGACGTGGCCCAAACGCAGGAGGCAGGCTGGCTCTCATGGCGGGACGACTGTGGGGACGCTTGCAGACCGACCTCGACGTGAAACTGCGCCGCGGGGCGTGGTACAAAGTCCTCAAGGTCGAGGGGCTGGAAGCGACGATTGAAGTGAACCTGCGGCCATACACCATCCTCAAGGGGCTCCTCGAGCTCAGCCCCAAGGCGCCGGTGCGCTGGACGGTCGTGCCGGTCCCCCATCACGTGAAGCACGCACTGGTCAAGCCCGGCGAGAGTTACGGGGTCTGCCCCAGCTGCACCGAGCGCGCCGAGCTGCCGCGCAAGGCGGAGCGGCACACCTGCCCGCGGTGCCGGCGCGACTACGCCGTCGCTTGGGACGAGCGATACCTGGACATAGCCTGAACGCGGGTCCGGCCCGCTGCGGGGCCGTCTGATCCACGCCCAGGTGATTCTCAACCCCACAGCCGGTGGCGGCGCCGGGGGTAAGGCGACCGACGCGGTGGCGCGGGAGTTCCGACGCCAGGGGTGGACAATCGCGCTCACGGAGACGACTGGCCCAGGGCACGCCACCCAGCTCGCCGCCGAGGCCGTGAAGCGCGGCGTGCCACGGGTCATCGCGGTCGGGGGCGATGGGACGGTACACGACGTAGCGAATGGACTGTTGCGCGCCGGCGGCGACGCCGCGCTCGGCGTTATTCCGCTCGGCTCCGGGAACGACTTCGCCAAACTCGTCGGCCTCTACCGCCACAGCATCCCGCGGGCCGTGGCCCGGCTCGTCACCGCGCCCAGCCGCCTGTTCGACGCCGGCGAGGTGCGGGGGGAGCACTTCGTGAACTCCATGGGGGTCGGGTTTGGGCCCGCCGTGGTGCGGCTGCGCAACGAGCTGCCGGGCCTGAAAGGCTTCCTGTCCTACCTCGTGCCCGTGGTCCGAGCGTTCGTGCGCTTTCGGCCCCCGCGCCTTGAGGTTCGCTCGGCCCAATGGACCGAGACGGGGTACATGATGCTGGTCGAGGTATGCAACGGGACGACGGCCGGTGGCGATTATCGGTTCGCCCCCACCGCCAACCCCGCCGACGGGTGGCTCGATGCCTGCCTGATCCGCCGGGTGTCCCTGCCGCGGTTCCTGCTCGCCCTCCCGCGCGTGATGCGGGGTACCCACACCCAGATGCGTGAGGTGGCCTTGTTCCAGACTCGTCGGCTCACGATCCGCTGCGCCGAGACGCCGCTGCTCCTACATTTGGACGGCGAGCTGCGGGACCCCGGCGTCCACGAGGTGACGGTGCGAGTGCGAGCGAAATGCCTGAAGGTGCTGGTCGCCCAATGACCAGGCGCCAGACTGTTGGACCGTTGGACTGTCGGACGGTCGCCAACGTGTGGGCGCGGGTTCTGTTGCTGTCCTCATTATTGATCGCCCGCCCATCTCACCGTCTATCCGCCCAGGACACGACCCGGCTCGCTCCGGTTGTCGGGGCGCGCGTCGTCGCCATCGACACGACACACCGCGTGTCGCCCGGCGGCGCGTTCCGGCGCTCTGTGCTGTTCCCCGGGTGGGGCCAGGCGGCCACGGGACGGCCTACGAGCGGTGCGCTGTTCGTCGCCTGGGAAGGGCTCACGATGATGATGACCCTGAAGGCGCAGCGGGAAGCCGATTATTTCAAGCAGATCGGTGCGACCGGGCTCAAGCACAAGCGTCAAGAGGTGCAGGACTGGCTCGTCCTGTGGATCTTCAACCATCTCTTCTCGGGTGCCGAGGCATACGTGGCGGCGCACCTGCAGGATTTCCCCAAAGAGCTGAAGCTCCAGTCCGTTCCCGGCGGTATCGGCGTCTCGGTCCCGCTGCCCTGATCCGTGAACGCGGCGCCGCTGGGTGTGTTCGACTCCGGGATCGGTGGGTTGACTGTCGCCCGCGCGCTGTTCGAGCGGCTACCACGCGAGTCGGTCATCTACTTCGGGGACACGGCGCGCGTTCCCTACGGCCCCAAGTCGCCCGACACGGTGCGGCGCTACAGCAGCGAGATCCTCGCCTACCTGCTCGGCCGCGGGGTGAAGGCCGTGGTGGTTGCCTGCAACACCAGCACCGCGCACGCGCTCCCACACCTCCAGGCTATCTCCCCCGTGCCCGTCGTGGGCGTCATCGAGCCAGGCGCGCGCGCGGCACTCGGGGCGACCCGAACGGGGAAAATCGGCGTGATCGGCACCGCGGGGACCGTGGCGAGCGGCGCCTACGAGCGCGCCATCCGCGCCCTGCGCCCCACGGCGGAGGTGCACTCGCAACCGTGTCCGCTGTTTGTGCCGTTGGTCGAGGAAGGCTGGTTCGATCATCCGGCGACCGCGCTCGTCGCGCGCGAGTACCTGGCACCACTGAGCCAGGCCGGTGTGGATGTGCTCGTGCTCGGTTGTACGCACTACCCGCTGTTGAAGCCGCTGCTCGAGCGGGTCATGGGGACTGGTGTGACCTTGATCGACAGCGCCGCAGAGACTGCGCAGGTGGTTGCCCGAGAGCTCTCCGCCCGCGGCCTGGATGCCCCCCCCCACCAGTCGGCCAACTCCTCCCCCCGCGAGCATGTGTTCGTCGTGTCGGACGACGAGCCGCACTTCCGCAGGGTCGGAGCCCGGTTTTTAGGGGAAAAACTGCAGAAGGTGGAAGTCGTACCGCTCGGCTAATGGCGAAGCCGTCACCCATCAGTCGCCAGGGAACACCTTCAATTCAATGCGGTCGTGTGTGATGATCGCATACCGCCCGCCGTCCAGGAACGCCCCCGGGTTGAGATAGGCCCGGCCGTCAGGGAGCGACTCCAGGCGCGGCCGGTGCGTGTGCGCCATCACGACGAGCTGGAGATCCGATCGACGCTGCAACAGGGCCGTTGCCCACGCCCGCTGTGCCTCGGCCGCCCGATCCAGCACCGCCCGATCCTTGGTCGTGTCGGCCAGCCGGCCGGAGAGCTTGCCTGCGATCCAGAAGCCGAGGTCGGGATGGAGCTGGCGGAAGGACCAGATGGTCATCGGGTGACGCGTCACCCGGTGCAGCAGCTTGGCGCTCCAGTGTTGCTCCGTGAAGCCGTCGCCATGCGCCACGAACGCGCGTCGCCCCGCGAGGTCCAGCTCGGCCTCACCGCCGTAGAACGTCAGCCCCAAGTCGTCGGTCAGAAACTTGCCGCCCCAGCGATCGTGGTTGCCCCCCACGAACGTGATGGCGACGCCGCGAGCGCGGCAGGCCTGTAGCTGCGCCACGCTGGCGAAGTGCTTGCGCGGGATGACGGCGCCGTACTCGAACCAGAAGTCGAACAGATCGCCGTCAATGAGGAGGTGGTCGCCGGGCCGCGGCACGCGCGCGAGGAAGGCGTGGAACGCCGTCTCAACGGCGACGGGGACCTGGCCGAGGTGAGCGTCGGCGACGACGACGACCCGGCCCGTAGGGGAGAGGGCGGGGGGAGCGGCGGCAGGCACGGCCCCAAGCTAGGAGCGGTGTCGAGGAGCGGCAAGCCTATCTCGCGGAACAGGATAGCTTAGATTACCAGCAATCAGATGAAGAGCACGCGCGAGCGGCAGCAAACGGCGGAGCGGTTAGGGGGGGGCGCTACGAGCGCTCCACCCCCGGCGTTGCCTCCTGCTACCGGTGGGGACAGGCAGGAGCGTGTCGCCGAAGTGCACCGTCGTCCCAGCCGGAACCCCGGGGCGCCGTTCGATCTCGAGCTGGTGAGCGCACTGCGGGTGAACCGCAGTGCAGTCGAGCGCCGTGCCGCCACGATCCCCACGCGCCGCACCGTCAAGAAACAGTGGCAGGCCGCTTGGCTGCTGCGAGCGATCACCTGCCTGGACCTCACCACCCTCCAGGGCGACGATACACCTGGTAACGTGCTGCGGCTGTGCGCCAAAGCTCGCCGACCGCTGCGCGAGGACCTGGTCGAGGCCCTCGGCGTCGCGCACCTGGGACTGCAGGTCGGCGCGGTGTGCGTGTATCATGCGCTCGTCCCGGTCGCTGTGGGCGCGCTCAGCGGCTCCGGGATTCCCGTGGCCGCAGTGTCTACGGGGTTTCCGGCGGCATTGAGCCCATTCCTCCAGCGGGTCGAGGAGATTCACGCCTCGATCGGGGCGGGCGCCCGCGAGATCGACGTGGTCATCACGCGCGCGCACGTCCTCACCGGAAACTGGGAGGCGCTCTACGACGAGGTCCGGGCGTTCCGTGAGGCGTGCGGCGACGCGCTGCTCAAGGTCATCCTCGGCACCGGCGAGCTCGCCACCCTGACCAACGTGGCGCGCGCCAGCCGCGTCGCCATGCTGGCCGGCGCGGACTTCATCAAGACATCCACCGGCAAAGAGGCCGTCAACGCCACGCTGCCGGTCGGGATCGTCATGGTGCGGCAAATCCGCGAGTACCAGGAGGCGACCGGCCACCAGGTTGGCTTCAAGGCCGCGGGCGGCATCCGGACTGCCAAGGCGGCCCTCGAATGGCTCATGCTGATGAAGGAGGAACTGGGCAACGCCTGGCTCCGCGCCGACCTGTTCCGCATCGGCGCGAGCGCGCTCCTGACCGACATCGAGCGTCAGCTTGAGCACTTTGTCACCGGCCGTTACTCGGCCGCTCACCGCCATCCGATGGTCTAAGGGCTGCGATGAAAGAGACCACGCTGGGCGTCAGTGAGATCTTCGAGACAATGGAGTACGGGCCGGCGCCCGAAAGCGACAAGCCGGTACTGGATTGGCTCGCCGGGCACAACCATGCCTTCGGGATCTACGTCGGCGGGCGCTGGGTGGCAGGAGAGCAGGGCAAACACTTCGACGTTATCAACCCGGCGACGACCCAACGACTCGCCCGGGTGGTACAGGCGAGCGCCGCCGACGTCGACGCGGCCGTCCGTGCGGCGCGCGAGGCCCTCCCGGCGTGGGCGGCGCTCACCGGTCACACGCGCGCCCGACACCTCTACGCCTTGGCGCGTGCGGTGCAGAAGCACGCCCGACTGCTCGCCGTGCTCGAGAGCATGGACAACGGCAAGTCGATCCGCGAGACGCGCGATCTCGACATCCCACTCGTCGCCCGGCACTTCTATCATCACGCAGGGTGGGCCCAGCTGCGTGACGCCGAGTTCCCCGGCCACGGTCCGGTCGGCGTGGTCGGGCAGATCATCCCTTGGAACTTTCCACTGCTCATGGTGGCCTGGAAGGTGGCTCCGGCATTGGCGGCGGGAAACACGATCGTTCTGAAGCCGGCGGAGCTCACGCCGCTCACCGCCCTCGCGTTCGCCGAGATCGCCCAGCAGGCGGGACTGCCCCCCGGCGTCCTCAACGTGATTACCGGCGACGGCACGACGGGGAAAGCGCTGGTGGATCACCCCGACGTGGACAAGATCGCCTTCACCGGGTCGACCGAGGTCGGGCGCATCATCCGCCAAGCGAGCGCCGGCTCGGGGAAGCGGCTGTCGCTCGAGCTCGGCGGCAAGAGCCCGTTCGTCGTCTTCGAGGACGCCGACCTGGACAGCGTGGTCGAGGGCGTGGTGGATGCGATCTGGTTCAACCAGGGGCAAGTCTGCTGCGCGGGCTCGCGCCTGCTGGTGCAGGAGGGCGTGGCGCAGCGGCTGATCGCCAAGTTGCGCGCGCGGATGGAAAAGCTGCGGGTCGGACCACCACTGGACAAAGCGGTCGACATGGGCGCCATCGTCGCGCCAGTGCAGCTCGAGCGCATCCGCGGCCTCGTGAACAAGGGCGTGGAGGAGGGGGCCAAGATGTGGCAGCCCTCCTGGGCGTGTCCGACGGAGGGCTACTTCTACCCGCCCACGCTGTTCACCGACGTCTCCCCCGCGGCGACGATTGCGCAGGTGGAGATCTTCGGGCCGGTTCTCGTCTCGATGTCGTTCCGCACCCCCGCGGAGGCTGTGGCGCTCGCCAACAACACACCATACGGCCTCGCGGCGAGCGTCTGGACCGAAAACATCAACCTCGCGCTCGACGTCGCGCCGCAGATCAAGGCAGGCGTGGTGTGGATTAACTGCACCAACCTGTTTGATGCGGCCTCCGGCTTCGGCGGCTACCGCGAGTCCGGGTTCGGCCGCGAGGGCGGCCGGGAAGGGATGTGGGAGTACCTGAAACCTGACTGGGAAAGAGAACTGGGGAGTCGGGCAGGGGACACCCGCAGCGTCGCGGTGCCGGTGGAGCCGACAGCACAGACCATTCCCAGTTCCCCAGTCCCTCTTCCCCCCATCGACCGGACCGCGAAGCTGTTCATCGGAGGCAAGCAGGTCCGCCCCGATCAGGGGTACTCCCGTCGCATCGTGGGACGCGGCGGCCGCATCGTCGGCGAAGTCGGCGAAGGCAATCGCAAGGACATCCGCAACGCCGTCGAGGCCGCCCACGCCGCTGCGGCCTGGGCGCGGGCGAGCGGCCATCAACGTGGTCAGATTCTCTACTACGTCGCCGAGAACCTCTCGGCACGCGTCGACGAGTTTGCGTCCCGGATCCACGCCATGACCGGCCGCCCACCCAGTGACGCCCGGCGCGAGGTCGACGCCACCATCGCGCGGCTGTTCACCTACGCGGCCTGGGCCGACAAGTACGACGGTCAGGTCCACGACGTCCCGGTGCGCGGAATCACGCTCGCGATGAACGAGCCAATGGGCGTGATTGGTCTGGCGTGCCCGGAGGACGGTCCGCTGCTCGCCTTCGTGTCACTGGTCGCGCCGGCGATCGCGACGGGCAACACCGTTGTCGCGATTCCCTCAGAGGCCCACCCGCTCTCTGCCACCGACTTCTACAGCGTGCTCGAGACGTCCGATGTGCCGGCCGGTGTGGTGAACATCATCACGGGCGGGAAGGACCCGCTCGCGTTGGTCCTGGCGGAGCACCTCGATGTGGACGCAGTGTGGCATTGCAACGGGCGCACCGGGGGTGGGGAGGGAGGCGCCGCGGTGGAGCGCGCCTCGGCCGGCAACATGAAGCGCACGTGGGTCTTGACGCATCCCCGGGACTGGTTCGATGTGCGCCAGGGTGAGGGGCGGGAATTCTTGCGCGAGGCCACCCAGGTCAAGAACATCTGGATCCCCTACGGCGAGTGAAGGCTCCTCCTCCCCCGTCCCCCCTTCCGAGACCGGCCGGCGTCATCAGCGCCATCGAGCACCGCGTCAACTATTCTGAAACCGACCAGATGGGGCTCGTGTATCACGGGAACTACGTCATCTGGCTCGATATGGCGCGCACGGAGCACATGCGCGCGACCGGGCTCACCTACAAGGAGCTGGAGGAACAAGGCGTCTACCTGGCGGTGACCGACTTGCGCGTCCGATACCGCCAGCCCGCGCGCTACGACGACCTGCTGTGCATCCGCTGTTGGGTGCGCGATCTCGCCTCGCGCCGGGTCACCTTCGGCTACGCTGTCGAGCGCGCCGCCACCGGCGAGCTGCTCGCAACGGCGGAGACGGCGCTCATCGCCCTCGACCGCCGACACTCCCTCACCCGCATACCGGAGCACGTGAGTGACCTCCTGCAGTCTGCGCCGGACCCAGTCCGTCTCTAACCTCGCGCTGCTGCTGCTGCTGGTTGGCGCCCCGCTGCCCGGCGTTGCGCAGCAGCCCACGGCCGCCCCATCGCAACAGGATGAAGCGGTGGTGAGCCTGCTGGCGCAGCTGCTCGCCGCGAGCGACGCCCGCCGCTTCGACGGCGCGGCACTGCGCGAAGGGTTGCGGCACGCCGATCCCGGCGTTCGCCGTCAGGCAGCGCTCGCGACGGGCCGCATCGGCGACCCCGCCGGGGTGAACCTGCTCGTGCCTCTCCTCGCGGATTCGAGTGTCGTCGTGCGCGCCGCCGCGGCCTTCGCGCTCGGGCTGCTGAAGGACACCCTCGCCGTCGACGCGCTGCTCGCCACCGTGCGCGGTCGCTCGGCGGAACAGCAGGACCTCCCGCAGCTCGAGGCGGTCAGCGCCATCGCCAAGATCGGCGGGACCGCGGGAGTGCGGGCGCTCACCGTGATCCTCGAGTCCGCCTCGCCGGGCAGCGAGGTCCCCCCCGCTGTCAGTCGCGTACTGCTCGAAGCCTGGCGCCTCGGCCGCCGCGCGCCCGTCGCGACCCTGGCGAGGTTCGCTGAGGCACCGGATGCCTTGGTGCGCTGGCGCGCCGTCTACTCGCTCGCGCGGCTGCGAACCCCGGCAGCCGTGCCCACCCTGGTCACCGCGCTGCAGGACCGCGATCCCAACGTGCGGGAGGCGGCCGCGCGGGGAATCACCGGCGCCCTCGTGGACAGCGCCAAGGCGGACCGCCGCGCGCTGGCCTCGCGCCTGCGACCACTGCTACAGGAGCGCGACCCGCACGTTCGCATCAACGCGCTCCGGGCGGTGGCCGGCCTACGCGACAGCACGCTCGTCGGCGACGTCGCGCCTCTCGCCTCCGACGCGGACCCCGGCGTCGCCGTCCAGGCCGAGACAACCCTCGGTGCCATCGGCGGCCCCGTCGCTGCCCAGGCGCTCCAGGCCCGGCTCACCACGCAAGTGTTCGCGCTGCGACGCCAGGCGCTCATCGGGCTCGCTCAGGCGGATAGCGCGGCCGGCGTAGCGGCGGCTGCAACCGCGACGGCAGACCCTGACTGGCGCTGGCGCCACGTCGCCGCGGAAGCCTACGACGCAGCGAGGAATCGCGGACACCTCGAGGGGTTGCTCGCCGACCCGGACGGACGCGTGGTCGCCCGCGCGTTGCAAGGGCTGCAGCGCGTCGTCAGCGACAGCAGCGACGCCGGACTGTCGGGCCGCGCCCGCGCGCTGCTAGCGCACGCCGACCCCGCCGTCCGCAGCGTCGCCGCGGACTTGCTCGCCCGACACCCCGATCCCGACGACGTGGACCGCTTGACTCAAGCCTACCTCCGGGCCGCCGGCGATCCGTTCGACGACGCCCGCCTCTCAGCCGTCGCGGCGCTCGCGGCGATCGCCCGCGGCGGCGCGGCGGGACGCTTGCGGGTGGCGAACCAGTTCCTCGCAAAGGTCCCCAAGGCCGAGGACTACCTCGTTCGCCGCTTGGCGGCCGACACGTTCCCGGATGCGGCGGAAGCGTGGGGGGCAGGAGGAAGTCGAGAGCAGCCCATCGCCACGGGGCGCAGCGACGCCGACTACCGTGACGTCGCGCGACGCTACTTGCTGCCCGCGCTGGGCGGCCAGCCGGCGCCCCAGGTGATGATCGAGACCGACCGCGGCAGCCTCGCCGTCGAGCTCCTCCCTGGGGAAGCTCCCCTCACCGTCGCGGCGTTTCTCGGGCTCGTGGACCGGCACTTCTTCGACGGATTCCGGTGGCATCGCGTCGTCCCGAACTTCGTGGTGCAAGACGGCGATCCGCGCGGGGACGGCTGGGGCGGCCCGGGGTTCGTGTTGCGGGACGAGGTCAACCCGGTGCGCTACGAGACGGGTACTATAGGGATGGCACTCTCGGGCCCCGACACCGGCGCCAGCCAGTACTTCATCACGCTGTCGTCGCAGCCACACCTGGACGGTATCTACACCGTGTTCGCTCGCGTGGTGGGAGACGCACGCCCGCTGCAACTGATCGCGCAAGGGGACCGCATCCGGAGCATCCACCGCTGAGCCCCCGTCTCGATCTCCTCCGGACCGCGGCCCTGCTGCTCGTGACCGGCGCAGCGCTGCCGGCGACTGCGGCGGCCCAGTTCGGCTACTTCGGGCAGAACAAGGTACAGTACCGCCGGTTCGACTGGCGCGTGCTGCGCAGCGACCATGTGGATCTCTACTTCTATCCGGAGGAGGAGGAGCTCGGGCGCGTGGCGCTGGGCTACGCCGAGGAGAGCTACGGCGTCCTGGCACGGCGCTTCAACCACGCGGTGCGGCGCCGCATTCCCCTAATCATCTACGCCTCGCATACCGACTTCGAGCAGACCAACATCCTGCCGTTCGTGCCGCCGGAGGGACTGCTCGGCGTCACCGAGTTCCTGAAGCGCCGCGTCACCCTCCCGTTTACGGGGAGCTACACCGATTTCCGCCACACGCTGCGTCACGAGTTGGTCCACGTCTTCCAGCTCAGCCTCGAGACCGAGGTATTCGCGCGCTACCCGCGGCTGCATCATGCCGCAGTGCCGCTGTGGTACACCGAGGGGCTCGCCGAATTCTTCTCCGCGGGCGAGGACACGCGGGATGAGATGATCCTGCGGGACATGACGATCTCCGGCCAGCTTCCGGCCCTCAAGGAACTCACCTACGCCTATGGGGGAATCATCTATCCCCTGGGAAAAGAGATCCACCGCTTCCTCGCCGAGAGCTACGGCGAGTGGCGCATCCCCGAGTTGTATCGCCAGCTGTGGAAGTATCCGACGTACGCCGAGGCGATGGCCGGAGTCTACGGGCGTACCCTCGAGCAACTGTCGGACGAGTGGCAGTTCTGGATGCGCCGCCGCTACTATCCGGTGGTGAAGGTGGCGACGCCGCTGGCGATCACCTCGCAGCTGCTCACTCGGCTCGCGATCAAACCCACGGCGTACTGGGACAGCCGGGACAGCACCAGCGCCTTCCTCTACTTCTCCCCCGCAACTGGCTACACCAACATCTACGCCCAGGCGTTCGGGAGCCACCGCCGGCACGTAGTGGTGCAGGGAGAGCGCACACCACAGTTCGAGTCGTTCCACTTCTTCGAGTCGCGCATGGACGTGAGCCCGAGCGGCGTCGTCGTATTCGGGAGCCGCTACCTGGACCGCGACGCGCTGTTCTTCTGGAACCTCACCGAGCACCGCGTGGTGGGCCGCTATCAGTTTCCGGAGCTGGTGTCCATCCTCTCGCCGACCTGGGTACCGGACGGCAAGAGCGTGGTCTTCAGCGGGCTCTCGGTATCGGGATACTCGGATCTGTACCGCCTGTGGCTCGCTGACGGACGGCTCGAGCGGCTGACCTCCGATCGCTATCAGGATCTCGATCCCACGGTCAGTCCCGACGGCCGCTCGGTCGTGTTCGCCTCGGATCGCACGGCCTTCGGACCGAGCGCCGCGCGCAACCTCTTCACGCTGGACCTCGCCACCGGAACGATCCGCTACCTGACCTACGGCCCGTGGCGCGATGAGACGCCCCGCTGGTCGGCCTCGACCGGCCGCATCTATTTCACCAGCGACCGGGACGGCACACCGCAGATCTATTCGGTGGACTCGACCGGGGCCGGGCGCCGCGAGACGAACACTCTGAACGGCGCCTTCGATCCCCAGTACGTGGACCGCGAAGGCGGACTGGTGTTCGGCGGCTTCGCCGATCTGAGCTTCAACCTCTATTTCGCACGGATGAGCGCTGACAGCGCGACGCCGACCTTTACGCTGGCAAGCGAGCGCCGGCCGGCGGAGTGGACCTGGCCCGAACTCTCCAACCCGCCCTACGCCCGGGCCGACGCCATGCCCTTCGAGAAGAAGTACTCGCTAGACATCGCGGCCGGGGATGCCGTCGTGGCGCCCGGCATCGGCTCTGCCCAGGGGGCGGTGTTCCTGTTCAGCGACCAGCTAAGCGACCATATGTTGTTCCTGGGGGTCTCCTCGTTCCAGCTCCAGGGCAGCGGGTTCGGCAACCTGCTCGATAACATCAACGGCACCGTGTTCTATCTGGACCAGTCGCGACGGGTCAACTGGGGCGTGGGCGCGTTCCGGCTGCGGGGACTCTTCTACGAAGGCGACTTCAGCACGGTCTTCCAAGAAACGTCGACCGGCGTGTTCACCCAGGTCCGCTACCCGCTATCACGGTTCAGGCGCATTGAGGCCGAGTACCGGGTGGAACACTCCGACCGCTTCGACATCTCCCAGCCGGGTGGCTTCACCGGTGGCGGCGACCCCACCGACCTCCGCCGGGTTGGCTGGCTCGCGTCGAACTATCTGAGCTACATCAAGGACAATACGCTCTGGCTCGAGACCGGCCCGATTGATGGCGAACGCTTCAACTTGACCGGCGGACTCGTGAACGACATCACCAACGGCCGCTTCGACTCCTGGGTCGCCTCGGGCGATTGGCGTCATTACTACCGCACCTCGCTGCGCAGCGCGTTCGCGGTACGCGCCCTGGGCTACTACGCCGGCGGCCAGCGGCCGCGTCGCATCAGCATCGGCGGCTCCTGGGCCCTGCGCGGCTACCCCGGCTACGGCTACGTAGCGGGCACGAGGGCCTGGATGGTGAACGCCGAATGGCGCTTCCCCATCACCGACTTCCTGTCGATCGGCTTCCCCTTTGGGGTCGTACGCTTCCCCGGGGTACAGGGGGCGTTGTTCGTGGACTACGGGCGCGCCTGGACTCAGTTCTCCGCCGCGCGCGGCGTGGTGGGGAGCACCGGCATTGGATTCCGGATGCCGGTTGCCCAGCCCCTGGTGCTGCGCCTCGACATCGGGTGGCGCTTCCACCATGGCGACGTCGGCCTGTATGGTCTCCCCGACTCGAACCAGCGGCCGCGCTTCGTGGACTTCTTCTTCGGGTTTAACTATTGAATCGGCAATGGGTTGTGCTTGACCGCCTTCGCTCCCTTCTCTACATTGGCGCGTGCGCCGCGGCGGCCGGCTGTCACCATCCGCTCGCTCCGCTGGTACCTATGGGGCTGCCCCCCGTCGCACGGGACAGCGCGCTCGCCTGGACGCTCGCGATGGTACCGCCGCATCAAACGGCGATCCGGTTCCGGTGGCGATATCGTGATGATCGCCAGAGCGCTGCGGGGCGGGGGCAGGCGCGGATCGCCCCTCCGGACTCGCTGCGGTTTGATTGGGTGGCGACGCTGGGGCTGGCCTCGGGAGCGGCGGTGATGGTCGGCGATTCGGTGATGTGGGCCGACCCAGAGGAGAGCTTTCGCTCCCTGGTACCGGCGATCCCGATGCTCTGGGCGTCCCTCGGCACCGTCCGACCGCCGGGGGCCGAGGCGACTGTGTCGGGACGGGCGGATCCCCCGCGCGCGCTGTGGCGGTTCGTGCGAGGCGCGGACACGCTGACGTACGTGGAGACGGCAGGCGCGCCCAGGGTCTTGGAGGCCGAGTGGCGGCAAGGTGGGAAAATGGTGGCGCGCAGCCGAACGGTCTACGATGCTGGAGCGCGGCCCGCCAGCGCCCGCGTCGATTTCTCGGAGGGCTCCGCGCGTTTTGAGTTCACCGTGGTGGCCGTGGATACGGCGGTCGTCATTGCGCCGACGCTGTGGCGCAGCCGCCGCTAGCGCGGCGACGCTTGGCCTGCTCGCCTGCCTGTACCGATTCACCGGCGGCGGGCTGCCCAACGTCAAGACCGTGGCGATCGTGCCCTTCGACAACGACACGCCGGAGCCAGCCCTGACGCGGGAAGTAAACGACGCCGTCCGCGAGGCGCTCGAGAATCGGTTGGGGCTGCGGCTCGCCGGCGAGCAGACGGCCGACGCCGTCGTCCGCGGCCGCATCGCCCGTTACGAACCGGATGTGCCGATCGCCCTGCAACCGGGCGTCGGGACCGTGAACGTGACCCAGCGCCAGATCCAGCTGACGGTGGACGTGGAGATCGTGGACCAGCGGGATGGGCACACCGTGTGGAAGCACCAGGTGACGGTCAACGGCAACTACCAGCCGCCGCAGGAAGCCGAGGGCCGAAAAATCGCGATGCAGAAGCTCGTGACCGAGATCGTGGACGGAGCGCAGTCCCAATGGTAGCGGGCCCGCTGCAGGGGCGGCGCGGCGCCAGCTCCACCGGGTGCCTCATCTCGCTGCTCATTTTCGTGGGGCTGCTCTACTACGGAGTGAACATCGGCGAGGTCTACTTCCGCTACTACCGACTCCTCGACGAGATGCAGTCCCAGGCGCGGATCGCCTCGGCGCTCGACGACGGCACGATCCGCCGCCGCCTCGAGGCCGCCGTCCAGGATATCGGCGTGCCCGAGAACGCCAGCAGGAATTTCAATATTCGCCGGACCCTCTCGCCACGGGAGATCACCATCGAAACCGCGTACAGCGAGTCGGTCCACCTGCCGCTGTTCAATCACACCTTCGAATTCCATCCGAGAGCCAACGAGTCGCTGTAGGCCGCTCGCCCTGGCAGCGCTCGTGCCGCTGGTGCTCAGCGCCACCAGGGACCTGCCAGTCGTCCGGTTCCTTGCCGTCTTCGCCTGGGGCAGGCCTGAGGAGGGCGTCGCGAGCGCATGAACACCACGGCGAAGATCCGGAACATTGAGGACGCGGATCGCTGGCGCGTTGCACAACGGAGGCTAGGCCCCGTCGTGTTCACGAACGGCGTGTTCGATCTTTTGCATGCCGGGCACCTCGCCCTGCTCGAGGCGGCGCGGGCGGAGGGAGCGGCGCTCCTCGTCGGCGTGAACAGCGACGCGTCGGTCCGGCGGCTGGGCAAGGGGACTGACCGGCCCTTCGTCCCGGCCGCCGAGCGGTCCAAACTGCTCGCGGGCCTCGCCGCCGTGGACTGCGTGGTCATCTTCGACGAGGACACTCCGCTCGACGTCATCCGCCGACTGCGCCCCGACGTGCTGGTGAAGGGCTCCGACTACTCACGGGAGCAGATCGTCGGGGCGGATGAGGTGGAAGGGTGGGGGGGGCGCATCGTGCGGGTGCCGCTGGTGCCCGGGCTGTCCACGAGCGAGCTGTCGCGTCGCCTGCGTGGGCAGACTCCATGAGGGCGGGTCCAACGTGAAGCTGCTCGTCGCCACGCGTAACCCGGGCAAAACCCGCGAGATCCGCGAGCTGTTCACCGGGTTGCCATTCGCGGTCGAAGTTCCCGCCGACCGGTTCCTGGAACGGCTGCCCGAGGAGGCCGATCTGGAGCGGGGGTCCAGCTACACCGAGAATGCTGTCGCCAAGGCCCGCTACTTCGCGCAGCGTAGCGGTCTTCCCACCGTCGCCGACGACTCCGGGCTCGAGGTGGATGCCCTGGGTGGGGCGCCGGGAATCCACTCCGCTCGCTGGGCGGCGGAAACGGGATCGGCAGTAGGCGCCGGTGGCCGGGACGCGCGCAACAACGCGCTGCTGCTCGAGCGGCTGGCAGGTGTGCCCGAGGCGCAGCGCACCGCGCGCTATCGTTGTGTCGTGGCCTATCTCGAGACCCCGTCGTGGGTCCCCGAGATCGTCGAGGCGAGTTGTGAGGGCTTCATACTGCCTGCGCCCCGGGGCAGCGGCGGCTTCGGCTACGACCC
>WNFF01004941.1_pt1 | contig 17898 bp, 15 predicted proteins | sample 5400441 | NCBI WGS metagenome assembly WNFF01 (sample SAMN13153345, study PRJNA577476) | soil metagenome | isolation source: 120 cm saprolite under Douglas fir tree site 2 hole 3 replicate 1 | place: USA:California | collected 2015-04-18 | reverse complement strand
GTTTTTCGAGCGCAATCGACAGGCGCGATTGAGGTTGTGTCAAATCGTCAACGGCTGCGTTGCAAAGCTGGTTCCAGATGGAAGTCAGCCAGGCGCGCGTGTCTGGATGCGCGAACAGCCGTCTTGCGGCATTGTTGACGTGCTGGCGCTGCTCTGGCGAGTTGAGCAGGTCCGCGACGATGCCTACCAAGTCCGCCCGGAATTTAGTTCGTGCCTCGCTTTCCGGGTCGAGCAGGCCGGTGAGGACTTCCGTCACTCCGTCCATGATGGCCGACGCAATACGGCGATCGATCGCCTTCGGAATCCACCAACGGCTGTGCTCGCTGATGAGTTTGTCGAGCTGCGCCCGGTTGTCCTTGATCCAGCGGATTGCGATCTCGATGGCCCGGTCGAAAAGCACGTCGGCTTCGCCGCTCGCGGTGAGCAGGCGGATGGCGTGACCGATGAGCGGCGCTACGTCGGCGTGGCTGAACTCCTCCCCAAACGCGCGCTGCAGGAAATCATGCAAATCACGGCTCCGTAGCGAACGGATCAGATGGGGCAGCGCCGACGTGATCGAATGGGCGATGAGCCCGGCAGTCGCGGGCGCTGCCAGCCAACTCGCGACCCGGCGGCCGACCTCAAGCTGTCGCAATTTTCGAAACAGCACCTCAGGCGTCAGGAAGTTGTTTTCGACAAAGCGGCCGAGGGTACGGCCGATCCTGTCTTTGTTGTTCGGAATGATCGCGGTGTGCGGAATCGGCACTCCCAGTGGATGGCGGAAGAGAGCCGTTACGGCGAACCAGTCGGCCAGACCACCGACCATGCCAGCCTCAGCGCTGGCTTGGATCAACAAGGTCAAAAAGCCCGGTTCGGGAACCATGCGGGTCGCCACAAACACGGCGCCCATGCTGGCCAGCATGACCGTCGCGAGGAGGCGGTTGCGCCGCAGCCGCTTCCGCCTGACCACGTCGGACCTGTCCGATATGATGCGCGCCCCCTCCCTACCCTCCCGCGCTGCCCCTCGCTCTCCCTCCCCCGCTTGCGGGGGAGGGTAGGGTGGGGACCGGGGAAGTATGGGCTCGTCAGGGCTCATCCCGAATCCTTTCGCCGACCTGGCGGAACCGGGCTTAGTGTCGGTCGTTGGTGTTCTCGCAAATTGCCAACGCGCGGGACCGCCAATTTCCGCAAAGCAATCCGAAATGGGAGATCTTCGACCCTAGCAAGAGAGCAAGCCGATATGATTCCGGTCGCCTACATTGAACACCAGTTGCCCGGAAGGGTGCGCCTGCGGGTTCCGTCACGGTGCGGCGAAGTTCCCTTCTTCGAGCAGGTCGTGCGGGAGTTGTCGAAGCATCCGGCAATGCGCGAGCTCACTGCCACGCCGCTCACGGGAAGCATAACGTTGCGCTATTTCGAGCCGTTGCACGCGATTATAGCCGCCGCCGCGGATCAAAGGCTGTTCGAGACCAGCCGATTGGAACCACAAAGCAATGTAAGGCGCTCGAAACCGGCCGCCGGGTTGCGTGAAGGTTCCGGGCTCGCCGATGGAATCGCGACTGGACTGTCCGGACTGAGCCTGTTTCAGGCCACGCAGGGGACCGTTTTTGGAAGCGCGGCGGAAAACTTATGGCACGCATTCGGCGCCCAGCGCATCCTCGGTCGGCCGGACATTGCAGTCGCTTTTGCGGTTCTGGGGATCTATCAGATCCTCCGGGGCCAGCTCTTCGGCTCCGCTTCGTCGCTTTTCTTCTACGCTCTGGTAATGCGCCAGATGGCCGCCATGGAGCAGCAAAGGGCGCGCGGCCGGGCTGTTGCCGCCGCCCGAACGGCGAAGTCTTCCACCGGCGGCGCCCTGACCAGCAGCGGTTCCAAAGCTCCCCCGCATGCGGGCGAGGGTAGGGAGGGGGCTTTGGCTGCCGGTCCCCGCCTCAGCAAGACGGCCAGCGAATTGTCATCATAATTTCTTTTACGGCGTCCAAATGTCGTCCGAGACTGACCTGAATCGGGTCGGAAATCCTCGGATGAGCAACCATGGATGCAAGGAGCCGGGCCTTCGTGGTCCACCGGACGCCGCAGCGAATTCGCATCAAAATCCCGCGGTGGGAGCGGCAGGATCACGATTTCGCCGCGCTGCAGCGGGCGCTCGAGAGGTGCCCCGGCGTTGTTTCCGTGCGCGTCAACGCGCTGGTGGGCAGCGTTGTGATCCATTGCCACGACGAATTTGAGATCACGTGTGTCCGCCACTGCTTTGTGGGCCTTGAATTGGTTGTTCCGGCTTCAGGCCCCTGCCCGTGGGCGCGGCAAATCGCCCCGGCTCAACGCATTCATGATCATTCCCCGAGTGCCATTTCCCTCGTCGGCTTGGTCGTCAAGCTGACGATCGCGATTGCGACAAGGCGACTTGACGGCCTGATCAGGGAATTGATCCTTGAAGCCGCCGTGCAAGCGCTGGTGCGACAGTTGTATCGCAAGCTGATGCAGTCGCCGCGATTGGAGATGCCGCCGCGGGCGCTGCGCGTTGCAGCAGTCGGGTGAGATCGGAGGGCCGCTCGACCCCCATCCGACCCTCGTCCGCTTGCCGGGGAGGGGCGCTGCCCGGCTTGACGCTGCGGAAATGCAGGGTCGTGTTTTGAACCTGTTCCGTCTTGCGGGCTGCGTTCACGAAGAATGGCAAGACCCCGCCCGCAATCATAACGACAGCATCCAGAACGTCGATCGCAGCAACGCCCAGCAAGTTTCGCAGGCCGGGCAGGAGCATGGCGGCGGATTGCGCGACCAGCGATCCGCCTATGACGCTCGGCAAGATCGAATTGCGTGTGCCCTCCGCCGCCCCGTGAGTGGAGCGGTAATTGAGGGCGTGCAAAAGCTGCGCGGTGACGAGACTGCCGAAGGTGACCGTCCGTGCCTGTGGCGAGGCGTGGCCATAGCGAAGGGCTCCGTAGAGCCCGGCCGCAAACGCGCCGGCCGCAATCACGCCAGCCTCGGTGCCGAGCCGGCCGACATGGTTGCGCGTCAGAATGCGTTCGTTGGCCTGTTTCGGCGGCTGTCGCATCACATCCGCGTCTGGAGGCTCCAAGGCCAGGCCGATGGCCGGCAGCACGTCTGACACGAGGTTGATCCAGAGGAGCTGCATCGGCGTAAGCGCCTCGCCCATGCCGGCGGCAGTGCCCGCCAGCATCAGCGCGATTTCGCTGCCGTTTGTGCTCAGCACATAGTGGATTGCCCTGCGGATGTTCTCATAGGTGGCGCGGCCGCGCTCGATCGCCATCGGCAACGCCGCAAGGTCCTCGGTCGCGAAGAACACGTCCGCTACTTCGCGAGCCGCGGCCGTACCGTCGCGGCCAATGGCGATCCCGACATCGGCAGCACGCAAGGCGGGGCTGTCATTGATGCCGTCTCCGAACATTGCGACCACCGCGCCAGAGTTCTGCAAAGCGCGGACGATCCGAAGCTTTTGCCCGGGACTGATGCGCGCAAACGCATGTGCCCGGCGTGCCGCGAGACCGAGTTCGGCGGCGCTGAGTCGATCAAGTTCCGCCGCATCGATGACTTCGGGTTCTCCGTCGCTGAGCCGTATGTGCCGGGCGACGGCCCGTGCGGTGGCGCTCTGGTCGCCTGTTAACATGATGGTCTGGATGCCGCTGTTGTGCAGCTTGTCCATCAACTCCGGCAAGTGGCTGCGTACCGGATCGGCAAGGCCCATAAGCCCGATCCAAACAAGTCTCTCGACCTCGACGGAATCCGCGCACAGGCCTTCCCCGCGAATGTCCCGGTACGCGGCTGCGAGCACGCGCAGGCCTTGTGCTGCCATTGCGTTATTGCGGTCATTAATCTCGGAACGTCTCTGCGCGGTGAGCACCTCGCGAGTCCCGTCGGGCCGCAGCTCCCACGAGCAGCGCGTCAGGACCTCCGAGGGGCTGCCCTTCACGGCAAGCAGAAGTCCGTCCTGCGCGGCGTGGGTCGTTGCCATGAACCGATAGGTTTCGGTTCGATGCTGGGTCAACAGGCGCGCAAATCTTTTGCGCAGGTCAGCTACGTCGAGACCGTCATCAAGTGCCGCCTGGACCAGCGCATTCTCCGTCGGCGTGCCGTTGAGCACGTTCCGCCCGCCTCGCTGCTCGACATCGGTCTCACTGCAGAGGCTCACGACAGTCAACAACTGGCGCAGGCGAAAATCCCGGTGCAATTGCACCGGCGCATTATCGTGACCCACGAAGGCCCCGCTGCAGCGATGCCAAATTGAGTGACCTACGGCGATTTGTTCGAGGGACATCGAACCGTGGGTGAGAGTGCCGGTCTTGTCGAAGCAGATGACATTGACGGCGGCGAGCGTCTCGACCGCATCGAGACGCCGGATGAAAATGCCGTGTCGCCTCATCTCCTCGACCCCGAGCGCAAGGGTCGAGGTCGCCACCATAGGAAGGCCTTCGGGCACCGCGGCCACGGCCACCGAGAGCGACGAGCGCGCCAATTGCATGAGCGCCACGCCGCGCAGCCAGCCGGCACCGAAGATGAGACCGCTTGCTGCGAGCGTGATCCAAACCAGCTGCTCGCCGAGCGCGTCGAGTTGCCTTTGCAAAGGAGTTTCCGGCGCGATCGTCGCATCGACCAGCCGGTGAATACGGCCAACCTCCGTGCGCGCTCCCGTCGCCACCACGATGGCCGTTCCGCTGCCGCCCGTTACGATGCTGCCGCGATACACGAGATTGACCCGGTCGGCGAGCGCCACATCGGAGCGCCGCAGCGGTTCCACCGATTTCGCTACCGGCAGGCTTTCGCCGGTCAGGGCAGCCTCGCTGACGGCGAGGGCGGAAACGCTGATGAGCCTGCCATCAGCCGGCACGACCATGCCACGCTGCAAGATCAGAATGTCGCCGGGGACAACCGCTTCGGCCGCAATCTCCAATTCGCGGCCACCGCGCAACACGCGCGCGGTGTGGGCCATCACGCCTTCCAGGCTGCGTATGGTGCGCTCCGCCCGCCGCTCGGTTGCGAACCCGATGCCGCCGTTAAGAGCGACGACGGCCATGATGGCGCCCGCCTCCAGGAAGCCGCCGATTGCGACGGAAACCAGGGCGGCTCCGGCAAGGAGCGCCACCGGCAAGCCGCTGAATTGGCCAAGCAGGATGCTCAGCTCTGAGCGTTGTCGCAGGGACGGCATTGCATTGGCGCCCCCGCGCATCAGTCTTCGGCTCGCCTCTTCAGCGGACAGGCCTCGCGACGAAGACGTCCCGAGCCTCACCGCGATGTCCGCCCCATCTACGGTGTGCCAATGCGGCAATAAGGGCTCCGCCTCATCGCCCGCCGGCACGATTTCGCCTCGCAAAAGCGCGGCGATCCGTGAAATAATTTGGTCGAGCGAGGTCGCGCCCGCATAAAAGACGGTCACGTTACCGGTCAGCGCGCTGGCCGAGACATCGTGGACGCCGCCAAACCCCGTCAGCCCCCGCTCGATCAATTTTGCGAGTTCCGGCGCCCCGCGCAGGCCGGCAACTTGAAGCCGCGCGCGTCCCGCCACGGCCGTATGCACCGGCACGATCGAGACGACAATGCCTGTTCTGTCGGCCTGCGCCGGCTCATTGCGATCTTCAGGCGCGGCGCGCTCTGCCAGCTCGTCGCCGGCATTCATTCTCACATAAGCCTGCTCGACACCGTGAAGGGCTACGGCCATCGGTTTCACCGATCAGGTTGCGTGCAGAGGCCCCGGCTCACGTACCTCAGAACGGATTTCGATCGCGCTGAATCACACGCCGGCGTGGTCGCCGGGCTTGTCCCGGCGACGACGAATGTTGAGGCAAGAGCAAGAATAATCGGGGTGGCCGGGACAAGCCCGGCCACGACCCGGGAGAGAGAGGCGAAGTGCCTCAACCGGCCCGCGGACTGATGGTGCAGACAGAAGACAGGAGGAGCTCAACCGGCGTGCTCTCCGGCTGCCCCTTTGCCGCTTTGCGCAAGCTCCGCCCGCGCCTCGGCCAGCATGTCTCCGGTCTGCTCGTTGAACTCGGCCAATGCAACCCGCCCCTGGTCATAGGCCATCAGCCCTGCCTTGAGGACCGATTTTGCGATCGGTCGCAGGGCCGGGATCAGTACGGGCAGAACCAAAGCCGCGCCGACGCCAGCGGCGATTCCCATCATGAGTCCTCCGCCCTTGAAGGCATCCTCCAACAGCGCCATTCGAATTTCTCCTCTCGCGGTTTTGAAGTCTCACCCGCAGTGACGACGACATTAACGGGTTCCCGGCGAGAACGGTTCCCGCCCGGGCAGATGTTCCGTCCCGCCCGCTTCCCTACCCTTCTTCGCAGGCGAGGGCGGGCGGGAGGCGGCGACCGCCCCTTAAGTCGGCGGCGCAAGTGGTCAGGCGCTCTTCAAGCGCGTATTCCCGTCGGTGGCGATTGGCTACGCCCGTTCGCATGATCCGGCTTTGCCCCCGAAGGGGTGAGGTTTCCTCGGGCGGCATCCACCAGGCGGCGTTCCGACACGGCATGATGTTTTTTCAACAGTTTCGACGCATGTTCCAGAGCCGCACGCTGCGGCGGCCGCGCCCCGGGATGGGCCCGCGAAATAGCGTGATCGAGCTTGACAAGGCGCTTGTGATAGCGGTGCGCCGCATCCTGTTGATCCCAGCCGCGGCGCGCCGCGCTGGCGCGGGCCGCGGCGAGAAAGCGGTTCACCGTCGCCTCGGATCTGTGGCAAAGGTCCGGTCCGGAGTCTTGCGCGGAGACGCGCAGCAATGCATTGACCGCGGTATCCACGAGCCCATCGGCGAGCGCATCGTCGGCATCGAACTCAGCCTCCAGGGCGAGTTTGGCGCCAGCTTTCAGCAGCGCTGCCAGTTGCGGCCGCAGCGCCGGGAAAAAGATCGGGACCGCGAGACCCAGCACCCCCACCCCGATGAGCTTGAGCGGATCGGCTTTCAAGAAATCCTCAGCCACTATGCCCTCCGGTCAAGTGCGACGCGCGCGGTGCACAAGTGTTCTGCCGACTTGTCAACGCGCCGCGGTTTTGCTGGATTGCGAGCGCAGCCTCGGGCCGCAAGGAGAAACGCGTGATTCCGTTTTTTGTTCAAATCAAATGCCACCTCGGCAAAGCCTATTCGGTTGCCAATGCGCTTGCCGATGCCGAGATCGCGTCCGAAATTTACTCGACCGCCGGCGACTTCGACCTGCTGGTGAAGTTCTATGTCGAGCACGGCACCGACATCGGCCATTTTGTCAACGACAAGGTCCAGACCATTCCCGGCATTCTGGACACCAGGACAATCATCACCTTCAAGGCGTTTTAGGGCGCCTTCCATCTATCATTTTCGCTTGCCAGTCGCTTAGCGATTTCGCGGGCGCCGTCGACGAAAAGTTGCGCCGAGGGGCTGAGCGCCCGGTTCTTCAGGGTGGCAACTCCGACCGGTCCCATTGTCGGCAGTTCGATAGGCAGCTCTTTGATGGACAGGGGCTTGGCGGGGAATCGCAATACGGACAGCGGGAGAATCGTGAGAAAGCGTCCGGTCGCCAACAGACTGATTCTCACCCCAATCGGAAACGACACCACCTTCGCGCGCGGATAGTCGAGACCCTTGGCACGAAAGATTTCCTCGAAGAACGATCCGGGATCACTGTCCGATGGCGGCATCGCCCACCATTCGTCGGCTAACTCTGCAAGCTCGATCTTGCGGCGGCGGGCCCAAGGACTTTGCGCACCGACCGTCACGACGAATGGGTCATCGTAGAGAGCTTCGAAGTTCAATTCATCAGGTACGCGCGCACGGTATGTCCGCACGACCGAGAGGTCGATGTTACGCTCGATCAAATCAGGAAGGAGCCATTTCGTTTCCGAGACTTTGATTTGAAAGGTGATGCGCGGATGGCGTTCGCAGAGCCGCTCGACGATGGCGGCAACGAAGCTCGCTGACAACGGGGGCGAGCTCCCAATCCGTACATCGCCTGCTGTCGGATCGGACAGGAACTCGATGTCCTTCACGCTCCCTCGCAGCTCGTCGAAAACTGCGGTCCCGCGTTTGAGCAGAGCAGCCCCATAGACCGTTGGTTCGGCGCCGTGACGGTCGCGTTCAAGCAGGCGGACGCCGAGCACATGCTCAAGGTCAGCGATCGCCCTTGATACGACAGGCCTGGAGATAGCGAGTTGCTCCGCCGCTTTCGCCAAGCTTTTGCATTGCACGACAGCGAGCAGGACATGGAGATCGCGCAACCTGATGCGGCGACCGATGCGCTCCGACCACTCCATGGCAGCCTCGTTCCGGTAGCTGAATTGATACCGTAACGTCCTACAATAGAAATTGCGAGCTACCGAAATCTGAGGCACGGTTTTGAGCCCGTTCGGGAGGATGCCATGAATCATTCACGCCGTCGCATTCTGCAATTGGCCGCCGGCATGGCGCTGGTCCCGATCGTCTCGCGGGTTGCCGCGGCGCAAGCCTACCCGTCGCGACCGGCGCGCATCTTGGTCGGGGCGGCGCCAGGAGGCGCATTCGACCTCCTCGCACGGTTGATGGGTCCACGGCTCTCGGCGCGGCTTGGCCAGCCCTTCATCATCGAGAACAGGCCGGGGGCCGGCAGCAACATTGCCGCCGAGGCTGTCGTCAATGCGCCCGCCGATGGCTACACGCTCCTCCTCGTCAGTTCGGTGAACGCGATCAATGCAACGCTCTACGACAAACTCAACTTCAATTTCATCCGCGACATCGCGCCCGTCGCGAGCATCGCTCGCCAACCCCAAATCATGCTGGTCAATCCGTCGTTTCCGGCCAAGACGGTGCCCGAGTTCATCGCCTACGCCAAGGCCAATCCGGGCAAGATCAGCATGGCATCGGCCGGGAACGGGACTGGCCCCCATTTGAGCGGCGAGCTTTTCAAGATGATGGCTGGCGTCGATATGGTGCACGTGCCATATCGTGGCGGCGCGCCAGCGCTCACCGATCTGATCGGCGGACAGGTTCAGGTCATGTTTATCGGACCGATTGAGGTCCTCGAACACATCAAGGCCGGCAGATTGCGCGCGCTTGCGGTAACGGCGGCGAGGCGTTTGGACGTCCTGCCGGACCTGCCTACGGTGAACGATTTCGTGCCGGGCTACGAGACGAGCAGTTGGTTCGGCATCGGCGCACCCAGGAATACTCCCACCGAAATCGTTGAGAGACTCAACAAAGAGGTCAACGCGGGCTTGGCCGATCCCAAATTGAAGGACCGCATCTTTGATCTGGGCGGTTCCCCGCTAGTGCTCTCACCTGCTGAATTCGGCAAGTTCATTGCCGATGAGACCGAGAAGTGGAGCAAGGTGGTCAGATTCACAGAAGCGAAGGTGGACTGATCGACGAAATCCCGGCCAAAATTCCATAATGTCCGATCCGCAAATCCGGCCGATGTCTGAATCGGGTCATTTCCGGCGGTGTCAGCGATATCGGGGCCATGGCCGCACTTCATCTCCTTACAATAATACCTATTCCGACCGGTCGTGAGGTCGCCGCCAAGCATTTTCGCAAAACGAACTCTTCGTGGAAATCCTAGCAAAATCAAAGCTTGCCGCGGAGCCGATGGGCCGGTCGGCGGCAGCCACGTCCCGCCATTTCACTTCCGCCGGACATTTGTGGAAACGAACTGATTCATGAAAACATAGCAAAATCAGAGGCTCAGCCCTCGGCCGGCCCGCCGTTCAGAGCATTTTTCGCTGTGGCTCACCTTTAAGGCCGCGCGGTCGTTCGCGCCAGATCACGAATAAGCCGGAGCCTGCCACGATCGCGGCGCCCGCATAGACGTATCGGGTGGGGATTTCATCGAACAGCATGTAGCCGAAGAAGAACGCCCACAGCAGCGCCACATAGTCGAACGGCGCCACCACGGACGCCGGCGCGTAGCGGTAGCTCTCGGTCAGGAAAATGTGCGACAGGCCTCCGATCACGCCGATCGAGATGAGCGCAGTCAATTCGGTCGCGCTGGGGGCGTGCCAGGCAAACGGCAGCGACGCGAGACCCGCAACGGTGCAGATCAGCGAGAAGTAGAATACAATCGAGGCTGTGGTCTCGCTGTTGGTGAGCCGTCGCGTCTGGATGGTCGCGCTAGCATTGGTGAATGCGGCCGTCACGGCGCAGGCGGCGCCGATCGTGCTGGCGGTCGAGCCCGCGGCAACGAGCGCCCCGACATCGAGATAGGGCCACAGCATCACCAGCACGCCGCCAAATCCGACCATCACGGCGGACCAGCGATAGGCCCGCACCGGCTCCTTGAGAACGAGCGCCGCGAGAGCGACGGTTACAAAAGGGGCCGCAAAAGAGATCGCGGTGGCGTCAACCAGCGGCAGGCGCGCGAGGGCCGCGAAGTTGAGGAACATGCTGACGACGGCGATGAGGCCGCGCGTGACGTGGCCGAGCGGTCGTCCGGTTCGAAGGGCCGCACCAAGCTCGCCGCGCCACGCATAGATGACCATCACCGGAATGATGGCGAACGCACTGCGGAAGAATACCACTTGCCCGAGCGGGACCGTCTCCCCGACATGGCGAACCAATGCGGACATCACCGCAAACAGCAGCACCGAGACGAGCTTGCTCGAAATGGCGCGGCGGAGATTCATGGACCGGTGCTGTCTTGGGCGAGGGCGGGCAACTGCTGCTGCCGCGCATTGCGAGAGCGACTCGCTCCGTATTGGCATGGGCAAACAGCAGCACCGAGACGAGCTTGCTCGAAATGGCGCGGCGGAGATTCATGGACCAGTGCTGTCTTGGGCGAGGGCGGGCAACTGCTGCTGCCGCGCATTGCGAGAGCGACTCGCTCCTATTGGCATGGGGCGTGGCACGATGGAAGGAGGCCGCCATCGCCGATCCGCAACGCTGCCGAGACATAAATGCACTGCCGGGAATCAAGGCTTCACAAGTCGCCGAGGCGCGCTAGAACATCGCGCTCGGGAAGTTGGAGGGGACAATGATTGCAAGACACGCTTTGACGCTGATGATAGCGGCCGGCATTTTTTTCGGATCGGCCGGTCATCGCGCGACCGCCAAGGGGGTAGCCAAGACCGGCGCAAATCGGCCCTATCAGGTTTATCTGCTCAAGGGCCTTGCCGACATATTCTCAAGCGGGATGGATTTTCTGCAAGCGAAGTTGCAGGCCCGCGGGATCGTGGGCGAGGTGCACAGCCATTCTGAGGCCGAAGAGCTCGCCCATTCGGCAATCGCAAAATGGCGTAGCGGCGCGCGAGGGCCGATCATCATCATTGGGCACTCGCTCGGTGCGGACGCTGCGATCGCAATGGCCCAGCGCCTCGGCGCAGCAGGGGTTCCGGTCGCTCTCTTGGTCACCTTTTCGCCGGTGGATTCCGCATCGGCCTCGGCCAATGTGGCAAGAGCGGTCAACTACTTCCAGTCGGGCAGCGCCTGGCATGGACAGATCACGAGGGGAGCCGGGTTTCATGGCGCGCTGGAAAATGTCGATCTCGCTCAGACGCCGGGAATCACGCACTGGAATATCGAAAAAGCGGAGCCGCTGCACGCCGCCACCATCGCCAAGGTGCTTATGCTCATCCCGACGCACACGCGGGCGGCCGCAACAGCGCCGCCAGCCGGCGCGCCGGCGACTTATCGGTAAAGCCTCTCCGGTGCGTGCTGCGGGGGACCGCATCTCGTCGCATGCGGCCGGTCGGTCCGCTTGCTACGGCGGCGCGGCCTGGATACATCGTGTTTCGATTGAGTCGCTGTCGAAGGATTCGCCCTACGCCTATGGAACGGGCACCATGAGTCGCAACACCACTCGCAGGTCTGCCGATTCCAGCGGTGGCGCCAAAAGCGCCCCATCGTCCGTCGCACCGCGGCTGCCCTTGGGTGAGCCGCCCATCCGGCCGACCTTTGCGCGCGAACGGGCTGCCATCAGGCGCGGGGTGTTTCCGGTTGCAGGCTGTGACGAGGCCGGGCGCGGTCCGTTGGCCGGTCCCGTGGTGGCCGCGGCAGTGATTCTCGATCCCAACCGCATTCCGCGCGGTCTTAACGATTCCAAGAAACTCACCGCGGTCGAGCGCGAGAAGCTTTATGAGCGCATTTTCGCGACCTCCGAGGTGGGTGTCGCCTTCGGCTCGCGGGCCCGCATCGACCGTGACAATATCCGGCGCGCCTCGCTGTGGGCGCTCGCGCGCGCAGTCGCGGCGCTGGCGGTGCGGCCACAGCTTGTGTTCGTCGACGGGATCGATCGCATTGACGTTGACTGCGATTGCGAGGCAGTGGTCTGCGGCGATGCGCTGGTGCTGTCGATCGCGGCGGCGTCGATCGTCGCCAAGGTGGTGCGCGACCGCCTGATGATGCAGATCGGGGCCGCCCATCCGGGTTACGGGTTCGAGCGGCATATGGGATACGCAGTGCCGGAGCATTGCCGTGCACTGGCCGCGCTCGGCCCGACGGTGCATCACCGCCGCAGCTTCGCGCCGGTCCTGGCCGCCTACAACGGACGCAAGGAAGTGGCAGACAGGGTCGGCGACGATGTTGCGCACGATCTGCTTGCGCCCTAAGCCGCTGCACGCTTAGTCTGCTCCCGCACAGGGCAACCGCATGGGGCGCTCCTGCTCCCTCTCCCCCCAAAGGGGGGAGAGGGTCGGGGTGAGGGGGCCTCTCCACAAGCTCAGACTCGCGGAGGGCCCCCCTCACCCGGAATTTGCGCCAAGAACACGCAAATTCCGACTTCTCCCCGCAAGCGGGGAGAGGTAAGGGCGCGCCAAATGCGCTGCCCTTGGTTTCTCCGCGAGATCGGCTGCCGATGCTTTACACCTCCCTTATTGTCGAATTGCTGCGCTCGCAGCCTCGGTTGGCGTTCTGGGCGGCGACGCTCGCCCAGGGGGCGCTGTGGTGGCTGGTGCCGTCGCTCTTCTATTGGTCGCCGCCGGGCGAACTTCCTCTGGTGCTCGCGATCGGCCACGAATTTGAGCTCGGCAGCTCGTTTGGTCCGCCGCTCGCTTTCTGGATGGCGGAAATCGCTTTCCGTATCGCCGGCGCCCCGGGCGTGTACTTGCTCGCCCAGGGGTGCATCGTGATTGCATACTACGGCGTGTTCACGCTGGCGCGCGCCATCGTCGGGGTGCACCATGCCATGTTCGCCGTGCTGCTGATGGCCGGCATTTTCGCTTTTACTGCGCCGACGCCAGATTTCGGCCCGGCTGTCTTGGCGATGCCGCTTACGGTCTTCGCCCTTGTCAACCTATGGCGCGCGGTCGCAGAGCGTCAGCGCGCGGCGTGGTTCCTGCTCGCGCTGCAACTCGGGTTGTTGCTGCTGACCACATATGCGGGCCTCATTCTGGTCTTCACGATCTTCATCTTCCTGGCAGCGACGCGGCGCGGACGGCGGGCGCTGCGGTCCGCCGAGCCGTGGCTTGCCAGCATCGTGATCGTGGCCGTGCTGTTTCCCCACCTGATCTGGCTCGATCTTTCGAGCGACAGGTTCCCGCTCGAGCTCAATCTGCCGACGCGCGGTTCCTATCTGAGCAATTTGTTCGGCTTTGTGGAGCTCATGGTTCTGAGCCACGCAGGCCTTATTGTTCTTGTGGCGCTTGGCAGCAAATGGCATTTCGGCGCTGGGGAGAAGGTGCCGGTATTCGTGCGCAGCTTCACGGATCCGTTCGGGCGGCGCTTCGTCTACTTCTTCGCTGTCGCTCCGGCGCTCGCCGCGGCGCTTCTCGCCGGCCTGTCCGGTGAGCGGCCGACCCCCGGAAACCTGGCGCCCTATCTGGTGCTGTCGGGCCTTGCGGTCGTGGTATTGGCGGGGAATTCGATTCGCTGGCATCGGCCGCGTGTCGTTGCCATGGCATGGTCGCTGCTGCTGGCGGCGCCGCCGCTCGGGGCAGCCGCGGCGATCGTCGCACTGCCGTGGCTCGGCGTGTCCGGCACCAGCGTCGACCGGCCCGCCGGCGCGATGGGCCGCTTCTTTGCGGAGAACTTCGAGCGCCGCACCGGCGCTCCGCTCTCCATCGTTGCCGGGGAACCGCGCACCGCCGCGCTGGTTGCGCTTGGAGCGCCGGTGCGGCCAAGCCTTTATCTTGATGCAACACCTGAGCGCACGCCATGGATCACGGCCGATGACGTGCGCCGTAAGGGCGCGGTCGTGGTGTGGCCCAATGACGATACCCGTGCGCAAGTGCCGGCCGAGATCGCGGCGCGCTTTCCGGGGCTCATCGCGGACGTGCCGCGCGCCTTCGAGCGTGGGGTGCAGGGACGCCTGCCGCTGTTGCGGATCGGCTGGGGAGTGATTCGCCCGCAGGCGGACGCGACGAGGGAAGCGCCCGACGCGGCGCAAAATAAATGAGAGCCCGGCCGCGGCGGCCGGGCTCTTCTCTGTCTGATGCTGTTCGAAGAGCTTAGAACTTGTAGCTCAAGCCGCCCCGGACGACATCGATCGTCTCCTTGACATTATCGACGCCGCCGATCGTCGTCTTGGCGAAGTCGTAATGCAGATATTCGGCCCGCAGGATGAAGTGGTCGATAAGCTTGTATTCAAGCCCCGCGCCTGCGGTCCAACCGAATTGGTTGGTGGCGACCGGTGCGAACTCACCGAGGGTGTCGGTGATTTCGAAATGACCCCAGGCAGCGCCTGCGGTGCCGTAGGCGAGCAGGTTCGGGAAGAAGACGTAGCCGAGCCGAGCGCGGGCTGAAGCCAACTCGTCGGTCTTTTGGCGGAAGGCATTGGCGTCCGTCTGCTTGATGTCGGCGCCGTCGAAGTCCACTTCCAGGCCGGCAACGACCGATCCATATTGCCAGTTGTAGCCAGCGTGCCCACCGACGAGGCCGCCACTTGGCTTCGCGTTAACAAAAAAATCCTGGAGATCGAACGTGGTGGTGGCCCAGCCGCCACCGCCGTTGATACCGATATAGAACCCGGCCCAATCGGACAGATAGGCGGGCGCCAATCCCGGTGGCGGCGCCTTCACGGCCAGATCCGCGGCGACCGCGGATCCGGCGCCTGCCGCGATCGAAGCAAGCAGCCCGATACCGTACCAAAACTTGGTTCCCATGAACCCCTCCTTATTGATGCTTCACGCCTCAACAGCGTGGGCGCGGTGCCTAGCACCGTCATCCCGGATCGTCTGTATTCATTGATGTTTATTTGTTCGAATTCGAACAGTGAGTTGCCTCTTTACAACGCTTTCGCCTGAGAGGCTGCAATATAGTACCGTAAATGCAATAGATCGTTGAATTCTTAATGCCAGAGATGCGCAAAGCTTGTTGCAAATGCGCCTTTTTGCGGCGCGCAAAAAAAGAGCCCGGCCACGTCGGCCGAGCTCTGCGATTCGAACGTTGCCTGCGTCAGAACTTGTAGCTCAGAGCGGCGCGGGCGACATCGACCGTGGTCCTGACATTGCCATTGTCAAGGAGGAAGACAGTGTCGTTGAGAAAGAAGTTGTTGTTGGGGTTCGTGACCCTCCCGAAGTCGTAGTGCAGCCATTCGCCTCGCAGGAGCCAATTATTGAAAAACTTCCATTCGAGTCCGACACCTGCCACCCAGCCGAACTCGTTGAGTTCAGAAGTTTCTGACGCTTGGAAAACCGGAACCCCCGGGGCAAACAACCCGGTCGTACTAATACGCTCATGGCCCCAGCCAATGCCAGCGGTGCCGTAGAGGAGTAAATTGGGAAATATCAGGTAGCCGAGCCGACCACGGGCGGAAGCCAGTTCGTCGATCTTTTTGTCGCGTGAGAACGTGGTGAATGGCACGATCGGGCTAACGAATGTGGTCGATTCTTTGATATCCGCGCCGCTGAAGTCAATTTCCAGACCGCCGACGACCGGTCCCCATTGCCAGTTGTGCCCGAACTGGAAGCCGAAAACACCGCCCTTTGGACTTGCATTGGGTGGAACCACAAAAGGTACCGGGACGCCGAGAACGCTGAAGGATTCCGACGGTTCGAAGGATTCGTGGGCCCAGCCGCCGCCGCCGTGGATGCCGACATAGAACCCGGTCCACTCGGGAACGGCGCAGCAGATGGCCGGCGCTGCGACCGGTGGCGGCCTCACGGGTATGTCCGCCGCGACCGCTGATCCCGCGCCCGCTGCGACCGAAGCGAGCAATCCTATACCGAACAGAAAATCACGACGCATGAAGTCCTCCTTATTGATACCTCACGCCTCATCCGGCGTTGAACGGTCACTAGCACCATAATTTTTGGTCGTCTCTTTATATTCGAGATAATTTGTCGAATTCAAATGCTGAGTTGCATTTCCGCAACGTTTTAGCGGAACTTTCTGTTAGCTGTTGTGGATATCTTAAAAGATTAATTAAGTTTCAGTCCGCTCGCTAAACAAATGAAACCGATGTGCGTGCATGATTTGAGGCAGCGAGACAATGTTTTTGTGGCAATTGTTTTATTATGTTTGATACCGCACATAAAATACCGCGTGTTGTTTCGGCGAATCGAAACCACTGGCGAATTCGGCAGCACTTCTTGCTGCTTGTCGCGGGAATCGACTTCCTCCCTGTTGAGACTGGAAAAAAGCGGCGCCTCGAACGCGTTTCGGCGAAATGAAACAGGTACTGCGCTCGAATCGTCATGCCGTCCCCGCGAAACGGAGAATCCCTTATCTATTTTTGCGAAAGTTGTTCCTTATGTCTGATACGGCACACATGGGAAATACGTTTCTACGATTCTTATCCGTTGATTTGTGTTTTGCGGCTTGATGGCAACACGAGCAAAACTCCAGATTCGTCATCGCCGGGCTTGCATCTGCCCCACCCGCGCTCACCCGCTTGGGGTAAGGGTAGGGGGAGGCAGAGCAGGGTGCGCGATTGTCCGAATGTGCATGACCGGCGCGGGCATGGCCAAGGAGGAACCGAAATTCCAATCGCAAACAAAAACAGCCCACGTCGAAATATTGGCGGCTTATTCCGCCAGCGCCGCCCGGATCGCTTGGAAGTCGCGCCACGCGAACCGCTTTTCGAGCGGCGTGCGCAGCAGATAGGCCGGGTGGAAGGTCGCGATGGCGCGAATTTCCCGCGTGCCGGTATGATAGACGCGCCAGCGGCCGCGCGACCGGCGGATGCCCTCGGTCAGGCCGAGCAGCGCGGCGGCCGAAGGTCCGCCGAGGCACACCAGGATGTCGGGATCGGCAAGTTCGATCTGACGCTTGATGAAGGGCAGGCAGATCTGGCTTTCCTGCGGCGTCGGCGTGCGGTTTCCGGGTGGACGCCATGGGATGATGTTGGCGATGTAGGCGGTGGTGCGATCGAGCCCGATTGCCGCCATCATGCTGTCGAGCAACTGGCCCGAGCGCCCGACGAACGGCAGCCCGGCGATATCCTCTTCGCGGCCGGGGGCTTCGCCGACGAACATCACCCTGGCATGCGGATTGCCGTCGGCGAACACCAGCCGCTTCGCCGTGAGGCGCAGCGCGCAGCCCTCGAACCGCTCAAGCAGGTCGCGCAGCGCGTCGAGGCTCGTTGCGGAGGCGGCAGCGCGGCGCGCCGCCATGATGGCCGCATCCGGCGCCGGCGGCGCCCCCTCACCCGTCCCTCCCCCGCCTGCGGCGGACGGCAGGGAGGGGGTGCGCGCGCGCACATTCGGCGTCACGTCGGCGGGACCGCCCAACGGCGAGCGCGTTCGCGGCGGCGCCTCCGGCGGCAAAGACGGCTCGGCAGGCATTTGCGAGGGGCGCGGTTGGTCGGCCTCGGCGGTAAACCGGTTGACCGGAGCCTCGTCCAATACCGCATCAACCCCCGCCTCCACATAGAAGGCGAGGAGCGCGCGCAGGTCAGAGCGGCGATCGATGCTCATGGGCAGAGCGTTAGCATGTTTCCTGCATGGCATTTCATCTTGATTGCGGCAGGCGGGCAAACGTGGAAAAAGGCGCGTCGACGAACCGGAGCACGACGGAGATTGGTGATGGATATGCCCGCCCGGGAGTCGATGGAGTTCGACGTGGTGGTGGTCGGCGGCGGTCCCGCGGGCCTT
>WNFF01006736.1_pt1 | contig 17926 bp, 16 predicted proteins | sample 5400441 | NCBI WGS metagenome assembly WNFF01 (sample SAMN13153345, study PRJNA577476) | soil metagenome | isolation source: 120 cm saprolite under Douglas fir tree site 2 hole 3 replicate 1 | place: USA:California | collected 2015-04-18 | reverse complement strand
GGTCGTCGCAGGTCGCCGTCGATCAAGAGAACCGACTGGCCGGCGAACGAAGCAGTGATGGCCAGGCTCGAAGCGACCGTTGTTTTGCCTTCGTTCGGCTGTGCGCTCGTGACTAGAATCGATTTGCCCGGATCGAAAGCTGCGCTCAGCCGTATCCCGCTGAGAAGAGCGTCATACGCATCCCTCAGCTCTGGAGTCTTAGATATCATGCGTGCCAGTGCGCTCAGGCTCCACCCGTCTCTCTCGCGTTGTTTTATCAATGCAACCGCCGGAACGAACCCCAACATCTCATGTTTTGCAAGCTGTTCAAAGATTATGATCAACCCCTACCTAGGAGTCCAGTCCGATCCTATGACTGGGCACCGGCGTTTGGTAAGTGGGATTGCAACCGGGTAGGTTCGTCTCGTGCACGGCCGGCGTCCCACCGGCGGCGTGGCCGTACGATCCGGCATCCGCTGTAAAAAAGCGATTGATAGAGTGAACGTCAGTGAGAATTCTTGTTCAGGTCCACACTTGGAACGATGCCGGGGTCATCGGCATCGCGCTCGAGGCGATCTTGCGGCAAACCTTGGCGGTGGAAGAGCTTCTCATCGTCGATAACGGATCGAGCGACGGGACCCGGAGTTTTCCTATCCGGACATCGTCACGGTAATCCGACATCACCTGAATCTGGGCACCAGTGGTGCGGTTAGGACCGGGCTCGAATACGCACGCGCACATGGCTACGACTGGCTTTGGGTGCTCGATGCCGACAGTGTGCCCCGGCCCGACGCGCTCGAGCTCTTGACCCGTCTCGTTGAGGTGAATGGCGTGGAATCCCGGACCATTGGCGTCGTAGGGGCCTCCCACAACCTGGTCAGGCTCGGACAAATGTTGCGCGGCCGACTCTTGACCCCTGGCGGGCCACGCCTGGCGCCTCTCCAGCCTGATCAAGAATCAGTAGGTTGTGACAGCGTAATCTGGAGTGGCGCTCTGATTAACCTCGCCGTCGTCGATCGCGTAGGCCTGCCCCGGGTCGGCACGCTCGGGTGCTGGGAGGACCTGTCCCTCGACTATGGTGATACCGAATACACCTATCGGATCCATCGTGCCGGATACAAAATTCTCGTGCATTGCAGTGCCATCATTGATCATCCGGTCGGCAGGGGCTCACACCGTCGCATTCTGGGCTGGGATCTCTACAGCACCAATCACCCGGCGTTCCGCCGCTATCTATATTTTCGAAATCTAGTGTTTTTCTGGCTCAGGATTTATCACCGGAGAAACTGGCCGATGCTGCTCGTCTGGTTCGCCTACCGGCTCGGCATGATCCTGGCTGGGATAGTCCTGCTGGAACGCGAACGCGGTCTCAAACTGTGGGCCTGTCTCCTCGGTATCGGTGACGGTCTTCGCGGCCGCTTGGACCGAAGCTTCGCGGCACCGCGCTGAGACCAGTACGCCGCCGGCGGTCCCCATACGCTGGCGTCCGCGAGGGCCACCGCTTCAAAGCGCACCGGGAGCGACCTCGCGAAACCCGGGTTCGGTCGAGAACAGGTCCGAATAGGCGCCGGAATTCCGCACTCGGCCGTGCTCGAGCAAATAGACGCAGTCGCAATTCCTAACCAACGGCAATCTGTGCGCAACAACAATTATAGTCTTTTCGCCTCTGAGCCCGGCAAGTGTACGCACGATCTCGGCCTCGGTTTCGTTGTCGAGATTGGCCGTTCCCTCATCGACTACGAGCACCTGGGGGTCGTGATAAAGGGCGCGCGCAATCCCCAACCGCTGGCGCTCGCCGCCGGAAAGGCGGTCGCCACGTTCGCCGACTATGGCGTCCAATCCGCCGGGCAGCGAGCGCACGAGATTGTCGACCTCCGCGGCACGCAACACTCGCCATACCAGGTCATCGTCGATTTCGTGATCCGGCAATCCGAAAGCCACGTTGCGCCGGACAGTGTCATCCATCAGATAGACATCCTGAGGCACGTAGCCGATATTCCGCTGCCATGCGACAACGTGGTCCTGCAGATCGTAACCGTCCACCAGGATCCGTCCCGCGGTGGGAACAAATAGACCGAGCATCAGGTCGACGAGCGTCGTCTTGCCGGCGCCAGTCGGCCCAATAAGGCCTATCCAATGCCCCCTCGGAATTTCGAGCGAGACGTCCTCAATCGCGCGTTGGGGCATCGACGGATAGCGGTAGGATAGATGTTCCAACACGATTGAGCGCTCGAACGGGAGTGGTAAGGAAGGAGCCCGGGTGGGCGCCGGACGCGCCCGCTCGATTGCGCGCAACTCATTATAGACAACTTCCGTCGTAGCATAGAGAAATCGTAGCTGTGCGAGTCCGCTGGCGATGCGGCTCGTCGACGGCGTGAGTCGAATCGCCGCGACGGCGAACATGCCTAAGACCGGCAGGAGCGATTGCATGTCTTGCCCCCGCATGAGAATGACTAGAGCGATGGCAACCATTGCGCTGACGGCGAGAGTATCCACGACCAGACGCGGGATGCTAGAGAGAAGCATCACGGAGCGCCAGGAATCGGCGAAACGTTGTGCGTGGTAGCCCTGATGGTCAATGAAGAACAAGGCGCGGCCCACGACCAAGGTTTCCTTGATCCCGCCGATCGCCTGCTCGGTCCACTGGATCATAGAGCCCATGCTCCGCTCGGCAAGGCGCCCCGAAGCGGCGAGCCGACGCTGCATCGACCGGTAGATCAGCGTGGTCGGAATGCCAAGGACGAGTACAGCCCCGAACGTTGCCAGCGGCTCGATGAGCATCAGCACGATAATCAGAGCCACCACGACCAAAAGTTCTCCCAGAACGATTAGCAGGCTGACGAGAAATCCCGTGGTGAAGCGCTGGATGGTTTCGGTCGTAACTTTTATCAGTTCGGAACTGTTGCGCTGAAGATGGAAGGTATAAGGCACGTTCAGGTAGCCGGTTAGCAACTGTCGAGCAAGGTTTACGTGCTTTTCGAAAACGTAGCGGAAGAGCCAGCGGTACAAGAGCACGAGATAACCGCTCTTGATTACGAAGACGCCCACTAACCCGAGCCCAATGGCGATCAACATCTCTTGCGGCTCGTGGATATTCAGAAAAGACAGCACGGACCGCGCAGCCGGCGCTTTGTCCACCAGCTCGGGTTCTTTCAAGACGGCGATGAACGGTATGAGGAGACCGATGCTGACGGCCTCGAACATGGCGCCGAGCGCCATGCCGCACAACAGGAGCGCGCCGTTGATTCTTTCCCGGCGGTTAAGGATGTACCAGAGTTGTCGGATCAGCTTCACATCCCGACCTCTGTCGGCAACGGCCTTACCCAATGGTTCGCCGCGCCCCGGCTCCCGATCGGCACGCCGATGTGCGTCATCGTTTCGCCATCAAATGTATCATGCCTCTCATTATCGCCGACAAGCATGCGGAGCGAGCAGGGATGGGCGCGAACGGATCGTTCTATTTCGGCAATGCGGCAGTCGATCAGGTCCGGGACACCGGCTGGTTCATCGGCCAGTTCGTGTCGCCTGAATTGGGCGCCAGACACCAGACCGACGTCGAGCTGAAATGGGCCATGCACCCGGACGGGGATCGGTGTGCGGTTTCCCTCTATCGAGGTGGCGCGATCGGCGGCGCCTGGCGATGGCCGTGGCCATTGCAGCACCGGCTAATCGCTATGCGTCTGGATCGTCGCCGGCGCGATCGACCGTCCGCCACATCCTGCCGATGCCTCTCGGTCTCTCTGGCGCAGGGCCAGGCGCGTGAGCGGCATGGCGAGCATCGTGCTCAGCACCGCCATCAGGACCAAAGCCGAAAACACGTTCTTCGTGATGATCCCGCTATCAAGCAGGACCGTCAGCACGACGAGCTCCATCAGCCCCTTGGTCTGAACCAGCGCGCCGAGGCCCAGGGCGTTGGTCCAAGGCTCGCCGACGAGCCGGGCGGCGAGCGCCGTCCCGCCTACATTCCCCAGCACTGCCAGCGCCGTCGTCACCAGAAGTGTTTCGAGGAAGCCGGGCGATCCGAGGTCGATCAATGTGCGCAGCCCCGTCAGCATGAAGAAGAAGGGCATTAACACGCCGACGGTGGCCGTCTGAAGCCGATCCAAGATCGCCTGCCGCAGTTCTTGCGGCATAGAGGCGCCGGCGACGAAGGCACCAAAAATGTAATGAAGTCCGATCATGTGCGTCATCAATGCCGACCCGAGGGCAACCGCGCACACGACTGCCAAGGCGCGTTCGCCCATCCTTCCGTCCGGCAACAGCGCGGCTGCTGCCCGCTTCAGCAGCGGCCGCACAACCCGCGCCATGAATACTAGGTAAACCGGAAGGCCGAGCAGGCTCACGAGAACGCCGGGGCCGTCGGCTGCTTCACCCGCCACGGCCGTCATCAGTCCCCCTAGGACGAGCCATAGCGACGCATTATTCACCGCGGCGATGCCGAGGGCGAGATCGCCGAGCCGCCGGCCCAACAGGTCCATCTCGCGCAGGATGGCGCCGAGAACCGGAAGTGCGGTAATCCCGGTGGCGATGCCGATCGCCAGGGCGAAGCCCACCGGGCTGATTGATCCATTGAGCTCAGCAGGCTGGCTGGCGGCGATCCACAGCCCGCCGAGAAATCCCGCTGCCGTCGGCACGGCGACGTTGGCGGTGGCCATCGCGGCGAAGGCGCGGCCGCGGCCGACAAAGGCCCGGGGCTCGAGGTGCAGCCCGGTCACAAAGCCGAAAAGCAGCACGGCAATCGACGCAACCCCCCAAAGCGGCGTCAACGTCTGCGGGTTGAAAATCACATCGTAGGATTCGGGGGCGATGCGGCCGAACAAAGTAGGGCCTAGAGCAATTCCCACCAGAATCTGCACGACCACGAGCGGCACCGCCCCGCGCAATCGCAGCCCGCGCCACACCGCCACGGGGAGCACCAGAACGGCGAGCGCTTGGACAATGAATATCAGGTCCGCCTTCATCCAAAGCTGCCGTGTTTCAGGACATCGCACGTCGCCGCCATGGTAGCCGAGCGCTCGATCAAGCGTGCCCGGCGGAAGCCAAGCCCCGCGATAATATGTTAATTTTCAAGCCGAAGGGTCCCTAGGATTAGTTTAACTATCGGCGATCGGGGCTCCATTGGCAACGAGAATGTCCTACAGAGACGGGGTCGATCGCGTGTGAGTTTCTGGGCAGAGGCGCGTCTATGTGGTCAGCTGATACGAGATGAGGAAGCGGACGGACCCTCAGGTACCATCGTCGTCGCTGGGCGCGTACCCGGACATCGACGTCGCACCCTGTTCGCCCGTCGCTGAAAAGCCTCGAGACGAGCAGTTGCGTCGCTTCGAGGCAATCGTCCGATCGGATCCGGATCTCATGCGCCTGCTCGGCGTTATCCGAGGAATTCGATTGCCCCAGTGGCGGCTTGTCGCGGGCTGCCTCTACCAGACGGTTTGGAACGTCCTTACCGGCCGGGCCCGCGCGACCGGGATCAGGGACTACGATCTGATTTACTTTGACGACGATTTATCCTGGACGGCCGAGGATGCGGTAATCCGACGCGTCGCCGCGGCTGCCCGAGGCTGTGTCGGTCCGATAGAGGCGCGAAACCAAGCCCGCGTGCATCTGTGGTTCGAGGCTCGCTTCGGCACTCCATACCCGCGACTGTCCTCGGCGGATGAAGCACTTCGGCGTTACGCGTCGGTTGTTCATGCTATCGGCGTCCGGCTCGAGGACGACGATCGGCTCGACGTAGCGGCGCCATTTGGCCTCGATGATCTCTTTGCCATGGTGGTTCGGCCAAACCGCGTGTTGGACAACGCGGTGTCGCACACCCGCAAAGCACAACGGGCTTTGGCGATCTGGCCCGAGGTAACCGTCCTACCCTGGGACGAGGGGGCGGCTTGCGCGGAATCATGTAGGTGTCTCACCAAAGGTGCGAGGTAAGGATCTGTGACCGGCCCATCGACGTTGAATAACCACAATCGTCTCGTATTCTCCAGACTGAAGCGACGTTCGCGAGCGGGCGCCCCATGATCGCGAAGGAGAAGGACGTGCTTGTAGATTTATTGCAGAAACAGGAGGGCAGGCAGGTCCAGAGCCGATTCCTTTGCTCTACGGCGAGAGACCGAGACGCTGACCAGAAGGGCCGTGGAACAGCACCTCCTCGTTATGCGCGAAGCGAGCCCGCGCCGGAGAAGGTAGGTGACACACCTACATGATTTCCGGGGTTGTACCTGTTGCTGCGAGACTTTGCTTGCGCTTCGAGGTTGCGGTTGCCCTCGCAAGTTCCAGCTCGCTATGGCGTCTTAGCTTTGACGAGATGCTCGCAGAGGAAGGCGAGCACAAAACGGTTCCCGACATTGACAATATCGTAATAATATGGTACTTTGCATTACGAATTCCGCGCGACGCGAGGAAGGTTCTCGGCACTGTGCCGACGTTTTAACTAATTGGGCCATGACATGATGCACATGATCGCCGATGGCTCGCGCTTGCCGGTTTGGACCATGTTGCAGACCGGGGGAAGACCATAGGTCGGGCTCGCGCCTGAATTCTACCTGAATTATCAGGTTGCGGAGAGGGCACTCTCGCGTAATGCGCGCTGGATTGTGACCTCGCGGGTTGAACTGCGCCCCCGGGAAATTGGCGCTATCCGGCCGCTGCGGTCAGCTCCTCGACCCGCTCGGCGAGCCGGGTGAGCTGCACGTCGGCAAGCCCGAGATCGGCGAGGTGCCGCACGGTGCCGGTGAGATACTCGCGATTGGCGCCGCGGCGGCCGGCTGCGCCGGTAATGATCCGCGCGGTCTCGTCCAGCGACAGCCGCCCGGCATAGTCGGGATGATCGCGCCTTACCGTGAGGGCAAGAGCTCTCAGGCGGTCGCGTGCGGTCCACACCGGCAGGCTTCGCATGTCGTAAACCCGGGGTGCTGTCATCTCCCGGGACCACAGGCTATCGATCGCCTCGGCGAGCGTTTCGGGCGGCAAGTGGAGGACGATCCCGCGACACGCCCCACCGCGATCAAGGCCGAGAGTAAGGCCGGGCTGGGCTCGGGTTCCCCGGTAATCATAGGAATAGAGGCAGAATCGGCGATGATAGCCGCGCAGCAACGCCGGTTCGGCCTCGATGCGGGGGAATTCGGGATCCCACATCAAGGAGCCGTACGCGAAGATCCATACCGGCTCGGCGCCGTCGCGCAATGCCGCGATCTCGGGCGGCATCGGATCAGCGGCGAAATCAGCTCCTTCTGGGGTCATCTGCATCGTGAGGGATCGGCACTCGAGACATCACAAAACAGTTCGATCGCCACCGCGATCAAGGCCGTAGCTCGCGCCGGCGCGTCGGTGGCCTGCTGGCGGTTGCCGAACGGGACCGCTATAAACCCCGACATGCGCCGCCCGATGCGCCTCAGCCTCGCCGCTCTTGCTCTGCTGCTGGTCGTACTGGGCGCCTATACGGCCTATTGGGTGATCGTCGTTCAGAAAATCAAGAACGGCTTCGCCGCCTGGGCACAAGCCGAGAGAGCCGAGAAGGTCGACGTCTCCTGGCAAGCGATCGACGTCACCGGTTTGCCGTTCGCCTGTCGAATCGTACTCGATGCGGTCGTACTTCGCGACGGCAGGGTGACCCCCGCGCCGGAGCTCCGCATCCCTGTGGTCGCGGGCGAAACCCGGCCCTGGGACTTCGCCCGCTGGCGGCTCGTGGCGCCGGAAGGGTTGTCGGCGGCACTCGCCGGCGCCGGCGAGCGTCCGGCGGTAAGACTGTCGGCTCAGACCGCCGCGGGGGTGCTCACGACGGATCCGCAGGCAGCCGCCATCCTATGGTTGCGCCTACAGGACGTCAGTGCCGAGGCCGGCGAGGCGGTTGCCGTCAGCTCGGCCGACGCCTGGGTCATCCTGCCGGCAAAGCCGCCGCGGGTACGCACCGACCCAGCCATCGGGATCGCTCTTGATCTACGCCAGCTGAAGCTAGCGGACGTTGCCCCAGTCCTGGGAGAAACGATCGACGAGCTGGCGTTCGGCGTCAACGTCAAGGGCGCCTTACCGGGCGGGAAACTGGTTCAAGCAGTCTCCGCGTGGCGGGATGCCGGCGGCACGATCGAGCTCGACAATCTGCATGTGAAGTGGGGTGGGCTCGGCGCCACCGCGACCGGCACGATCGCGCTCGACCGGGAACTGCAGCCGATCGGCGGCTTCTCCGGTGCGATTCAAGGCTATGGCCAAATCCTAACCGCACTCGTCCAGAGCGGCCGTATGCGCGCCGGCGAAGCCGGTCTCGCGCGGCTGGCGCTGGCAATGCTGGCAAAGGCCGGACCGGACGGCAAACCAGAGATCGCCACCGCGTTCACGATCCAGAACGGACAGATGTTCCTCGGCCCGGCAAAGCTCGGCAAAGCGCCGAGTATCGCCTGGGAGTAATCGCGCTCACGCCGGCCCGCGCGGCTTTTCCGGCATCGATTGCGGCGCGTGCGCCCGCTCATCCATGCCGTAATCCCGCACCACTGCGGCAACGCGGATCCGGTAATCGCGGAAGATCCGATCGCGCCCGGCGCTTTGCGCCGCACGATGCTGCTCCTGCTCGCGCCAGCGCGCGATCGCCCTCTCGTCGCGCCAGAAGGAGAGCGACAGAATCTTGCCGTCCTGGCTCAGGCTCGTGAACCGTTCGATCGAGATGAACCCATCGATCTTATCGAGCTCCGGGCGCAACCGAGCGGCGATGTCGAGATAATCCTGCACGCAGTCCGGCTTGGGCTCGACTTCGAAGATGACCGCGTACATGGGTTGGCCTCGTCACTAATCCGGGGCAGAACCTAGCCTGCCTGAGGTGCGTCGGGATAGCTGGTGGCGCGCCAGCGCCGGTGGCCGATTCCGGACGCATCGGCCTCGTGCCCCCAAAGATCCCAACCCGGTCGTGAGAAGCCCGGCTGCGAGAAACGGGCGAACATCTCGAGATAGGGCCCTTCGCAAAGCGCCTCGATGCGCTCGTAGACCTCGTCTGGTTTCCGGCTGTGCTCGCGCCGCGGGGAAACGATCAGCTTGCGGACGCTCGCCGAACGGCGATGCGGATTGCCGCGCGTCGCGAGCAGGCAGGGCTCAGGATTAGAGCGCGTCCAAAAGCCCAATCCGGTAAAGAAATTGCCGTCATTGTACAACATCCCCGGCTTCCTGAGCTTAGCCCAGTAGAAACCGACGGTCTTGTAGGTAAAGCCCCAGGCATTGATCACGTCGAAGGCCTTTTCGAGCAGCGGGTCTGTGGTCCACAGGAGTAGCACGCAGTCGTCCGCCGCCCATTCGGTCACCGGCAGCGCTTTGATGTCGGCGAGCGTCATGCAGTCGTAATACGCCTCCGGGCTGCGGCCCTTCCCTTTCCGCGAATAGGTGGCAAAAGTCCAAGGCGGGTCGGCGTAGATGACCTTGTAGTGCTTGGGCCGCGGCGAGGTACTCACGTGACCTCCCGGTCGTCGTTTGGAGCTGCGATCGCGTATGCTCGCGAGCCGGGGGCGTGTGGTCAATTGCTGTTCCCGGAGCTCTCAACTTTCCTCGCCGGAGCCTTCTTCGGGCGCCTCCTCGGTAGGGATCCGATAGCTGCCTTTGAGCCAGCGGCCGAGATCGATCTGGGCGCAGCGGGGCGAGCAGAACGGTCGGTTTTGCGGTGTTGCCGGTTTGCTGCAAATCGGGCAGGGATGCGGGGAATTCGAAGATTTAAGCGCCATCGCAGGCCGATATAGTTAGACAGGGGCGATTTGAAACCGATCGCGATCAAGCCCCGGATCCGTCTCGATCGCAATCCTGCGCCCGAATCGCTGTTCGAGCACCCTCAAAGCGTTCGCGGCGCCGCCGCCCAACGCCGCAGCGACATCGGGGGCGACGATGAGTCGCCAGGTGCGCCCGGGCTGGGCTCGCGCCTCCCGCCGTACCGCGCGCAGCAACTCGTACCCAACCGTGATCGCGGTCTTGATCGGACCCCCGTCGGCGTCCTGCTCCAACAGCGCCTCGGCGAGCGGACGCCCACGGCGAGGCCGCACCAATTCGAGGTGGCCGAGCCGAGTCCAGCCAAGGAGTTGCGGATGCGCCGGATCGCGCGCCAACGCCTTGGCGAGCGCATCGCGGACGCGCCCGCGCAGCGCGCGCCCGTCCACGCCGATAAAATCGATGACGATGCCGCCGCCGAGATTGCGCAGCCGAATCTCTCGGGCGATGGCGTCGGCCGCGGCGAGATTGGCCGCGAGCCCGGTGCGCTCCGGCGACCCCATCTCCGGGGTTCCGCTGTCGACGTCGATCAGGACGGCGGCTCGGGTCGCCTCGACGTGAATGGAGCCGCCGCCATCGAGCGCAACCGTCCCGGATAATGCCCGGTCAAAGAGGGCACCTAGATCGATCGGCCACTCGGCCTCAGGCCGGTGGATCACAGCGGCACCCGGAAAGACCGCTCGGAGTTCGGCGATCGCGGCAGGATCGTCGGTGAGAATGCGCACCGGCGCTGCCGTCAGCGCACCGGCGAGCGCGGCGGCGAAGGACGGAAGCGGGTCGAGGCGGGCTGGCGGCACGAGGCGCGAAGCTCGGTCGAGGATGTCACTCCAGCGCCGAAGCAAATCAGTCGCCTCTGTGATGAGCGCCTCGATCGGTCCGGGTTCGATGAGCCTCAGACCGGCGGTGCCCTCACCCGCCTCGCTGCGCTCGGCCCCCTCTCCCGCAATACGGGAGAGGGGGGACCCAGCCCTCCAGGCTGGGTGGGTGAGGGCAGAAAGCAGTTGGGCGCGCTCCTCCAGCGACAGCGCCTCGCCGCCAACAACTCCCGGCCGGCGCGGCCGCAGCTCGACGAGCCGCCCGCGCAGCGTGACGCCCGTCGTCACCTGGGCCGCCTTGCCGCCCTGCACCTCGCGGCGAATCTGGACGACAACGCGCTCGCCTTCATCAAGCTGCCGGCCGCGCGGGAAGACCTCCCTCTGGGGCAGGAAGGCTGGCCGGTCGCCGCCGATATCGACGAGCATTGCGCCGAGCGCCGGCAGCAGCCGAGTCACGCGGCCAAGATGTATGCTGCCCACCTCGTTGCGATCGCCCCGCTCGACAAAGAGCTCGACCGGGATGCCGTCCTCGAGCAACGCGGCGCGCCACTCGCCTGGGCCGGCGGCGATCAGCAGCTCGCGGGGCAAGGCATTCGGTAGCCGCGGCCGGCAAGCAGCTGTGCCGTTTCGAAGAGCGGCAGTCCGACCACGTTCGAATAGGAGCCACGCACCCAGCGGATCAGCGCGGCCGCCCGGCCTTGGATCGCGTAGCCGCCGGCCTTGCCGAGCCATTCCTCGCAACAAAGATAAGCCGCGATCTCGGCCTCGCTGAGGCGCTTGAACGCGACTTGGCTGTCTACCCGGCGCAATGTCAGCCGATCGCCCGGGCCCACCAAGGCGATGCCGCCATGGACGCGATGGCGGCGCCCCGACAGCAGCTCGAGGCAGGATCGCGCCGTCTCCCGATCCGAGGCTTTCGGCAGAATGCGGCGACCGCACGCGACAACCGTGTCGGCCGCCAGGACGTAGGCCCCCGGGTGCCGAGGCATGACCGCTCGCGCCTTCTCCTCGGCCAGACGCATGGCATAGGCCGGCGGCAGCTCGTCGGGGCGCGGAGTTTCGTCGATATCGGCGGGATCGATCCGGTCGGGTTCGAGCCCGATCTGCCGGAGCAGGTCGAGCCGGCGCGGCGAAGCGGAAGCGAGCACGAGGAGTGACACCGTCACCGGAGCGTCACCCCCTCAGATGCAGCACGCAGATCAGGGTGAACAAGCGCCGCGCCGTGTCGTGGTCGACAGCGACCTTGTCGGCGAACCGCTCCATCAACAGCGCAGACCCCTCGTCGTGCAACGAGCGCCGTCCCACGTCGATCGCCTCGATTTGGGCGAGGCTCGAGCGGCGGATCGCCTCGTAATAACTTTCGCAGACCATGAAGTAGTCCCTGACGATGCCGCGAAACGGGGCGAGCGGCAGGATGACGGTTTCGCGCGAACCGTTCACCGCCGAGCGAACATCGATGCTCAGCCTGTTCTCTTCGATTGCCAAGTGCAGGTGAAAGGGCCCGTCGAGGCCTGAAGCCGGCGCGAAATGGTTCTCCTCCAGCAAATCGAATATCGCGACGGCTCGCTCGTGCTCGATGTCGGGGCTGCGGCGGACGACTGTGTGCTCGTCGAGAGTGATGCCGGCGATCCGCCAATGGTCCGTGGAATCGTCCGGAGGCTCGGCCATCGCCGTGGTTCATGCCTTGGGCTGCAGCCGGATCGACAGCGACAACGCATGGGCCTGCAGCCCTTCCGCCTCGGCGAGGCGGATCGCCGCCGGCGCGAGTGCCGCGAGGCTCGCCTCATCGCAGCGGACCAGCGAGGTGCGTTTGACGAAATCGAGCACGCCGAGGCCCGAGGCAAAGCGTGCGCTGCGCGCCGTCGGCAGCACGTGGTTGGGTCCGGCGATATAGTCCCCGACGGCCTCGGGGGTGTGGCGGCCGAGGAAGATGGCGCCGGCGTGGCGAACCTGCTCGGCCAGCGCATCGGCCTCGTCGAGCGCGAGTTCGAGATGCTCGGGAGCGATCCGGTCGATCAGGCCCGCCGCCTCGTCCCAGTCGGCGACCAGGAGGATCGCACCATGCGCCTGCCAGCTCGCCCGCGCGATTTGCGCGCGCGGCAATCGTTCCAGATGGCGATGGAGCGCGGCCTCCACGGCTGCAGCGAAAGCGGCATCGTTGGTGATGAGGATCGCTTGCGACGCGCTGTCATGCTCTGCTTGCGACAGCAAATCGGCAGCGATCCACTCCGGAATGTTACGCCGATCGGCGACGACGAGAACCGACCATCTGAGCCGCGGCGAGGACGAGCGGATCGAGGACTCCGCCCGGCGCCGGAACGGTCATCACCAGCCGCTCGACTCCGGCTACCTTGGCGGGAACGGCGTTCATCAGCACCGAGGATGGATAGGCGGCGGTGCCGCCGGGGACATAAAGTCCAGCTGCCGCGATCGGTCGCCACCGGGTGGCGAGCCGCACCCCGAGCGCATCGACATAATCGATCGACAGCGGCAGCTGCTTGCGATGAAAGTCTTCGATCCGCTGCGCGGCCACCTGTAACGCTGCAACCGTCTCGGGCGGGGCCGCGGCAGCGCCCTCGGCGATCTCACGGGACGTGAGGCGCAGGTCGGAAGCTGCGAGGTTGACGCCGTCAAAGCGGCGCGTGTAGTCGATCAGCGCGGCGTCGCCCCGTCGAGCAACATCTTCGATGATCGCAGCGACTGCGGCATCAACATCCGCCGCGGTCTCCCGCTTCGCGCCGAGCAGCCCGGCAAAGGCCGCTTCGAACCCGGCATCGCGCGTGGAGAGCGTGAGGGCCATCAGCTTCCCCGCTTCGCTGGCGCGGCACCACCCTCGCCCGCCTGGCTCCACTCGGCACCCTCTCCCGCAATGCGGGAGAGGGTGGACCCGGCGCGCAGGGCTGGGTGGATGAGGGGGCCTCGCTGGGCGATATGACCGATCGCGCCGCGGAAGCGCTCGATCCAGCCGCCGACTTCCTCCGGGCGGGTCTTCAACGCCGGACGGTTGACGATCAGCCGCGAGCTCACCTCGGCAACGCGCTCGAGCTCGATCAGGCCGTTTGCCTTCAGCGTGGCTCCGGTCTGGACAAGATCGACGATATGACGGCACAGGCCGAGATGCGGAGCAAGCTCGATCGCTCCGTTGAGCTTGATGCATTCCGCCTGCACACCGCGCGTGGCGAAATGACGTCGGGTGATTTCGGGGTATTTGGTCGCCACGCGAATGTGGCTCGCCCTCCCGACATTCTCGCGGGCGGCGCCGTCCGCGGTCGCCGCGACGGCAAGATGACAATGCCCGACATCAAGGTCGAGCGGTGCGTAAATCTCGGAATAGTCGAATTCCATCAGCACATCGTTGCCGGCGACGCCGAGCTGAGCAGAGCCGAAGGCGACAAACGTGGCCACGTCAAAGCTGCGTACCCGGATCAGATCAAGGCGGGGCTCGTTGGTGGTGAAGCGGAGCTGACGCGAGCCCGGATCATCGAAAGCGGCCTCCGGCATGATGCCGACGCGGTGCAGCAGCGGCATCACCTCCCCAAGGATTCGGCCGTTCGGCAGCGCCAGGATTAAAGGATCTTCGGCGCGACCCGGGTTGAGCGCGAGCATCACACCCGTTCGTCCGCGTCGTGGCGCGGCTGCCATTGGGTCGGCCAGGGTTCGCCGAGATCCTGCGCGTGACAAAGAATGCGGGCAACCTCCAGCCGGATCGCTGCCCCGCCGGAGAATTCGAGCAGTATTGCGCCCCTGCCACCGTCGCTCCCGGGTCGAATGGCCAACAGGGACAGAATCCGCTCGTTCTCGCTGCGGCGGAAGCCGAGATAAGACACCCCCTCGACCGCACCGAATGTGACCCCGCACAACGTGCGCTGGTAGCCGGCTTCGCCGCTCTCTGGACGCGTCCTGTTCTCCCAGCGGAACCGGTTGGCGACCATCAAGAAACTTTGGTCCTGCACAACGAAAGCAAGGTCGCGGACGGCAACCAGTGAATCTTGCAGGCAGGCTGAGATCACTGCGAGGTCGTCAGCATCCTCGGCACGCAGCTTGAGAGCAGCGCCGCTTTCGTCAGGCGGCATCGGTCACCCTCTCAATGCGCGCGCCGCATGCCGCGAGTTTTTCTTCGAGGCGTTCATAGCCGCGGTCGAGGTGGTAAACTCGGTTGATCACCGTCTCACCCGCCGCGACGAGACCCGCCACCACAAGCGATACCGAGGCGCGCAAATCCGTCGCCATCACCGGCGCCCCCATTAGGGAAGGCACCCCCCGGACCAAGGCGGAGGCACCGTGGACGTTAATGTTGGCGCCCATGCGCGCGAGCTCGGGGACGTGCATGAAGCGGTTCTCGAAGATCGTCTCGGTGATCATCGAAGCACCCCTCGCAGTCGCCATCAGCGCCATCATCTGCGCCTGCAGGTCGGTCGGAAAGCCCGGATAGGGTTCGGTCATGATGTCGACGCCTTCGAGGATCCCGGCGCGCCGGCGCACCCTGAGCCCGTCGGCGGCGGCCGACACCTCGACGCCCGCTCCCTCCAGGGTGCGTACCAGCGCCGCAACGAGATCGACCCGCGTTCCGGTCAGCCGCACCTCGCCGTCCGTCGCCGCCGTTGCCATGATGTAGGTTCCGGTTTCGATGCGATCGGGCATGATCGCATGGACCGTCCCATGCAATCGGCCGGTGCCGACGATACTCAGTCGGTCGGTACCGATTCCCTTGATCCGGGCACCCATAGCGATGAGGCAGGCGGCGAGATCGGCGATCTCGGGTTCTCGAGCGGCGTTGATCAGCAACGTCTCGCCGTCCGCGAGCGCAGCCGCCATCAGCAGATTTTCGGTCGCCCCGACGGACACCGCCGGGAACGCGATCTCGGCACCCTTCAGACCCTTTGGCGCGCGCGCGTCGATATAGCCGCCATGCAGTTCGACCTCGGCGCCCAGCCGTTGCAGCCCTTTGATGTGGAGATCGACCGGTCGCGGCCCGATCGCGCAGCCGCCGGGCAACGACACCCGGGCCCGCCCGCAACGCGCGAGAAGCGGTCCGAGCACGAGAATGGAAGCCCGCATTTTGCGGACCAGATCGTAGGGGGCCGTGGTCGATGTAATATGCGCAGCCGACAATTCGAGCACTTGCCCGCCGTTGCCGCCCGCCCCGTCCACCGTGACGGCGACGCCGTGTTGGACGAGAAGGTTTTCCATCGTCGCGATGTCCGCCAGATCGGGGACATTCTCAAGTGTGAGCGTCTCCGCTGTCAGCAGGCTCGCAGCCATCAGCGGCAATGCTGCGTTCTTGGCACCGCCAATCGGGATGACGCCCTGGAGCGGCACGCCACCCTTGATCCGGATTTTGTCCATCGTCCCGATTCCACGCCCGCCCGCCGGCGCGGAGGCCGCGATGGGCCGCCGGTACGGCCGGGCGCTTGCTTTTACTGGAAGGGGGAGCGCCGCTCAAGCTGGCGGCTCGCGCTCCCGATCCGGCGCCTGGGATTGCGGAACTGCCAGCCGGTCCCGCGCTCGCTTTTGTTCCTTACGCCGGAGCAGGTTGTCGCGCAACGCCTTAGCCAGCCGTTCGTCGCGGGCCACCCGCTCGGTGTTCTTACGTGGTGTGGGGCGCTGGAGCTCGCTCATCGTCTCCGATGCAGCGATAGTGCAGCGAAACTGTCAAGAGGTCACCCACGCCGCAATCCGGATTTTCGGGCCGGCCACAATGCTGGCGATGAGTTCCACCGAGGTCGCTCACCTTGCCAGCCGTTGCAACCTCGTGTATTGCCTTCCAGTCGTGCCGATGACCCATCTCCGTGTCGGAGCGCTGCCGTAGCTCAGTGGTAGAGCACTCCCTTGGTAAGGGAGAGGTCGTAGGTTCGATACCCACCGGCAGCACCATATTTATCAAAGGCTCATGGCGCTTTTCGGGGATGACGGCCCCCGCCAAATCTCGGGAATACCCGCCGCCTCATCCTTTCGCCCTAGCGAAGATCGTCGCGCAGCCGAGGCGCTAGAGGCTCGAAGTCCAGCGTCATCAGCATCTCTAGACCGGTCCGCGCTACGGTGGCGAGGAAATAGCCTGCCTTGCGCCGTGAGTTGGAGGCGTCGAAAAGTGATAGGGTTCACCGCTATCGAGATAAAGTTACCAGGCGGCGACCCGGCGCCAGACCCGAGCCGGGAGGGACATGGAGATCCAGTCGACACCTATTTCCGTGCCGGCCGCAAAATGGCGTTTCACCGAGTATCAACGAGAGCACGTCCCGTACGTCAAGGCGTAGAGCTCCCCCACCACGCTCTCAGCTCATCCACAGTGCCGGCGAAGCGGCTGCGGTCGCACGGTCCTATACCGTGAACCGGCACGACGCCGGAACCGACCTGACCGTCGGTGTGTTGCCACAGTTTCCACGCCGAGAATCCAGGCGGGCAGATCGGCCGTTTACCGTATTCGGCCAGCCAGAGATCGCAGTTTGAGAGGGTTTGATTTGGTGCAGAAAGCATCGAGCGGATCATATAAAGTTTGGGCCATTTATTGGTCGCAGCATGAATGCTCGCCGCCGCCGTCGCAGCGTGCATGACGGTCGCCTGTGAGGGTGGATAAGGCTCCCAATCGATGGCGAGCCAATCAATGCCTGCCTCCGACTTCGCCACCGTCAAGAAGTGCGCGATCTGGTCGCCCGGACTGCTACCATCGAGAAAATGGTATGCGCCCAGCAACAATCCGGCGGCCCGCACCTCCTTTGCTCTTCCAAGGAAGGTCGGATCCGTCCATGTACCCTGACTCGCCTTCAGAATCACTCCGTCTATGTTCTCTGATCGAATGACCGAAAAATCGACGTTGATGTGATCACCGTGATAGAGGTCGATGACGACATCGGACATGATGGGCGGGATATAGGGTGCAAGATCGAGCATGGTGCGATTCGCATCATAATCATTGGGTCAAACAGGCCACCCCCAATCCTGACCACACGATGCAGCGGTCCGAAGCGGCATGCTGGGTATCTATTATCAGATAAATGCGTATTTGTCAACATCAATATCCTATTACGCAATTGACTATTCGCGCTCGACGCCGGCCGAACGTCGGTTCGGCAGGATGTCGGAGTAGGCCCTAATTTGAGCCATTATGTGCGCGCGAAAGGTGCATACCTCTGAGTTCGCTGTGATTGACAATATCACAATAATATGGTATGGTGCACAGATGTTTTAACCAATTGTCAACGCCATGCAGAGTGTGGCTCTTCAACCTTAAGGAGAGATCTCGCTGCAGACCCGCTGCAGGTGCAGCGCCGAGCGAATCGCCAATGCAATTCCGGATTGCAGCACGCATTCAGGTGAGAGAGCTACATAGTTCCGCTAATTTGGGGACTTGGGCATTGCGGAGACACGATCGCTGCCGACCCCCAGCCGCTCGCCGCGGTACTCCC
>WNFF01004248.1_pt1 | contig 17926 bp, 19 predicted proteins | sample 5400441 | NCBI WGS metagenome assembly WNFF01 (sample SAMN13153345, study PRJNA577476) | soil metagenome | isolation source: 120 cm saprolite under Douglas fir tree site 2 hole 3 replicate 1 | place: USA:California | collected 2015-04-18 | reverse complement strand
GGTTGAAGAACAGATGCTCGGGGGTCGCCTGGTGCTCAGGCAATTCCCACCCGCGACGGCGGATCACTCGCATGGCGCCCTCCTCCAGCGCATGTCTTCATCGTGGCGTTGGCCGAACATGCGCTAACGCTTTTTCCCTGGTACGGGCAAGCGCGATCACCGGCAAGTCACACTTGCCTGAATGGGGTCGTGATCAAAGGACGCAGGGCGCGGGCGGCGCTCAACCCGTCTTGAGGGTCGGTGCGGCGCCGAACTGCCACCACGGGCGGGAAGGCTCAGCCAGCCGCTTGCCCGTAGACCTCGAGATCTTGGCGAGGAGATCCGCTTTCGGCATGGGCTTGTCGAACAAGAAGCCCTGCCCGACGGCGACGCCGAGACCTTGGAGCTTGTGGCTCTCATGGCTGGTTTCGATGCCCTCGGCGACCGTCTTCAAGCCGAACCGCTGCGCCAGCTCGATGATCGTCTCGAGCATGCCGGCCTTGATCTTGTCGCGATGGCAGTCCGTCACATACGCCCGGTCGATCTTGAGCTCGCTGAACGGCAGCTGCCGCAGCCGGCCGAGCGACGAATATCCCGCGCCGAAGTCGTCGATCGCCAAGCTGCAATTGTGCCGCCTCAGCTCGTTCGCGACCTCGTTCGCCATTTCGAGATCGTTGAGGACCTGGTCCTCGGTGACCTCGAGGATGAGGCCGGGCCATTCCTTCGACTTCGGCCGCTCCTCCTTGATGAGTTGCGCGATCGGCAGGTCGACGAAGGCGGAGGCCGGCACGTTCACGGCGAGATTGAGCTCCGGCATACCGAGTGCCGCGCAATCGTTCCAGTCGCGCAGCGCAGTCGCGATGACGTGCTCGGTCAGCGCCAGCATCTCGGCTCCGCCGGCGCCGGGCAGGAAGGCAAAGGGACCGAGAACGCCAAGCTCGGGATGCCGCGCGCGGATCAGCCCCTCGGCGCCGACCATGTTGTGCGTGCGCAGGCTGACCTTCGGCTGATACCAGACCTCGAGCCACCCGCGCTTGAGCGCGGCAGCGAGGGTCACTTTGGGCTTGCCTGACGCGTCGCGTTCTTCGACCTCGTCCGCGTGGGTCTCGTTCGTTCCCCCGAACAAGCCCCTCAACCCGTTCAGCATGGTGCCACACCGCACAATCGTTACTGCGCCGGCCGGGCCCCGCCACCCGCCGTCCCGTCCATCTAGTTCAATGGCGATGTATTTTCGGTTAGCAGCGGCGCGCAAAACACGCCGAAATAGTAAACAGGCATGCAAAAAGCCGCGCTATTCGCGCGACGGCGGCGGAACCTGCCTATCGGATGTGCAGAGCAACCGCGTAGACCAGCGGTCTCGTCGTTAATGACCGGTTAGCGCCGGCACGGCGATCACTCCGCGGCGCGGCGCGCTGCGACGATCTGGTCCGCCGGCTTTCCGGTGAGCTCCGACATGTGATCGAACTTGAACGTGAAGCTGCCGACGCCGGCGGTGGCGGATCGGATCTCGATGATGAGATCGCCGATCTCGGATTCCGGCATCATCGCCCGCACCACGTCCCAGCCGCTCCAGCCTTCGCGCGTGTCGAAGCCGAGGATCTGGCCGCGCCGTCCGGACAGGATGGCGTTGATCTTCGCCGTCGCCTCGGACGGGCACGCGATCTCCACCGTATGGATCGGCTCGAGCAGGACGGGATTGCATTGCGGCAGCGCCTCGACGATGCCGATGCGGCCGGCAATGCGGAACGCCATGTCGGAGGAATCGACCGCGTGGTAGGAGCCGTCGATCAGCGCGACCGTGAGGTCGACGACCGCGAAGCCGAGCGGCCCCTGCTTGAGCGCGTCGATCACGCCCTCCTCGACGGAAGGAATGTAATTGCGCGGCACCACGCCGCCGGTGATCTTCTCGGCGAACGAGAAGCCGGAGCCGCGCGGCAGCGGCTTGATGTCGAGCACCACGTCGCCGAACTGGCCATGGCCGCCCGACTGCTTCTTGTGCCGGCCGCGCTGCACGATCGGCTTGCGGATGGTCTCGCGATATCCGACCTGCGGCGAGCGCCGCTCGACCGCGACGCCGAAACGATCGGCAAGACGCTCGGTCGCGACGCGCAGATGCATCTCGCCCTGGCCCCACACGATGACCTCGTGGGTCTCCGGATTGTGATGCACGCTCAGCGACGGGTCCTCCTCGGCGAGCTTGTTGAGCGCGAGCCCGAGCTTGACGTCGTCCTTGCGATCCTTCGCCGAGATCGCGATGGCTAGGACGGGCGCGTAAGGCTTGACCTCGGCGAGAGGGGGATGCGGCTGCTTGCCGGCCGAGAGCGTGTCGCTGGTCTTGGCGTGATCGAGCTTGCCGAGCGCGACCGTCTCACCGGCCGCCGCGGGCCCGCGCTTCTCGGTCGTCTGGCCGACCAGTTTGAATACGCCGGACACGCGTCCGGCTTCGGTCTCCGGCGAGTTGAGCGTGGTGCCGTCGCCGATCTGGCCCGACAGCACGCGTGCGATCGACTGCTTGCCGCCATGCGCGGTGTTCAGACTCTTGAGCACGTAGGCGACCGGCTCGTTGCCGGCGCGCACGCCGAGTCGCTTTGCGGTCGCATCCATGCCGAGGCTTTCGTGCCGCAGCGCCTTGAGGAGGCGCAGCACCCCGTTGGCGAGCAGCTGCTCCATGAGCTCGTCGTCGTGATCGGCGAGCGTCTCCAGCATGCTGAAGCGGGCTTCCTTCTCGCGGCTGAGATCGTCGCCTTCGAGCGGGATGACTTCGGATGCGGTGTGCTCCTTGTAGACGAAGGCGCGCTCGAGCGCGAGATCGACGAAGCCGGTGATGATCTCGTTCTTCCAGATCGGGATCTGGCGCAGCACCAGCGGCACGCGCGAGGCCGGCTGCAGCAGCTTGAGCGTCTCGCGCACGCGCCGGTCGGCCTTGTCGATCTTGTTGAGGAACAGGAATCGGGGGACCTTGAGGTCTTCAAGCTCGCGCAGCACCAGCTGCAGCTGCGGCACCTTGCGCTCGTCCGCCTCGCAGACGACCACCGCGGCGTCGATCGCCGGCAGCACCGCGCGCATGTCGTGGACGAACTCGACGGAACCAGGGCAATCGATGAAGGTGTAATTGTCGCCCATGAAATTGGTAGTGGCGACCGAGAGCTCGACGCTCATCTTGTGATGACGCGACTCCTTGCTGGCGTCGCCGACCGTGGTGCCCGCATCCACGCTGCCCTGCCGCTGCACGGCGCCGGTGCGCGCGAGGATCGCCTCGAGCAGCGTGGTCTTGCCGCTCTGGAATGGGCCGACCAGCGCAATGCAGCGGGAACCTCTGCCTCCGTTATCTGCCATTTGACCTGCCTCCCTCGTGATCCGAGATCGGGTCTGTTCTGGGTCCGGAACATCATCGTTTCAGGGAATTGGGGGGATTGGCAAGAGGCGGCGGCGGACGGCCGCAGCGCGCAAAATAAAACCGCCCGGCGTGCGCCGGGCGGTCATGCATTCCACACCGAGTCGAGCGGATGCGAAGGAAATCAGCGCACGTAGCGCAGATCGAGACCGGCCACGCCGGCGGCGATGTTGAGGCCGATCTGACCCTGGACCGAGAGCGGCTGGAGCGCGATCGAACGGTTCGAGCCGCCGACCAGCGCATTCGCGCCGAGCCCGGCGACGATCGACGCCTCGGCGCTGCCGCCCACATAGGTGCCCGCCAGTCCACCGACCGGACGACTGGTCGGGGAATAGACCAGCCAGATCATGACGCCGCCCGCGGTCACGCCGATGTCGATGCCGAGCTTGGAGATCGTGCCGGTGTAGTACTCGATCGGTCCCGGCAGCGACGGCGTGAAGGTGCAGCTCACATTGCGCTGCGACCCGATGATCAGGCCGATGCCGGCCGACACGTCGCAGGTGAGCGATCCGGACTGGACGCGTTCCTGCGCCTGCGCCGAACCGGTGAGCGCCGCAATCACCAGGGCGGCAATGGTCGAAATGGTGCGAAACATGGAACCCCCTTGATTTGTCTGGCGATGAGCGTGGCCACCTCGCCCCGACGCGATATTAGGACATTTCCCGTCCGAGTGGACATCGGTCGGCCGAAATTACGACCAAATCAAGAACGGCGGCGCGGCCCTTGCGATCGCCCCCAAGGCATTGTTTTCTCGCAAGAATCGGACAACGCCCGACGGTCGAAACTAGCGCTCAGGCGAGCCGCGCGAGAACAGGAGGTAGTCGGCGAGGATATCGGCCTGCGGCCGGAACATGTCCTCACCGGTGACGATGCGCGCGCCGCGCCGGCGCGCTGCCGCGAGCAGCGCCGTCACCACCGGTTTGGTAACCAGATCCGCCACGAACGCCTGCGGCGCGATCTTCTCCGCATCGACCGGCAGCGGATCGTCGGCGCCCATGCCCATCGGCGTGGCGTTGACCACGAGATCGAAGCCGCGCGGATCAGAGGACCCTGCGGCGGCCGTCCCCCGCGCCGCCAGCCGTTTGACGAGATCGTCGCGACGGCCGATGTCGACATCGCACACGCAAACGTCGGCGCCCGCCTCCACCAGCGCGAGCCCGACCGCGGAGCCGGCGCCTCCCGCGCCCACCACGAGCGCGCGGCGGTCGCGCGGATCGAATCCGGCCGCACGCAGCGCCGCCACCAGCGCGACGCCGTCCGTCATGTCGCCGGCCCAGCGCCCGTCCGGCTCGCGCCGCATCACATTGACGGCGCCGAGCAAGCGGGCGCGCTCCGACAACGTGTCGCAATGGCGCGCAGCGGCGAATTTGTGCGGCACCGTGATGACGATGCCGTCGACGTTGAGGACGCGCCGCGCGGCAGTCATGAACGCATCGAACTCGCCCGTCGGCACCTGCATCGGCACGCAGACCGCATCGACCTTGCGCTCGGCGAACACGCGCGTAAGGCCTTCGGGCGACTTCGCCTGCGCGATCGGATCGCCGACGATGAAGTGAATCCGCGTCGCGCCGCTGAGCCGCATGCCCCCGCCTTCCGGTTTACCTGCGAGAGCCAGTATCGGAAGATGGCCGCACTGACCAGACCGATCGTGCTTGGAGAAAAGACGCCATGGCCGGGTATCCGCTGATCGACATCTATTGCCACATCTTTCCCGACCGTTTCTTCCAGGAAATGACGCGGGTCGCGCCCAACCTGACCAACATCGGCCAGCGGCTGCGCAACGTCAAAAAGCTCTTCGACCTCGACCTGCGGTTTCGCGAGATGGACGATTTTGGCGACTACCGGCAGGTCATCTCGCTGCCCAATCCGCCGATCGAGGACCTGGCGAAGGGCCCGGTCGGGCAGGAGCTCGCCCGCATCGGCAACGACGCGATGGCGGAGCTCGTGCAGAAGCACCCGGACCGCTTCGCGGGCTTCGTCGGCGCGGTCTCGTTGACCGACGTCGAGGGCTCGATCGCGGAGACGCGCCGCGCGATCAACGACCTCGGCGCGTCCGGCATCCAGGTGTTCACCAGCATCGCCGGCCGGCCGCTCGACGATCCCGCGTTTCGGCCGATCTTCGCCGAGATGGCGAAGCTCGACCTGCCGATCTGGCTGCATCCCGGACGCACCGCCGCGATGACCGACTATGCGGGCGAGCCGAAGTCGCGTTACGAAATGTGGTGGTGCTTCGGCTGGCCCTACGACACCTCGGTCGCCATGAGCCGGCTCGTGTTCTCCGGCCTGTTCGACCGCCACCCGCACATCAAGATCATCACGCACCACTGCGGCGGCATGATCCCCTATTTCGACGGCCGCATCGGCGCCGGTATGGCGGTGCTGGGCAGCCGCACCTCGGACGAGGACTATTCAAAAATCCTGCCCTCGTTGAAGCGGCCGCATCTCGATTATTTCCGCGAATTCTACGGCGACACCGCCATGTTCGGCGGCAAGTATGGCATCGCGTGCGGGCTGGAATTTTTTGGGCCCGACAAGATCGTGTTTGCGACCGACACGCCGCTCGGCCCCATCAAGCCGACGGTCGAGGTGATCGACAAGCTTGGCCTGAGCGACGAGGACCGCCGAAAAATCTATGTCGGCAACGCGGAGAAATTGCTGAGGACGAAACTCGGCTGAGCTATCGCGCGAGGTACCGCCGCATCAACCCGCCGACGACCGCCGCGACGAACAGCAGGATGGCGACCGGAATCCAGATCAGAAAAGCGCCCACCAGGACCACGAAGACCATGGCGGCCAGGGTGCCGATGAAGAGCGCCAGCAGGATGATGCCGAGCGGGCCGATCCTGCGGACGTGGATGTGGCGAGACCCGATCCGGGGGAATGATTTCGGGTTCGGTATGCGGTCCACGCATGGTCGTCATCCAGGCTGCCGTTGACCCCTGGTATGCGCAAAATGTGGCAACTCGGGGTGGCGACTGCAAGCGGGCCGCTATGCGGCTTTTTCGATCAGCGACTCGCCCGGCCGCACGCGGGTGAATGCGACCGGCGCCGTATCGACGGCGGGCTCGCGGTCGACCAGGCGGGTGAGGGTATAGCGCGACGCGGCCAGTTCCGAAGCGGTCGGGAAATCCTCGCGGAAATGCGCGCCGCGGCTGTCGGTGCGCGCCGTGGCGGCCGCGCAGATGGCGCGGCTCACCAGGATCTGGCTTTCCAGATTGACCCGGTCCATCCAGGTGAGGTTGTAGCGCCGGTCGCTGTCGGCGACGCCGCTCGCCTGGATGTCGGCCCACAGCGTGTCGAGCGCGGCGCGGCCGCGGGCGAGCGTCTCCGCGGTGCGCAGGATGCCGACCTCGTTCCACATCACGTCGTAGAGCTTTTCGCGGATCGCGCCGAGATCGCCGCGCTTTTGCCCGAGCGGCGCGAGCGCGCGTCCGACCGACTCCTCGAGCGCCGCCCGGTCGACCTCCGGCAGCGCACCGCTCGTCGGCGTCTTCGCCGCCATGGCGGCGCCGGCAAGGCCGCCGAACACCGTCGAGTTCGCGACACCGTTGCCGCCCAGCCGGTTGGCGCCGTGCACGCCGCCAGTGTCCTCGCCGGCCGCAAAGAGGCGCGGCATCTCGGTGGTGCAGTCGGGCGCGAACACCACGCCGCCCATCATGTAATGGGCGGTCGGGATCACCTCGACGCGTCCGCCCACGAGGTCGAAGCCGCAGTCGGCGCAGCGCTCGACCATGCCCTTGAACTCGCGGCGCACATTGTCGGGACCGAGATGGCCCATCTCGATGAAGACGCCGCCGTGCGGGCTCGCGAATCCGGCGCGGATGCGATCGGCGATGGCGCGGCTGACGATGTCGCGCGTCGCCCGCTCGCCGCGCGCGTCGTACTTGAACATGAAGCGCTCGCCCGTGCGGTCGGTCAGGTAGCCGCCGGCGCCGCGCAGGCCCTCCTCGAGCACGGTGCCGGTCATGCGCGTGCCTTCGCCGGCGAGCAGGCCGGTCGGATGGAACTGGACCATCTCGATGTCGCGTAGCGGCAGGCCGGCGCGCAGCGCCATCGCCATGCCGTCGCACGACTTGTCGCCGGAGGGCGTGTGGTAGCGGTACATGGTCGGGCCGCCGCCGGTCGCGAGCAGCGTCGCGCGGGCGCGCACCACGAGCGGCTCTCCGGTGCGCATGTCGAGCATGGAGACACCCGCGAGCCCGCTTCTGTCCGCCGCCGGGATGAGATCGAGGGCGCGATGGTCCTCGAGCCGGCGCACATTGCGCCGCCACACCTGCTCGGCCAGGCGGTTGATGATCTCGATGCCGGTGAGGTCGCCCTTGTGAACGGTGCGATCGAAGGTCTGTCCGGCGAACGCCTTCTGATGGATGGTGCCGTCGGGATTGCGGTCGAAGAAGCAGCCGAGCTCGTTCTCGAGCTCGCGGATGCGGATGGGCGCCGTGGTCACCAGGAGCCAGGCGAGGTCCTGGTCGTTGAGCCAAGCCCCGCCCTCGATCGTGTCCATGAAGTGGCGCTCGATCGAATCCTCCTTGGCGAGCGCGACGTTGTAGCCGCCCTGCACCATGCGGGTGCAGCCGCATTTGCCGAGCAGGCCCTTCACCGCGATGGTGACGTCGAGATCGGGATTGGCCTTCTTGGCGTGCAGCGCCGCAAACAGTCCCGCGCCGCCAGCGCCGAGGATCAGAATGTCGGTATCGAGCCGGTTCATGCCGGGCGTTCGGCGGCGCCGATTTTCGCCAGGATGGCGTCACGCCGCGACAGCGCCGCCGTGTTGACGTCGGCGTGCAGCGAGCCGCCGTGCGAGTCCATGGTGACGAGCAGCGGCCCGAAACCCTTGATGCGGAACTTCCACAAGGATTCGGGATGGAGATCGTCCATGTCGACGTCCTCGATCGCCTCGATCCAGGTGGTCTCGAGGGCGGCGGCGCCGCCCACCACCGCGAGATAAACGCCGCCGAGGTCGCGCAACGCCGCGAGCGTGGCCGGCCCCATGCCGCCCTTGCCGATGATGATGCGCACGCCGTCGCGCTCCATCAGCGGCCGCGTAAAGCGCTCCACGCGCATCGATGTGGTGGTGCCGACGCAGACCGGCTCGTAGCCGGCCGAGTTGCCCGGGCGCGGGTCGACCTTGCGCACGTTGGGCGCCGTATGCACGACCGCGTGTCCCTTGAGATCGAACCGCGTGGTGCGCCCGCGATCGAACATGGCGATCAGCGTGGCGTCGCGGATGCCGAACAGCGTCTTTTCCAGCGTGACGGTGTCACCGGTCTTGAGCGCCCGCACCTGCGCCTCGCTCACCGGCATGTCGAGAACGTGGTGCGCCATTGCGGCCTCAGACGAAGGAGATGCCGCCGGGCGTGATCAGCGCGGTCGCGCGGCGGGCCGAGTGGCATTGGATGTTCACCGCCACCGGATTCATGGTGATGTGTGTCGCCGCCACCTCGACATGGACGCGGAACGAGGTGGCGCGGCCGCCGAGGCCCTGCGGGCCGATGCCGAGCTCGTTCACCGCTTCGCTCAGCTCTGCCTCGATCTTGGCGCCCTCGGGGTCAGAGCAAGCGGTGCCGAGCGGCCGGGTCGCGGCGATCTTGGCGAGATGCATGCAGAGATCGGACGTGCCGCCGATGCCGACGCCGACGATGGTGGGCGGGCAGACGCGCCCGCCGCATTCGATCACGCGGTCGATCACGAAGCGCTTCACGGCCGCGGCGCCGTCGGCCGGGATCAACATCTGGAGGAAGGAGCCGTTCTCCGAGCCCGAGCCCTTCGGGATCATCTCGATCGCCACCGTCTCGTCGCGCTCGTCGAAGTCGACATTGACGATCGGGATGCGCACGCCGCACGAGGTCTGCTCGTTCTTGCGGGTGAGAGGGTGCACCACCGAAGAGCGCAGCGGGTGCTCGCGGGTCGCGCGCTCGCAGCCGCGGCGGATCGCCTCGGTCATGGCGACGCCGTCGAACGTGACGTTGCGGCCGATGGTGACGTTGTAGATCGGGATGCCGGTGTCCTGGCACAGCAGATTGTTGGTGCGCTCGGCCACCGCGATGTTCTCGACCATGGTGCCCAGGATGGTGCGCGCGGTCGCGTCGGTCTCGGCGCGGGTGAGCCGCTCGAAGCCGCGCTTGATGTCCGGCGGCAGCAGCTTCAGGGCGCGCACGTAGAGCGCCTTGGTTAGTTCTTCCACCTCTTTGGGGTCGACCTGCATCGGATCTCCTAGATCACCAGCATGATGCCGGAGGCAAGGACAAGCGCCGCCAGCACCTGCCGGAAACGGCGTTCGTCGAGCCGTCCGAAGGCTTTCCACCCGAGCCACGCGCCAGCCAGCAAAGGCGGAACCGCGGCGACGATCAGTATCAAGCCGAACCAATCGAGGGCGACGGCGCCGACGAGCAGCAAGGTAGCAACTTGTATGACCAGAATGAAGGGTTGATAGAAGGCGCGCGCCACGTCCTTCGGCCAGCCGCGCAGCTGCGTCCAGACCGACGGGAGCACGCCCGAATAGCCGCCGATGCCGCCCAGGATGCCAGCGAGGAAGCCGATGCCCGCATCGGCCGCGACGCCCCCGGCTTTGATCACCGGCAGGCGCGGCATCAGCAGCGCGTACAGTCCATACGCGACCATGAACAGTCCGAGCGCGACCTTGAGGCCGTGCGGGTCGGAGCGCATGAGCACGAAGGTGCCAATCGGCACGCCCAGAAGTCCCGCCACGATGAACGGCGAGACGTGCTTGACGTCGATCGAGGCGCGCACCTGCCAGATCAATCCGACATGCAGGATCGTGCCGCAGGCGGCGACCAGCAGCGTCGTGTGCACGGGATCGAGCACGTGCAGCCACAGCGCGCCCGTCGCCAGCGCGAAGGCGAAGCCCGCCGTTCCGACCGCGAACGCGCCCAGAAATGCGCCCAGCCAGACGAAGGCAAGAAGCTCGAGAGTGATGCCTGCCACGATGCGAAAAACCTCACCGCGCAGGTTGGACGGTGGCGCCGTAGAGCCGACGGATGAATCCGCTCTGTTCCACCTCGTCGATGAGCGAGGGATCCGCGATGTCAGCCTCTTCGAGGCACGAAGCGGACGGATATCGCTCGGCAAAGAGAGCGTGGACGTCGTGCATTCCACCCGACAGCAGTGGGCGCGGAACCTGGGGAAACAGCGGCACGTAGAACTCGTGCAAGCGTTCGATCGCCCGGCGGTCATCGGTCTGCATGAAATCTTGCAGCATCGGCACGGCGATGTCGGCCCGCGTCTTGAACAGGTGGATGGCCTCCACGAGCGCGCGCAGCACGTTCATGACGAGTTCGCGGTCCCGCGCGATCATGCGGCGCGTGGTCGCGAAGATCGACGGCACCTCCATCGGAGGCACCTCGAAACAGGTCCAGCCTGCCTGCTGGAGAAAGCAGAAATCGACCGGAAAAGCGCCGGCATCGACGTCGCCAGCCGCCAGCGCCGCGTGGATATTTCGGTAGGTGCCGAGACGCACATAGGTCGCGCTCGCGCCCGCGCGCTCCACCGCGCGCCGGACGATCACGCCAGCCTGTCCGGAATAGGCGTCGGTCAAGATGCCGATCCGCTTCCCGGCCAGCTGGTCGAGGCTCGTGATCGCAGCCTTCGCCAGAATGACGATATTGTCGTTCGGGACCGTGTTGCGCAGCAGGATCACGGCATCGCCGCCCTGCAGGACCGCCTCCGCGATCGGCACGGTTCCGGTCACCACGAAGTCCCAATCGCCGCGCACCAGGCCCGCGGCAGCCTCGGGGCCGCCGACGTCGAGCCTGGGAAAGCTCACGTTCAGCCCGTGCTTTTCGAAGATGCCGCCGCGCGCGGCGATCCAGACGATGCACTGGCTCGCCGCGCGCAAGCCGGTGGAGATCCGCACGTCGCGTTGCGTCCGGCGCATCGTTCGATCTGCCGCCTCGATCACCCGACGTTGAGCAGAAACGCCAGCCCGACTGCGAACACCGCAGCGGCGCAGGCGGAGAGCGCCGCGAACGTGCGCTCGCGGACCGGCAGAAACTCGATCGCGAGCACGCGCAGCCCGAGCGTCATGTGCATCGCGAGCGCCACGACCAGCACGCATTCGCTCGCCTTCACGGCCGGCGTGTTGGTTGCGGCGAGGAAACTGTCGAGCGCGCCCGCGCCGTTGAGCGCGGTGGCGAGCGCCAGGAAATGGATCGGCAGGAAGATCGCGAGCGCCAGCCCCGACAGGCGGTGCAGCAGCGCGGCCAGAAACCCCGGCTCCTTGTGCGAGGCGCGCATCATGCGACGTACACCGCGACGACGGCACGCATGCCGAGCCCGAGGAGCAGCAGGGCGAAGGCCGCGAGCGCGAGGTCGAGCGAGCGTCCCCGCCACGGCGTCCATTCGCGGATGACGTTGCGCAGCCCGATCGGGGCGTGCACCGCGACGACGACGACGAAGATCGTGTAGAAGGCAAAGAACGCCGCGTTGCCGTGCGTGCGCCCGAGGACCTCGGCGGCGGTCAGGCCGCCGCGCACCGCATAGAGGATGGTGGCGAGATGCACCGCCACGGCGAAGGCCAGAACCGCGGCGCTCAGCCGCTGCGCGACGAAGAGGCCGGCGCTCACTCGTGCCTCCCGAACGCCCGCCGCACCAGTGCGCGTTTCAAGCCGGCGATCGAATAGGTCGGCGCGAGCGCCTTCGGGCAGAACGAGGTGCAGCTCATGTGAGTATGGCAGGCGTGGCAGCCGGCGTCGCCCGCGACCGCGGCGAGCCGCGCGGCGCGGCCGGCGTCGCGCACGTCGTTGACCAGCGTCCAGGCGCGATTGAGCGCCGCGGGCCCGAGATAATCCTTGTTCCAGGCGACCACCTCGCAGGCCGAATAGCAGATGCCGCAGCCGATACATTCGATCGCAGCGTCAGCAGCCTGCCGCTGCGGGCTCGCCGGCTCGACGACAGCGAAATCCTGCGCCGGTGCCGCGCCCGGCTCGAAATGACCGTGCGCGTCGCGCCACTTGTCGAAGAACTGCGTCATCTCGACCGCGAGGTCCTTGACCACGGTGAAATTGCGCAGCGGCTCGAGCCGCAGCGCCCCCTTGGCCGAGGCGGCCTCCGACACGCGCGTGCGGCAGGTCCAGCGCGGGCGGCCGTTCACCACCATGGCGCAGGAGCCGCACATGCCGACCCGGCAGGCAAAGCGGTAGGAGAGCGTCGGATCCTGCTCGCGCTGGATCTCGCTCACCACGTCGAGCACCGTCTGGTTGACGCGGCGCGGCACCGCGAAGGTCTGGAAACGCCCGCGGTCGGTGCCGCGCCAGACCTCGACGGACAGCATTTCTGATGATTCGGTCACCGGCAAAATCTATCCGAAAAAGCGTAGGATGGGTTGAGCGAAGCGAAACCCATCACGATGGCGCCGTGCACCTGGGCGATGGGTTTCGCTTCGCTCAACCCATCCTACAAATCAACTCCCCGGCAGCTTGTGGATGTTCGGGAAGAACACCTCCTGCCAGTTCGCGGGCTTCACCGGCAGCGCGCCGGTGCGGTGCATGAAGTCCGCATAGGCCATGATCTTCTTCGGCACGGCGGTCCATTCGTTCTCGGGCAGCCGGATCATCTTCTCCACCGCCGCCTGCGAGAGCTTCGAGTTCTCCGCCTTGATCCAGAGCGCCGCGACGCCCGCGGGATCGGCGTTGATCTGCTTGAGCGCGTCGTCGAGCGCGGCGAGGAACGCTTCGATCACCTTGGGCTTCTCGTTGTAGAGCTTGCTCGACGTCCACACCGCGTTGAAGGTGTGCGGCCCGCCCAGCACCTCGTAGCTGTCGAGCACCTTGTGAACGCGGTTGTCGTCCAGCTCCTGGTACATGAAGGGCGCCGAGGTGAAGTGCGCGGTGATCTCCGATTTGCCGCTCATCATGTTCACCATGCCGTCCGGATGGCTGAGCGACACCGTGAGATTGTCGAGCTTGTTGTGCTGGCCGGGCCCGAAAACCTTCTCGGCCGCCATGTGCAAGGTCACCGCCTGGATCGACACCTTCACGGCCGGCAACGCGATGCGGTCCTTCTCGGTGAAATCCTTGATCGTCTTCACGTTGGGATTGATGCTGTTGAGATAGAGCGGCATCGCGTTGATGGCGGCGACGCCCTTCACGCCGATATTGCCGCGCGTCTTGCCCCAGATCGTGAGCAGCGGGCCGACGCCGCCCGAGGCGAAATCGAGGTTGCCCGAGATGATGGCCTCGTTCATCGGCGTGCCGCTGACGAACTGCACCCATTCGGTCTTGATATCGATGCCGAGGCGCTTGCCGTGCTGCTCCAGGAGCTTTCGCTCCTCCATCACGGTCAGCGGCAGATAGGAGACGCCGAACTGCTTGGCGATGCGCACGGTCGTCGTCTGTGCGTCGGCCGCGCCCGACAGGGACGCCAGCGTCGCCGCCACGACCGCGCAGGCGGTCCAGAAATGTGAATTGAGCCGGGTCAAGATGTCCTCCACTGGCATGTTTGTTGGGCGTCTGAATCCGATCATGTGGCATCGCGCGGTGGCGTCAAGCGCGGCACGGCGTCCCACGAGCCGCCGAACCGGTCGATTTGTTTCCGCGGCTCGCGGATTTCGCGGATTTTGTGCGCCGTCAGGGGTTCCGGTCGGAAGAAATCGGTTATAGAACACGCGCGCTGGTCTTTGGGAGAGAGAGTGAATGGCTGCCCCGCATCTTCTGGTTCACGAAAAAAAGGACACGGTCGGCGTGGTCGTGATCGAGGGCCTCAAAGCAGGCACCGACATGACCTGCGTGGTCACGGCCGACAATTCCGCGTTCAAGCTCAAGGCCAAGATGGACGTGCCGATCGGCCACAAGATCGCGCTCGTCGACATCAAGAAAGGCGACACCGTCCTCAAATACGGCCAGGACATCGGCAAGGCGGTCGCCAACATCAGACAAGGCGAGCACGTCCACGTCCACAATCTCAAGACCAAGCGGTGGTGAGCGACCATGGCCAAGAACAACGGCAAATCCAACGGTAAGCCCGCAAAATCGAATATGCGTTTCTCGGGCTGGCGGCGCGAGAACGGCCGCGTCGGCGTGCGCAACCACGTCGTGATCCTGCCGCTCGACGATCTGTCGAACGCGGCGTGCGAAGCGGTCGCCAACAACATCAAGGGCACGCTCGCGATCCCGCACGCCTATGGCCGCCTGCAGTTCGGCGAGGACCTCGAGCTCTTCTTCCGCACGCTGATCGGCACTGGCTCCAATCCGAACGTCGCCGCCGTGGTGGTGATCGGCATCGAGGACCAATGGACGAAGCGGGTGGTCGACGGCATCAAGAAGACCGGCAAGCCGGTGACCGGTTTCGGCATCGAGGGCACCGGCGACATCATGACGGTCGCCAAGGCCTCGCGCGCCGCCAAGGACTATCTGCAGTGGGCCTCCGAGCTGAAGAAGGAGGAGTGCGACATCTCCGAGCTCTGGGTGTCGACCAAATGCGGCGAGAGCGATACTACGACAGGTCTCGGCTCGTGCCCGACCGTCGGCAACATGTACGACAAGCTCATCCCCAAGGGCATCTACGGCATCTTCGGCGAGACCTCGGAGATCACCGGCGGCGAGCACCTCGCCAAGGCGCGCGCGATCAATTCGAAGGTCGGCGAGAAGTGGTACAAGGTCTGGAAATCCTACGAGGACGAGGTGATCCAGGCGCACAAGACCGACGACCTCTCGGACTCCCAGCCGACCAAGGGCAACATCGTGGGCGGCCTCACCACGATCGAGGAGAAGGCGCTCGGCAATCTCGAGAAGATCGGGCGCACCTGCAGATATATCGACGTGCTGGAGCCCGCCGAGGCGCCGAAGAAGGGCGCCGGCCTCTATTACATGGACACGTCGTCGGCCGCCGCCGAATGCGTGACCTTGATGGCGGCCGCCGGCTACGTGGTGCACACCTTCCCGACCGGCCAGGGCAACGTCATCGGCAACCCGATCCTGCCGGTGATCAAGCTCAGCGCCAATCCGCGCACGGTCCGCACCATGTCGGAGCACATCGATCTCGATGTATCCGGAATTCTTCGTCGCGAGATGACCATTTCCGAAGCGGGCGACGCCCTGATCGAGATCGTGCTGCGCACGGCGAACGGCCGACTGACCGCCGCCGAGGCGCTCGGCCACCGCGAATATTCGCTGACCAAGCTCTACCGCAGCGCCTGATCGTCCTCACCCGCGGGACCCGCCCGATGGCCAATGCCTCCATCCACACGGTCCCGGCGCTGGCGCTGCGGCGGCTCGCGCCCGGCTTTCTGCTCTCGGCGGTGGTCGCGGTGGCGGCATATGCCGGCGCGCCCTGGGTGGCGCGGGTCGCGCCGATCCCCGCCATGGTGCTGGCGCTGCTGATCGGTATCGCCCTCAACCCGCTCGCCGGGCGTCCCACCTTCGCGCCCGGCCTCGTGTTCTGCGTCAAGCAGCTGCTGCGCTGGGCGGTGGCGCTGCTCGGCCTGCGCATCGCGCTCGGCGACATCGTGGCGCTCGGCGTGTGGTCCGCCGTGCTGGTCGTGATCTCGATGGCAGTCACGATCCTGTCGGGCTTCGCGCTCGCCCGCATGCTGGACCTCCCCTCTCCTTACGGCGCGCTCGCGGGCGCCGGCACCGCAGTCTGCGGCGCCTCGGCGACGCTCGCCACCTCGACCGTGCTGCCCGACTACAACGGCAAGGAAGCCGACGTCGTCTTCGTGGTGGTCGCCGTCAATGCGCTGTCCACGCTCGCCATGCTGGTCTATCCGCCGATCGCCTTGGCGCTCGGTTTCGACGAGCACATTACCGGCGTGCTGCTCGGGGCGACGATCCACGACGTCGCGCAGGTGGTCGGCGCCGGCTATGCGGTGTCCGAGACGGTCGGCAACACGGCCGTCATCGTGAAGCTGTTTCGCGTTTTCCTGCTGCTGCCGGTCGTGCTCGCGATCGGCTGGTGGTTCGCGCGCAAGGCAGCTTCGACGGTTGCGTCGAGCGTGCCGGTGCCCGTGTTCGCCTTCGTGTTTCTAGCCTTGTGTCTCGTCAACAGCATCGCGCCGTCGATCGCCGCGATTGCGCCGCTCTACGCCGCGGTGAAAAGCGTGCTGGTCGAGGTCTCGACCGCCGGCCTGCTGATCGCGATCGCGGCGCTCGGCCTCGGCACCTCGGTCGCCGCCATCGGCCGGCTGGGCTGGCGGCACATCGTGACGGTGAGCGCCACCACGCTCGTCATCCTCGCGGTGGTGACGGGCGGCCTTCTGCCGATGCGCTGAGGCTGGCGATGCCGACGTTGAGCCTGCGTGACGCCGAGCATCTGATCGCGCAGGCCTTGATGCGCTGCCGCACCTCCGAGGCGAACGCGGCGAGCGTTGCGCGCGCGCTCGTCGCCGCCGAAGCGGACGGGCTCAAAGGCCACGGACTCTCGCGCGTCGCGAGCTATGCGTCGCAGGCCAAGGTCGGCAAGGTCGACGGCAACGCCACGCCGGCGGTCGAGCAGCGCCGGCCGGGCGCCGCCATGGTCGATGCCAAAAACGGCTTTGCCTATCCGGCGCTCGACGCGGCGGTCGCGCTGCTGCCCGCGCTCGCGCGCCAGAATGGCATCGCCTCGGTCGGCATCCGGCGCTCGCATCACTGCGGCGCCGCCGGCCATCCGGTGGAGCGGCTCGCCGAGCGAGGCTTGCTTGCGTTGATGTTCGCCAACACGCCCGCCGCCATGGCGCCGTGGGGCGGCACGACCGCGGTGTTCGGCACCAACCCGATCGCGTTCGCGTGTCCCCTGCCCGGCCGCGCGCCGGTGGTGGTCGATCTCGCGCTGTCAAAGATCGCGCGCGGCAACATTCTGGCGGCGAAGCAGAAGGGCGAGCGCATCCCCGAAGGCTGGGCGCTCGACGCGTCCGGTACGCCGACCACCGATCCGGACGCCGCGCTCGGCGGAACCATGGTGCCGCTCGGCGACGCCAAGGGCACCGCGCTGGCATTGATGGTCGAACTAGTGGCGGCCGGCCTCACGGGCGCTAACTACGCGGCCGAGGCGTCCTCGTTCCTCGACGCCGAAGGCCCGCCGCCCGGGACCGGGCAACTCATCATCACGCTCGATCCGGCGGCGTTCGGCGGGACGGCGGACCGTTTCGGCGCGCTCGTCGCCGCCATCGAGACGCAGCCGGGCGCGCGCGCGCCGGGATCGCGCCGGCTCGCCTTGCGGCGCAAGGCGGCGCGCGAGGGGCTGGTGGTGAGCGATGCGCTGCTCAAGGAGATCGCGTTGCTGTCGGATGCGAATTCATGAGCGCGCGCCGATAACAAGACGAATGCGCGTCGGATCACGACCTGACGTCGATAACCATATATGCCGCTTATTGTCACGCCGGCGCGCAAATTCTTGTGTCGCGAGAATCGAACGCGTAATGTTCGAATTAACAAAAAATTAATACAACTGGGGGGCGCATGTTTGTCTGTGGCGTACCGCGGGATTCAAGCGAATTTTCGAGACTTGTCAGCGTCGAACAAGGGCTTTTCGGGGGCCTCTCCGTGCCCCCGCAAATGGCACACGAAATCTTCGAGTTCCGTCCGGAGATTTACACGGCGGTCGTCGCGCCGGATCAGAGCG
>WNFF01006857.1_pt1 | contig 17931 bp, 15 predicted proteins | sample 5400441 | NCBI WGS metagenome assembly WNFF01 (sample SAMN13153345, study PRJNA577476) | soil metagenome | isolation source: 120 cm saprolite under Douglas fir tree site 2 hole 3 replicate 1 | place: USA:California | collected 2015-04-18 | reverse complement strand
TTTCGTAGAAGCTCGTGTTGATCGCGTTGGTGGCGGTGGCGAACAGCAGCGTGTAGCCGTCGGGCGGCGAATTGACCACCGCCTGGACCGCGAGATTGGTGCCGGCGCCCGGCTTGTTCTCGATGACGAAGGACTGACCCAGCCGCTCCGCCAGCCAGTTGCCCATGATCCGCGCCACGATGTCGGTCGAGCCGCCCGCCGGATATCCGACCACCCAGCGCACCGGCCGGCTCGGATAGGCCTGCGCGCGAACAACGCGCGGGCCGGCCGCAAGCGCGGCGGCACCCGCGGCCAGATGCAGAAATCGACGGCGTTTCATCATTTCCTCAATCCGCCTTCGCCCCCGAGAACTTGACCACCTTGCCCCACTTCTCGGTCTCGTCGGCGACGAGCTTGCCGAACTCGGCCGGCGAGCCCGCAACCAGCGTGGCGCCCATGTCGGCAACCCGCGTCTTCATCCGGGGATCGGCGAGCACCGCGTTGATCTCCTTGTTGAGCCGGTCGATGATCTCGACCGGCGTGTTCTTCGGCGCTCCGACGCCGTACCACGCGCTCGATTCATAGCCGGGAACGAAATCGGCCACGGTCGGGACCTCCGGCAGCAGCTCCGAGCGCGTCGCGCTGGTGACCGCGAGCGGCCGCAGCTTGCCGGCCCGGATGTACTCGATCGACGTCGGCAGGTTGTCGAACATGACCTGCACCTGCCCGCCGAGCATGTCGGTCAGCGCCGGCGCCCCGCCGCGATAGGGCACGTGCACCATGTCGATGCCGGCCATCATCTTGAACAGCTCGCCCGAGACGTGGATCGTGGACCCGTTGCCGGACGACGCCATGTTGATCTTGCCCGGATTGGCCTTGGCATAGGCGATGAACTCGGGAACGGTCTTGGCCGGAACCGAGGGATTGACCTCCATGACGTTGGGAAAGCGGATCAGGCCGGCGACCGGCGCGATGTCGCGGATGAAATCGTGGTTGAGCTTTTCATAGAGCGTGGCGTTGATCGCGTTCGCCGGGGCGACGAGGAGAAGCGTGTAGCCGTCCGGCGGCGCATGCACGACGGCCTCGGTGGCGATGTTGGTGCCGGCGCCCGGACGGCTTTCGACCACGACCGGTTGGCCGAGCCGCTCCGAAAGCCACTGCCCCACCAGCCGCGCGGTGAGGTCGGCCGAGCCGCCGGGGGGATAGCCGATGATCAACCGGACCGCCCGGGTCGGATAGGTCTGTGCGCCCGCGATGCGCGGCGCGGCCGCAAGCGCGGCAGCCCCCGCGGCCACACGCAGAAATCGACGGCGGGGAAATTTCATGGTGATCCCTCCTCCGGCGACATGCGGGCGCGAGCATCCAGGCTTTCCCGGCACCTCACAAGACGGATGTCGTTTGGCGCGCACCGTCAGTCCCTTCTACACGCAATACAGAAGCGCTTGTAGCCGGGAAAGGTCAAATTGCGATCGCGTGCCCGCTTCGTGACGACAAGATTGCCGTTGAGCTCCAGAAGCATCTTGAGGACCGCGCAAATCACCTTGTAGGCGAGAACGGGTCCAAGACACGAATGGCGTCCGGATCCAAACCAAAGATGCTTGAGCTCATTGGGAATCGATCGTCTGATGTCGAACGCATGAGGTTGCGGCAAGAAACCGCCGTGCTTCAAGATGGCATAGAACACGACGTAAATCCTGGCGCCTTTCGGGAAGCTACGCCCGTCGACGGTTACTGGTCCGGTCGTAACCCTGAAGAGGACATTGGAAGGGCTGATGAATCGAAGGCTCTCGTCGACGGCGCCCTTGAGCAGTGCCGGGTCGGCCCGTATCTCCGCGAATGCGCCGGAATCGAGCAGGACCGCAACGATGCGCGGCACCGCAATCGTGACGATCGCAGTGCCGGCGACCAGGAGGGACGTCAGCAATCCCTCCACATCTGGATAGGAAAAACCCGCTGCTTTCAGGCCGCCGATGATGCAAAGCGGATTGGAATTCCGCTCGTAAGCCTGACGCGTATATTCGGCAAGCCTGTTATGAACGGCCTTGGCGGAGCTCGCCTCGGACTCGGAGAGCAGCCTCTTCGCCAATGTCCCGTAAGAGGTGAGACGCGCGCTGAGGCGATAGATCTGCTTGTAGTTCTCCTCCGCCTCCGCGCCCGTCGCCTCGATTCCGAGCACCCGGGCAAAAACCCTCGATGACAATCCGCGCATGACGTCCGACAGATCGACGGGCTCGCCGCCATCGAGCAGCCGTCGCAGCCGCTCCACAGATCGGCGCAGCTCTTCGCCAGCGAGGCTCTCCAATACGTCGTCTTCGAAAAACTTGCGCAGATAGGATTTGAGCTCCCGGTGCTCCGGGCCCTCCATGTTGAGCAGCGCAAACTCGCCGAGCACTTGCGTGAACCATGCGCCATATGAGCCGACGTCCCTGTTGCTGACATTCGGATCATCGAGAACGGCCTTGGCGATGGCCGGATTGTGAACGAAATATCCGAGCGGCGGGACGTAGACGACATCCCCGAGCCGCCGGACGGTATCCAAGAAAAGAAACGAGAACGGACGATTGCATATGCGAACGAGAAACTCGTGCCAGCGGGCTTTTCTTTGGCCGGGCATCCTGCCGTTCCGATTTCAGCGTGCCGAGATCGCTCTAATATACGAACTGCGCACCGACGATGGAGATTCCCGCGGCGACCGTCCCGACATGGACCCGATCGCCGCGATTCAATCGCCCATCCTTGGCGGCGATACTGAGGCCGAGCGGGATCGAGGCGGCGACGGTGTTGCCGTATTCGGCAAAGGTCTTGACGATCCGACGGGCGGAAATCTTGCTGGTCCGCACGGCGACGTCGATCATGCGCGCCGCGCCCGCGTGTGGAACCAGGACATCCACCGTCTCGCCTCGCAGAGAATCATCGTTGCGCACGCAGTCCATCCAAACCCGGAAGCCTTGCGTCAACAATTCCTGCGATCGCGTATGAAACCGCATGCCTTCGAGCGGCGCGACCGCCAGCTGTGAATAGCGCCGAACGTCCCGCAGCGGAATGATCGCGAGATCCCCGAATTCGCCGAACGAACGGGAATAGAACCTGATTGCCCGGCTGTCGTCCGTGCGTGCCACGACGGTCGCTGTCGCCGCCTCTCCGATTGTGAACGTGCCGCCCAGACGCTCCAGGTCGCCTACGTTCTTGATCTCCCAGACGCCGGGGTCGTCGTAGAATCCGGATTCGCAATTGACGAGCAGTCCAAGTTTTCCGGCACCGGACAAAAAGAAAGCTTCCGCCACCTGCAGCGCTCGCAACCAGCTTGCACAGGCATCCAGCACGTCGAAGCAGGTGCAGCCCGATGCACCAAGGGCGTGCTGCACCGCAGAAGCGGTCGAGGGAACCAGAAAGCCGCGTGCAACGCCGCCGTAGATGATGAAATCGAGCTGGCGCGCGCGCACGTCGGCGGCCGCAAGCGCGCGCGCGCAGACGTCGAGAGCGAGGTCGATGGGTCGTTCCCGACCGTCGCTGAGGAAACGATTGTTCGACCCGTAGGAGCGGAACAGATCCCCGAGAAATCGCGCGGTATGCTCGAGCTCGCGGTCGGCGAGCGCGCCGCGACTGGCCGACGTGACGCGATCGATAACCCTTTCGTTCGAATACGCGGTGCCGGGAACGGCGTGCTCGACGGCGAGAATCTTCACGTGCGCTCCCTCATCCCGACATTCTCGCGTGCTTCAAGGGTCCGGTCAAAGCAGCGATCTTTCGCGAATGCTCGACCGCCCTGCGCGCGCTTTCGCCGTGGGTGAAGAGCGCTGGATGCGAGCACGACCAGACTTGCCGCTCGAGCCGAGTTCTCATCGGAACATGCACTTTTCTATCATACTGCAATATTCTGTGCCATGCGGGGCGGCGCGCCGCGCACGCTTCTGATGCGGACTACCGTCCGGCACGCCGATCGCGGGTCAATCTTGGACGGCTGATTGACAGCCCCGCGCGAACTGACCTACTGCTCCGGCGTTCACGAGGGGCCGTGCCGCAGATGGTGTCGCATTTAGCCGCAGTCGGGCGCGCGGCTCTATTCGTCTGCGCCGCACCGGCGGTGGTAACGGCTGCCGTCAATGATGCGCGGGCGCAAGCCAGATTTGAGCTGAGCTATACGATCTCGCTTGCCCGGATATCTTTTGCCGAGGTCACGGTGTCTGCCGAGATCGGCGTGAGCGAATATTCGATGTCCGGCGACGGCCGCATCCGGAGCTTGACGGGAGCGGCCACGACCAGCACGGGCTCGTCGTCGGTCCGCGGGATCGTGGAAGGCTCTCGCTTGGTGCCGACAACATTCAACTCGAAGAGCGCCTTCGAGGGAGAGCCGCTGGACGTCACGGTGACCTTCGAGGACGGCAACGTGAAGGAGGTCAGCGCTTCGAAGTCGAAGCGAGCCGGCGCGCAGCTCGATGATGCGCAGCGCCGGGCCGTCCTCGACCCCCTGACCGCGCTGCTGATTCCGGCCGATCTGACCGACGCGGCATGCCGGCGTACCGTTCGTATCTTCGACGGGTACCAACGCTTCGACGTCGCGCTCGCGTTCAAGCGCATGGGCGCGGTCAAGGCGAAGGAAGGCTACGCCGGTCCGGCAGTGGTTTGCTCGGGCGCTTACAAGCCGGTCGGCGGATCTCGCGGGTCGGCCACCGTGCCCGGTTTCATGATGGACCTTCTGGTCGGTCGCGAGATGGAGATAACCCTTGCTCCGGTCTCCGGCACCGGCGTGCTGGCACCGTTCCAGACGACGATCGAAAGCATGCTCGGGAACGCGGTGGCGCAGGCAAGCCGTTTCAAGGCGGTGGCGCAGTAGCCGCCGGGGCTTCACTCGGCCTTGATGTTCGCCGCCTTGATGATCGGCCACCACTTCTCGATCTCGGCTTTTTGCAGCGCCGCGAGAGCCTCCGGCGTCTGTCGGTCCAGGGGCCAAATCTCCTGGCCCACGTCGGTGAAGCGCGTGCGCACCGCCGGGTCGGCGAGCGCTTCCCGCACGGCCGCAATCAGCCTCGCGACGACATCCCTGGGCGTGCCCTTGGGCACCCACAGTCCATGCCAGAAGGTAGCGTAAACCCCCGGCACGCCGGCCTCGTCCATGGTCGGAACCTCGGGCGCGGCGCACCAGCGTTTCGCCGCCGTGACCGCATAGGACCTGAGCCGGCCGCCGCGAACATGGGCCAGGTAGCCCGCGGCCTGGCCAAAGGTCAGGTCGATCTGCCCGGCCACCAAATCCTGCAACAGCGGGGCGCCGCCGCGATAGGGCACCAATTGGAAGCTGGTGCCGGTCTGCTTCTGAAAATGGACGGCGGCGATATCCGGCAGGCCGCCGACGCCGACCGACCCCACCGTCGCCTCCCCCGGACGTGCCTTCAACCAGGCGATCAGCTCCGCGAGGTCTTTCGCCGGCAAGGCATTTTTTCCGACGATCCATTGCGGCGTATCGGCGATGAGCGACACAGGCTCGAAGTCCTGAACCACGTCGTACGGCAGCTTGTAGACCGCGCCATTGAGGACGTGCGTTTGCACGTGGCCGATGCTGAGCGTGTAACCGTCGGGCGCCGCCCGCGCGACCCGACCGACGCCGATGCTGCCGCCGGCACCGGACACGTTCTCGATGATCACGGACTGGCCGAGCGAGGTCTTCACGCGGTCGGTCAGGATGCGCGCGAGCGTATCGGTCGGCCCGCCGGCGGGGAACGGCACGATCATGGTGATCGGGCGCGACGGATAGGGCTCGGCAGGCGCCGCGCCCACGGCGGCGATGCCAAAGCCCGTCGCCCATGCAAGCAAGATCATTCGTGCCGCGATCATGGCGTCATCCCGTCCCTGCTGCGTGCAACAATCGGGCAGCGCTGCGGCCGGCGTCCTGCAGGATCATGTCGGCGCCTTTCTCCGCAATCATCACGACCGCCGCATTGGTGTTGCCGGAGACGACGGTGGGCATGACCGAGCCGTCGACCACGCGCAGGCGCTCGATGCCGCGCACGCGCAGCCGCTCGTCGACCACGGCGGCGGGATCCGGGCCCATGCGGCAGGTGCTGGTCGGATGAAATACGGTCGTGCCGGTCGCGCGCGCGAAGGCGAGCAGCTCCGCGTCGCTCGTGCAGCGCGGGTCGGGCGCGCGCTCCTCGGCGATGTAGCGGCGCATCGCCGGCTGACCCATGATCCGGCGCAAGAGCTTCATTCCGGCCACGATCGTGTCGCGGTCGGATCGGCTCGACAGGTAACGCGGCTGGATCGCCGGCGGCTGCCGCGGATCGGCCGACGTGATGCGCACGAAGCCGCGGCTCTCCGGCCGCAGCTGGCACACCGACGCGATGAAGCCGGGGAAGGAATGGAGCGCGGCGCCGACCGCGTCGGCGCTGAAAATGATGAAGTGCACCTGGACGTCGGGGGTCGCGGCGAGCGGGCTGGTGCGAAAGAACCCGCCGGCATAGCCCGCGCCGATCGCGAGCAACCCCTTCCTGAACAGAAGATAGCGCAGTCCGGCGCCGGTCCGATGCCGCCAACTGTTGACCACGTCGTTCATGGTGATCGGCTGCGTGCAGCGGTATTGCATGCGGACCTGAAGGTGGTCCTGCAGCTCGGCTCCGACGCCGGGGAGGTCGGCGACCACGTCGATGCCCAACGACTTGAGCAGCGGCGCCGGTCCGAGGCCGGAGAGCTGCAGGAGCTGCGGCGAGTTGAACGCGCCGGCGGCGACGATGACCTCGCCGTCGGCGCGAGCGATGTGGGTCGCGTCGCCGCGCCGGTATTCGACGCCGACCGCGCGCCGCCCCGAAAAAAGAATGCGGCTCGTCAGCGCGTTCGAGACGACGGTGAGGTTTCCCCGGCGGCGCGCCGCACGCAGATAGCCGACCGCGGTCGACCATCGCCGACCGCGCCGCGCGGTGAGCTGGAAATAGCCGGCGCCTTCCTGGGCCGGTCCGTTGAAATCGTCGTTGCGCGGGAAGCCCGCCTGCTGCGCCGCTGCGATGAAAGCCTCGCACAGCGGATGCGGCTCGCATACGTCGGAGACCGCGAGCGGTCCGCCCACCCCGTGCAAGGAATCTTCGCCGCGCTCCTGGTCCTCGGCGCGGCGGAAATAGGGCAGCACGTCCTCGAAGCTCCAGCCGGCATTGCCGAGCTGGCGCCAATGATCGAAATCCGCCGGCTGACCGCGGACATAGAGCAGGCCGTTGATCGAGCTCGACCCGCCCAGCACTTTCCCACGCGGCTGGACGATCCGCCGGCCGTCGAGCTCCGGCTCGGGCTCCGAGCTGTAGAGCCAATTGACCTTGGCGTTGGAGAACAGCTTGCCGTAGCCGAGCGGGATGTGGATCCAGATGTTGCGGTCGTGCCCGCCCGCCTCCAAGAGGAGAACGCGATGGCGGCCGGAGGCGGTCAGGCGATCGGCGAGAACGCAGCCGGCGGAGCCGGCGCCGACGACGATATAATCGAAGGTTACCGCGCTCGCCGCCATGATCCGCCCGCCGAAAGACTGGAGCATTTTCAGGAAAAAGCCTGCCCCGGACTTGATACGGGGTGGGAACCGGTTTTCCGTCCGAACATGCGACCACGAAAAAGAGCTACAGCACCAGCTCGGTCGCCGGATCGATCAGGTGCATGTGATTGAGGTTGGCGCAAAGCCGCATCGGCTGCCCCGGCGCCGACGCCGCGTCCGGCTCCACGCGCGCGCAGACCTCGGTGCCGTTCACCGTGAAGAACACCATCGTCTCCATGCCCATCGGCTCGACGACGTCGAGCGTCACCGTGAACTCGCAGCGCGGGTCGCGTCCCTCCCCGCGCGGCTCGGTCATGTGCTCAGGCCGCAGCCCGAAGATCAGCGCCTTGCCCGCGGACGGCTGATAGCGGGCGGTATGCGTCGGCGGCACCGGCAGCACCAGCCCTTCGCCGAGCCGCAGCAACAGGCCCTCGCCGTTCCGCTCCAGGCGGCACGACAGGAAGTTCATCGCCGGCGAGCCGATGAAGCCGGCAACGAAGCGGGTCTTCGGCCGATGGTAGAGCTCCTGCGGCCTGCCGACCTGCTCGATGCGGCCGCCGTTCATCACCACCACCCGGTCGGCGAGCGTCATGGCCTCGACCTGGTCGTGGGTGACGTAGATGGTCGTGGTCTTCACCTGCTGATGCACGCGCTTGATCTCGGTGCGCATCTGCACGCGCAGCTTGGCATCGAGGTTGCTGAGCGGCTCGTCGAACAGAAATACCTTCGGGTTGCGCACGATGGCGCGTCCCATCGCCACCCGCTGCCGCTGGCCGCCGGACAGCTGCTTCGGCCGCCGGTCGAGCAGGTCCGAGATGTCGAGGATCTTCGCCGCCTGCTCGACCCGCGAGCGGATCTCGGCCTTCGCTATCCGCCGCAGCCGCAGCCCGAACGACATGTTCTCGAACACCGTCATGTGCGGGTAAAGCGCGTAGTTCTGGAACACCATCGCGATGTCGCGATCCTTCGGCGGGACGTCGTTGACGACCTCGCCGCCGATCAGGATGTCGCCGGCGGTAGCCTCCTCGAGCCCGGCGATCATCCGCAGCGTCGTGGTCTTGCCGCAGCCCGAAGGCCCCACCAGGACGACGAATTCCTTGTCGGGAATGTTGAGGCTGATGCCGCGCACCGCATGGTCCCGATCGAACCGCTTCACGACGTCGCGCAATGCCACATCGGCCATCGCTCACCCCTTGGTCGCGCCGGCGGTCAGGCCGGCGATGTAATAGTCCATCAGGAACGCGTAGATGAGCAGCGGCGGCGCCGCCGCGACCAGCGCGCCGGCCATCAGCATGCCCCATTTGTAGACGTCGGCCTTGATCAGGCTGGTGACGGTGCCGACCGTCAACACTTGCTGGTCGGCGCTGAACAGGAACGCGATCGGATAGACGAACGCCGCCCACGACACCGTGAACGCGAAGATCATCGCGGCGATGATGCCGGGCAGCGCGACCGGAATGAATATCTTGAGCAGGATCTGCGTATAGCCCGCGCCGTCGATCAACGCCGCTTCGTCGAGCTCCTTCGGGATCGACTGGAAATATCCGATCATGATCCAGGTGCAGAACGGCACGGTCAGCGTCGGATAGACGAGAACCATGCTCCAATAGGAGTTCAGGAGGCCGAGGCCGCGCACGATCTGGAACAGCGGGATGAACAGGAGGGTGTCCGGAATGAGGTAGGTGAGGAAAATGCCGGTGGCGAGCATTCCCGATCCCCAGAACCGCATGCGCGAGAGCGAGAACGCGGCGAGGAATAGCAGCCGATACTGCTCGAGCGTCACGCCGTTGGCGATGATCCACGGGTTGGTCGCGAGATGGGCGACCTCGGCGTCGGTCTTCAACGACGTCACGATCATGTAGTACGGCGGGATCAGGAAGAAGATCGCGAACAGGATCAGGAAGAAATAGGACGTGAGGAGGGCCCAGCGCCGGCTGCGCCGGAGGCTCGTCCCGCCGCCGATGCGCGCAGGCTCGGAAACCGCGGCGGTCGCCGTCATCCGATCGCTCTCCCGCGCTTGTGCACGCCGCGCAATATGAAGACGGCGGAGACCGCGAGGATCGGGAACATGAACAGCGATACCGAGGCGCCGAGCGGGAGGTCGCCCGAGCGGATGCCGAGCAGGAACGCGTAGGTCGCAAAAACGTGCGTCATGTTGCGCGGCCCGCCCGCCGTCATGATCTGCACGATGTCGAAATTGGCGAAGGTCACGATCAGCGAGAACAGCACCGTGATGGCGATGATGTTGCGCATCATCGGCAGCGTGATGTGCAGGAATCGCTGCCAGGCGTTGGCGCCGTCGATGGCGGCCGCTTCGTAAAGCTGCTCCGGAACGGATTTGAGCGCGGCCAGATACATGATCAGGAAGAACGGCGCCCCGTACCACACGTTCACCAGGATCACCGAGAAGCGCGCCCAATAGGGATCGCTCAGCCAGGGAATGTCGGTCCCGCCGAAACCCTTGATGAGCCAGTTGAACGCGCTGTGGGTCGGATCGAACAACCACCACCACCCCAACGTCGACAGCGCGAGCGGAATGACCCACGGCACCAGCAGCATGCCGCGCCACTTGCGCTGACCCTTGCTCGGCAGATTGTTGACGAGGTGCGCGGTCACGAGCCCGATCAGCGCCTTGAAGAACACGGCGCTGAGCGCAAAGATCGCCGACTGCTCGATCACCATCCGGAAGGTGTCGCGTCCGAGCAGATAGGAGAAATTGCCGAGACCGATGAATTTCGTCTGCGCCTTGTTCAGCGTGGCGAGATAGATCGAGTAGAACGCCGGGTAGATGATCAACCCGGCCACGATCGCGATCAACGGCAGGCACATCAGGAAGGCGATCGTGCTGCGGCGGCGGATGAGCCGCCGCATGCTGGCATGCGGGCGGGCCGCCGTCTCGGCGAGCTGTCCCGGATATCGCCGGGCAATATCGACCATGGCGTTTCCGTCCCTGGTGGAGAGCCGTCATCGCCGGCGAGAGGCGGCGATGACGCTTACCTCGATTGCCGCCCCCGCGGCGTTGATGTCCGGATCAGGCCGGCGCCGCGTCCTCAGGCCCGCAGGAAGCCTTCGAGCTCGCCCTCCGCCCACTTGACCACCTTGTCGATCGGCTCGTTGCCCTGGCACACCTTGGCGACCATGATCGTGTGGATCGACTGGTTGTAGATTTGGGTCGCGACGTCCGGCCGCGCCGGGTAGCCGGTGATGCTCGGTTGCTCGTCGCCGCGCGGCGGATAATTGTAGACCGTGCCGTGCGGCGGCTCGACCTTCCGCCAGGTGTCGAAATCGTAATAGCTCTTGAACGACGGCAGGTCGTAGCCGACCGACGCCTCGACGAGCTGGCGCGACTGCTCCTTCTCCGAGAGGAATTGCAGCAGGTCCTTGCCCGCCGGCTTGTTCTGCGAGAACGACCACAGGCCGTAGAAGAACGGCAGCTGGCCGACGAACCGGCCGGCCGGGCCGCGCGGCATGTCGTGGGTCCAGCACTGCTCCGCCACTTTCGGGTTGTCGCGCTTGGCGACCGCCCAGGCGCTGGGCGGATTCTGGATGCCGGCGCCCTTGCCGGAGATCAGCCAACGATTGTTGCCGGCGTCGTCCCAGGCGTAGACTTCCGGCGGATTGAACGGCATCAGCTTCTTGAAATATTCGAGCGCCGCGCGCGTGCCGTCGGAATTGACCTTGATGTTGTCCTTCTCGTCGATCATGACCGAGCCGAAGGCGCGGAACATGGCGCCGGTCGAATCGATCGCGTCGCTGGTCTGGCCCATGGGCAGGCCGATCGGGAAGCCGGCCTTGAACAGCTGCTCGGCGCTCTTGAGATAGAGGTCCCAATTCCAGCTCTCGACCAGCTTGGGGTCGCGGGTGTCGCCGGCGGGGAAGATCGCGGTCAGGTCGATGCCGCAGTGCTGCTTGTAGAGATCGAGGCGGGAGCAGCACGGCTTGACCTGGCTGCCGACCGTGGTCGGGATGCCGAACCATTTGCCCTCGTGCCTGGCGAGATATTCGGCGACCGGGCTGATCGGGCCGGCCTTGGCGACGAGCGCCTTGATGATGTCGTCGACCGGCTCGAGCACCGCGCGGTGGACTTGGATCTGCCAGGCGCGGTGCGACATGATGTCGTGGCCGGCGCGGGCCTGGGCTTCGGCGCTGGCGGTCAGGATGTCCTTGTCGCCCTGCGAGGTGATGTAGTCGATCGTCACCTCGACCTTGTGCTTTTCCCCCCATTCGTTGCACAGCCTGGTCAGCGTGTTGTTGGCGCCGGGAACCCAGTGATCCCACACGCCGAGGGCGAGCTTGCCGGCGGCGTGGGAATGGCGGACATAGGGGGCGGAAACGACCGAGGCGGCGGCGAGCGCCGTGGTCTTGAGCAGGTTTCGTCGCGAGATCCGTGGCATGGGCATCCTCCCTCGGGGGTCTGGCTGTCGGTTGAGACCGATCTACCTTGGGGCGCAGCGTACATCATCTGGCGGCTCGCCCTCAAACGGTGAAATTTGGGTTTCCGCCGGCGCGGGTACGACAATAGTCTAAAGCGCTTCCGCGTAAGCCTCGTATTCCTCGCCCACCGTCATGATGTGGACGCGCATGGCTTGGGCGGCGCCCTCGCGGTCGCCGCGCAGGATGGCGCGCACCACGCGGTCGTGCTCCAGGTGCGACTTGGCGAGCCGGCCGAGATTGCGAAACTGGGCGCGGCGGAACGGCTGCACCCGCGCGCGGGTCGCGTGCGTCATCTCGGCGAGATAGCCGTTGCGGGCGCCGGCATAGATCGCGCCGTGGAAGGCCTCGTTGACCTCATGATAGCGTTGCGGGTCGCCGCCGTGGACGAGCGCGCGCAGCGCTTCGTGCACCGCCTCGAGCCCCGCGCGCTCGGCCGGCGTCATGCGCTCGGCGGCGAGCCCCGCGCACAGGGCTTCGAGCTCGGCCATCGCCTCGAACATGCCGACGAGGCGCTCGTCGCTCGGCCGCGCCACCACCGCGCCGCGGTGGGCGCGCAGCTCGATGAGCCCGCTCGCGGCGAGCTGGCGGACCGCTTCGCGCACCGGCGTGCGCGATACGCCGAAACGGCGCGCGAGCTCGGTCTCCTCGAGGCCGGCGCCGGGAGCGATGAGGCCGCGCACGATGTCGTCGGCGAGCGCCACGCGCAGCTCCTCCGCCAGCGTCCGCCGGCCGGCGACCGGCAGGCTGCGCGCCGCGGCGCGCGCCGACGAGCCCGGTTCAGGGCGAGTGTCACCAGCGCGTTCACGCGCGTCTTCCGACGCGCTATGCGCGCGCACTTCAGAGTCGCCGCGCTGGCCGCTCGCTTCGCTCGCCAGCGCGGCGGGCCGCACCCGCTCGGCGAGAGCGCATTCAGTTTCGCTGGAAACTGAATGCGCTCTCACTTTGTTACGTGGTCGCATTTTCGAACGGAAAACCGGTTCCCACCCCGGATCAAGTCCTGGATCAAGTCCGGGGCAGGCTTTTTCCTGAAAATGCTTTGGCGTCACGACGACGACCCCGCGGGCTCGTCGATCAGGCTCACATGCGCGGCGACCACCCGCCAGCCGTCGTCGAAGCGAACCCAGGCCTGCATCTGGCGGCCAACCTTGCCGGGCGGCGACGCGCGGTGAAACAGCGTCGAGGCCACGGCGAAATGTCGGCCGTAGGTAGTGATGACCGTCTTCGACAGGGTGCGTGCCAGGCCGACCGGCGAGCGGGCGACGCGGAATGCCTTGATCGCATCGTAGCCGTAGAGGATCTCGGCGGCGCCGTAGCGGATGCTGCGGGGGTCTTCGCGGAAGATCGCATTCAGCGTCGCGACGTCGTTGGCCATCAGCGCCCGCTCGTAGCGCGCGAATGCCGCCGTCACCTCCGCGACGGCCTCCGGGCGGTCGATGTCCATGACATTCATCCCTTGATCATCGGTTCGCCCGCCGCCGCCACGCCGGCCTGCTCGAGCGCATGGGCGATCCGCAACGCAACGTCCTCCCGCCACGGCGCGGCGATGATCTGCACGCCGATCGGCATCGGTTTGAGCGGTAGCGGCACCGCCACCACCGGGAGGCCGATGAACGAGATCGGCTGGGTGTGGATGCCGAGATTGGCGCGCACGGGCATTTCGACGCCGTCGAGCACGAAGGTCTGCTGTCCGATGCGGGGCGCCGGGCAAGGCGTCGCCGGCGCGAGCAGAGCGTCGACCCCGGCAAACAACTCGAGCACCCGCTCGCGATACCAGCGCCGGAATTTCTGCGCCTTGGCGACGAGCGCGGCGGGGATCATGGCGCCCGCGATCAGGCGGTCGCGCACCGCGGGATCGAAATCGCGCGCGCGCTCGCGCAGGCGGCCGAGGTGCAGCGCGCCTCCTTCGCTCGCGGTGATCACGTAGGCCGCCGCCCGCGCGCGCTTGGCTTCCGGCACCTCGATCTCGTCCTCGACGCCGAGCGCCGCGGCGACGCGCGCGAGCGCGGCCCGCGCCTCGGGAGAGAGGCCGGCGCGAAAGTAGCCGCCGGCGACCGCGATGCGCACGCCCTCGACGCCGCGATCGATGAGCGGCGCCACCGGCTGCGGCGGACGGTCCGTGCAGACCGGGTCGCTCGGGTCGGGACCCTGCATGGCGTCATAGGCGAGCGCGAGATCGCGCGTCGAGCGGGCAAGCGGCCCGACATGATCGAGGCTCGCCACGAACGGGAAGGTGCCGGCGCGCGAAAGCCGTCCGTAGGTCGGCTTCAAGCCGAAAATCCCGCACAGCGAGGACGGCACCCGGATCGAGCCGTTGGTATCGGAGCCGAGCGCGAGCGGAACGAGCCCGCCGGCGACCGCGCCGCCGGAGCCGCCGGAGGAGCCGCCGGTCATGCGGGCCGGATCGTGCGGATTGCGCGAGGCGCCGTCGTGGACGTTCTCGCCGGTGAAGTCGTAGGCATATTCGCCCATGTTGAGCGCGCCGACGAGCACGGCGCCGTTCGCCTCGAGCCGCTCGATCAGCGCGGCGTCGCGCGCGGCCGGGGCGCGGGTCCGGTTGATCTTGGAGCCGGCGAGCGTGGGCAGGCCCGCGATATCGAACAGGTTCTTGACCGCGAACGGCACGCCGACGAGCGGCCCGAGCCGGCGGCCGCTCGCGCGCGCCGCGTCGATCGCCTCGGCCTTGGCGAACGCGCGCGCCTCGAGCACGGCGGTGAACGCGTTGAGCACGCGGTCGAGCTTAGCGATGCGCGCGAGCGCGGCGCCGACCACCGCGGCGGCGCTGGCGCGGCCGTCGGCGACGGCCGCGGCAAGCTCGCTGGCGTGTGCCCATTGCATCGGTCTCGCCCTAGGCCTTGAACACCGGCGCGGGCTCGGCATCGTCCGGCAGCGGAAAGTCCGCGAACAGGCTGGCGAGCCGCAGCGTCACCTCGAGATTGGCCTTGACCATGGGCTTCCAGGCCGGCTCGAGCGGCAGCGCGAGCGCCCGTGCCGCCGCATCGACGAAACGATCGAGCGGATCGCGGCCGGCCGGCTTGGCTGCGCGCGCCGACGAGCCCGGTTCAGGGCGAGTGTCCGGCGCGCGCACTTCAGAAGAGTCGCCGCGCTGGCCGCTCGCTTCGCTCGCCAGCGCGGCGCGCGCCGACGAGCCCGGTTCAGGGCGAGTGTCCGGCGCGCGCACTTCAGAAGAGTCGCCGCGCTGGCCGCTCGCTTCGCTCGCCAGCGCGGCGCGCGCCGCCTTGCGCCCGCCTTTGCCCGGCGATTTCGCTCGCTTTCGCGTCATTGCATTCGCGCCGGCGCGCGCGCCGCCGCCGGCTCGAAGTCGGGACGCGGAATGGCCGCCAGGAGATCGCGCGTATACTGCGCCTGCGGCGCCGACAGCACCCGCTCGGTCGGCCCCTGCTCCACGATCCGCCCCGCCTGCATGACGATGACGCGATCGCAAAGGAGCCGCACCACGTTGAGGTCGTGGGACACGAACAGATAGCTCATCCCGAGCGACTCCTTGAGCTCCTGCAGCAGATTGAGCACGACCGCCTGCACCGACACGTCGAGCGCCGCGGTCGGCTCGTCGAGAACGACGAGATCGGGGTCGAGCGCGATCGCGCGCGCGATGCCGACGCGGGCCTTCTGTCCGCCGGAGAGCTGGTGCGGGAAGCGGTCGAGCAGATCGAGCGGCAGGCCGACCCGGCGGGCCAGCACCTCGCAGCGCGCGCGCACCGCGCCGCGGCCGGTCGCCCCGCCGAGGCGTAGGATCGGATCGGCGATCGCGCGCGCCGCGGTGAAGCGCGGATTGAGGCTGTCGGTCGGGTCCTGGAACACCATCTGGATGCGCTTGCGCAGCGGCAGCCCGGCGAATCGCTTGGCCGGGATCGCGCCGATGTCCTCGCCGTCGAACATGATCACGCCGTCGGTCTTGTCGATGAGCCGCATCACCATGGTCGAGGTCGTCGACTTGCCGCAGCCGGATTCGCCGACCAGGCCGACGCTCTCGCCGCGGCCGATCGTGAAGCTGATGCCGTCGACCGCGCGGAACGTATCCGGCTCGGGCGCCGGCCGCCGCCGGAACATGCGGCCGAAGCGCGCGGGTAATCCCTTGCGCGGATATTCCTTGATGAGCTTCTCCACCACCAGGAGCGGCGCTGCTCCGCTCTCCTCACCACCGCCGTTCATCGGATTCGGCCGGCAGGGCGGAGCCGCGGAGCCCGCATCATCGTCCGGCAGCAGATCGCGCAGCGCGGCGCCCGGACGCGGCGTCGCGCGCATGAGCTTGCGGGTATAGGGATGCGCGGGCGCGGTGAAGATCGCACGCGATTCCGCGGTCTCCACCACGCGGCCCTTTTCCATCACCACGACGCGGTCGCAATAGGTGGCGGCGAGCCCGAGGTCGTGGGTGATGAGGATGGTCGCCATGCCGCGCCGCCTGGTGAGCTCGACGATCAGGTCCATCACCGTCTTCTGGGTGGTGACGTCGAGGCCGGTGGTCGGCTCGTCGGCGATCAGGAGCTGCGGCCGGCAGGCCAGCGCCAGCGCGATCACCACCCGCTGGCACATGCCGCCGGAGAGCTCGAACGGATAGGCATGGTAGCGCTCGCGCGGGCGCGCGATCCGCACCTGGTCGAGCATCTCGATCGCCTTGTCGGCGAGCGCGGCGGAATCGGCCTGCGCATGCTGCGCCAGCACGTCCTCGATCTGGCGGCCGACCTTGCGGATCGGATTGAGCGCGGCGCGCGGATTCTGGAAGATCATCGAGATCTCGCGCCCGCGCAGATTGCGCATCTCGTCCTCGCCGGCGCCGCCGATGTCGAGACCGGTGAAATGCACGGCGCCGGCGGCGATGCGGCCGGCGCGGTCGAGAATCCGCATGACCGCGTAGGACGTCACCGACTTGCCGGAGCCGGATTCGCCGACGATGCCGAGGGTCTCGCCCTTGGCGACGCTGACGTCGACGTGCTCGACCGCGCGCACGATGCCGCGGCGGGTCGAGAATTCGACCGTGAGATCGCGTACCTCGAGCAGCGGCAGCGGCTGCGTCATCGGCGCCTCACGTGCGCCGCTGCGGGTCGACGATGTCGCGCAACCCGTCGCCGAGCAGGTTGAAGCAGAACACCGCGAGCATCAGCGCGGCGCCGGGAAAGAACGCGATCCACCATTCGCCCGACACCATGAAGGCCGCGCCCTCGGCGACCATGATCCCCCATTCCGCGGTCGGCGGGCGCACGCCGAGCCCGATGAAGGAGAGGCCGGCGGCATTGAGGATGGCGTAGCCCATGGTCAGCGACATCTGCACCACCATGATCGGCATGATGTTCGGCAGGATGTGGCCGAGCAGGATGCGCAGCTCGCCGTTGCCGGAGAGCCGCGCCGCCTGCACGAAGCCGGCCTCGCGGCGGACATTGGCTTCGGCGCGCGCGACCCGCGCGTAGAGCGGGAAGTTCACGATCGCGGTCGCCAGCACGATGTTCTGCACGGTGTTGCCGAGCGCGGCGACGATGCCCATGGCCAGCACGAAGAGCGGGAAGGCCATGATGGTGTCGGCGACGCGGCCGACGATGCGGTCGGTCCAGCCGCCGAAGAAGCCGGCGGCGACGCCGGCGAGCCCGCCCATCAGAAACACCAGCGCCACCGAGGCAACGGCGATGACCAGGTCGAGCCGGGTGGCGCTGGTCACGCGGCTGAACACGTCGCGCCCGAGCTGGTCGGTGCCGAACCAGTGCGCGAGCGAGGGCGGCTTGAGCGCGGCGGCGGTATCGCTGGCGAGCGGGTCGTAGGGAACGAGGTGCGGACCGAGCACGGCCGCCAGCACGATCAGCAGGAACAGCGCGAAGGCAAAGGCGGTGACCGTATTCTCGCCGAGGATGTAGCGGGCGTGGCGCAGCATTGCGCGCGCCGACGAGCCCGGTTCAGGGCGAGTGTCCGGCGCGCGCACTTCAGAAGAGTCGCCGCGCTGGCCGCTCGCTTCGCTCGCCAGCGCGGCGCGCGCCGACGAGCCCGGTTCAGGGCGAGTGTCCGGCGCGCGC
>WNFF01003733.1_pt1 | contig 17937 bp, 15 predicted proteins | sample 5400441 | NCBI WGS metagenome assembly WNFF01 (sample SAMN13153345, study PRJNA577476) | soil metagenome | isolation source: 120 cm saprolite under Douglas fir tree site 2 hole 3 replicate 1 | place: USA:California | collected 2015-04-18 | reverse complement strand
GTCCGGCCTGAGTGCGAAGCACTAGCTGCGCAGCAGCGTTGGCCGGACGGATAGGTTCAGCGACGCAGTCGCGTTGCCGAGACGGGCAAGAACCAGCGTTGCTCCTTTCGTCCTGGCTGAGCGCGCAGCGCTAGAGGCGCAGCCTCGTTGCCAGGACGGATAAGTGCCGGGTGAGACGGATAGGTGCCAGCATCGCCCCCCGCCGGTAAACTTTGACCGCATCTTCGTATCAGCTTGCTCATCCCCGTGTGAGCTATGCATGAGTGTAGCAGAAACACAGCAGCAAAAATGCGCATAAACTTGCAAGTTGCCCCCACAACCGGTATACTTATGACAGTTCATGCTCTGCTGCTTGCACGGGAGCGTGTTGTGTGAGCGAGCAACAGGCAATATGCGAAAAGAGAGCCGTCTGATGACACGCTTTGAGCAGCCCATCCCTCCATTGCAATTTGGAGCTTTTCTCAAAATCCAGCGCGATCAATGGGGCATCAAGCAGCGCGACGTGCTGGCTCATCTCGCAGGCTGGACGCAGACCACCTATTCGCGCCTCGAAAGTGGAGAACTCGCTCCCGCCTTTGAGCAACTGCTGCCGCTCTATGCTGCCCTGCAGCGCGCGGGTGTGCAATGGAGAGTCTCGGACCGCCAGCAGTTTCTGACCCTTGCCCGCAAACGCATCGAGCAGAAGAAAACCCACTGGGAGCACCGCCCCGACTCCGACTGGGCCGAACTGCGCTATCAACTTACCCAGACCGACCTGCTGCCTGCTGAAGAGCAGGTGCCGCCTGCCACGCCCTGGATGCCTCCCAGGCCGCTCCTGGCGGAAATTCGTCACCTGGTGGGCAGAGAGGACTGGCTGGCCAGTATCGTCCAGGCCATCCAGGAGCGACCGGCCAGGAAGCTGCTCGTCTTTCAAGGGCCAATGGGCGTGGGCAAATCGAGTGAACTGCATCGCCTGATCCACCATTTCATCCGCGCCAAAGCGCCCTCCTACCATGTGCTGTGGGTGCCACTCTTGCCCGTCGAACGCACCAGCGGCCCGGAAGCCGCGCTGGACCTGGTACTGGGAACGGTGCTCTCCGAAAGTGGCTATCCGCCTCCGTCTCCCTCCGCTGCTTCCTGGACGCAACGCATCGCGCCCGTGTTGGCCCAACTGGAACAGAGCACCCGGCCAATCCTTCTCCTGATCGATAATGCCGAAAGCATCCTGACGGAGGAGGGCACGCTTGCCTCCTGCTGGGAAACATTCCTGGCGCAGTTTTTGCGCTGCCAGCATCAAGCCACCATCGTGCTGGCAACGCGAGAATGGCCCGGCTGGTCGGGGCGCGAGCGCTCCTTTGTCAGCGAGACCACCATCCCACCCCTGACCATCCAGAGCAGCGTCTTGCTCCTGCAGCAGCTCGGCTTAGAGCGCGTACCCGTTCCCTACCTGCGAGAAGTCAGCGGGCGCGTAGGAGGCATTCCGCTCTGCCTGGAATGGGTCGCCACGCTGGTCCAGGACCCGCTGCTGCTCGACGACTGGCAAGGTTTCGACCTGGACGAGGACATAGACATGCAGGGCAATCACGCCCAGAGCGACGATGAGATGACCCAGAGGCTGCAGCGGCTCCTGGCCGAACCGGCCCTGCTGCGAGGGCATATTGCCACCAAACTGAAGCCGCTGCTGGAACGCATCATCGAGAAACGCCTGTGCTGGACTTGCTGGCAGTAACCACTATCCCGCTGGGCAAAGCTGCGCTCAAAGTGCTCATTGAACGTCCAGGGCCGCTTAAGGAGTTACGTGATGCCTCGTTGTTGGTAGCATACCCCCACCGCGTGCAACTGTTACCAATGGTCGCATCTGCCGTACTCCAACAACTACCACCCGAGCAGGTAAGGGAGCTGGAAGGGCAGGTCATACGTGCACTCAAGCAATGGAAACAAGAAGGAACACTGAGTGTTAGTGAAGCGGGAAATGTGATTACGGAGCTTGTGACCCTTTTAATCAAGGATCATTGCCTGTTAGATGCTGCCCAACAGCTCTTATCTTATGAATCTCTCTGTTTCAACACAGGACATGCGCTCCGCCTTGCCCGATTTGCACAAGAGATAATGGCTGATTTTGATTGGCACACATCCCCTGATACTGAATGTGGCGGTTTGCTCTTACACTATACGCTTTCTTCATTTCTTGGTAAGACTGTCAATGATAAAGAGCGGATAGCGGCATATCAAAATATCCTCAATACTCTATTCGACGGAAGAGTGAAGCTTTGGCCTTCAGTAGCAGCATACCTCACAAACTACATTTTAGAGCCTGCAGTAAACGAGTTACGCTTTGAAGAGGCACAGGCACTACTTGAAGCATCTCATACTCGCTTGGAGTCACTCTGGCCGGCGAGCGCAGCTTTACAAGGGTATTTGCTTGATTTACGCGCCTGGCTTCTTGGTAGGTGGAGTGACTACGTTGAGGAACATGTGCATCGCGTCTCTCAGCTAATGAAGATTCGCCTCCCCTCAAAATGAATCTTACTAAAACCCAGTTGTCTTCTTGCTTCAACGATCTTGCGTATTACCTTGCCAGGTGCGGTCAATTTGAAGAAGCGCTTCAGTTTGTGGAGCGTAGTATTGCGCTCAAAGAACAGGGACATTTTCAATTTGGCACACTGGCAGCCGCCTATGGAGAAAAATCAGAAATTTTAATGGAACTTGGTCGTTTTCAGGAGGCGCTACTATTTGATGAAAAAGCTCTGGCTGAAGTACAACGACTTGCCAAAACAGGGCATACGCCTTCACAGGAAGAAGCATGGATGTATCTTGTGAATCATGGGCGGCTTTATCTTCGTTTAGGAAGGATAGAAGAATCAGAGCAGGTGCTCCTGAAAGCTCTGCCTAACATACATACGCGAAGGAGAGTATATCGCATGTTTGCAAAAGATGCACTTGATGATATCAAACAGTGGCGGCTCAAAGCTACATCTCCTCACCACCAGTTAGATTGGCGCTGGGTAGAGCGTTATCGACAGCTTGCCTCATTCGATTCGTATTGGTGGCTGGCTCCTGCCGGTCCTTTCACTGAGGAAGAACAGCAGCAGTGGGACCAGTTGTACTCCCACAGCCTGGATGAAGCGACTAAGGAGCGATTGGGAGCACTCATAGCTCAGTCACGAGAGCGTGACCTGCTGACAGCCATTGCCGAGCAGCACGAGCCGCGCCTGAACTATCCGGCCATCGCTATTGAGGAGGTACGTTCCCGTATCGCTGGCCTGCTGCAATTGGATACAGAGATACAGCAACATGAGCCAAATGCGATTGTGCGCCGACTTTACCATGATACGATAGAGGAAGAAATAGACTTTTTGCGCCTGATCGAAGCTACCTACGAGGGAAACAGCGAGAAATTTTGGGAATACAATCTGCGTCTGAATCCTCCGCCCACGCCGGAAGAAATGCACTATGCCCTATCTCGTCTCAGACAAATTGTTCTCCGGGGATTACAATACTCAGAAACGATGGATGTGAGCCAAAAGATAATCAAGTACCTCCGGGAAAAGTGCCGGTTCGCGCTCGAGCAGTCATCCGACGAAGAAGGAGTTTTGGAGGGTTCCAAAGATACCACGGCGTCATCTTCCCAGCGACAAAGGATAGTGTCCATTCAGACTGCTAAGCGATTCTTTGAAGCGATCCTACAAGAGTATGGATACGAAGGCTGGCAGGTAGTGATCGATCCTAACGCGACTAGTGCTCGTATCGAACAAGGATTGCGACAAATGTTTCTGACGGATAGACCTCTCTCTGTTGAGCAGATCAGGCATTACATCTCACATGAACTGGCAGGTCATATCGCCCGGTGCATGGTAGGTGAACACTCGCTGCTTGGTCTGTTAGGTATACACACGAAGAACTCTCTAGAGACAGAAGAGGGAATGGCTGTGTATTATGACCGCCAGACAGCAATACTTGATGGACAAGCATATAATGACACCGCAATCTGGTCGGCAACACTGGCAACGGGATTGGCGAGCGGCGTAATCTCATCCCCTCAGACGTTTCTCTCGCTCTTCAGCTTCTTCGAGGCGTTCTATCTGCTTCACCAATTGCTCCAGCGCCTCAATGCGGATGTGCAGAAAGCCCAGGAAGCAGCACGTAGGCATGCGCTCGCGATGTGTCTGCGCATCTATCGAGGTGTACCCAATCTTGAACGAGCAGGGGTATATTATACCAAAGATGCCCATTACTTGCGTGGGCTGCGCAAGATTGAGCAGGCAGTAGCGCAAGATGAGACTGTGCTTGACCGCCTTGCGGTGGGAGTGGTCGCCTTAGATCGGCTCTCTGATCTCCAGGAATTGGGAATTGTGACAACTCCTCAATCACTGAGAAAGCTTGCGAATGATCCTGAGTTGGATGCCTACATTCTCTCCTTTGAAGAGTCGGAAAACCATTCTAGCAAGCGAGAATGATCTTATACGTGTTGGAAAGTCACATCATAGAAATGTCTTGAACGGTCAGATCTGTTCGTTATGCGAGAGGCTCTGCTATTCATTGATGGAAAAGACATAACCTCTTCTTCGGATTATCAAGGAGTTTGCAACAGTTTACATATTTTTAGCGTAACTCGCAACTTTATGGTGATTTTTCTACCTATTTTTTGCTACACTCATAAAGTAGAGCAAGTATATTCTTTTTACTTGTATCTCCGGTATAGCTTGCATAGAGCGGTGTTGTTTTGATATTCCTACGAGAGGAGATACCTATGGCATATTGGATTCCTGTGAAGGATGACCAACCTCCTGATGATCCGAAACCACCGCCGCCACCGCCACCGCCGCCACCTAGCAACGACTTAAGGAGGTGAATTGAACAAAAACCCTCTACAAGTTACTTTCATAAGTTCACGGTAGGGTTCTTTCCCCGCTTAGGCTAAACTCGTCCGTCTTGATAAAGCTTGCTCGAAGGAGAATGTATCACCAGGGACTCACGGTATTTTGGCTTTCTTCTGCGCAGCAAGCATGCAACACGAAGGACGAAGAGTGAACGTGAGGAGGTGTCCATCGAGCAGACGAGGTGACGCCTCGTTCACCCGTTTCCACAGGATGACCAGATCTCGATTTTCCCTTGCACGTGATGACCCGTTGTTCCATGTGGGCCTTGAGGTTTCGTCCCCACCCTGCTATACTTGGCGTTAGGGAACTGTTTGGAGTATCCCTAACATCCGTCACTTTTCTCGCGGAGTGTCGTCTCATGGAGAAGGTCTCGTCAACCGCCGGAGCAGTTTGCAACGGCTGTTTGCTGTACGAACAGCAAGGTCAGAAGGTGGTCGTGCTGGTCGATACCCCATCCTGGTACGCCTGGCTGGAAACGGCCACCACCTTCACCTTTACCGGCGAGGAGGGAACGTTTACGGCGCACAAGGCGCGGGCTGGCAATCGGCGGGGTGGGTGGTACTGGCGAGCCTATCGGCGCAAGCGCGGACGACTCTCGCGCTGTTACCTGGGCGTCTCCACCAATCTCACGTTGGCGAAACTATTGTGCCCATTCCCCTCGCATTTCAAAGGCTCACGCCGACGGTGATCCTCCAGAGCACCATCACTCCTCCGCGCCTGCCAGTGCAGCATGTGGCGCGCCCCCGCCTGCTCGCGCTCCTGGAGCAGGGCCTGCGAGGACCAGTGACGCTGGTCTCGGCTCCTGCTGGCTCTGGCAAGACCACCCTGCTGGCCGAATGGGCTGCTACGACCGCGAGACCGGTGGCCTGGCTTTCCTGCGAGGAGGGAGAGAACGACCCGGCGCGCTTCCTCTCCTCGCTCATCGCTGCTCTGACGCGCGTCGATGCGCACCTGGACACTGCGGCTCTGACCGATCGACCCTGGCATCCCCCCGAGCACGAACAGGTCCTGACCCGCCTCCTCAACGAGCTGGAGCGCGTGCTCCAGCACGAGACGGTCTTGATCCTGGATGACGTCCACCATCTCACGACCGAGGCAAGTCAAGCCCTCTTGCTCTTTCTGTTGAACCATCTCCCCTCGCGCCTGCACCTGCTGCTCGGCACACGGGTGGATCCGCCAAGGCTTGCGCGCATGCGAGCGTGTCAGCAGATCGCTGAACTGCGCAGCCAGGAGCTGGGGTTTGTGTCCGCCGAAGTCGAGGCGTTTGCGCACGCCATGGAACTTCCGCTCGGCTCCGAGGCGATCCGTCTGCTGGAAGAGCGGACCGAGGGGTGGATTGCCGGGATCCAATTGCTGATGCTGGTCCTGCGTGGGCACGCCGATGCGGCAGAAGTGCTCCGGGCGACGGGTGTGACCCCTCGCTTTCTCCTGGATTATGTGTGTGAAGAAATCTTGCTCCAGCAATCCCCTGAGATGCAGCGCTTTTTGCTCCAAACAAGCGTGCTGGATCGGCTCACCGGGCCGCTCTGCGAGAGCGTGACCGAAGAGCCTGATGGACAACTGAAGCTGGCAAGCCTGCTCCAGGCGAATCTCTTCGTGAGTGCGCTGGATGCCACCGACACCTGGTACCGCTACCATCCGCTCTTCGCCGAAACGCTGCGCACACAGCTGCAGAAGCAGGAGCCAGCACTCGTGCCAGAGTTGTATCGTCGAGCCAGTCGCTGGTATGAACAGCACGGATGGGCAGAGGACGCCTGTGAGTATGCGTATCGAGCTTCCGACCTGCCTCACGCGGCACGCTTGCTGGCGGAGCTGGTGCCATCTTTGGTGGAGCAAGGCAAGATCGTGCGCCTCGGCCACTGGCTGGATCGGCTCCCGCAGGAGGTCATCGCGGCCTCGGTGCCCCTCTCTCTCGCCTGGATCTGGACCCAGCCCCTGCGCACGTCGCAGCCGCATGACCCGGAGAAGGTCATCGAGCACCTCACAGTGCTGCTCAAAACGCATGAAAAGGACGATCCTGAGGCGCAGGCAGATCTGCAGCGGGAGCTGACGCTGCAACAGGCAACGCTGGCGCTAGTCCGAGGGGATATCCCGCAGGCGCTTTCCCGCGCTGCGGAGATGACGCGTTCGCTCACGGGACCTGAGACGGCCTGGAGTCGGTTCACCCTCTGGCGTCAGCAGGTGCTCCTTGGGGCTGCCTATCGCGTAAGTGGGGATCTGGAGTCCTCGGAGCAGACCTTGCGGCAAGCCTTTCCTGCTGGCGGAACCAGCCCCAATCTCGTGGTCATCGCCAGTCTCGATGAGCTGTACGAGGAGCTGGGGCGATTACGCGAACTGGGACGGCTCTATGAGGACCTGTTCCGCTCGTTAGCCCGGCACCACCATCTCCCGTCCCTGTCTCTAGCCCTGGCGCATCAGCGCTATGGAGTCCTATTGTATGAGTGGAATCGCCTGCAAGAAGCGGAGTCCTCTGCGCAGCAATCCCTCGAACTGGTTCCACGCCTGGATCTTGCTCGTCCCAGCCCTTGGCTGACCCTGCTCGGGCTCGGAGTCCTGGCGCGTGTGGCCCTGGCGCAAGGCAACAGCGAGCGGGCCAGGCAGCTCCTGGAGAGCGAAGCGTTTGACGTGGCGCAGTTTCCAGTTCCCCAGGCGAGCAAAGACGTGTTGATCCTGCTTCCGGTCCGCCTTGCCCTGCTCTGCGGGCAGCTCGAGCCGGCCTTGCAGTGGGTCTCGACCTGCGGGTTACACTATGACGACCCGCTCGCGAGCCCCTTGGAGAAGAGCCGCTACGCAGGCTATGTCACGTTGGCGCGGGTTTTGATCGCGCGTGGACGAGGCCACCCGAATGCCTTGGCGCTCGCTCACGCACGGATTCTCTTAGACCAGTTGCTGGAGATCGCTGTTGGGACAGGTGCTCATGGTCGGCATATTGAGATCCAGATGCTGCGTGCACTGGCACTACACGCCCAGGGCAAGACCAGGCAGGCGCTTGCCACCCTGGGACCAATCCTCGCTCAAGCCGAGCCAGAAGGCTATCTGCGCCTGTTTGCCGACGAAGGCGAGGTGATGGCGCACCTGCTCGCGCTGATTGCCCCCTTTACCACCGCCTCGCCTGACTACCTTCAGCGCATCCAGGCAGCGATTGCCCCCATCTGGCAGGCCCAGCCCGATGCCGCGACGCAACCAGCACCACGCTCGACGCTCTATGAGCCGCTGAGTGCACGGGAGTGGGACGTCTTGCAACTGGTGGCCGAAGGCCTCTCCAACCAGCAGATCGCGCAGCACCTGGTGCTCAGCCTGTACACCGTCAAACTCCATGTCAAGCACGTCCTGGCCAAACTGGGCGCCACGAATCGCACCCAGGCCGTGGCCCGTGCGCGGGCGTTGCACATCCTCCCTCCCTTCTGAGGAGGACAGGATCCCCTCGAAATACCTCTTTAGAGGGAAGACAGCCTGGCTGTTTTGCGGTAGACTCCTCAACAGAAGGTGAATAACAATATGTTATATGCCGATGGCAAGCGGCCAGAGGCAGAGCGTCTGGCACCTTTCCCCCTCTGGGAACACGCTGACCACGGACGAATGTCAGCCGCGAGAGGGCCGAGCGTTCACCTGCTACCCTGGAGCACAGCTCGGCTTCTGTGCTCTCACAGGAAAGGATGGTTCTATGCAAGAACAGGGTATGGCGTGCCGGGGAGGCGCTGCTTTCATCTGGAAATGGGGAGCGATCTGTGGGGTCGTGCTGGGCGTGATCCAGATCATCATCTCACTGTTCTCCCTTGGATCGCTCAAGACGATCCTTGATCTTCTCGTGTGGCTGATCGTGTTTTTCGTGATCGGCCTGTTCGCCGCTCGCCAGACCGGCAGAGTGAGGACCGGCGCGCTGGTCGGACTGGTCACCGGTCTGATTGGAAGCCTGATCGCGGTGATCTTCGCCATCGTTCAAATCGCGACCAATGGGCAGCAGATCACGCAGGCACTCAATCAGGCCGCGCAAAGTGCGCAGCACCAGGGGAGGAGTCTCTCGTCAAGCGCATTACACACGGTCGCCGTCGTTGGCATCGTCCTCGGCCTGATCGTGACGGTCGCCTTAGAGCTTGGTCTGGGAGCGGGCATCGGCGCTCTGGGTGGCCTGGTCGGGCGCCGCCAGGCCCCACCGGTCGCCTCCACACCAGTTGCTGGCACCGTGTGGACTCCACCGCCATCTGCCCAGTAAAATATCAATAGAACGGACTAAAGAAAGGGTTCTATGCTATGAGAAATTCCACGCGATACGTTGCCATTATTGTGATCGGTATTATCGCACTTGTCGTAGGCGTGTTGTTCCAGGTGCAGGTTCTTGGCTATTATCCAACACGCGCCATTGTGCTCATTGCAGTCGGTGTGATCCTGTTGATTTTTGGTATTGCCGGTATGATGGTGACGCGCAACAGAAGCCGATTGTAATCGTTGTAAAAAACGATGCGTACTCGTCGCTAAAGGAGTTGAAGATGCATATCTTGAAACGACCCGGCACATGGAGAGGTTTTGTGGCCGTCCTGGTACTCGCTGCCTTGCTCGCAGCGTGCGGCGGCTCGCCATCAGCGCAAGGCACCCCTACACCGCAAGGCACCCCTACGCCGCTGCCATGCAACACGTCGGCTGCAGCCAGTGCTACATCTGTACCGCCCGGTGCCCCCGTGGAGGATATCTGCTACGCGACGCAGTGGCCCTCCCCGAATGAGAACCTGTACAACACGCGGGTCGCGCCCTCGACCATTGCTTCGACGAACGTGTCGAAGCTGGGGATGGCCTGGACGATCCCACTACAAGGCAAAGGTGCGACTGGTGCAGACGTTGCCAATCCGGTGATTGCCAACGGCATCGCCTATCTTCAGGATGGGGCTTCGAATGTTATCGCGGTGCGGTATGCGACTGGCCGGATACTCTGGACACACGAGTACAACTCTCCGGATTATGGGCCAAACGGCGTGACCATCGCCAATGGCAGGATCTACGGCGTCACAGCTAGTGGGGTGTTCGCCCTTGATGCGCAAACAGGTCAACAAGTGTGGTATGATACGCAACTCGCGACAGGCAAAGTCCGCTTCGACATCGCCCCACAGGTGGCCAACGGGAAGGTCTTCGTCTCGTCGGCGCTCACCTTTGGTGGCGGCATCATCTATGCCCTCGACGCCGCCACCGGCGCCACGCTCTGGAGCTTCCAGACTGTGGTGGACAAGATGGGCCAGCAGCTCAAAGCGACCGCAGGGGGTGCCTGGGATGCCTTGCTGATCGGCCCGGATAACTCCGTCTATGCGGGCATCGGCAATCCCTATCTCTCGCAACAGGAGGCGCAGGGAACCCCCAGCCGGCAGTTGTATACCGATAGCATCGTCAAGTTGAGTCAAGCCACCGGCAAGCTGGAGTGGTATTACCAGGCCTTCCCCGACGACTTCCATGACTGGGACCTGCAGATCTCGCCCATCTACACCACTACCGCGACCGGGCGCCCGGTGGTACTCGCCGCCGGCAAAGGCGGGTTCGTGTTCGCCTTCGACGCAGCGAGCGGTCAGCTGCTCTGGAAGACGGCGGTCGGCATCCATAACGGACATGACAACGATGATCAACTGGCCCTGGAGGGCACACTCCAGTTGACGACGCCGTACATCCTGTATCCAGGAGAAATCGGCGGGGTGGAGACCAACATGGCGGCAGCGGACGGCATGGTGTACGTGCCGGTCGTGAACGTGCCGACCACGTACACGTCCGCGACAGCCCGCGTGGGCACGCCGGACTTGACGAAGGCCGCCGGTGAGATGGTCGCCATCGACCTGGCCACCGGGAAGCAGCTGTGGACAACGGCGCTCCCACAGATGCCGCTGGGTGGGGCGACGGTCTCGAATGACCTGGTGTTCACAGCCACATTCACCGGTGAGGTCGTAGCGCTCTCGCGCCAGGATGGGTCGATCGTCTGGAAGGCGCAGCTCCCAGCCGGCTCGAATGCGACGTTGGCCATCGTTGGGAATACGCTGCTCGCCGGGGCAGGCATCCCACTGACGGCGACGCAGCACCCAGTGGTCGTAGCCTATCGACTTGGCACGTAGGGCGTGAGGCTCCCTTGCGGCCTGCCTTTTTGCGCGTAGTGAAGGATGAACCGATGAACGCTATCGAAACCAACCAATTGACCCGTGCCTTCGGCAGCCTGGTGGCTGTGGACGACTTGACGCTTGCCATTCCAGAGGGAACCGTCTTTGGGTTCCTGGGACCTAATGGCGCGGGCAAAACGACCACCGTGCGTATGCTCTCAGCCTTGATTGCCCCCACTCGCGGCACTGCTACAGTGGCGGGACATCGTCTGGGCGAGCACAACGAGGCCATTCGGCAATCCGTTGGGATCCTCACCGAGACGCCGGGCTTGTATGACCGCCTCAGCGCCTGGCAAAACCTGCTGTTTTTTGCGGAGATGTATGATCTCACAGCCGAGCGAGCCGCCTCTCAGGTCGAACGCTACCTGCGTCTGCTCGACCTCTGGGAGCGGCGCGACGACAAGGTCGGTGGCTTCTCGAAAGGCATGCGGCAGAAACTGGCGATTGCCCGCGCCTTGCTGCACGAACCAAAGATCATCTTCCTGGATGAGCCAACGGCTGGCCTCGATCCGGAAGCCGCGCGGGTGGTGCGCGACTTCATCAAAGAGTTGCGGACTGAGGGGCGGACCATCTTTCTCACCACGCATAATCTGCCCGAGGCCGATGAACTCTGCGATCTGATTGGGGTGTTTCGCACGCAGCTCCTGCGCCTGGGCACCCCAGCGCAGTTACGTGCTGGCATGTTTGGATCGGGCACCCAGGTGCAGGTCGTCGGAGACGCAGCGCACTGGCTCGAGACCGTTCGTGCCCTATCCTTTGTTCAGGATGCGGCGGCCTCCGAGAGTACCCTCTCCGTCAGTCTGGCGCATCCCGATGAGCAGAATCCTGCGTTGGTGCGCGCCCTCGTGGAGGCAGGCGCACCCATCCGCGCGGTGGAACCGACCTCCCATTCCCTCGAAGAGGTGTACCTGGAACTGGTGGAGAGTGAGCGCAAAGCGGCGGCTGTCGCCACGAAGTAAGAAGGAGCCATTCAAGTATGCACAAAGTCTTGGTAATCCTGCGCAAAGAGTTTATGGAGATCGTTCAGCAGCGTGTTCTCCTGCTCAGTATTCTCCTGCCGTCGCTGCTGTTTGTCGTGATTCCCCTCATTTTCCTGCAACGAGTCGGTAATGGGTCGAAAGCCAGTTCGCTGCACGTCCCGTCCCTCCAAGGGTTGACCCTCCACGAGTACACGCAGGGAGTGGTCGGAACGACGTTCTCGAACATCTTTCTCCTGCTGTCGATGATCGTGCCCAGTACGATTGCGGCCTATAGTATCATTGGCGAGAAGAACAGTCACACGCTGGAACCGCTGTTGGCAACGCCCGTGCGCCGGTGGCAATTGTTGGCGGGCAAAATGCTGGCGGCGTTGTTGCCGGCGGTGCTGGTCACCTGGGTGAGTGGGGGCCTGTTCATCGCGGAACTCGCGATCTTGACCGATGCGAATGTCGTCTCCCACGTGGTCACCGGGGGCTGGCTCATCCTCTTCATCGCCGGCACACCGCTCTTAGGGCTGATCGCCGTGGCCGTCATGACGGCCATTTCGTCGCGGGTCAACGATACCCGCACGGCGCAACAACTCTCGATATGGGCGGTGGTGCCCATCGCGGGGATCGTTCTCGGCGAACTCTCCGGCCAGTTTGAACTCACCGTCCTCGTGGCGGTCATTGCCACCGTTGTCCTGATCCCGCTCGCAATCCTCTTGACCTGGGGCGCTGCCCAACTGTTTGGACGCGAAACCATTCTGACCCGCTGGAAGTAGGAGCGTGTTACAGGGGTCAGCATATCCAAGAGCAGGATGGGATATGCTGACCCCTTACCAGGGGACTGCAGGCACTCGCAGCCGAAGCGCAGGCAGGAGCTTCCGAAAGCCTTCTGCTGCATTCCTGGCCGGATCAACACAGGTAACGATTTTCCCGACCTTTTACATCCTGATTGTTTGAGGGTTTTGTGAAAAGAGAGAACTGGCATGATGCAAAAAGGAGAACTGCGCGAGCAGCGCTTTCACACCGGCACGGTCGAACTCAATTACGCGGAGGGGCCGGTCTCGGGCGAGGCGCTTCTGGGTCTGCATGGAGGGGACGGCAGATGGCAAGAGGGGCGGGCGTTGCTTGAGGAGCTGGCCTCCGCCTTGCAGGTGGATGGTCTGGAGCTGCGAGGACATGGTCTCTCCGGGCGCGTTCCTGGAGCCTATCGCTTGCAGGATTACGTCCCCGATGTGGCGACCTTTCTGGAGCAGGTGGTGAACAGGCCGACCGTCGTCATTGGCCATTCCATGGGGGGCATGTGGGAATCATGCTCGCGGCGTGCTATCCTCGCCTCGTGCGAGCACTCATTGTGGGGGATTCTCCGCCGCTATCAGGGCATATCCTCTCAGCGCATGCTCGCATCTTCCAGAATGCATTCGGACGCGCTCATGAGCCGAGCAGTTCCAGCGCTTCTCATGAGGAGAGTACGACGCCATGACCGGAGAGACCGGCAGGGGATGTCCCCCCTCTGGGCGCGCTCGCTCGGTTGGGCAACCAGGAAGAGGTGTCTCGCTTGCGGGCAAAGCACCTGGAGCATCTGGACCCGGAAGTCCTCGCCACCGTCTTTGATCAGGGACGGATGAATCAGGGCTACGATGCGCACGTGCTCTTGCCAGCGATTCGCTGTCCAGTGCTGCTCCTACAGGCTGATCCTGAGGCGGGTGGTCTGACGCCGCATGAAGAGATTGCGCCTGCACTGGCTCTCTTGCCCAGAGGAAAGCATGTGTTTCTGAAAGGCGTCAGCCATGCCTGGCTGCACGATCAGCCAGAACGAGGGCGAAAAGCCATCGCAGACTTTCTTACAGCCGTATGACCTCTCTCGATTTCGAGATGCCTTTGGCTTGCCGGTTGCGTGGGCCAAACAGCAGGCGCTGATCTGCGGGGTATACCCTGGTACGCCTCGGCTCTGGCGATCTCCTGGCCAATTGATGCGATGGAGCGCGAGGCGGCCCGGAGTCTACAACGTGCGGGGCCAGGAATGATGGAAATGAGAGAGGCAATGGCGATGTCACTGGTGGTGGCGTTGCCAGATCAACGTCAAGCGCGGAGATCAGCTCGACAGGAGCTTGTTCGGCAGGTGGAGCTTGGAGCAACGGCCTCAGAGGCACGGCGGCGCTGTCCTGTTCCGATGCATCGCACGACCGTGTACCGACTCCTGAAGCGAGTCGGGCAGGAAGGTGAGCAAGCATTCTCAGAGAGGCGCCACGGCCACCCGGTCAAACTGCGTGGAGAGGTGCTCACCTGGCTTCTGGACTATTGCCAGAGCCACGCGTCTGTTTCCAGTTCGGAACTCCAGCACCTCATCGCCGAACGATTCAATCTCTCGGTGAGTGTCAGTCAACTCAACCGTGTCCGTGCCGCTCACGGCGTGCGTCGCGTTCCTCCACTGCGAGAAAAGCAGGCAAAAGCGGGCCTGACGATTGCCCGGGGATACCATGAACAGGCTGGGAGCTTGCTCCTCTTGGCAGCCGCCGCCGAGACCGGCCTCCTCACGCAGTTGGAACAAGCGCTGCCACCTGCTCCAGATCCTCACTGTCTTCCTCTGGCAGGCAGTCCAGCGGTCCGCCAACGCCTGATGCTCACCCTCCCGTTTCTGGGGGCGGTTGGACTCCAGCGCACGTGGGACCTGCGCGGCTATACCGCCGATGGTCTGGCCTTGCTCACCGGTCGGACGCACGCCTATGGCTATCGATATACCGAAGCGTTTTTGTCACAGGTCGCTTGCGCCGATGGAGCCGAATGCTTCACCAATACGCTCGGCTCCTGGGCCACGCACCTCTGGCATCCCGTTGAAACAGCAGCAGAAGCTGAACACCCACACCATCTTCAGGAGCTGACCTGTTATCTTGATGGGCACCGCAAGCCGGTCTACAGTGACGTTCTGCTCCCTCGTGGACTCGTTGGGCGTCTCGGCGTCGTCCTGGGGTGCCGAGCACTGCTGTTATTGCACGATGCCCAGGGGCATCCTCTCTTTGTGACCACCCATCGGGGCGACCAGCATCTCACCACGAGCGCCCCTACGTTCCTGGAACGTTATGAACAACAGGTACAGACGAGCCACGTCGCACGGATGATTGTGGATCGGGAGGGCATGGCGACTGAATTCCTGGCGCGGTTGCACGCTGAAGGGCGTATCGTGGTCACGATCTTGCAAACCAACCAGTACCGCGATCTGTCTTCGTTCTCTAAGGTGGGTTCCTTTGAGCCGCTCAGCACGGACACGCACGGGAAGGTCATCCGAGAAGTGGCTCCAGCGCGTATTACCTTACCCCGCGAGGAGCATCCAGATGAGCCGCTGTGTTTACAGGTGGCCCTCATCCGCGACCTCCGCCGGAGGGTAGAAACGCAGTCCAACCCAGAGGAAGCGGGGTATCCGCGCCGGTGGGACCGCGACCTGTCCCTGGAGGAGCAAGCCTGGTGGCGCGACGGGTGGCAGGCCACGGCAGCTCCCGCCAAAGAAAAGGTGGCCAAGTTGATCCCCATTGTGACGACCGAAACGATGCCGACGATTGATGCAGTGGAACTCGCCCAGACCTACATTCACCGCTGGTCCGCCCAGGAAAACGTCATCAAGGACTATTTGCGCCCGCTGGGACTGGACACCAACCACGGCTTTGCGAAAACAGCGGTCGAGAACTCGGAGGTGACCAAACGACGGACGCACCTGGGGCAGCGGTTAGCGCGCCTCAAGCAATGGGCACAGAGCGCGAACAAACGCGGGGATGCGGCCAGCCGCCGACGGGAACGACTGCGCACGGCCTACAAGACGCGGAGCAAGGAGTTGTATCAAGAACTGTGGAAGTACCAGCTCACGCTGGAAGCACAAGATCTTCCTGAGTATGCCTTCAGACAGAAGATGAAGGAGCGCAAAGCTGAGATCGATGCCGAGTTGGAGCCACTTGGCTCCAAAGAATGGGAGGCATACCGACAATGTAACAAAGAATTTGAAAAGCAAGAGCGTTACTGTCGAGAGCAGCGAGAGGTCTTACGGGCCTTGGAAGACTTGAAGGAGCAGGAACGGACGATGTACGAGTTAGATAGCCGGAAAGATCACGCGATGACGGTCCTCAAAGTGGCTTTGGCGAATCTGGCGATGTGGACGCGTGATCGCTACTTTCCCGCATCCTATGCCCAGGCTACCTGGCGACGTTTGTTGCCGTTTTTTCATCTCCCCGGCACGATTACGCAGGACGCCACACACGTTCAGGTTGAGCTCCGACCGTTCAATGACCGCATGCTCAATCGAGACCTGGCGGTGCTTTGCGAACGGGTGAACCAGGCGTCTCCTTGCTTGCTCGATGGACGTCGGCTCTCGTTCACCATGCAGCCAACCCGTTGCATTCTTGCTGCGCAGGCACGAGCCAAAATACCGTGAGTCCCTGATCATTCTCCAGGGATTACAATATCCAGAAATAGTGGAGGCTAGCGAGCAATTGCTCCAGTTTCTTCGTGAACGGCTCCATCTCTCGCTCGACATGTCCTATGACGAGGAAGATGTGCAGGAATTGCGCAACAATGTTACCTTAACTCCCTCCCAGCCGCAACGCACGGTATCTGCTCAAACAGCAAAGCGCTTTTTCGAAGCAGCTTTGCGTGAGAGTGGTTATGAGGAGTGGCAGGTACACATTGATCCGAACGCCAGTAGTCCTCGTGTCGAACAAGGTTTACGACACCTTTACCTTCCGGAGAGTCAGATTTCTATTCAGCAGATCAAGAATTACTTAGCACATGAAATGGCAGGTCACGTTGCACGGTGTATTGCAGGTGAGCGTTCGCTCCTCGGCCTGTTGGGGATACACACGAAACACTCCCTGGAGACAGAGGATGGCCTTGCTGTTTATCATGATATTCAGACGGCGACACTTCAGGGACAAGTCTATGATGAGACAAGAGCCTGGTTTGGGACTCTGGCAACAGGGCTGGCAAGTGGAGTAATTACTCCTCCCCAAACGTTCCTATCGCTTTTCACCTTCTTTGAATCGTTTATCGTTCTGTATCGTCTACTCAAGCGGCCAGATCAGGATGCCCAGACAGCGCAGCAGCAAGCACGACGGATTGCTCTTGAACGCTGTCTTCGTACGTATCGAGGGGTACCCGATCTTGAACGAGCAGGAGTGTGTTATACCAAGGATGCGCATTACTTACGTGGACTGAGGATGATCGAGGATGCTATAGCCAAAGATGTGAAGGTCCTCGACCAACTAGCTGTTGGCGTGGTTAGTCTCGATCGACTTCCCGATCTCCAGGAATTAGGCATTATCACTGCTCCCCAGCCACTAAGGAAGCTGGTACAAGACCCTGATTTGGATTCCTACATACTGTCCTTTGAAGCGCCAGATGAGTACATTCCTTAACGGAGGGCGAATCTATACATTTTGAGAGTATTACGTAACTTGAAAACATGTATTCACAAGCGAACTTGTGAATTATGCAGGTAAGAGGCCTTCCGGCTAATGATGGAAAAGGACGCATCCTTTTCTCTCTGCCGAGAAATATGCAAATATATAGCTGTTTTTAGTGCAACTCGCAACATTTTGAGGGTTTTCTTATCTGTTTTTTGTTACACTTATGAGTAGTATTTCAGTAGTCGAAAAGGAGCATACATGAGAAAGATGGTATACGTTGTCTCCCTGGCGGATTTCGATGACCAGCCCCCTGATGATGGAGGGAGTGGTGGCGGTAGTTCATCAGGTGGTGCCGGCGACAATTAAAGAAGTTGGTTGAAGGGATACCCTGCTACAAGCTACCTTCACAAACTTACAGCAGGGCTCTTTCGTCGTTTGGGCTAAACCTATTTGCTCCTGACAAAAACATGTACGTAGGAGAAACTATCGCATGTCCGCAAAAGCTTCATTTCCTCATCACCAATTGGATTGGCGCTGGGTGGAACGCTATCGTGAGCTTAGCGCCTATGATACTTACTGGTGGTGGGCACAAGCAGGCCCA
>WNFF01005643.1_pt1 | contig 17938 bp, 14 predicted proteins | sample 5400441 | NCBI WGS metagenome assembly WNFF01 (sample SAMN13153345, study PRJNA577476) | soil metagenome | isolation source: 120 cm saprolite under Douglas fir tree site 2 hole 3 replicate 1 | place: USA:California | collected 2015-04-18 | reverse complement strand
TGAGCGGACCGAGCGGGCGACCCTGCGCCCGCCGCTCGTCGAGCGCCCGCGCCTGCGCGAGCGCATGGTCGCGATCGAGATGGGCGAAGGCCCGGATCTCGCCTTCCATCGCCGCGATGCGATCGAGACAGGCGCGGACGTAGTCCTCCGCCGCCAAGGCGCCGCGGGCGATCTCCGCGGCAGCTTCGGTCGCCGTCAAGGTCGCGTGATCGGTCAAAACCGTGCTCCGCTTCCTGCTCGAACCGATCGCCGGCCGCGCGGAGAGGTCCGTCGGATGGCGCGCGGCGCGGCTCGCCGTTACGAGGTGCCGAGGTGCCGAGGATATTGAGCAGGCCGGACAATGTCATCGTGAACGCGATCGCCACCCCCGAGCAGAGGGCGACGCTGATATACGGCTCCCATTCGGTCTCGACCCAGCGGTGCCGCTTGCCGCCGCGCGGCAGCAAGGCCCAGAAGATGGCGGCGGTGATGACGAAAATCACGATGCCGGCAATCGACAGAAGCATCTTCTCCTCCGGATCACGGGCGTCGGGTCAGCGATAGACCTGGGTCGGCAGCCAGAGGCCGATCTGCGGGAAGGTGTAGAGCATCACCATCGACACGATGACGATGATCATGAACGGCATCACGCCGCGGAAGATGTCGTTGATGTTGACCCAGCTCGGGGCTACGCCCTTGAGATAGAACGGCGCCATCGCGACCGGCGGCGACAGGAACGAGGTCTGGATGTTGAGCGCGACCAGCAGGCCGAAGAACAGCGGATCGACGTTGAAAGTCTTCAAGAGCGGCAGGAAGATCGGCATGAAGATGACGATGATCTCGGTCCACTCCAGCGGCCAGCCCAGCACGAAGATGATGAACTGGGCGAGAATCATGAAGCCGGTCGACGACAGGTTCATGGCCAGAACGAACCGCTCGACCGGCTCGTGGCCGCCGAGATAGGCGAACACCGCGGAGAAGGTGAAGGAGCCGATGAACAGCCAGCACACCATCGCGGTGGTGCGGGCGGTCAGGAACACGGACTCCGTGAGCTGATTGAGGCTGAACGAGGTTCCCGGCACCAGCGCGAGCCCGACCAGCAGCGTCGCGAACAATACGACGGTGACGATACGGCGATCGACCTCGAGAGCGGTGATCCCGCAGACGATCAGGTAGAGAAAGAACACCGCTATCGCCACGCCATAGGCCTGCACCAGGATCACGTTGCGCCGCTGCTTGTAGTCGGCGCCATAGCCGACCGCGAGCAGAAGCGCGCCGAGCGAGCCCATCGCCGCGGCCTCCGACGGCGTCGCCAGCCCGAGGATGATCGAGCCGAGCGCGGCGCCGATGAGCCCCGCCAGCGGCGCAAACGACGTCAGCAGCGCCCACAGGATGGTCGCAACGGGGACGTTGCGCTCCTCCGGCGGCAACCTCGGCGCCAGCTTCGGATTGAGCAGCGTCATGATGATCACGTAGAGCATGTAGAGGCCGGCCAGCATGATGCCGGGGAAGAACGCGCCGGCGTAGAGCTTCACGACCGACACGCCGGCGGTCGCGCCGTAGAGGATCAGCATGACGCTCGGCGGAATGAGGATGCCGAGGCAGCCGCCGGCGCACACCACGCCGGACGCGATCTTCACGTCGTAGCCGGCGCGCAGCATCGCCGGGAAGGCGAGCAGCCCCATGAGCGTCACGCAGGCGCCGACGATGCCGGTCGCGGTCGCGAAGATCGCGCAGGTGGCGAGCGTCGCCAGCGCCAGCGAAGCCGGAATCGGGCCGGCGGCGAGCTGCAGCGAACGGAACAGGCGGTCGAGGATATTGGCGCGCTCGATGATGTAACCCATGAACACGAACAACGGGATCGAGATCAACACGTCGTTCGTCATCACCGAATAGCTGCGCTGAACGAGCAGCTGGAAGATCAGGTCGCCCATCGCGAAATAGCCGAAGAACACGCCGAGCGCCATCAGCGTGAACGCGATCGGGAACCCGAACATGATGAAGATGACGAACATCCCGAGCATGATCACGCCCAACTCGGGATTGCTGAGGCCGAGCATCAAATATCCCCCCTCCGCTGCCCGATCTCCTCGAGCTCCTTCACCACCTGGTATTCGCCGTGCGCGGCCTTCTGGAGCATCACCTTCTCGAGCTCCTCGACGTCATGCAGGCGCTTCGGCCATTCGCCGGTCCGGATGCATTGGATGCAGCGGATGACCTCGACGATGCCCTGCAGGACCATCAGGCAGCCGACGATCGGGATCAACGACTTGAAATGGTAGACCGGCGGGCCGAACGGGCTCGCCGACGAGTGCTCGTGCATCAGCCACGACAGCTCGGCGTAGCCGTAGCCGGCGTAGACGAACGCCAGCATGCCGGGAAAGAAGAACAGGAAATAGAGCACCAGGTCCCATCTCGCCTGGGTGCGCGGCGACCAGGCGCGATAGATGAAGTCGCCGCGCACATGGCCGTTGCGCGACAGCGTGTAGGCGCCCGCCAGCATGAACAGCGTGCCGTACAGCATGTAGCTGGCGTCGAAGGCCCACGCCGTCGGCGCCAGGAACAGGTAGCGGGAAAACACCTCGTAGCTGGTGGTGAAGGTGAGAACCAGGATGCACCAGCCGGCGGTCTTGCCGACCCAGGTGCTGATCTCGTCGACCAGGAGCAATAATCGGTTCATCGGTCCCCGTCCCCCGACGTTCGGCCCGCTTCGTCGCCCGCCAGCCCGGCGCCGGAGCCGCACGGCGATGCGCGCCGCGCGGCCCCGGGGCGCTCGGCGCCTCAGCCGAAGAAGTGCTTGTAGGCGGCCTCGAGCGCGGCCGTGTTGTTGTTGTTGATCAAGAAGTACGGAACCGTGCGCTTCGCCCACGCTTTCTGCGAGTCGATCACCTTCTTGAAGAACGGATCCTTCGACTGCTCGGCGATCACCCGATCCCAGGCCGCCAGCTGGGCGTTGAGCACGGAATCGGGGGTCTTGATGACCTGGACGCCGCGCTTCTTGATCTCTTCGAGATCCTTCGAATAGCGGTCATGCGCCAGCGCGAATTGATCGGCGGTGGCGGCGAATACCGCATATCTCAGGATCGACTTGATCTCGGCCGGCAAGGCGTTGAACTTGGCCTTGTTGAAGATGATCTCGAACTGCTCGCACTGCTGGTGGTTGCTCTGCATCATGTAGATCTTGGAGACGTCGGGGAAGCCGAGCAGGATATCCGACGACGGGTTGTTGAACTCGGCGGCGTCGAGCAGGCCGCGGTCGATGGCCGGCACGATCTCGCCGCCGGAAAGGATCGTCACCGCGGCGCCCATCTCCCGGAACAGGTCGGCCGACAGTCCGACCGTTCGATACTTCATGTTCTTGAAATCCTCGGGCGACTTCACCTCCTTCTTGAACCAGCCGAGCGGCTGGGTCGGCATCGGAAAGTAGAGGAAGCCGACGGTGTTGACCTTCAGGATGTCGTTGACGAGCTCGTTATAGAGCGTCTCGCCGCCGCCGTAGTAGAACCATCCCAGCAGACCGTGCGAGTCCCAGCCGAACGACGGCGCCGTGCCGAACAGCGAGAACGCCTTGTGCTTGCCGTACCAGTAGGCGCAGACGCCGTGGCCGGCATCGAGAATGCCGGAATGGACGGCATCCTGCATCTGGAAGGCCGGCACGACCGCGCCGGCGGCGAGCACGTCGAGCTTCAGCCGCCCTCCGGTCATGTCGTTGACCTTCTTGGCGTAATCGACGGCGTATTCGTGGAAGATGTCCTTGGTCGGCCAGGTCGATTGGTATTTCCAGGTCGTCGTCTGGGCGCGCGAAACCTGCGGCATCGCGACCGCGGCCGCCCCGGTCAGGGCGGCGCCGGCGAGAAACTTGCGCCGCGTCGCGGGCTTGGAGATGGGTGATCGTTGGCTGCTCATTGGGCGTTACCCTCCTTGGCTTGGTCGATGTTGCTGGCGGCTTTCTGGGCGCCGCTTGGTGGATAAACCGTCCGGATAGGTTCCTTATTCCGGCGTAGGTTCCTTTGTAGGGGCTGGCTGCGCGGCATACAAGACGCGAATTGTCTCGCCCGCCCGGGGAGGCGCAGGCCACGCGGCGCGGGCGGGCTTTCGCGTCCGGCCCTATGCTAGGGTCGCGCGCGGCGACTGCGGCTGATCCGAAGCCACGGCTCCGATCGCCGTGAGTTGACGCGGACCATCGTCCCGATGCCGGCGGGGTCCGGATTCGTCGAGCCCTCGCCCACCGGCGCGCTCGTCCGACCCGCCGGCAGACAGGAGAATCCCCGTGTCACGCCTCTTCGCGACGCTCGCCACCATCTTTCGGCTCGCCCGCCCGTACTTCTTTTCCGAGGACCGCTTGGCCGGCCGCCTCCTGCTCGGCGCGGTGATCTCGATCGAGCTCATGATCGTCGGCATCAACGTCATGCTCAATCAGTGGAACAACCGGTTCTACAATGCGCTGCAGGAGCGCAACTGGGACACCTTCGTCTACGAGCTCGGATTCTTCTGCGTGCTGGCGAGCGCCTATATCGTGATCGCGGTCTATCAACTCTATCTCAATCAATGGCTCCAGATCCGCTGGCGACGCTGGATGACCCGGCAGTATCTCGACCATTGGCTCGCCGGCGGCAATCATTACCGGATGCAGCTGCTCGGCGACGCCGCCGACAACCCGGATCAGCGCATTGCCGAGGATATCAAGCAGTTCATCGACGGCGGCATCCTGCCGATCGGCCTCGGCCTGCTGAACGCGGTGGTGACGCTCGCCTCCTTCGTCGCGATCCTGTGGACCCTGTCGGCGGGCGCGCCGCTGCATCTGTTCGGGACCGACTGGGCCATTCCCGGCTATCTGGTATGGGCCGCGCTGATCTACGGCGCGGCCGGCACGGCGCTTACCCATTGGATCGGTCGGCCGCTGATCCGCCTGAATTTCCGACAGCAACGGTTCGAGGCCGACTTCCGATTCAATCTTGTCCGGGTGCGGGAGAATTCCGAGCAGATCGCGCTGCTGCACGGCGAGGATGCCGACCGCCAGCGGCTGCTCGAGCGCTTCGGCCAGGTCGTCGCCAACTGGCTGCTGATCATGCAGCGCACCAAGCGGCTGACCTTCTTCACCGCCGGATATAACCAGGTATCGACGGTCTTTCCCTTCATCGTCGCCAGCCCGGCCTACTTCGCCGGAGCGATCCAGCTCGGCGGCCTGATGCAGACGGCGTCCGCCTTCGGCAGCGTGCAGACAGCGCTGTCCTTCTTCATCAGCACCTATCGGCAGATCGCGGAATGGCGCGCGGTGATCGCGCGGCTCGAAGGGTTCATCGTATCGGTCGAGAAGGCGAAGGCCGCGGCGGCGACGCCGCCGGTGATCGCGGTCGCGGCGCGCGCCGGTGCGACGTCGGTCGAGGTCGAGGACCTGCTGGTGCGGCTGCCGCAGGGGACGCCGCTGGTCGCGCTCGACGAATTGACGGTTTCGGCGGGCGATCATGTCCTGGTCACCGGCCCCTCGGGCGCGGGCAAGTCGACGCTGTTCCGCGCGATCGCGGGCGTCTGGCCGTTCGGCGCCGGGACCATCGTCGTGCCGGCCGGCGCCAAGCTGATGACGCTGCCGCAGCGGCCCTATTTCCCGATCGGCACGCTCGCGGCCGCGATCAGCTATCCCGACCAGCCCGAAACCTTCGCCGCCGATCGGCTCGCCGAGGTGGTCGCCGCGGTCGGCCTCGGCGCCCTCGCCGCCCGGCTGATGGAGGAGGCGCACTGGAACCGGATGCTGTCGCTCGGCGAGCAGCAGCGGCTCGGCATCGCGCGCGCGATCCTGCAGGCGCCCGATTTCCTGTTTCTCGACGAGGCGACCGCCTCGCTCGACGAGCGGGCGGAAGCCGAGCTCTACCGCCTGCTCGACCAGCGGCTCAAGGGCACCGCCGTCGTGTCGATCGGCCATCGCTCGACGCTCGCCGCGTTCCACCGGCGGGGCCTGGCGCTGGTGCGCGACGGCGACCTTTACCGCATTCGCGCCGCCGGACTGGCCGTGCCCGCCGCCGAATGATCCACCATCGTTCGGGCCAGGAGCCGCGACGGAATAGGTCGGCACCTGCCTGAGTCTCGTTATGAGGTCAACATACAATTCACCATGTAGCCAACCTCTTCTCTTTCAAGGGTTTTGGGCCTCAAGATTGATCGTCAGAAAAAATGACCACGGTACGAAATTATGACTTGACTTTGTAACGAAAATCAGCTAGGGTCCAGGTACACTGCCGAAGTGTGCCTAGGGGATCGCCGGCTTGGGCGTCCCGAAATCCTTCTCGAAAACAAAACCGTAGGCGTGAGTCGCCGTCGTGAGCGGCGGCTGCTCGTCGTCGCGGCGCGATGGCGAAAGCCATCGCCGCTGTCCGTTCAACTCACCCACCAACCGCACCTGCCCCCTCCCTTTCCCTCCCCCGCTTGCGGGGGAGGGTAGGGTGGGGGCTCGCGATCACCGCGAGGGCCGGCGCAACCATGAGGGTCGACCATGTCCAACGACATCGAAAGTCTGCTGCGCGGCGCCAACGAGGCCGCCGCCTTGGCGCACCGGCTCGCGATGATCCGCATCGAAGCCGAGCATCGTCTTGCTTTGTACCGGTCGCGCTCCAAGCCCGATCGACCCGCCGCCGGCGCGGCCGCGAGCCCGGCGCAGCCGGAGCCGCCCGCTGCCGCGCATGCGACGCCAACCCTTGCCGCCCACCACGCTCCGCAGGTCGCGCAAGTCCCGCCTGCATCGAGTGAGGGTGGCGCGGCGTCGCCGCCGCCGGCGGCGGAGCGGACAAGCGACCGAATTCCGGATCGCAAGTGATTTCGCCACGCCGGGGGCACGGGTGATGTCGACCGAACATGAACGCGCAAGAAAACGAGAAAACGAGTACAGGAGAAAACGATACGCGGAGGATCCCGAATATCGAAAAAGGTGGCTGGAGGCCTGTCACCGGTACCAGGCCGCTCACAAGGCGGAAATCAACGCGCGGAACCGGCTCAGATGGGCAACCGATCCGGAACATCGTGCAAGGCTCCTCGCCCGCACCGCGAAATCCCGACGCATTTACGTGCTCAGGCAATATGGGATTTCCCCGGAGGAGTACGACCGGAGGCTGGCGCTGCAGAATGGCGTTTGCGCAATCTGCAAGAAAAAACCCAAGCGGCGCTTGCTGTTCGTCGATCATTGCCACCGGACCGGCAAGGTACGCGGCCTGCTTTGCATGAAATGCAACAGTGCCCTCGGACTATACGAGGACGATCCGACCCTCGCGGAGGCGGCGACGGCTTATCTGAGAGCCTTCTACGAGAGCTTCAAGCCAAGAGGAGATGTCATGCCACCGATCGACGAACAGACCGAAACCGGCAAAGCCGGCCGGTTGATGCGCAAGGCGATCCTGCTCGAGCTTCAATGCGAGCCCGGCGAAGCGGACGACGGCGCGACCGACAAGCTGCGGCTGATCGCGCGCAAGCTCGTCGACAAGGCCGCCGAAGGCGACATCCAGGCGATCAAGGAAGTGCTCGACCGTATCGACGGCAAATCGGTGCCGGGAGCGGGCGACGCCGAGCAAGGTCCGCAGCAGGTGAACATCCGGTGGAAGAATCCGGCCTCGTCGTCGACTGCGAGCCCCGCCGGCAATTCGCCGCCTTCCACCAGCGGCGCGAGCGCTTCGCCTGCATCGTGACCCATCGCCGCGCCGGCAAGACGGTGGCGTGCGTGCAGGACCCGACGCCGCGGTGATCGGCTCGTACTACGGCAAGCCGATGTTCCGCGCCGAGCAGGAGAAGCGCATCGCCGGCGTGCCGTACGAGCCCGCCGCCATGGTCTGGACCGCGTGGGATCTCGGCATCCGCGACGCCACCGCGATCTGGTTCGCGCAGGTGGTCGGCCGCGAGATCCGGATCATCGACTATTACGAATCCGCCGGCGTCGACCTCGGCCACTACCCCTGCAATTCCAAAGTTCGAATCCTATCCGGCGTCATTCCGGGGCGCCGCGAAGCGGCGAACCCGGAATCCATAACCACAGGCCGGGGGGTTATGGATTCCGGCTCTCGCTCGCTACGCTCGCTCGGCCGGAATGACGGAACGGGTTGGTTCGAAGTTGCATCACCGGATAAGAGCAGTTTCATGGAATCGATGGTCTACGTGCGCGAGCTCGACGCGCGTCCTTACGTCTACGCCGGCCACATCGTGCCGCACGACGCTCAGGCGCGCGAGCTCGGCACCGGCAAGAGCCGGCTCGAGGTGCTGGAAAGCCTGGGGCTGAGGAACATCACAATCGCGCCGCTGCATCGGCTCGAGGACGGCATCAACGCGGTGCGCGTCTTCCTTCCGAAATGCTGGTTCGACAAAGAGAGCTGCCGGCGCGGCATCGACGCGCTCAAGCTCTACCGTTCCGAATTCGACGACAAGCTGCAGGCGCTACGGCCGAGCCCGATCCATGACTGGACCTCCCACGCGGCCGCAGCAGGCCGCTCTCTTCGCGGTCCTTGCTCGATACTCGACGTCGATGAGGATGCGGGGTTCTCCCTACCGGGCCTTGGGCTTCGGCACTCCCAATGCGAACGGAGGGTGCCGCGTTCGCAGCGGCCGCACGCGGGCGAGGAGCTCTGTCTTCTGCTCGTCGGTCCAGCCGCCTTCGATCTTGCCGGCGTAGACGAGCCTCCCGTCGCGCTCCTCTCCCAGGTAGAAGCTGTCGAACCTCGATCCCTTCTCGGCCCATCCCAGGATCATGAACGTCTCGCGCTTCTTGCACGGCGTCTTGGTCCAGGTATTGATCCGTCCCGACTGATACCGCGCGTCCTTACGTTTCGGGTCCCCGCTTTCGCGGGGACGACCGGTCGGGGGGCGCCCGCAGCGTCACGTGCGGACGGGACGGCGAAAGCGGCGAAGGATTCGGTTCCAGATATTCTTGACCGCATCGAGCTGCTGCGAAGCGGCCCAGGAAGTGGTGAGAAAGAAGCGGTGATGCTTGCTGGGCACGTGGGACTAAAGCATTCACCGCTTGATCCGACGATTTGGCGATTACGGTCCGCTAATCTCGCCGCCGGCTGAATGCCATCTGGCTGGTGACCTAGTTCAAAGGCCTTTGAGATTTTCGCAGCTATCTAATTTGAATCCGTAGCCAGCCCGCGCCTGAGCAATTCTCGAGCTGCAGCCGCCCGGCTCGGCATTCGGGCCCGAAATCGGAACTCGTCGATCGCGGCAAGTTCATCCGCAGGCAAGAATCCGTGGTTGGCGGATGTCTTCGGTCGCTCGCGGTTCCTGCGGTTCATCGGGTTGGCTCCCAAGTGAACATCCGATGGAACAGTTCGGCCTCGTCGACGACTGCGAGCCCCGCCGGCAATTGGCGCCTCGCAAAACAGAACTTTTCCGAGGTTTGAGGAATGGCTCCGTTGAGCCATATTACATGGCCCGCTAATATGATGGTGGAGCTTCTCCGATCAGAAGGTCACGATGAGGCGGCGCGAATTCATCACGCTTGTTGTCGGCGCGGCGGTCGCAAGGCCGCTCTCGGCACGCGCGCAGCAGCCGGCGATGCCGGTGGTCGGATTTCTCCGCAGCTCACCGGCTGAGCCGTTCGCGCATATCATGGCGGCGTTCCGCTAAGGCCTGAACGAGACGGGGTTCGTAGAAGGCCAGAACGTGGCGGTCGAGCAACGCTGGGCGGACAATCAAATCGATCGGCTGCCGGGCCTCGCGGCCGATCTGGTCCGCCGCCAAGTGGCGGTGATCGTCGGCAATGGCCCAGCGGTGGAGGCGGCCCGGAGCGCCACCACGACCATTCCAATCGTGTTCGTGATCGGCGACGATCCGGTCAGATATGGCCTCGTCGCCAGCCTCAATCGGCCGGACGGCAACCTGACGGGCCTGACGTTCTTCGGCAACCGGCTCGGCGCGAAGCGCGTGGAGATGCTGCTTGAGCTGGTCCCCGGGGCTCGTATCATTGCGGTACTGATCGATCCCAATTTTGCTGCATCGGTCAACGAATTGCGCGAAGTGGAGGAGGCGGGTCGCACCATCGGGCGGAAAATCGTGGCCGTGAAAGCCGAGAATGAACGCGAATTCGATGGTGCCTTCACTAGAATTGTCCAGGCCGGCGCCGGCGCGCTCGTGGTCAGCGGCAGCCCATCCTTCACCAGCGAAAGTCGAACGCTGGTCGCACTGGCGGCGCGCCATGCCATTCCGGCCATCTACGACGTCCGCGATTACGCCGCAGCTGGCGGCCTGATCAGCTACTCGGCAAGCTTCACCGGCGCCTATCGCCAGGCGGGCGTCTATGCCGGGCGGATCCTCAAGGGCGCCAAACCGTCGGAGCTCCCGGTGCTGCAGCCGACCGCGTTCGAGCTGGTGATCAACCTCAAGACCGCGAAGGTCGCGGGGCCTGACGCTGGTGCGCGACGGCGACCGCATTCGCGCCGCCGGACTGGTCGAGCCCATGACCGCCGAATGATCCGTCACCACCATCGCTCGGGCCAGGAGCCGCGACGGAACAGGTTGTGCCATGCGAAGGCCGCCGCTGCGAGCAGGCACGCGCCGACCGCCACCGGAGCAATGAGGAAGCTCCACGACATGTCGTTGACGACGACGACCGGCGGGTCGATTCCGGCCGGCGGATGAAAGCTGCGCGTGAGGTGCATGGCCGCCATCGCGAGGCCGACCGCCAGCGCCGCCGGGGAACACACCGAGTATGTGGCACGCGCAAAGCCCGCCCCGAGCGTCAGGCGGCGGCTTTCTTCCGGTTGGCCTCGAGCCGTGCGTCGACCAGCGCAACCGTGGCGTCGATGACCGGGTTGCGCAGGCCCTTCTGCGCCGCGATCAACTGCACCAGCTTGTCGGCGCGCTCGATATTGGGCACGCCGTTGTTGAGCGCGCGCGCGGCGGACGACGGGCGCGTCAGGCTCTGCGCGGCGGCCGCGTATTTCTCGAACGGCACCAGATCGTCCCGCGCCGCGCCGAGCTTGACGCAGAGGTCGACCACGAAGTTGTAGACCGAGCGCGACGCCTCGACATCGCGATGCACGGCGTCCTTGATGTCGATCGCGCCGTCCTTGGTGATGCAACGATAATTGCCGGTCAGCAGCATCGCCCACTTGGCGAGCGGCACGAAAATGGAGTCGTGCACCTTGAGCTTGACCGGCAGCTCGGTCTTGCCTTCGGGCGCGTCGAAGCGGATCGCCTCGATCTCGTCCTGCAGGCGCCGAAGAATGGCGGTGTGCTTGTCGGAATCGAAACGCGCGACCTTGAAGTTGGTCGGCAGCGTGACCTGCAGGACGTTGACCTTCTCGTTCGGCGGGCGGATCGCCTGCGGGTCCGGGCTGCACAGCGTCAACAGCGCGGGATCGAAGCTGTTCCAGACGGTGGCATCCGTGTAAGCCGATTTCAATGCGTCGGTGTTGAGGCCGGGGATGCGCTTGAGGTAGGCGAGCGGGGGCATGTTCATGATCGACATGCAGGGCACCCTGGATTTGGCCACGGCGTCGAGCAGCTCGCGCACGCCCGGAGAGCGGTATTGCGGCTCCTGCATTGCGAGCCCGACGAGGTCGTAGTCGGCCGGATTGACGCCGGCAGGACCGCCGGCGCTGACTTTGCCCGGCAGCTTGCGCGAGTCGAGCTCGACCGGATCCTTGCGGCCCTTGACCGGCAGGCGCACGCGGAAGCCCTCCGCGTTGATCAAGTCCGCCTCGGCCGGGAGGCAGACCAGCATCACCTTGTGGCCGCCGAACAGCAGCTTGGAGGCGAGCAGCGACCCGTAGGACGCGCCCATGATCAGGATGTTGCAAGTCGCCGGCATGACGAGCCTCCTCCGTGTTGAAGTGGAAGATGGGGGAGAGTTCCGGCCCATCCGTTTCGGCTGCCAATGCTATGCGCCTCGCGCAGGCCATGCAATCCGCATCGCCACGGCGTGCGTCCTAGAGCACGTTCCGGTTGAGATGTGGTCAGCGCGAGCGGCAGACTCGCTCTGCTCCCTCCCCCGCTTGCGGGGGAGGGGTGGGGTGGGGGCGGACCGACACGAGTCTTCGTGCATCCCCGCCGCCGGAAATCTGATAATCTTGCGCGCGTCGTCCACTGCCGGCGCAAGGCGGGCAAGGAGAGCTCGATCCATGAAAAAGCTGGTTTTGGAAACCACCGCGCCGTTCCAGGGTCTGCCGGAGCTCGTCGCCCATGACGAGGGGCTGTTCGAACAGGAGGGCCTCGCGATCGAGTGGGCGGACCGCGAGCAAGAAGTCGAGAAGAAATCCGACGTCAACGTCATCAGCCCGAACGGACTCGACCCCTTCTCCAGCCACGGCAAGCTGTTGGAGCAGGGCCAGGCGGACATGTACAATGCCTGCGAGTGGGGCAATTACTGTCGCGTTCAGGACACCAAGCTCGGCAGCCGCCAGGTCGGCCGGCGCGCCATCGTGACCTATGCGGCGCTCGCGGTGCGTCCGGACTCGCCGGTCTACACCGCCCAGCAACTCGCCGGCCGCACCGTCGGCGTGCCGTTCTATTTCGGCACCCACTATCTCGCGCTGCACATGCTCGAAGGCTTCCTCCCGCGCGACCAGATCAGGGTCTGTCGGGCGCCCAACGGCTCGCGCTACCGATACGACGCCATGATGAGGGGCGAGATCGAGGCCACCACCCTGACCGAGCCCTACGCGACCCTGGCGGAGAAGCAGGGCTGCCGGCTCGTCTGCGAGGCTTTCTATCACGGCACCGAGGTCGCCTCCGACCGGGTCGATGCGGCGATCTATGCCGCCTTCAACCGCGCCGTGCGCGAGGCGGTGCGCCGCATCAACGCCGACAAGCGTGCCTATCTCCGCTACTTCATCGACTATCACAAGGCGAAGGACCCCGAGATCGGGACGCTGCGGCCGCAGGATATTCGCGAAAGCCGCGTCGTGGTCTGCGATCCGGCGCCGATCCCGCTCGACGAGATGCAACGCACCTATGCGTGGCTGCGCAGCTGGGGCATGCTGGAGGGGACGGAGACTCCGCTCCATCTCGTCAACGTGGAGGTGCAAAGCCAGGCGCACATCGCTGCCGAGTGACCTCCTCTCGTCATTGCCGGGCTTGACACCGCAAGTCGGGCTGGCCCGACTTGCGGCACTCAATAATGCGGAACTCGGGCAAGCCCGAGTTCCGATGCAATCCATCCTCTTAATCAAAAAGCTCTTTTCTGATGGATGCCCGGGTCAAGCCCGGGCATGACGGATCGAGAGGCGGTGCCGTTGGCATGATCTTGGCGCGATTCCCGATGGCCGTGCGCGGCAGCCTCCCGACGGCGCTCGCGACGGGCCTCGCGCTGGCGATGCCGGTGCCGGCCGCGGCCGAGCCGGATTTCTATTCCGGCTGTTCGATCTGCCATTGCGGATCGTGACCGGCTATCCCGGCGGCAGCGAGATCATCCTGGCCATGGAGCGCCGCGAGGTCGACGGCCGCTGCGGCTGGTCGTGGACCAGCCTCCTCAGCCGCAGCAAGGCGCTGCTCGACGGCAACAAGATCGACGTCGCGCTGCAGATCGGATTGCAGAAGGACAAGGCGCTGCGCGACGTCCCCCTGATCATGGATCTGACCGATGATGCCCGGAAGAAGGCGGCGCTCAAGCTGATCGTCTCGCGCCAGAGCATGGCGCGCCCGTTCGCGGCGCCGCCCGGCACGCCGGCGGACCGGGCACGCATGCTGCGCGCCGCCTTCGAGGCCACCGTGAACGACCCGGAGTTCCGCAACGAGGCGCGAAGCCTCAACCTCGACGTCGAGCCCGTGGGCGCTGCCGAGGTCGAGGCTCTGCTTGCGGAGGTCTATTCCTCGCGCGCCTGCCGGCGCGGGCCCTTGCCGGCCGCGGGGCTCCTACGAAGTGCCGCCGCCCTCCGTGCCGCCGCCGCCGCCGGACGTGCCGCCGAACGGCGAGTACGAGGGCGGGGTGTACGGCGGCGCCGGCGGCGGAGCGGGCTTCGGCGCCGGCTTGGGCGCGGCCTTCGGCGCCGGCTTGGGCGCGGCCTTCGGCGCCGGCTTGGGCGCGGCCTTCGGCTTCCTGGCCGGCTTCTTCGCGGCGGCCTTCTTCGCAACGACGCGCTTCTTCTTGCGCGCCGGGGCGGCTTTTTTCGCCTTCCTCCCCTTCTTGGTCTTCGACTTCGCTTTCTTCGCCTTCTTCGCCATGATGGCCTCCCGATCGTTACGGCTCAGATCCCTGTTCGACGACGCCACTATCACATAGCCATCGCGACGGTCTCGCCCGCCGCGCTGGATACCCCCCTCCCGGTGAGCGCCTCGGGTGCGGGGCCTCCGGTCGCCCAGTCGATCAACTCGACCGTATGGACCACCGGGATCTCGGTGCCCGCGGCGATCTGCGTCATGCAGCCGATATTGCCGGCGGCGATCACATCGGGCCTCAGCTTCTCGATATTCGCGACTTTGCGCTCGCGCAACCTCCTCGCAAGCTCCGGCTGGAGAATGTTGTAGGTACCGGCCGAGCCGCAGCACAGATGACCTTCCGGTACATCTTTGACTACGAATCCAATCTTGCAAAGCAATTCTTTCGGCGCGCGTGTGATTTTCTGTCCGTGCTGGAGCGAGCAGGCCGAATGATGGGCGACGGTGAGGCCCGTCGGGCCGCGCGCGGGCGCCAGCTCGAGCCGACTCAGATACTCGCTGATGTCCATGGCGAGCGCGGAGACGCGGGCGGCCTTGCCGGCATAGGCGGGGTCGGTGCGCAGCATGTAGCCGTAATCCTTGAGCGTGGTGCCGCAGCCCGAGGCCGTGACCAGGATGGCGTCGAGCCCCTCCCCCTCGATCTCGGCGGTCCAGGCATCGATGCGGCGGCGGGCCGCCGTCCGCGCCTCCTGCTCGCGGCCCATATGGTGGACGAGGGAGCCGCAGCAGCCGTCATCGGCGACCACCACCTCGATGCCGTGGCGGGTCAGCAGCCGCACCGTCGCCGCGCTGATCGACGGAGCGATGACCGGGGCGACGCAGCCCGTCAGGAGCGCGACCCGCCCGCGGCGGGGCGCCGCCGGCGCAAACCGCCGCGGTTCCTCGCCCGATGGCCGCGCCGGCCGGTGCGAGGGCGCGAGCCGCAGCATGGCCGCGAGCGGCGCGAGCCCGAGCGCTGCGAATACCCCCGCCAGAGGCCTCGCCAGGCGCGCTGCCGCGAGCGCCGGGCGCAAGCGGCGATTGTAAGGCAGCACCCGGGCGATGAACGCGCGGAACAACTGGTCGACCAGCGGGCGGGTATGGGTCTTCTCGATGTAGGCGCGCGCGTGGTCGACGAGATGCATGTAGTGCACCCCGGAGGGGCAGGTGGTCATGCAGGCCAGGCACGAGAGGCAGCGGTCGATATGCTTGACCACGTCGGCGGTCGCCGGCCGGTCGTTCTCCAGCATGTCCTTGATCAGGTAGATGCGCCCGCGCGGCGAATCGAGCTCGTCGCCGAGCAGCACGTAGGTCGGGCAGGTCGCGGTGCAGAACCCGCAATGCACGCACGCCCGCAGGATGCGGTCGGCGGCCGCGATATCGGGGTCGGCCAGCCGGGCGAGACTGAAGCTCGTTTGCATCGATTCACACTCCCGCCCACATCCGCCCCGGATTGAGCACGCCGCCGGGATCGAAGCTCGCCTTGACCCGCTTCGTCAACGCCGCGAGCGCAGGATCCTGTGGGGCAAACACGGCGACCGCCGCGCGCACCGCGGCCGGCGCGCGAACGAGCGTGGCGTGCCCTCCGGTCGCGGCCACGGCACGGCGCACGACCGCGGCGCCGGCATCGTCCGACGGCTCGAGGGCGAGCCAGATCAGCCCGCCGGCCCAATCGTAGAGCATGTGCGCCTCGGCCTCGCGCGCGATGCGCGCGCCGAGCTCGGCCCCGCGGCTCGGCGCCGTCGAGATGCGCCACAGGGGACGGTCGAGGCGGTCGGAGGCGAAGGCGGTCACGTCGCGCACCGCCTGCCAGAGCGCGCGCGAGGGAGGCTCCTCGATGGTGACCACGTCGCCGAACGGTTGCATCAGCGCCTCGAGCACGCGCCGGCGATGGGCGACCGACGGAGCGAAGCCCTCGAGCCGCAGCGCCGTGACCGCGCCGCCGGCGATCTCGGGACTGCGCGCGGCAACCTCCGCCGACAGGTGCGCCGCGCCCGAGACGTCGCAGGCCGAGCCCATGGCGAGGGTCATCGCCTCGACCGCCCGCGCCGGCGCGAGGCCGCGGATCGTGACCGTGGCCTCGGTCTCCGGGCGGGGCAGGACCTTGATCGTGACCTCGGTCATCGCCGCGAGCGTGCCCCAGGACCCCGCCATCAGCTTGCAGAGATCATAGCCGGTGACGTTCTTCACCACCCGGCCGCCCGACTTGAAGGTCTCGCCGCGGCCGGAGACGGCGGAAAAGCCGAGAAAATGATCGCGCGCGGCACCGGCCTTGATCCGGCGCGGGCCGGAGACGTTCGCCGCCAGCGCGCCGCCGACGGTGCCGCGACCGGCCGCACCGCCGGAAAGAGGTCCGTAGTCCATCGGCTCGAAGGCAAGCTGCTGGCCGTTCGCGGCGACAAGGGCCTCGATCTCGGTGAGCGCGGTGCCGGCCCTGGCCGACAGCACGAGCTCCTCCGGCTCGTAAAGGGTGACGCCGGTGAGCCCGGAGAGGTCGAGCGTCAGGTCGGTTTGCGCGGGCCGCCCGATGGCTCGCTTCGAGCCCCGCCCCATCAGCTCGAGGGGCTTGCCCTCGGCGAGCGCCCATTGCACCGCCGCCTCGACGTCCTTGCCATCGCGCGGCCTGAGATTGTCGACCATCGCACGATCAGAACCGCGGAATGTCCGGGAATGGCAGGCGGCCGGCATGGACGTGCAGGCGCCCGAGCTCGGCGCAACGGTGCAACGTCGGAAACACTTTCCCCGGATTGAGCAGGCCGCCTTCGTCGAACGCGCATTTGAGCCGCTGCTGCTGGTTGAGATCGGCCTCGGAGAACATCACCGGCATCAGGTCGCGCTTCTCCACGCCCACGCCATGCTCGCCGGTGAGCACGCCGCCCACCTCCACGCAGAGCCTGAGAATGTCGGCGCCGAATTCCTCCGTTCTCGCGAGCTCGCCCGGCTTGTTGGCGTCGTAGAGAATGAGCGGATGCAGATTGCCGTCGCCGGCGTGGAAGACGTTGGCGACCGCGAGCCCGTAATGCTCGGACAGCTCGCGCATGCGCTTGAGCACCTGCGGCAGCTTCGCGCGCGGGATGGTGCCGTCCATGCAGTAGTAATCGGGCGAGATGCGCCCGACCGCCGGGAACGCCGCCTTGCGCCCGGCCCAGAACAGCAGCCGCTCGTCCTCCGAGGCCGAGGCCTGGCAGGTCGTGGCGCGGCAGGACTTGGCGATCGCCTCGACCCGCGCGATCAGATGATCGACCTCGGCCTGCGGGCCGTCGACCTCGACGATCAGGAGCGCCTCGACGTCGAGCGGATAGCCCGCGTGCACGAATTGCTCGACCGCGTGGATGGCGGGCCGATCCATCATCTCCATCCCGCCGGGAATGATGCCGGCGCCGATGATCTCGCTCACGCACCGGCCGGCATCCTCGGAGGCGGCGAAGCCGACCAGGACGGCGCGCGCGCATTCCGGCTTCTTGAGCAGGCGCACGGTGATCTCGCTGACCACGCCCAGGAGTCCCTCCGAGCCAGTGATGACGCCGAGGAGGTCGTAGCCGCCGGCGTCGAGATGCTTGCCGCCGAGCCGAACGATCTCGCCGGTCATCAGCACCAGCTCGCAACCCAGGACGTTGTTGGTGGTCATACCGTATTTGAGGCAGTGCACGCCGCCGGAATTCTCGGCCACGTTGCCGCCGATGGTGCAGGCGATCTGGGAGGACGGGTCGGGCGCGTAGTAGAATCCGGCATCCTCGACCGCTTGCGTTATCGCGAGGTTGGTCACGCCCGGCTCGACCACGGCGACGCGGTTGGCGAGGTCGATCTCGCGGATGCGATTGAACTTGGCCATGCCGAGCAGGACGCCGTCCGC
>WNFF01001863.1_pt1 | contig 17942 bp, 16 predicted proteins | sample 5400441 | NCBI WGS metagenome assembly WNFF01 (sample SAMN13153345, study PRJNA577476) | soil metagenome | isolation source: 120 cm saprolite under Douglas fir tree site 2 hole 3 replicate 1 | place: USA:California | collected 2015-04-18 | reverse complement strand
CGCGCCCCCGGCGACGGCCGCCCAAACTTTTCCCACGCGCCCGGTCAGGCTGATGGTGCCGTTTCCTCCGGGCGGCGCGACCGACATCATCGGGCGCCTGGTCGCCGGGAAAATGCAGGACGTCTGGGGCCAGCCGGTGTTGGTCGAGAACCGGCCCGGCGCGGGCACGGTGGTCGGGACCGACTATGTCGCCAAGTCCGCGCCCGACGGTTACACGCTCGGCACGGTGGTCACCGCCTACGTCATCAATCCGAGCCTGCGCGCCGACCTTCCCTACAACACGCTGAAGGACCTCGTTGGCGTCACCCAGGTTTCGGTGCAGCACCTGGTGATGACGGCGCATCCCTCGCTCGAGGCGAACACCATCCCCGAGCTGATTGCGCTCGCGAAGAAGAATCCGGGCAAGCTCGCCTACGCGACGCCGGGTAGTGGCACCGCGATGCACCTGTCGGTGGAGCTCCTGAAGACGACAGCGGGCATCGACCTCGTGCACGTGCCCTACAAGGGCGGCGCACCCGCGCAACAGGACGTGATGTCGGGGCGCGTGCCCATCCTCATGGACGTGCTCTACGCCGTGCAACCGCTTATCAAGAGCGGAAGAATCAAGGTGCTCGCCTTGCTTTCTCCGCAACGCGCTCCGGAAACTCCGGAATATCCGATCGTCGCCGAGGCGGTGCCGGGAGTGAGCGCGCTTTCCATCGTCGGCATCGTCGCCCCGGCGGCGACGCCGCGCGAGCTCGTGAACCGGACGAGCGCCGACATCGCCCGCGCCGTGAGATCCTCCGATCTGACCGAGCGCATGAAGCAGCAGGGAATGGACCCCGGGCCTGCCTCGAAACCTTGAACCAAGGAGATCCCCATGCGTTACGCGATCGCACCCATCGGCTGCAGGCCCTGGCTCCTGAACGGCCTGTCCGACCGTCTCATCGTCAGCCACTACGAGAACAACTACGGCGGTGCCGTGCGGCGCCTGAACGCCATCACCGAGCGGCTCGCGTCGCTCGATTTCGCGACCGTGCCGGAATTCCAGGTCGCGGGCCTGAAGCGCGACGAGCTGGTCGCGCTCAATTCCATGGCGCTGCATGAGCTTTACTTCGCTTCCCTGGGCGGAGACGGCAAGTCCACCGAGCGCATGGCGAGCGCCCTGAAGGAGAGCTTCGGCAGCGTGGACCGCTGGCGCGACGAATTCACCGCGATGGCTCGCGCGCTCTCGGGCGGATCGGGCTGGGTGTTGCTCGTCTACCTTCCGCGCGAGCGGCGCCTGGTGAACCAATACGCCCTCGATCACACGCAAAACCTCGCGACCGGAACGCCGATCCTCGCGCTCGACATGTATGAGCATGCCTACCATATCGACTTCGGGGCGAATGCTGCTGCGTACATCGACGCGACCATGTGCAACGTCGACTGGGCGCGCGTCGAGCTGCGTTACCTCTCCGCGACCGGGGAGGGAGAGCGCGGCGCGGGAATGGCCGCGCAACAGACCGACTTGCCCTTCGTTTCCGTGGAAGCGATCCGCGACCGGATCGCCGGAGGCGAAACGCTGCGGGTGATCGACGTGCGGCCGGCGAAATACCACGAAATGGAAAAGAGCACGATGGCCGGTGCGACCTGGCGCGACCCCGAGCGCGTGGGAGAGTGGTCACGCGAACTGTCGAAGTCGGAGCCGGTCCTGGTGTACTGCGTCTACGGTTTTCACGTCGGCTGCGGCGTCGCCGCGGCGTTGCGCAAGGAAGGCTTCGACGCGCGCTACGTCGCAGGGGGCCTTTCCGCCTGGAAGGCCATCGGCGGGAAGAGGACGAGCGGCGACGCTACGGCTTGATCAGCCCGATTCTGCGCAGAATCTCGGTGTGCAGTTTGTATTCGCGCCAGAGATCGGCGCGCAGTTTGTCCCCGGGGCGATAGTCGACATCCACACCCCGCGCGTCCATCGTCTTGGCGAATGCCGGGTCATCGGTCACCGCCTTGGCCGCGTCGTGCAGGTACTTCACCACGGGCGCGGGCGTGCCCTTGGGCGCGACCAGCAGGTACCACACGCCGTTCGCGACGTCCCAGCCCGCTTCTTTCGCGGTCGGCGTATCCGGGAATGCCGCGTGGCGCGACGGCTGAAACATCACCAGCGCACGCATGCGCTTGCCGTCCACCAGCGCCTTCGCCTCGCCGGGCTGGGCCACCACCGCCTCGATGTGCCCGCCCAGGAGCGCGGGCGACGATTGCCCCCACCCGGCGTAAGGCACGTGGGTGAGCTTCACGCCGGTCTTGAACATGAATTCCTCGAGATTGAGGTGGCTCGAAGTGCCTTCGCCGGGAGTTCCCACGCGCAACTTCCCCGCATGGGCCTTGCCGTCGGCGACGAACTCCTGGATGGTTTTCCACGGCGCGTCCGACCTCACCACCAGCAGCGGATAGTACGCCACCACGTTGATCACGGGATCGTAGTCGTCGGGAGTCTTGTAGCTCAGGTCGCGGTTCAACTGCGGACCGATGACGAGCGACGAGAGCGGCGTGAGCACGATGGTGTAGCCGTCGGGCTTCGCCTGGACCACCTCGGACACCGCCACGGCGCCGCCGGCGCCGGGCTTGTTCACGACGATCACGCCCTTCGGATACCTCGGCTTCATCCCTTCCGCGACGACGCGTGAAACGACGTCGACCAGGCCGCCCGCGGGAAAACCCGCGACGACCGTAAGCGGCCGGTCGGGATATTGCGCGAAACACGGCAGGGCTGCGCCGAGCGCGACGAGCGCGGGCAAGGCGAGGCGGATCATGAGCTCTCCTTTTTTCGCGCGGGCTAAATGCGCGACTCCTGATAGTCGAGGTCTTCCTCGATAGTGTGCAGCACCTCGTCGCTGACCAGGTTTTCCCGCCACAGCCTGATGAGCTCGTGCCGCTCCGCCTTCACCGCGGCAGCCCTCAGACGCCGCGCGGCGTCTGCGCCTGAGTGCCGCAGCACCAGGCCTTCGGGCACCGAGAGGGTGATTTTCTCGGCGAATTCGGCGCGGATGCGCTCGGCCAGGTCGTTCGGGATGCCGTCTTTTGCGGCCACGGTGTCGATAGCAGCGATCGCCGCCTTGCCGAGCGCCATCTTGGCGCGCTGTTGCTCCTCCTGCAGGCTCCAGTCCCTGCCGACCTTGAGCCTGCGGATAAGCGGCTTCAGGGTCAGCCCCTGCAAGACGAGAGTGACCGCGATAACGACGAAGGTGAGAAAGATGATGAGGTCGCGCTCTGGAAACGGGCTGCCGTCCTGGAGCATCTGGGGCAGCGCGAGGGCGGCCGCCAGCGACACGATGCCGCGCATTCCGCACCAGCCCATGATGAACACCTCCCCCTCCCGGGGCGGCGGGACCTGCTCGCCGCGCGAGGCCCTCAGGATGAGCGGCAGATAGATGGCCGGATAGACCCAGGCGAAGCGCACGAAGATCGCGACCGCGCTCACGAACGTGCCGTAGAAAAAGAGCTCTCCCACGGAGTAGTCGGTGAGTCGCGCGACGATTCCCGACAGCTGCACGCCGATCAGGATGAAGACCAGCGTGCTCAGCAGGAACACGAGCAGGTTCCAGACCGAGCGCGCGATGATGCGCATCTCGGCCGAAACGATCTCCGGGGAGTAACGCCCGCGCACCAGGCCCGCCGCGACCACGGCGAGAACGCCCGACACGTGCAGCGATTCGGCGAAAATATAGGTGACATAGGGCACCGCAAGCGTGGTCAGCACCTCGATGAAGGCGTCGCCGAGATAACGGTGAATGAAAACGAACAGCCGCCCCATCAAGAAGCCGATCGCGACGCCTCCGACCGCTACGGCGACGAACTCCAGGCTCGCCTGCCACAGCGAGAACGCCCCCGTGAGCACCGTCGCCACCGCGAATTTGTATATCACCAGGCCCGAAGCGTCGTTCACCAGGCTCTCGCCCTCGAGCACGGTGACCACTTTGCGCGGAATGTTGAGCCGCGAGAGGATGGTGGTCGCCGCCACCGCGTCGGGAGGCGAGACGATCGCCCCGAGCACGAAAGCGGCGGCCCAGGGTATGTCGGGAATGAGGAGCTTGAGGGTCGCGCCGACGGCGAGCGTGGTCGCGATCACCAGACCGACCGCGAGCAGCCCGATCGGGCGGATGTTCGCCTTGAACTCGTGCCAGGACGTGAGCAAGGCCGCCTGGTAGAGAATCGGCGGCAATACGAGCACGAGCAGGAGCTGCGGATCGAACTGAAGCTGCGGCAGCCGGGGCACGAAGCCGAGCAGCCCACCCCCGATCACCAGCGCGATCGGGTATGGGAATTTGAAGTGCCGCGCCACCCACCCCAGCGCCACTGCGCACATCATCAAGAACAGGACCACTTGCAGCAGGGCCATGGCTGCCTCCCCCTCCGGAGCCGCCATTAAATCATGCCGGGCGCTCGTGCACCATGCCACCGGCATGCTCGAGCCTGGCCGCGGGAGTTTGACCGCTTCAGCCTCGCTTGCTAGCCTAGCATCCATGGAATTTCCGCGAGCACTCCCGGCGGCTTTCGCACCGCTCGCCGCCGCGGCGGGCGCATGCATCCCGGATTGACCACGAGGACCACCGCACTCGGACTGGCCGCGCTGGTGGCCGTCTCGGCCCTGGGATACTGGGGCGTCAGCGCCTACCGCAAGGGTCAGCTGCAAAAAGCGGTGACCGCGCTCGTCAAGGATTCCAGCGAGCGGCTGCAAGAGGCGCTCGCCGTCGAAATGAAAGCGGTCCCCGAGGACAGCGCCCAGACGGTCGGGAAGCTCGACGATCAGGCGCAGGAAGTGGACAAGCACGTGATCGAGCTGCGCGGCATGAGCTCTTCGCCCAACCGGGCTCTGGTCGACGCGGCCGAAGAATACATGCTCACCGTGAGACAGATCCTGCGCAACCAGGCTGCGAGCCATCGCTATCGCATCCAGGTGGCGGCGAGCGAACGGGCGCTGCGCGATCACATGCACAAGGCGAGCCGGCGCTCGGGAACCTGGATCCAGGAGGCGCTGCGCGCCAAGGATCGCATGGAGAAGGACTATTTCGACTACCGGCTCTCGGTCGATACGTTCGGCCGGCTGCTGGAGTCCTATCCGGCAACCAGGAAAAAGCTCGCGCTGCAGGTCGGCGCGGGCGTGCTCGTCGAAGAGGCCGCCGCCGCCAACGCGCGCAAGCGCGCGCTCGCCAATTCGAGGCGCATCGCCGAGGACGTCGAGCGAGCGAGGCAACTCGCGGCCGTGCACTGAACACATCGACAGGGAAGGAAGAAAATGGATAGCTCCGGAAAAGTCGCGATCGTCACGGGCGCGGGCAGCGGCATCGGGCGCTCGGTCGCGCTCGCCTTTCTGAAAGACGGCTACCGCGTCGCGCTCGCCGGCCGCCGCAAGGACAAGCTCGACGAGACCGCGAAGGACTCCGGAGCGGGAGCGCGCGCGCTGGTCGTGCCCACGGACGTCACCGACCAGAAATCGGTCCGGGCGTTGTTCGCCGCGACGAAGGAAAAGTTCGGGCGGCTCGACGTGCTCTTCAACAACGCCGGAATCGGCACGCCCGGCAGCATCATGCTCGAGGACCTCACGCTCGAGCAGTGGCAGGCCGTGGTGAACACCAATCTCACTGGCATGTTCCTGTGCACGCAGGAGGCGTTCAAGATCATGAAGAGCCAGACCCCGCGCGGCGGGCGCATCATCAACAACGGCTCGATCTCGGCGCACGCGCCGCGGCCGAACTCGGCGCCCTACACCTCCACCAAGCACGCGGTCACCGGGCTCACCAAGTCGAGCGCGCTCGACGGCAGAAAGTACGACATCGCCTGCGGCCAGATCGACATCGGCAATGCGCGAACGCCGCTCGCTGCACGAATGGCCGACGGCGTTCCGCAGGCGAACGGCGAGATCAAGCCGGAGCCGCTGATGGACGTGGACCACGTCGGCGCGGCGGTGCTGCACATGGCGAACCTGCCGCTCGATACCAACGTGCAGTTCATGACCATCATGGCGACCAAGATGCCGTTCATAGGGCGGGGCTAAAGCGACGCAGCGTATTTCACAAAGAATTCACCGGATTCATCGCCGCGTGTGAGCTGCAAGCTCGATGAGCACCAAATGGAAATGCTCTGAGGCACGAAGACTGTCCGTGCGTCCGTTGAAGTATCGGTTCAGTTGCTCGTTGGGGTTGAGCGCTTCGACGATGCGGAAGCCGATGACGGCGAGCGCCTCAGGTAGGTGGTCGGGGTCGAAGCCGGTAATCATAGGTTCGCCCAGCTGTTGCACACGTTCCATAATCGCTCGGATCCGCGCCGAGGATTTGAGGGGATCGAAGGCCTCAAGGTCGATGTAGTCGAACACCACGCAGCTCCCCGATGCGGCCACCCGACGGATCGACCGCAGCACTCCAAAGACGGTCTCCGACGAAAGATAGTAGGTGACGCCGGCCCAAGAGAAGAACGCGGCACGATCCCTTCGATACGGCGAACGCAGGAGAACATCGAACACGCTTTCGTGCTCGAAATCGGCAGGCAGGAAATGGAGGTTCGGTGGGCAGGCGAGGCCAGCCGCAGCGAGGCGCGCTCGCTTGAATTCCTGGGTCGCCGGGTGGTCGATCTCGAAGACGGTGAGCCGGTCTTCAAGATCGGCTCGGCGCAGTGCAAAGGTGTCAAGCCCGGCTCCGAGGATGACGTATTGCGAGACGCCGCGCTCGACTCGGCTCAGCAGGTGGTCCTCGGTGAAGCGCGCGCGTGCGATCATCAGCTCCTGTGTAGTCGCCGCGCGCAGACCCTCACGCATGCAAGACGCTGGAGCCAGATTTGAGACGTCTATTTCGGGACGAAATTCGCCCAGAGCGGCGATTACGATTCTTTCAAAATCGGTCCGCTCTTCCAGGGTGATGAGTTTTCCCGCGAGGTAGTCGTTGAAGATTCTGGACTCGTCATTCTCGGCGTGGAGGGCGCGAAGGAGCGCCACGCGGACGGCGGTTCTTGAGCCTCCCGTGCTCAGCGTCATGATCGCATTTCCGGGCAGGCTGTTCGCTAATCGGGCTTCGCGCCGGAGTCCTTAATCACTTTCGCCCACTTCGGAATCTCCTCCTTGATGACCTGCGCGAATTCCTCGGGCGAGTTGCCGATCGGTTCCAAACCGAGATCGGCGAACCTCGCCCGGACGTCAGACAGGGCGAGAGCTTTCACCGTCTCTGCGTCTATCTTGCGAACGATCGGCGCAGGGGTGCCGGCCGGCGCAAGCAGCCCCAACCACGCGGTTACCTCGAAGCCCGGGAAACCCGATTCCGCGATGGTCGGCAGCTCGGGAGCCACCGAGGAACGCTTGGCCGAGGTCACCGCGAGTGCGCGCAGTTTGCCCTCGCGCATGTGTGGCAATATGTCCGGCATGTTGCCGAACATCATAGTTACGTGTCCGCCAACCAGGTTGAGAACGGCGGGAGCGCTCCCTTTGTAGGGCACATGCACGATATCTGTATGCGTCGCGCTCTTGAAGAGCTCGCCGGCAAGATGTATCGAACTCCCGCTTCCGTTGGAAGCGAACGTGAGCGTGCCCGGTTGTGCTTTTGCGAGTGCAATAAGCTCCTGCACGCTGCGTGCAGGCACGCCATTATGGACTGCCAGAATGTTCGTCATCGCGCACACCTGCACAATCGGCGTAAGATCCCGTACCGGATCGTAAGGCAGCTTGCCGTAGAGGCTCTGGTTAACGACGATCGCCGCGGGGCCCGCCATGATCAGCGTGTAGCCGTCCGGCTTCGACTTCGCCGCCCGCTCGGCAGCGATCATGCCGGTTGCTCCCGGGAGATTCTCCACCAGGACCGCTTGGCCCCAAACCGCGGACAGCTTTTGCCCCAGCAGACGCGTAACCATATCGAAGAAATTACCTGGCGGGAAACCAACAAAAATGTGGACAGGTTTCTCGGGATAGCTTGACTGCGCCGCGGGACCGGTCATTGCCACCAGCGTTGCGAACCCAATCACGAGATTCAATGCACGTTTCATTTGTCCCTCCGTTTGCCCCGCGGCCTTGGCGTAGCTCACGAACCGAGTTTAGGACCCGCCCCCCTGAACGTCGAGACTTGGCCGGACACTTCACTCATGCCGGAATTTCACTAATAATGGCCGTGTTAGAGCGTGGAGACGAGTGAAACATGGACCGGATGCGCCAAATCGAGCTGCTGGTGCGGGCCGCAGAGGCGGGAAGTTTCGCCAAGGCGGCGCGAGCGCTCCAGGTGGATCCCTCCGCAGTGAGCCACGCGATCGCAGAGCTGGAAAAGGAGCTGAGGGTGACGCTCTTCTACCGCACGACTCGCCAACTCCGGCTCACCGAGGACGGGGACGAGATTTACCGGCGCGGATGCAACCTACTGCGCGAGCTGGGCGAACTTGAGAGCACCGCCTCCGAGACGCCCGAGCGCCTTACCGGAACCTTGCGCGTCGGCATGGGCGTGCCAGTCAGCTGCCATATCATCATGCCGCGGTTAGCTGAGTTCCTGCAGCGGCATCCGGGCTTGCAGATCGAGTGCCTCGTCATGACTCGTATCAGGGACATGCACGCGAGCGGCGTCGATTTGTTACTGCAACCTGGCGAGCCTCCCGAATCGGCCGTGATCGCCCGCAAGGTGATGGATTTCAAGTGGAGCGTCTACGCCGCACCGAAGTACCTGGAAACCTTCGGCGAGCCGGCAAGCCCGGAGGACCTGCTGCGGCACCGCTGCCTCGTCAACAAACCGCCGTACGTGAACCTGCCGATGGATGAATGGGAATTCGAGCGCAACGGCGAGCATAAGGTTGTAAAGGTGCCGCGCACGCTCATGACAGACGACCACGAAGGATTGATCGCCGCAGCGCTGGCAGGCAGCGGCCTGGTGCGGATCGCGATGTTCGATCCGGCGCTCATTACCTCCGGCCGGCTGCAGAAAGTGCTCAACGATTGGACTTGCCAGAACGCTCCCAGCCTTTATGCGATCTATCGCAAGACGGCACGCATGCCGCCCAAGATCGCCGCGTTTCTCGAATTTACGGCGGAGGCGTTCGCTGCGTTCGATCCAGACGAGCTTACATTGAGCCACAGCGCGAGCTTCGGCGACTTTTTGTTCCGGGCAAAGGTCAAATCGAGCGTGCCGTGACCCGGATGAAGGCGTGGATGGGGACGGGGCACGACGCGAATCGCACCAATGGACGGAAAATGAAAACCGAGAAAACGACTACTCGACGTGAGTTCCTAGGCGGAGTCGCCGCCTTCGGCGCGCTTGGACTCACCGGGTGCGCAAATCTCCCGGGCGCAGGCGCGACCGGCTCTCCCGGAAGGCTTCCCGAGCGGGGCGAAGTCCTCATCCGCAACGCCTACGTGATGACGATGGACCCGAGCGTGGGCGATCTGCCCGACGCCGACGTGCACATAAGGAACGGCGCGATCGTCGCGGTCGGCCGCAACATTCAGGCCAGCGGTGCGCAGGTGATAGAAGGCCGCGGGATGATCGTGCTGCCGGGCTTCATCGAGACGCACTGGCACATGTGGAACACGCTCCTGCGCAGCATGTCGGGCGACAAGCGCGAGCACGGCTACTTCCCGACTGCGGCCGCCCTCGGTAAGATCTATCTCCCCGAGGACATGTACCAGGGCACTCGGCTCTCCGCCGTGGAAGCGCTGAACGGCGGCATCACCTTCGTGCACGACTGGTGCCACAACATCCGCGGGCCCGAATTCGCCGACGCGAATCTTCGCGCGCTCAAGGACGCCGGCATCCGCGGCCGCTTCTCGTATGGCGCGCCGCAAGCGCACCCGGCGGTCGAGACGATCGATCTCGCCGACTTCGAGCGGAAACAGTCGGACTGGAGGAGCTATTCGAATGAAGGCCTCTTGTCGCTCGGGCTCGCCTGGCGCGGTGCGTTCGACGACCCGAAGACCATGGTTCCGAACGATGCGGCCCGAAGGGAGTTCGCCGCCGCGCGCAAGCTCGGCCTGCCGATCTCGGTGCACGTGAGCAATGCGCGCGTGCGCGCAGGACAGATCGCGGTGCTCGCGAAAGAAAAGTTTCTCGGTGAGGACGTTCAGTGCATTCACGCTATCTGGGTCACGCCCGAGGAAATCCGCGCCCTGGCCTCCGCCGGCACACCGGTCAGCTTTTCGCCCTACACCGAACTGCGCATCGGCTTCGGCTTTCCGCAGACGGGCGAATTCCTCGCGGGCGGCGTCACGGTCGGGCTGTCGGTGGACACGACCGCACTTTCCGGAAACGCCGATATGTTCGCGATCATGAAAGTCATACAGAACATCGAGAACAGCCGGAGCGAGAACGAATTCAAGCTGCCGGCGCGCCGGGTCCTTGAGCTCGCGACCATCGAAGGCGCACGCTCGATGGGCGTGGAGGATCGCGTGGGATCGCTGAAAGCCGGGAAACGCGCCGACCTCATCATGGTGAACACCCACGAGGTGAATCTCGGGGTGTTCAGCGAGCCGGCGCACATGCTGGTGGAAGCGGCGCAGCCCTCGAACGTGGACACGGTGATGGTGGACGGGCGCATCCTCAAGCGCCGGGGCAAGCTGACCGCGATCGACGTCGAGCAGACCGTGAGCGAAGCCTCGTCGGCCCTCGCGGCCGTGAGGAAGCGCGGGGGCTGGTGGTGAAGGTTCTCCCGGGAGATCCGCAGTGAGCTCCGCCGACGCGCGTGCAATCACCCTTTCCCCGGGCCTCGTGTCCACTTCGAGCGATGAGGTCGAGCGGGTGCTGAGCGCGCTGGTGGCACGACGCGAGCCGCTCGCGGCGCGCCTCGCCGGCGGCGCCGACTCGCAGTGGAAGCTGCGCTTGGTCGACCCGATGAGACAGTACATCGTCGTCGAGCCGCTCTCGGGCGGGAGTGCGATACCGGCGCTGCTCGAGCGCCAGCAGGTGACTTTCGTCGCCGAGTTCGGCGGGATGCACATCGAGTTCCCCGCCTCCGATCCGGTGCTCGTGACCGAGGAGGGGACGCGCGCGATCCGCATGAGCTTCCCCAAGGTCACCGTGAGCCGCCAGGAGCGGGCGCATCCGCGCGCCCCGGTGCCGCCGGATATGCCCTTGCACTGTGCGATTCCGGCCGGAGCCGGGGTGGCGCTGGAAGGACAGATCATGGACATCAGCGAGGGCGGCATGGGGCTCCTCGTCCGCGGCGCTTACCTCTTCCCGGCGCCGGGCACCCTCATCAAGGGCTGGCAGATCGAGCGCCCGGGGAAAGGCAGCGTGAGCGTGGATCTCGAAGTGCGGCATTGCCGGCCCCTGGCGCTCGCAGACGGCGCGAGCGCGCAGCGCTGGGGCTGCCAGTTCGTCGATCCCTCCGCCGAGGTGAAGGAGCTGATCCGGCTGTTTGCGAGCAAGTAGCGCCCCCGCTCGCCGCAGAAAGTTTTGCAGGCGGCTCCTCTTTTGAGACAATTGCGCCTTTTGCGCGCACCTCTCCGCTCTCCTCATGAGTGAAAAGACCATCCGACGCGAGGACGCACGCCTGCTCACCGGCAGCGGTCGTTATACCGCGGACTGGAACCTGAGCGGGCAGCTCTACGCCTACTTCCTGCGCTCCGACCGTGCACACGCCGAGATCGTAGCGGTCGACGCTGGGGCCGCGACCGCGCGCAAGGGCGTCCACCTCGTTCTCACTGGCGCCGATTACACCGCTTCCGGCTGGAAGTCCCTCCCGGGCGGCGTCCCCTACGAGGGCGTGAGGGGGCAGAAGCAGAAGAAGCCCTTCTGGCCGGCGCTCGCGCACGGCAAGGTCCACTACGTCGGGCAGCCCGTCGCGCTCATCGTCGCCGATTCCGCGGCGCTCGCCCAGGACGCATCGGAAGACATCGCGGTCGAGTACCGCGACCTCCCCGCGGCGGTCGGTTTCGAAGCGGCGACGGCTGCCTCCGCCTCGCAGCTGCATGCGGACATCCCCGGCAATCTCGCCTTCGAATACGAATCGGGCGACCGCGCGGCCGCGCAAGCGGTGTTCGCCGGCGCGGCGCTGACGTCCCGACTCACGGTGCGCAGCCAGCGTCTCGTCGGTAACCCGATCGAGCCGCGTGCCTTCCTCGCGAGCTTTGACGCGGGCAATGGTGTTTTCACGGTCTATTCCCCGAGCCAGGGAATGAACAACATGCGCGGATTTCTTTCGTCGGCGACCGGCTTGCCGGCGGAAAGGATCCGCGTCATCACCGAGCTCGTCGGCGGAAGCTTCGGCATCCGCAGCTATTCCTACGCCGAGCACGTCGCGGTGATGCTCGCCGCGCAAGAGCTCGGCCGTCCGGTGAAATGGGTGGCGACGCGCTCGGAGGTGTTCCTTTCCGACAACCACGGGCGCGGGCTCACGCTGACCGGAGAGCTCGCGCTCGACCGTGAAGGCAGATTCCTCGCGCTGCGCTTCGAGGACACGGCGGACCTCGGCGCCTTTTCAACCCCCTTCGGTCCGCAAATCGGCACGCGCAACATCACCGTCACCATGGGCGGTGTGTACCGCATTCCGGCGATGTTCGCGCATACGCGCTGCGCCTACTCGAACGCCGTTCCGGTCTCGGCGTACCGCGGCGCGGGGCGACCCGACATCGCCTGCGCGATCGAGCGGCTGGTCGACCGTGCCGCCGCCGAGCACGGGTTCGACCCGATCGCGCTGCGCCGCAAGAATTTCATTCCGCCGGAGGCGATGCCTTATAAAACCGCGAACGGCACGACCTACGACTGCGGCGAGTTCGAAAAGGTCATGGACAAGGCGCTGGAGCTTGCCGACTGGAGAGGTTTTCCCGCGCGGCGCGAGCGCTCCAAGCTCGAAGGCAGGCTGCGCGGCATCGGCATCGCCACCTTTCTCGAAGCGAGCGCCGCGGGGCTCGCGCCCAAGGACCAGGCGTTCGCGCGCTTCGACAAGGAGGGCATCTTGCACGTGAGTTGCGTGTCGCAGTCCACCGGCCAGGGCCACGAGACCGCGTTCGTGCGCATTCTGTGCGAAGGCCTCGGGGTGACGGAGCCCGAGCGCATCCGCATCCACGAGGGCGACCCGGATCTGCTGGTGGTCGGCAACGGCACCGGCGGCTCGCGCTCGCTCTACGGCGCGGGCAGCGCAGTGAAGCTCCTGGGACCGAAACTGATAGCGACCGCAAGTCCGCACGCCGCGGCGGCGCTCGGGGCCGAGGCTTCCGCCATCGAATATCGCGGCGGAAAATTCCACGCGGCGTCTCGAAGCATAGGGTTTTTCGAGCTGGCGCAGAAACTCGTGGGCACCTCGCCGCATCCGATGGACTGCATCGCCGAAGGCACCTTCGGCGCGACCTTTCCGAACGGCTGCCACATCGCGGAAGTGGAGATCGATCCCGAGACCGGCGTCGTCGATGTGACCGGCTACGCGACCGTGGACGACATCGGCAACGTGGTCGATCACACCAGCGTCGAAGGCCAGGTGCACGGGGGCGTGCTGCAGGGCGTGAGCCAGGTGCTCGCAGAGCACGCGATCTACGACTCCGACACCGGGCAACTGCTCGCGGGCAGCTTCATGGACTACCCGATGCCGCGCGCCGACTGGATGCGCGCTATCCGCTGCGACGAGCACCCGGTGCCGACCCAAGCGAACGCGCTCGGCGCCAAGGGCGTGGGCGAATCGGGAACCTCCGGCGCCTTGGGCGCAACCATGAACGCGATCCTGGACGCCGTGCGGCCCGCGGGCATCACCGATCTCGACATGCCGGTGACCCCCGACCGGTTGTGGCGGGCGCTGCGGGAGGCGCGCAGCAAGTGACGCGGTTTGTCCGCTCGATGGAAGGTTAAGGTCGCTCTGACCTGAGGCTCAAGAACAGCCGCGTGCCAGGCTCATCCCCTTGAGGAACGCTCGGCGGACGGTTCCCGCTGCGATGGCGGCGGATACCTCCTTGGAGTACCGCTCGGCTCCGGAGAGCTTCCTCACCCAGCTTCGGTAGGGCACAACCCCTTGTGCCGCGCCTTTGAGCGCACCTACGGCGGCGTTGCCAACAGCCGTGGATCCGCGCTCGATGAGGCCTGGATTGGATGCGGACGCCGGTGCATCGAGATCGGGGCCGAGCACTTCGTCGAGGGAACGCACTCCGGCCAGGAGCGCGCCGCAACTTTGATCGACCGGGGTGACGTAGGGTCCCTTCTGCGCGTCCGCCAGTGCTGCAGGGATGGTGGCGTGAACCAGGTTGAGATCGCTCAGGGGCGTGGTGGCCGCCTCGGAGACACGCGACTTCTCCGGCGCGGTACACGCCGCGAGCGCCAGGGCCAGCACCGCGATTGCCCGTCGTTTCATGACGGGAAGAATAGCAGCAGATGGGAACGGGGAGTTACACTATGCGTACTCGAGCACGAGGAGCGCGCCATGAGCGTCACCCGCATCAAGAAGCAGAAACCCGTCCGGGAACAGGTCAGTTCCGCCGAGTGGGCCAAGCGCATCGACCTCGCCGCCGCGTACCGCCTGGTCCATCTCTACGGCATGGACGAGATGATCGCCAACCACATCTCGACCCGCGTGCCGGGCGAGGACGGCGCCTTTCTCATAAACCCCTACGGCATGCTCTACGAGCAGATGCACGCCTCGTGCTTCATCAAGCTCGACCTCGACGGCAGGATCCTGTTCAACCCGACCGAGTACGATATCAACAAGGCGGGCTTCGTGATCCACAGCGCGATCCACCGTGCGCGGCACGAAGTGGACTGCATCATCCACACCCACACCATCGCGGGCATGGCGGTGTCGGCGATGAAAGCCGGGCTGATGCCCTTCGCGCAGACCGCGATGCGCTTCATCGACATCGGCTACCACGAGTACGAGGGCGTCGCGATCGACATGGACGAGCAGGCGAGCCTGGTGCGCGACCTGGGTAGTCGCGAAGCGATGATCCTCAGGAACCACGGCCTCTTGGTGGTCGGCGCGAGCATCCCCCAGGCGTTCGACAACATCTTTCGCCTGGAGCGCGCCTGCCAGCTGCAGGTGGCGACGCTCTCCTGCAACACCGAGATCTCGCTCCCGCCGCGCGAGATCATCGAAGAAGCATCGCATCTCTATCAACCCGGCGTGCGCCGCAAGCTCGGCATCCTCGAATGGCCGGCGCTGATCAGGAAGCTCGATTCGATCGATCCGTCGTACCGCGAATAATCGCTCAGCTAGAGGAGGCTGTCATGACAGGACTGTCCGCGCTGTGGCTCCCCATCCTGCTGTCATCGGTGATCGTCTTCGTCGTGAGCTCCCTGATCCATATGGCATTGCCTTGGCACAAGAACGACTACCGCAAGGTGCCGAACGAGGACAAGCTGAGGGACGCCCTGCGCCCGCTCGCCGTGCCGCCGGGCGACTACATGGTCCCGCGTCCCTCGAACATGCAGGAGATGCGCTCGCCGGAGTTTCTGGAAAAAATGAAAAAGGGCCCCGTGATGATGCTCACGGTGATACCGAATGGCCCCCCGTCGATGGGGAAGCCCCTCGTCCTGTGGTTTCTCTGCTCCGCCGTGGTTGGGCTGTTCGCGGCTTACGTGGCCGGGCGCGCCCTGCCGGTCGGAGCACCCTACCTTCGCGTTTTCCAGCTGGTCGGTGCCACCGCGTTCATCGCCTACGCCGCCGCGCTCTGGCAGATGTCGATCTGGTACCACCGCGCGTGGAGCACCACGATCAAGGCGACCATCGACGGACTGGTCTACGCGCTCCTCACCGCGGGCACGTTCGGTTGGCTGTGGCCGCGCTAGCGCGCCCAGGCTCAAGCCGGCGGGGGTGGCCGGCGGTCGCGGCGCCGGTCCAGCCACCACGCGAGGAGCGGTAGCAGCGCCAGTCCTCCCGGAAGCAGGAGAAGCGCGACGTAAGGACCCATTCCCGAGAGGCGCTTCAGGTGCTCGACGAGTTCGCGCTTGTCCTCCGGCGTCCAGCGCTCGCCGTTGCGCGGCTTCATCAGGAGCGGCATGATTTTTTGGGTGCGCGTGAGTTCCTCTCCGAGGAACTTCCTCTCCCGCTCCACCATGCCGATGAAACGCCGTATGGGCATCCGAAATCCTCCTGCGCCGGGAGCGGCCTAGCGCCGCCAGAATTCTTTCGTGGCGATCCTCGCGCCCTCGGCCATCGCCGCCATTTTCGCCCACACCACGTCCGGGTCCACCGCTGCCTGGCCGACCCAGGTGCCGTAGCCGCAGTCGCTTCCGGCGATGACGTTCTCGCGTCCGACGAGCTTCGCGTAGCGGCCGATGCGCTGGGCGATCAGCTCGGGGTGCTCGATGAAATTGGTCTTCGATTCGAGCACGCCGGGGATCAACACCTTGCCTTCGGGAAGCTTGACGGTCTCGAACAGCTTCCACTCGTGCGCGTGGCGCGGGTTGGCGGCCTCGAAGGAGATCGCGGTGGGCCGCGCGAGGAACACGATGTCGATGACCTGCTCGAGCGGCACGTCGCAGTGGTGCGGGCCTTCGTAGTTGCCCCAGCACAGGTGCATTCGCAGCCGGTCGGGCGCGATGTTCGCAGTAGCATGGTTGAGCGCCTCGACGTGCAGCCGCGCCTTCTTGCGGAATTCTTCCAGGGACAGGCTCGCGTACTGGATGTGCCGGCCCATCGCGAGGTCCGGGCAGTCGATCTGCAGGACGATGCCGGCCTTCGCCACCGTCTCGTACTCGTGGCGCATCGCATCCGCGATGGCGAAAAGGTAGGCCTCCTGGCTCGGGTAGTGGTCGTTCCTGAAGAAGAGCCCGATCACGCCGGGGGAGGCCGCGCTCATGAACGTCTCCTGGGTCCTTACTTTGGACGCGGCCGCTTTCAAGTTGTCGACGTCGTCCCGCGGGCCTTGAGCGTCGCGCACGCCGATCGGCGCGTTGCACCCCGGCGTTTTCCTGCGCGAGCGACCCGGGTCGCCGAACACGCGCTTGGCGAGGTTCGGAAATTCGACGAGGTCCTGGTATACGAAGGTGTTGCCCGTGCCGCCGAAGCCGTTGAGGCGGTCCTTGACGTAGGTAGCGTAGCTGGGCTTCGACATCTCGCCGTCGCTGACGATGTCGACGCCCGCTCCGGCCTGCTTGTGCACCACGTCCTCCACCGCAGAGCGGATGCGCGCGCGGAGCGCCTTGTCATCGACCGGCACGCCCTCTTCCTTGGCGTACATCATGCGCACGAGGTCCTCCGGCCGCGGCAGGCTCCCGGCGTGAGTGGTGAGAAAGCGTTCGGTGCTGCGCTTCACGACAAAGTGGGCTGCAGGATGACTTTGCCGATCCCAGCGCGCGCGTCGACGAGGCGGTGCGCCTTCGCCGCTTCGGCGAGCGGCAGGATGCGTTCGATGAGCACGCGGTAGCGGCCTTCGGCCGCCGCGCTCAAGGCCAGCTCCACGTCCGCGGGCATGATACGCCCGAACGAGCCGATGATCGTGTTCTGGTTCAGATAGAGTTGCTTTACATCGAGCGGAACGGTGCCGCCGCCGTGGCCGCCCGCAGTGATGAGGCGGCCACCGCGCGCGAGCGCGGCGAAGGCCCCGGGAAAGAGATCGGGGTCGCCGATGTTCTCGAACACCACGTCGACGCCGCGCTTCTCCGTGATGCGCATCGCTTCCCCGGTCAGGTTCTGCTTGCGGTAATTGATCCCGGCATCGGCGCCGAGCGCAACGGCCGCCTTGACGCGCTCGTCCGCGCCGGCCGCGGCGATGACTTTCGCGCCGAGGTATTTCGCAACCTGGATGCCCGCGCTGCCCAAGCCCCCCGACGCGCCCATGACAAGCACCCAATCGCCGGATTTCAGTCCCGCGATGTCGCGCAGCATGCTGAAGGCGACCGGCGCGTGGCGCGCGACTATCGTCGCGACCGGGAAATCGACGCCATCGGGAATCGGATGCGTGCACGCGACCGGGACTTTCACGTACTGCGCATACCCGCCCCAGACGTGCAGGCCGAGTATGACCGGAAACGAGTTCGCGGCCGGCGGCCGCACGAACTGCAGTGTCACGACGCGATCGCCGGGCTTGCGCGCGGTCACGCCAGGACCGACCG
>WNFF01003764.1_pt1 | contig 17945 bp, 18 predicted proteins | sample 5400441 | NCBI WGS metagenome assembly WNFF01 (sample SAMN13153345, study PRJNA577476) | soil metagenome | isolation source: 120 cm saprolite under Douglas fir tree site 2 hole 3 replicate 1 | place: USA:California | collected 2015-04-18 | reverse complement strand
AGGGAGGAGGAGTGTAATTTTTAGCAAGGAACGGCGATGACGATTTTGCCGGATGCAGTAAGGGCCTATGAGCAGGAGCTGTTGCAAAAGGCCGAGATGTTGGCGCTTGGGCTCAAGGGACTAAGGGCCGCGGCGCCCGATCGGGCTGCGGAGCTTCTGGAGGATATCGTGGCGCGGCTCGAGGTTGGGATGGGGCGGGATGGCGGCGCCGCCATGGTCCCGGCCGACCCGCGCGGCCGGGCGGAGCCGCGCCGCCTTGCGCCGGTGGTGGTAGCGGCACGCGGCGGCGGCGCCGCGGCACGCGGCGGCGGCGCCGACGATATTGAAGATTTCATCATCGATATCCTGGCGGAAAACCCGGTCGGGCTGTCGGTGCAGGACATCGTCAGCAATCTCGACGAGGCGCAGCTCGACATCAAGCGCAAGACGCTGGTGGTGCGTCTGCATCGGATGGTCCATGCCGGAAAGCTGTCGTCGCTCGCTCACGGCCACTACATCCTGAGCGAGGCGGAACGCAGCCGACGGCGGGCGTGAACGCGCGGCGCTGTGGCCTAAAGGAGCGCGGCGCCGTAGCCCGGATTGAGCCACCGGGTCCGGCCTTCGGCCGGCCCGATGATAAACTCAGCGAAATCCGGGACCGCACTACCAGCAAGGCAACGCCGCCCCCGGGTTTCGCTGCGCTCAACCCGGGCTACAGGCGCGCTACAAGCCGCCGCCGGTTACTTTTTCAAGAACACGTAGTCCGCCGCATAGGGCGCCGCGAGCGTGGCCCCGGCCTTTTCGCAGGGGCCATCGATCTGGCCACCTTGAGTATTAATGCGCTGAATTGCAGTCACGCCCGCGAGCGCGCCGGCGCCGCGCGCCTCCACGGCTTCGAGCTTGAGCCAGGGAATGTCCTTTTGGGTTGCACCGTTGGCGCGACCGACCGGCTTGCCGACGACACGGCTGCCGTCGGCATGCTCCCAGGTTGGGCCCAGATAATGCCGGCCGACGGTTTTGCCGTCCGCAATCAGGGTCGCAACCGGCTCGCGGAATTGCCAGGCGAGTTTGCCGCCTTCGCCGGCCTTGCAGTCATAGACCTGCGCTCCCTCGGCGTGCACCGTCAGTACGACGGTTTCGCCCTTGGCCGCGATGGCGTCGGGGATTGGGGCATTCACCTGGGCGGCTTGCACCGGCGCGATCGAGCAGCAGATCAGAACGGCGGCGGCGGCAAAGCGACTTGCGATCATGATGTGCTCCTTCCTATCGCCATCAGCGCGCACCTCGCGCGGAAGGGCGGATTAATGAGGGCTTGTTTCCATCACGTTGACGTCATACGCGGGCTTGACCCGCGTATCCATCCGTTTCGCAACGAGCGCTTCTCTTTCGATGGATCGCCGGGTCAAGCCCGACGATGACGGCAGTGCCGTGGATTACGCCATTGCCTTCTTGAGGTTCTCATCGACCTTGTCGAGGAACCCGGTGGTGGAGAGCCACTTCTGGTCCGCGCTCACCAGGAGAGCGAGGTCCTTGGTCATATCGCCGGCCTCGACGGTGTCGACACAAACCTTCTCAAGGCTGTCGGCGAACTTCGCCAGCGCGGCATTGTGGTCGAGCTTGGCGCGGTGCGCGAGGGCGCGCGTCCAGGCGAAGATCGAGGCGATGGAATTGGTCGAGGTTTCGCGGCCCTTCTGGTGTTCGCGGTAATGGCGCGTCACGGTGCCGTGGGCGGCCTCGGCCTCCACCACCTTGCCGTCCGGCGTGGTCAGCACCGAGGTCATCAGGCCGAGCGAGCCATAGCCCTGCGCCACCGTGTCGGACTGGACGTCGCCGTCATAGTTCTTGCAGGCCCACACATAGCCGCCCGACCATTTGAGCGCCGCCGCCACCATGTCGTCGATCAGGCGGTGCTCGTAAGTGATCTTCTTCTTTTCGAACTCCGCTTTGAACTCGCTGTCGAACACCTCCTGGAAGATGTCCTTGAAGCGGCCGTCATAGACCTTCAGGATCGTGTTCTTGGTCGACAGGTACACCGGATAGCCGCGGTTGAGCCCGTAATGGAGCGAGGCGCGGGCGAAATCGCGAATCGAGTCGTCGAGATTGTACATCGCCATGGCGACGCCGGCGCCGGGCGCCTGGAACACCTCGCGCTCGATCTTCTTGCCGTCCTCGCCCGTGAAGGAAAGCGTGATGGTTCCCTTGCCGGGAAAGGTGAAATCGGTGGCGCGGTACTGGTCCGCATAGGCGTGGCGGCCGATGATGATTGGCTTGGTCCAGCCCGGCACCAGGCGCGGCACGTTGCGGCAGATGATCGGCTCGCGGAAGATGGTGCCGCCGAGGATGTTGCGGATGGTGCCGTTGGGCGAACGGTACATCGCCTTGAGGTTGAATTCCTTCACCCGGGCTTCGTCCGGCGTGATGGTGGCGCATTTGACGCCGACGCCCACCTTCTTGATCATTTCCGCAGCGTCGATCGTGACCTGATCGTTGGTCCGGTCCCGGTTTTCCATGCCGAGATCGTAATAGAGCAACTCAATGTCGAGATAGGGATGGATGAGCTTGTCTTTGATGAACTGCCAGATGATCCGGGTCATCTCGTCGCCGTCAAGCTCGACCACCGGGTTCGTTACTTTGATCTTGGCCATTTATTGAGCAACCTTGTTCGAGCGCGCGAGAGATCGGGATCGGGGGCCGGCACGCGCCCGCGGATGGCGCCGACACCCTGTCCGGCGGGCGTGCCTATAACACAGGAGCGAGTGGCCGGTAATCAGTAATCAGGGCTGATCGGCATTGCGCGTTTGTCGGGCATCGGCGTGACGCAATGCCTACGCTGTGGGCGCAAAGCGGGCCTCGACCGCCTTTTGGAGATCCGGGAAGCGATCGTATTGGTGGCAGATCGCGAACAGGCGATCATCGGGTCCATAAATGAGCGATGCGCGGTCGAGCCGGTAGAACGCGCGCGGCTCCAGAGCCATGGTGGCGATGTGCTGATTATTCTCGACGACGATTCCGTCGATCGTGGAATCAAGATGAACGAGATAATTGTGGATGGCCTGGTCGTAGCCGTGGCCGATCTGGCGATAGATGCGCCACGACATGCCGGAAATCCACGCCACCAGCCGTTCCAGGTAAGCCATGATGGCGGCTGTTCCCCCGATGGTGATGCCGCTGCAGCTGATTCGGCACGAGGCTAATCGCTCCGCTTCGGCGGCCGAAAAGCAGCCGCGGACCCAGCGCGCATTGGTCGGGTCCTCGCCGATGGTGCGGCCAGCGCTTTCAAGATAGAAATGACATTTTGGACTCGCGATGCCGTCGAAGGGGTTGCGCTGGAACACGACGTCGCGCACGTCGGACATCATCACCTGATCGTAGCGGGACAGCCGCGCGCGCAGATAGTCGAGGTAGATGGCATAGCGCCGCGCGTGAACCGAGCGGGTGAACGACCGGGTCTGAAACACGGCGATCACGTCGACCCCGCGGCTCTTGAGATAGCGCGCGACCCGCAGGCCGGGCCAGCGGATCAGCAGCACCACGTCGCCGGCATAATTGGCGCGCAGCGATTCGACGAAGATCCGCACCTGTTCGACATCGAAACCGATGGCGGCGCCGAGCACGAGGCGGCGGCGGTCGGGATCCGACTGGGCAGCGGCGGCCGCGATCGGCGTGGAGGGCGACACGGAAGCTCCTGGATTTGCTTGCGCCCGGGCGGACGCCGGTCACAGGACCCGCAATTATCGCCGTTCCGGACCGATTGCAACGCCGGCGGTCCTTGTCAGAGAGGGTTGAACTGTTCATATCAGGCCGGCGCAAGCGCGTCCCGATGTGACGGATCGCAGTCAGCGTCGCGCGCGTGTCGCGGGCACCCTGTGATTTTCCTGGGACCGTAGCCCGGATGGAGCGCAGCGTATCCGGGATAGGCTGACCCCGGATTACGCGGAGTTTATCATCGGGCCGGCCGAAGGCCGGACCCGGTGGCTCCATCCGGGCTACAAGGCTGCCACGAGTTTTGTCCCTCCTACAAAAAACAACGTCAATTGAGTGAAAATCCGCTTGCCGCGTGCGTCGCACCGTCGAGGAGAGAATGCCGGGAGCCGGAACCGACCATACCAGAGAGTGGAGCGCGTTCGGCGGGCCGATCGTGGTGCTGGTGGAACCGCAGCTTGGCGAGAATATCGGCACCGCGGCGCGGGCCATGGCGAATTTCGGCCTCACCCGGCTGCGGCTGGTGCGGCCTCGTGATGCCTGGCCCAACGTGCATGCGCGTCGCGCCGCTTCGGGCGCCGATGCGGTGCTCGACGGCGCGGCGCTTTACGACAGCCTGCCGGCAGCGCTGGCGGATTGCAGCTTCGTGCTGGCGACCACCGCGCGCGCCCACGATCAGGCCAAGCCCGTGATCGGTCCGGCGGAAGCCGCGCGCGAGATGGCGCCGCGGCTTGCATCCGGCGAAACCGTCGCGGTGATGTTCGGCCGCGAGCGCTGGGGCCTGATGAACGATGAGGTCGGGCTTGCCGACCGCATCGTCACGTTTCCGGTCAATCCAGCATTCGCTTCACTCAATCTCGCGCAAGCCGTGCTCATCGTCGCCTACGAGTGGTTCAAGGCGGCGGGTGGCGCACTGCCGTTCGGGACGGCGCTGCGCTCGCCCCCCGCCGGCAAGGAGCAACTGTTTGCCTTCTTCGCCACTCTGGAGCGGGAGTTGGAGCGGGTGGAATTCTTCCGCCCGGCCGAAAAGCGCGACACCATGACGATCAACCTGCGCAATATCTTCGCCCGCATGGCGCCGACCCAGCAGGACATCCAGACCTTGCATGGCGTCGTGACGGCGATCGCCGAAGGCCGCAAGGGACCTGCGAGAGGCGGCATCCTCGACGGCCGGGAGGCCGGCATGCTGCGGGAGCTTTTGGCCGAGCACGGCGGCGGCCGGGTGCCGGGCGAGCGCGGGCCGGTGCGCGGGCTGTCGCGCCTGCTGCGCCGCAATCCAACTGATGCAGAGCGGGCGCTGTGGGAGACGCTCACCAAGGATCGCCGCTTCGCCGGCCGTGGCTTCAAGCGCCAGGTGCCGATCGGGCCGCATATTGTCGACATCGTGTCGTTCCCGTTGCGCGCCGTGATCGACCTTGTGCCCGAAGGGGAAAGCCCCGAGGCGGCTCAGACCCGGGCCCGCAAGCGCGCGTGGCTCAAGGCGCGGGACTATCGGGTGTGCGCGGTCGCGGCGGGTCAGGTCGAGGCGGACGTCGCGGCGGCCCTTGAAGGGATCGCGCGGGAGTTTGGGATTGGCGGGACGGCGTAGGCGGAGCGCGGGCCGGATCAGCCCGTAGCCCGTAGCCCGTAGGGCGCAATAAGCCACCGGGTCCGGCCTTTGGCTGGCCCGATGATAAACTCCGCGCATTGCGCCGCCCACCTCAAACACGGCCGTCGAGGCCGCCGTGTCGAGACGCCGCCCGCCTTTCGCACGCGAGTGGCGCAATGCGCTGCGCTTATTGCGCCCTACGGGCCTTGCGGTCCCGTAATCCGGGACCGGCGTTTCATCTTGGCAAGGCAGCCCCGGATTAGGCTTGCGCTCCATCCGGGCTACGGGCCCTTACGCCTCCTCCGCGTCGTCGCCGCCTTCTTCGCCGGCAAGTATCTTCTCGGCGATCAGGCCCGAGTTCTGCCGGATCGCTGCCTCGATGCGGGATGCGATGTCGGGATTGTTGCGCAGGAACGCTTTTGCGTTCTCGCGGCCCTGGCCGATGCGCTGGCTGTCATGGGAGAACCATGAGCCGGATTTCTCCACGATGCCGGCCTTGACGCCGAGATCGATGATCTCGCCCATCTTGGAGACGCCTTCCCCGTACATGATATCGAACTCGACCTGCTTGAACGGCGGCGCCAGCTTGTTTTTCACCACCTTGACGCGGGTCTGGTTGCCGACCACCTCGTCGCGCTCCTTGATGGCGCCGATGCGGCGGATGTCGAGCCGCACCGAGGCGTAGAATTTCAGCGCATTGCCGCCGCTCGTGGTCTCCGGGCTGCCATACATCACGCCGATCTTCATGCGGATCTGATTGATGAAGATCACCATGGTGTTGGAGCGGCTGATCGAGGCGGTGAGCTTGCGCAGCGCCTGGCTCATCAGCCGTGCCTGCATGCCGGGCTGGTTGTCGCCCATCTCGCCCTCAAGCTCCGCACGAGGCACCAGCGCGGCCACCGAATCGATCACCAGGACCTCGACCGCGCCGGAGCGCACCAGCGTGTCGCAGATTTCCAGCGCCTGCTCGCCGGTGTCGGGCTGGGAGATCAGAAGGTCGTCGATATTGATGCCGAGCTTGCGGGCATAGACCGGGTCGAGCGCATGCTCGGCGTCGATGAAGGCGCAGATGCCGCCGCGCTTCTGGGCTTCGGCGACGCAATGGAGGGCGAGCGTGGTCTTGCCCGAGGACTCCGGCCCGTAAATCTCCACCACCCGCCCGCGCGGCAGGCCGCCGATGCCGAGCGCGATATCGAGCCCGAGGGAGCCGGTCGAAATCGCCTCGATCTCGATCGGCTTGCCGCCCTTGCCAAGGCGCATGATCGAGCCCTTGCCGAACGCGCGTTCGATCTGGGACAGCGCGGCGTCAAGCGCCTTGGTTTTGTCCATTCCGCCCCCTTCGACCACACGTAGTGTGCTCTGGGCCATACTTCCCTCCTTATGACTGGAATTCGCAGACCGGCAACACCCTTGTTGCCATCATCCACCTGCCGCCAGCGAAGCTAAACAAATGTACACGTTTTGTTCTAGGTTCGCAAGATGTTCTTGCAGGGGGGGAGGGTGCTGGCCGGGTTTGGCCCCTAAGCAGAGATTCCCGGGCTGCCCAACGGATCGAGGTTCCGGATCACGTCGGCGATAGCTGTTTTGGTTGCCCATCCGTTGGCCAGCCGGCCGAATCCTGCTTAGTGGCCGGTTTTGACGGTGAGGGTGGCCGGTTTCAGCTTTTCACAGTTTGTTTTCACGCATGCGCTTCGCGCTCAAGGGCGGTCAAAAGATCAAGATGATCCTTCGTCCGCAGTGGTGCGATGCACAAGAAAAGATTGTCCTTAAACTCAAAACCGACTTTTCGTTCGATGAAGAGGCGCGTAGGTTTTCGCCTTATTTTTGAAGCCACGACATCGCCGGCATCGCAGTCCATGACAATCCCTGAGGGACGATAGGGAATGCCGACCTTGTCCTTTAAGGTCTTGCCAATCAGGCCTGCAGCTCGGGGAGCAATGAATGCGGCTAAATCAGTATCCGACTTGACTGTCACGATACTTTCAAAGTGAAGTTCATTTCGATACTCCAATATTTTTTTAAATTTCAATTCTTGTTCACTGAAAGAAAAAATATCATTCAAGAATTCTTCTAGAACCTCTGTTGGACACTTACCATTCACTATGATGCCATCGTTATAGAGACCAAATTCTGCAATCTGCACGTCATTAAATCTGCCAATTTGAAATTTCACTATCTCCTTTGTGAGATCATCAATGTTGGGTGGCTTGGCAAACTGATAGCGAACAGCCACCTTGGCTGCGACCTCCGGAAGATACGCAGTACCTTGCGGCCGAAAAACATTCACTAGATTGACAATCTGACAGAGACCGTAATCAATTATTTCCATAATACTAAAACCGAGCGGTTAGGGATTCCGGTTGAAAGCGTTGAAAGGCCGCTGAATTCTCGAAGAGACCGATCTTTGATATTTCGCTAGACGGCGCTATTTGTTCATAAGACGCTGCGCTCATTTCGTTCTTTGGAAACAAATTACCCAAGCGGACCGATTGTTTTTTCTCAGGCTCAGTTGCGGTCGATGGGCGAGGACGTATGATCTCTTTGAGGACGACAGCTTCAGGGCTGTCTACTTGCTCATCATCATATTCGCTGAGGACATCCTCAGAAGGCTCAATAAGCACACGAATGCGGGCGTCAAGAGCAGCAGCAACCTTTTGCAGAACGCTAAAGCTCCGGCTCTGGTAGTCAGCCTGCTCATAACGAGAGATGGCCGGCTGTCGGGTACCAATCAAATTAGCAACCTCTCCCTGCTTGAGGTCGCGTCGCTTTCTGAGTGCAATCAATTGAGCAGCTATATTTGCTGAGCATTCAGCCAAAAAGAATTTTTGGCGATACTCTCGATCGCACAACTTCTCTGAAAGGCGAAAATCAATGGAGTGTGCGACGTCGGCCATTTTTCTCTCGCTCAGCTCTTTCTTTTTCGGCTTCAAATTCGCGCTTGCGTTGAATGGCCAACCCATATGCCCGTCGCTGTTCCTGCGGAGAGCCTTTTTTGTGAATACGAAACAACACGATTTGCTGTCCGTAAGGCGCATAAAGCACCCTGACTTGGCGCTTCTGCACCTTCAAATTGATCTGCCATAGACCGCCAAACTCCTTGCCAAGCGTTTTGACGCTATAACCATCTGGCGATGGCCCGTGACGTGTAAAATTCAGGAGAAGCGCGTCGATGACATGCAGAGCTTCCGGGCACTCGGCGGTCACTTCGTCGGGATACACAGAGTTCGGCCACTGGCGCACATCGTGAGGCATAAGATATCACAAAATTGTTCTTTTTCAAGGTTCTCGCGCCTTGACCATCTATAACAATATCGTTATATTCACACTGAGGCAAGAAAAAGAGCCACCCTGAACCTGCCCGGAACCAGAGTAGCCCTTTGAAATGCCTTAAGTTTCCGTGTTCGTCTAGTGGTAGGATGCCTTGATTTACCCTTCGGAAAACTGGGACTGGGCAAATCGACAGAGAGCCATCGAGGTTGCGACTCGGCGACTTTTCGATTCGCGCTCGATATTTTGGAAACAGAATCGGAACGCAGTCAACATACATTCGCTGTTTACACACAATATGTGGTAGCCGATTCAGTGGCCGGCTCTGCTCTTACGAGTGCCTGGTTCAGGCCAGCATCGTGTGGGTGCTGGCCGGGTTTGCCGGCAGCACAGGGGGTAATGGCGGTGGCGTCATTTCTCGGGGAAGCCCGGCGAGCATACGTGGAGGCACCATCATGACTGAGCACAGGCACGTCAGACTATTCCGCAACGGCCACAACCAAGCGGTGCGCATTCCCGTCGAATTCGAGCTGCCGGGCGACGAGGCGATCATGCATCGCGACGGCGATCGCCTGGTGATCGAACCCGTGCGCAAGCGCGGCCTGGTCGCCTTGCTCAAGTGGATGAAGCCGCTGGATGAGGATTTTCGTGAAATCGACGATCCCGTGCTGGCGCCGGAGAGCGTGCTTTGACCCGCTACCTGCTGGATACGAACATCGTTTCCGACCTGATCAAGAATCCACCTGGCGGGATTTGGAAAAGGTAGCCCGGATTGAGCGCAGCGAAATCCGGGACCGCCTATCATTGCGGCAATGCCGCCCCCGGGTTTCGCTTGCGCTCAACCCGGGCTACGCACGGCGTCCAAGTCCGCGATCATCGCCTCCAGGCTCAAGCCCCTGCCCTGCGGCGAAACATCAACATGGCCTCGACGCGATTCCTCACCTTGGACTTTCGCATGATGCTCGTCATGTGATGTTTGACGGTCCTCTCGGTGAGCTCAAGGCGGTTGGCGATCTCCTTGTTCGTCATGCCGCGCGAGACCAGGGACAGAATCTCCTCCTCGCGGCCGGTGAGGTCTTTTTCCGGTTTGTCGGCGACAACCTCGGGGCGCTCGCCCATCGCAATGAGCAGCCGCGCCGCGAGGCTTGGCGCCACATAGGATTGGCCGTTGTAGATGGCACGCACCGTTTCGACCACCTCGGCGCCGCTGCTCCCTTTAAGGATGTAGCCTTGCGCGCCGGCCTTAAGCGCGCATGCAACGTCGAGCTCGCTTTCGGAGGCGGTGAGCATCACGGTCCGCACGCCGGGAGACGTTCGCGCAATGCTGGCGGCTGCATCAAGCCCGTCGCCTGGCAAGCTGATATCGAGCAGCATGACATCGGGACGAAGCTCCTGCGCAACCCGCAGAGCGTCGGCAGCAGTCGCGCCCTCGGCAACGACTTTGATATCGTCCATGCAGGCGAAAATTTGCACGGCGCCTTCACGAAACATCGGATGGTCATCAATGACTGCGATGCGGATCGCGCCAGGCATCTAAATCTCCTCTGGGCGAATTGATCGAAACGACGGTTTTGGCCACGCGAAGCGGTGCCCGCACCCGCATGACCACGCTCGATGAGACGCCTAAAGAAAGATACCTGCCCCGCTGCACGTCGGTGACGCAGTTGCGGCATTCTGAAGATTTCTTCTCATTCTTGCGGCTCCCCAGTCACGGCCGGAAACTCCATCCTCCCGCGGTTCACTATTGCTTGGCGTTTTCTTTCGTTCCGCTGAAGTCCCCACAGACGAACATAGAGAAATCTCATGGCGGCCAGATGTCAAGCAATCTTCAAGTCTCGACGGTGCTGTGGTAACGTTAAATCTCTGTCATGCGTCCACCCATTTATCGCCACGAAATCATCGTTCGATTGCCGCCAACGGGCGGCGCACCTACGGTGCCGGCGTTCGCGAAATCCTGGAGGCAAGGCTGCACGACATCCAAACGGATGCGGGACTTAAAAGCAAAGACGATCTCGGGGATCCATGATTTTGCCAATTACCTCCCTGCCGCCGACACGCATCGCCGCGGGCGTGAGGGGCGCTCGCGTCGACCGGCATGGCGCCGCGCGCACCGACGTTTGCGCAGGATTTACGCTGATCGAAGCTGTCGTTGCGCTTGCGGTCGTGGCGATCACGCTGACGGCGATTGGCGCCGTTGCGACGACGTCGGCGCGCGGCACGCGCTCGCTTGAACAACATCTTGCTCTTGTCGAGACAACCCGGATCGTTGCCGCCACGCTTCCGAAGGACGAGCAGGCCGCGCTCGACGGTCTGTCGGGAGAAATTCTGGGCCACCGGTGGCGCATCGCACTCGCGCCCTTCGTCGGCAGCGGAATCAATCAGATTCCCGATTCGCCATGGATTCCGCTGACCGTCGTGGTGCGCGTGCGGTCTCCCTCCGGCGCGGTCTACGGATTCGAGACCGTCCGCCTGCAGCGACGGCCGGTACAATGAAGCTTCTTCATCGACGCAGGCGGTCCGGCGTTGCAGGATTTACCCTCCTCGAGGCGCTCATCGCCACGACCTTGATGGGGATGGTGCTCGCCGCCATCGGGGCGATTACGGCCCAATGGCTGCCGAGCTGGAACCGCGGTTTCATGCGCGTTCAACGCAGCGAGCTGTTCGCGGTCGCCCTTAATCGCCTTGCTGCCGACCTGTCGGCGTCCGAGTTCGTCACACCCAATCGTGAGTCCAAGCTCCCGATCTTCGAGGGCACCCCATCGGCCGTCACTCTGGTGCGATCGGCGGTCGGCCCCAATACGCAAGGAGGTCTCGAAGTCGTAAGGATCGCCGAGAGCGCGGACCGCCAGGGGATCGCCTTGGTGCGCACGCGAACTGCGTTTGCGCCATTCGGCCTTGGCGAGGTCGCCGCCGACCAGTTGAACTTCACCGATCCGGTGGTGTTGCTGCGCGCCCCGTTCCGGGTTTCGTTTTCCTATTCGTCGGGCGACGGATCGTGGTCGGACACGTGGCACAATGCGGGCCAGCTGCCGTCGGTTGTCAGATTCCTGGTTCGCGACTTGACGACTGGACGGACACTCGCCGTGTCCAGCGCCACGATGATACACGTCGAGTTGCCGGCGGATTGCGCCGGCGGGACATCCCAAGCTTGCGGTTCGCAATCCGCCCCCGCCGCCAACGCGCCGGGCGCGCCGGCCGATGCCGGCTCGCAGGCCAAGGGCAATGCGTCGCGGGGCCCATGACCATGCGCACTCCTCGCCGCGCTCCACGCCTACAGGGGATTCCAGTCGATTTGATCCACTTGGCCGTCATGCGCGGGCTTGACCCGCGCATCCATCACCTTCGCAAAATCTATGCGAAGCGGATGGACCCGCGGGTCAAGCCCGCGGGTGACGGCCGTGGATGGGCGAGCGCCGATTCAAATCGACCGGGAGCCGCTGTAGCGACCTCGCGTGGATTCATTCTGGTTGCGGCTCTCTGGATCATTGCGGCGTTGGCAACGCTGGCATCGATATTTTCGATCTATCTCGCGAACACCGCCATGTCTCTTTCGCTCAACGACAGCATAGTTCAGTCCGAGGCCCTGGTTGTCGCGAGCCTCGAGCTGACGGCGTATCAAGTATCGGCGCCGCCGCCGGCCCGTAGGGACGCCAATGTTCCTCCCCGTCCGACCCGTGGGGACTTCGGTTTTCGGCTGGGGCGCGCCGATGTGGCGGTGAATTTCGTAACTGAAGCCGCCCGAATTGATCTAAATTTCGCGTCGCCGCAATTGCTGGCAAGCTTCTTCGCGGTGCTTGGCACCCAACGTCAGGAGGCTGAACAATATGCCGAACGGATCGCGGGCTGGACCAGGAAGCCGAAAGCGACATCAAGCGCCGCGGCCGCGGAGGACAACGAGGAAGCCCTCTATCGTGCGGCGGGACGCAGCTATTCGCCGCGCGGCGGGCCGTTCGCGCCAAGCCGTTCCTTACCATCTATAGCGGCAAACCGCAGATCGACGTTCTGGATGCGGCGCCGGAAGTGATTGCCGCCATTCCGGGGATAACGCCCGACCTGTTGAACGCCCTTACCGAGGCGCGAAGAACGGGAGCGGATCCCCAATCCGTGGCGCGAATGCTCGGCGCCCTCCCGCTCCAAGGCGTCGTCGCCATCGAGGCAGGTGACGCTTATCGGGTGCAGGTTCGCATCCATTACGACAATGGGCGGCAGGAAGCGTCGGAGGTGGTGATTCTCACCGCGCTCACCGACCGGGCCTATCGCGTGCTGTCGTGGCGCGATGGGCTCGATGCCCTATCGCCCCTGACCGGGCAGCCGCCTGCGCGGCCGCGCTGATCCTCAAAGATGGAACCGCCGGCGCCGATTGGCGTTGAAACGCCAATGGAAACGGGCAAGTCATGCGAGCTTTCACGGTCAGTGTCATAGGCGCCGCAATTGCCGTGGCAACTCAGGGCGCAGCGCGCCCCGATGGGCCGCCGGAGCTTGACGCCAGCATAAGCTGCCGCGCCGCCGCCCGCGGATCGGTCACGGTCGGGGGCGACAAACAAGCCTGTTTGAACGACGAGCGTACCGCAAAGGACGCGCTTGCCAAGGATTGGAGCAGCTTCAGCGCCATCTCCCGGGCGCAGTGCGTCGGCATGAATCGAACCGGCGGACCGCCGAGCTATGTGGAATTGCTCGTTTGCCTCGAGATCATGCGCGATGCCGGAAAGAACCAGTAAATAATTTTCCAGCGATCTCGCTTTGGCCCGCCTCGGCCGAACCGAATTGCGCTTGTGCCAGGATCGCCCACGCTGTAGTTCTCAGTACCGGCGATACCATGCAGCGCGCTCCCAAACGCAACAATCCTCTATGGCGCAGCCTTGTCGGCTGTCTCGTCGCGTATGCGCTCATCATCAACGCCTTGCTGTCCGGCGTTGTGGGAGCGGAATGGGCCGCACAAGCTGCGGCGGGCTTGGTTGGGGAGCATTGCCCCACGGATGCGCGCGCTGCCGCGCCGGACCCGGCGTCCGCCGGGCAGGCAGACGACTCCTCCCACTGTGCGTCCTGCACACTGGCGGCTCCGCCCGTTGTGCTGCCAGCCGATCAGCCCTCGGCGAGGATCGTTCCGCCTCGCGCAGGCGCGCCCTTGGGGGCGAGCGATCGTGACCTGATCCTTTGGCCGGGTCACCCGGGCCAGCTGCCCCGAGGACCTCCGCAGCGGTCGTAGAAGCGTTGCGGCCGTTTCGCGGCCGTCTCCATTCACGTCCAAACTTGCGTAGCTTCTCGGAGCAAACCCATGTCGATTCGTTTTCCCGGCCCGGCCGGGCCGGCGCTTGCGCTCGTGCTGGCGTCTCTCGCCGGCGCGGCGGCGGCGCATGAAATCGCCGGCAACCGCTTCTTTCCCGCAACGCTCGCGATCGACGATCCCGGCGTCAACGACGAGCTTGCGGTGCCGACCATCGCGATGACGAAGAGCGGCGACGAGCCGCCGGTCAAGGAGCTCGATTTTTCCGGCGAATACTCGAAGCGCATAACCGAAGCCTTCGCGATCTCGGCGGGGCCGACGTGGACGCGTCTTTTTGCGCCCGGTGGACCGACCGGAACTGGCGCCAGCGGATTCCAGAACCTCGATACGACGTTCAAGTACCGGTTCTACAGGGATCCGGTGCATGAACTCATCATGTCGGTCGGGCTCTCGATCGAATGGGGCGGCAGCGGAGCGTCCGGCGTCGGCGCCGACAAGTTCACTACCTACACGCCGACGTTCTTTTTCGGCAAAGGCTTCGGCGACCTGCCCGACACGGTGTGGTGGGCGCGCCCGATCGCGCTGACCGGCGTCGTCGGCTACGCGATTCCCGGCAGCGCCCGCACCCTCACCTTCGATCCGGACACCGGCGATACCGGCATCGAGCTTCACCCGCAATTCCTCAACTGGGGTCTGTCGCTGCAGTACAGCATGCCGTATCTCAAATCGGCGGTGTACGATTTCGGCCTGCCGGATTTCATCAATCGCCTCATTCCGATCGTCGAGGCTTCGTTCCAGACGCCGGCCGCGAATTTTGCCGGCACCGGACTGCGGACGACCGGCACCGTCAATCCGGGCGTGATCTGGGTCAGCAATTACTTCCAGGTCGGGCTCGAAGCGATCATTCCGATCAACCGCGACAGCGGACGCAATGTCGGCGTGCTGGCGCAATTGCACGTCTATCTCGACGACCTGTTCCCCACCACGATCGGCAAGCCGATCTTCGGCGGCCCCGTCGCTCCAGCAAGACCGTTCTGAGGTTAACCATGCGCAATTTAACGATCTTAGAGGCTGCGAAACATCTGCAACCTCGTCCTGAGGAGCCGACCGAAGGTCGGCGTCTCGAAGGACGGTCACGGGCGAGACATCTGCAACCTCGTCCTGAGGAGCCGACCGAAGGTCGGCGTCTCGAAGGACGGTCACGGGCGAGGCCGTGCAAGCGACCATCCTTCGTCCTTCGAGAGAGCCTCAGGACGCCGTGCTGCGCACGGCTCCTCAGGATGAGGCCCAAAGTGTTTCCGATGCTCGTCGCATCACTGCCGCTGCTGCTTGCCCTCAGCGTCGGCGCCGCGCATGCGCACGCCTTCCTGGATCATGCCGACCCGCGCGTCGGCAACACCGTGAAAGGCCCGCCGCGCACCGTAGCGCTGTGGTTCACGCAGAATCTGGAGAGCGCCTTCAGCACCGTCGAGGTGCTCGATGCCAACGGGGCACGGATGAATGCCGGCAACGCTTTGGTGGATGCGAACGATCGCAAGCTGCTTCGCGCGCCCTTGAAAGTACTGCCCGCCGGGACCTATACGGTGAAATGGCATGTGCTGTCGGTGGATACCCACACGACGGAGGGCAACTTCACCTTTCACGTCGCTCCCTAAAGGTTACGTTTTTGAACGAACCGCTGGTCATAGCGCGCGCGTTTCATCTCGCCTCGACGCTGTTGTTGACCGGAACCATCATGTTCCGGTGCTTCGTGGCGGCGCCGGCATTCCGCGCGAAAGCCGGCGGCGCCCTCGAAGATGGCCTGCGCATCCGCCTCGCGCAGATCGTGTGGGCCGCGCTCGCCGTGGCGATGCTGTCGGGCGCAGCCTGGCTCCTGTTCGTCGCCGCGGAAATCGGCGGCTTGTCGGTTGCCGATGCGGTATCGGAAGGCCTGGCGGGGATCGTGCTGACGCAGACAGCGTTCGGCGATGCCTGGATGCTGCGCCTGGAGATGGCCTCGCTGCTTGCCGTGCTCTTGCTGCTGCCGAACCCAAATCCCGGTTTCGCGTCCGCCACCGACTTGATCTGCGCGATGCTGGCTGCCGGTCTGGCGGCAAGCCTCGCCTGGGCCGGACATGCTGCCGCGACGGAAGGATTCGACGGTACGATTCACCTCGCCAGCGACGGATTACATCTCGTTGCGGCGGGCGCGTGGCTCGGCGCGCTGTGGCCACTGTCCATTCTCATCGGCCGCGCGCGCCGGGCCGGCGATACCGCGTTGGCGGCGATCGCGTACCAGGCGACGCGGCGGTTCTCCATCTTAGGGATGATCAGCGTCGCCGCCATTCTGGCGAGCGGCGTCGTCAACACGTACGAGATATTGGGGATGATGGCGTTCTCGATGATGGGTACGGACTACAACCGTCTTCTGCTGGCGAAAATCGCCCTTTTCATCGCCATGCTCGCCCTCGCGGCCTTCAACCGCCAGCGCCTGACGCCGCGCCTTTCGGACGAGCGCGACCACAGCCGCGCCATCCGGCAACTCCAATGGAACAGTGTTGCCGAGGTCGGATTAGGTCTTCTGATATTGGCAATCGTCGCCGTGCTCGGCCGCATTGCGCCGCACGCGCACGGCTAGATCGTGCTTTTCATCGGATAAGTCGACGTCTCGGACGCCATCGATGCTGTTGCGTCGATAGGTGCAAACGGCGCGGACGGGCGCTGCCGCTTTTGTCCCACTAATACGGCCTCGAGGCGATTACGCACGCCGAGTTTTTGCATGATGTTGGTCATATAGTGCTTGACGGTTTTTTCTCTCAGGTTGAGCGCTCTCGCGATCTCCTTGTTGGTCAGGCCCTTGCTGACCTGGGCCAGGATGATTTCTTCGCGGCTCGATAGCTCTTCGGAGCCGTCGCCCGCCTTCGCGGCCGGCATGGGCATTTCCGTCAGCAGGCGCGCGGCCAGCGACGGCGTCACGTAGAACTCGCCTGCATAGACGCGCTGCACGGCGCGAACGATCTCCTGTCCGGTGCAGCCCTTCAGGAGATAGCCGTGAACACCGAGCCGCAACATCGCGGCCACGTCGCTGTCGCTATCGGAGGCGGTCAATATCACGATACGGACGCTCGGATGCTCGCGCGCAATCGTCGAGGCCGCCGCGGCCCCGTCATCCGGCAGCTTAAGGTCGAGCAACAGCACATCCGGCGCAAGCTGCCGAGCAATATTGACGGCATCGACAGCGGTGCTGCCGTCGGCCACGATCTCGACGCCCGGCGTTCTTGCCAGCAATTTCGCGACGCCCTCGCGGAACAAGGGATGATCGTCGACGATGGCTGTTCGGATCGGAATAGTCATGCTTTATCGTCTCAATGCCCATCGGCCCGCAAAAAAGGTCGAACGCCGGCAAGCCTCGAAAACGCCCGCACCCCGCTCGGCCGAAATCGCGGTTTGAAGAGGCCATCGATCGGGTGGCTGGCGGCAACAGCCGAACCGCTCCAGACGCTGCGTCCGGTCCCGCGAAGCAATGCGCAGCCGTTGCGTGTTCGGGAAACCCAAGTTGCCGCGCGCGACTGCGCGACGAGATAGGTTTGCCGGTCGTTGGTTCGGCGGGGGACGACGCACTCGATCATCAAGCGGAACTCGCCCGGCGTACCAACACTCCTGTCAGTATGCAACTAGAGGTCGGTCAGAAGACACACAATACGACAATTTACGGCACCATTTATATGTCATCTATTTGACCGAAACATGTTGTCGACAAATAATTTCCATCCATATCTGAAAGGTAAATTTCATCACAACTCGTATGAACTGGGATCCGGCGCAAGCTTGAGGGCATCGGCCGCGGTTGCGTCCGCATCCCGCAACCTCCGTTCCGCAGATATTGTGAGAGCTTGCACCGCTCCCGAGTGAGGCCTTGCCTGAGATCGACGAAGCATGTTCAGGCAAATCCTTGTCCCGTCATTCCGGGGCTCGGCCGCAGACCGAGAGCCCAGAATCTATAGCCACAGGTCAGTGAATTATGGATTCCGGGCTCGCCTACGCTTCACTCCAACGCTCCGGAATGACGCTCCTGACTGAAGTCGACACACCAGCGCCAAGAGTCCCGACTCAAGCAGGCCAGAGCTGAAATGGCGGATGATCTGGTGACGGCTACGCGGACCGGATCAGGCCTGTTTCGCTCGACCGTCGACAACTTGAAAGGAC
>WNFF01001667.1_pt1 | contig 17948 bp, 17 predicted proteins | sample 5400441 | NCBI WGS metagenome assembly WNFF01 (sample SAMN13153345, study PRJNA577476) | soil metagenome | isolation source: 120 cm saprolite under Douglas fir tree site 2 hole 3 replicate 1 | place: USA:California | collected 2015-04-18 | reverse complement strand
CTTCAAGACTGCGGCCATTGTCAGAGCGCGGTATCGAGAGGCAGGCAGGGTCGAGCAATCCGAATGCGCCGCCGCTGCCCAGATACGCAATGTCGAACCAGGCTGACTCTTCGGCGCGAATACCCATGACCGTGATATCGCAAGCTGCTGCGGTCCCGGCGCGCTTGAGTGCGGACATGGCGGAAAGGCCCGCGACCACGCCGGCGGCGCCGTCGTAGTTGCCGCCTTGCGGCACGCTGTCGAGATGCGAGCCGATGATGATGCGCGGCGCGAGCCGATCGCACCCGGGGAGAGTCATCATCAGGTTGCCGATGGCATCGGTCGAGACGTCGAGACCGATGGTTTCGGCCGCGGCACGCATGATGTCGTGCGCGGCCTGCTCGCCCGCCCCGTAGCTGTCGCGCACGATGCCCCGCCCGCGCCGAGTGGCGCTGCTGAGACTATCGAACAGTGCCGCCGCCAGCTTAAGATCAGGTTCCATGGTGAGAGGTATGGTAACCCAACCCAAGGGATGCACGCGGATGTCCAATTTACTTGCGGGAAAAGTCGCCGTCGTCACCGGAGCGAGCTCAGGTATTGGCCGCGCAATCGCCGCGAACTTTGCGGCTGAGGGAGCCATCGTCGTCATTGCTGATGTCGTGGCGGAGCCGCTCGAGGGCGGCGAGCCGACTCTGGATCTCATTGCGCGATCCGGCGGTGCGGCGTCTGGTGCGGCGTCTTTCGAGAAGACCGATGTCGGCAGCTGGGAGGACGTCGATGCATTGATCGGCAAAACCGTCGCGCGCCATGGCCGGCTCGACGTGATGGTGAACAATGCGGCGATTTACTCGGGAACGGCTCTGCTCGACACCACTGCCGCGCAGTGGGAAAGAGTCTTGGCGGTCAACTTGACCGGCATGTTCAACGGCTGCAAGCGCGCCATCCAGCAGATGGTCACTCAGGAACCGCGCCACGAGGTGAGAGGGCGCGTGATCAATTTGGGGTCGCAGCAGGGGATCGTCACGGCGCCCCGCGACGCACCCTACGGCGTGAGCAAGGCGGGAGCGATCTATTTGACCAAGCAAATCGCCGTCGACTATGCGCAGGATCTCATCGTGTGCAATTGTATTTCGCCCGGCAAGATCGTGACCGGTCAGCCCGGTTTGCCCATGGACCCGGCGCTGCTCGAAAACGCTCGCCGGCGCACGCCGTGGCCGCGCCTGGGGTTGCCGCAAGATATCGCCAATGCCGCGGTGTTTCTCGCCAGCGATCGCGCCACCTACATGACGGGCTCGAACCTCGTGGTCGACGGCGGGTGGTTGGCGCGTTAGACCGTCGTCACATAACCTATGGCGCGTTTCTGATCCGCGACGACCGTTCTCCCGGCCATGCAAAAATGATAGGCGGCCCAGAATCCAGTGGGCGCGAGTACCAGCAGGGCGAGGCGCAGTGATCCCGCGTCCGCACCGCGACTGCCCGCGAACCAGTCGCTCAACAGTCCGACGCCCTGCGGCGCGATGATCAGATTGAATACATTGCCGACGACCAAGGACCATGCGGTGAACATGGCCCGCATGCGGGGGGGTGCAAGATTTTGCATCAAGCCCATGCAAGGGCCGATGTAGAAATAGATGGCGGGAATGAAAATCCAGAACATCGATTTCGCGATCCACAGGGATTGGGTCCAGTAGGCGACGAACGACGGAATGGTAGTCAATCCGACGCCCGCCGCCAGCAGCCAGACGACGCGCCGCGGATCGGCCATGGAGGGGCGCGATAAGATCCAGGCGGTGCCCGCCGTCGCGACAATGCCGCCTACCAAGTGAATATGTCCGGTGACCGCACCCGCTTCGCCGACATTGAGGTTGTAAGTGCGCATGAGAAAGGTGGGCGTGAACCAAACGAGACCCCAACCCCAGAGAGCGCACACACCCGAGCCCATGACCACATGAAATGCAGCCTTTTGGCGCCACAGGAATCGCAGGGACTCCAACAGCGGCGGCGCGCCGGTGTCGGCCACGGCATCCAAGCGTCCGCGCGCCGGTTCCCGAATGGTCAGATAGATGACCGTTCCCATGATCACGCCCGGAATGCCCAGCGCAAGAAATGCCGCGCGCCAACCGTAGGCGTGCGCCACCGCACCCGCCATGTCCGCGCCCAGCCAGGCGCCGATCGGCGCTCCGAGCGCGAACACGCCGAGCGCCATGGGGCGCCGATCCGCCGGAAAGTGGTCCGCGATGATGGAGTTTGCCGGCGGCGTTCCGCCCGTTTCGCCGATGCCGACGGCAATGCGGCCCGCCAGGAATTGCCAATAGTTTCTCGACAGTCCGCACAGTGCGGTGAAACCCGACCAGAGGATCAGGGACGCAGCCAGAATATTCCGCCGGTTTTTGCGGTCCGCCAGCCAGGACATCGGAATGCCGAAGGAGACGTAGAAGAGACCCAGAGGCACTCCGGTGAGAAAGCCTACGCCGGCGTCGGTCAATTTTAGATCCAGGCGGATCGGCTCGAGCACCGTGGACACCACATACCGGTCCGCAATGCTGACCGCGTACACCAGGCACATGACGATCACGACATACCAGCGCTCGACGGCGGTGGAGGCACGGGATTGAGACGCGTCAACGACGATAGTGCTCATTTGTTAGAAGCGCTCCATGGCGGCAATCTTACACGTCCGGCATGGCAGCGCTCGTCGGCTCAATGCATCAACGCCTAGCCGGGTTCCTTGGTGAGGATAAGCAAGCGATTGTTGGCCGGGAGGTCATGATCCGTGTCCAAGCGCAAACCGTACTGTCCGGCGAGCGGGGTGATTGCCTGGATGTCGCGCAAGCCCGATTGAGGGTCGCGTTCCTGCAGCATGCGATCGAATTCCTGGTTGCTGTCCGATGTATATCGGCCTGCATAGCGGAACGGGCCGTAGATGCAGAGCACGCCGCCCGGCGCGAGCACGTTGCCGACCCCTCTGAACAGGGCTGTGACCTCGGCCCACGACATGATGTGCAGGGTGTTGGCGGTGAACACGGCATCGACGCTGCGCACCGGCCAAACGGCCTGGCGGACGTCAAGGAGCGTGGGTACGCGCAGATTGTGGGAACCCTCGAGCTTCACGCGCTCCGCGAGATCCGCCAAGTACGCCAATTGCTCGGTGGGGTGCCAGATCAAATGGTCGAGCGCCCGCGCGAAATACGCGGCGTGCTGACCCGTGCCGCTGCCGATTTCCAATACCTGGGCCCGGCCGGCAAGCCGGATTCGCAATACCCCGAGGATGGGGTCCTTGTTGCGTTCGCAGGCAGCGGAGAAGGGGAGCATGGGGACCTCGATTTTGCCCTTTGGCATGGACGATGATCTGCTCGGACCGCAATAGCTTACCAGCCGCCCGAACTTTGGTTACAGTGTCGCTCCGGCTGATGGCTCACAAAGGGGGGGATGACGATGTCGATTTCAATGTACGATTTCTCGATTCCGGTGTTGATGCGCGGTTTGACCACTATGTCGGCCGTCCTCGACAAGGCGGCGGCGCAGGCCGCGGCGAAGAAATTCGATAGCGCGGTTCTCGCCCAGGCGCGCCTGTTCCCCGACATGTATCCGCTGGTGCGTCAGGTGCAAATCGCCTGCGACACCGCCAAAGGGGCGGCGGCGCGTTTGGCGGGGATCGAGGTACCGAAGCACGAGGACACCGAGGTGACGTTCGCCGAACTGAAGGCGCGAATTGCCAAAACGTTGGATGTCGTGCAGTCGGTTAGCGCGGCGCAGCTGAAAGACGCGGAAAGCCGCGCCATCGAGATCAAGTTTCCGAACGGTTCCTGGAAATTCACCGGTATCGCGTATTGGAACGACTTCGTGCTGCCGAATTTCTTCTTCCATGTGAGCATGGTCTACGCACTGCTGCGCAAAAATGGAATTGAAATCGGCAAGAGCGATTTTCTCGGAGACATTCAGTAGCGGTGACATGAGCGGCGCCGCGGCGGGCTTCCGCCCGCAACGGCGCCGCCGGGAGCCTGGCTGACAGGCTCCTACGTGAGTTGTTCGACCAACTGTTCGACGCGGGTGAACAGTTTCTCTTCGGTGCGCGCGTCGTGGGCGAAGCGCAATTTCAGCGGACCGTCGAGACGATATTCCTTCGGTTTTCCTTGGATCATCTTCAGCACGCGTTTGGCATCGACCTTGTTCGTCTCCTCGAAGATGAAATAGCCGCTGGTCGCGCCGGCGTCGATCTTGCGAATTCCCAGTTCCGCGGCGCGCAACTTGAGCCGCGTTGCGCGAAACAGCGATTGCGCATACTCCGGCATCGGTCCGAAGCGGTCGATCATCTCGGCTTTCATCTCGTCGAGCTCTTCGCGGGACGGCGTGCTGGCGATGCGCTTGTAGAGCACCAACCGCAGATGCACGTCGGGGACGTAATCCTCGGGGATCAGCGCGGGCACGTGCAGCTCGACCTCGGGCCCGGCGTCGAGCGGCCGTTCGAGATCGGGTTGCTTCCCGGATTTCAAGGCCGAAACGGCGCGCTCCAGCAATTCCATGTACAGGTTGTAGCCGATCTCTTGGATCTGGCCGCTTTGCTCATCGCCGAGGAGCTCGCCCGCGCCGCGAATCTCGAGATCGTGGGTGGCCAGCGTGAATCCGGCGCCGAGCTCCTCGAGCGATTCCAGCGCTTCCAGGCGCTTGACCGCATCGGCCGTCATCGCCTTTCGCGGCGGCGTAATCAGGTAGGCATAGGCTCGGTGATGCGATCGTCCGACGCGGCCCCGCAACTGATGGATTTGCGCCAGGCCGAATCGGTCCGCGCGGTCGATGACGATGGTGTTCGCCGTCGGCACGTCGATGCCGCTTTCGATGATGGTCGTGCAGACCAGAACGTTGAAGCGCCGATGATAGAAGTCGAGCATGAGCTGTTCCAGGTCACGTTCGCGCATCTGGCCGTGCCCGACCGCGACATTCGCCTCCGGCACGAGCTTGCGGATGGCCTGCGCCGTTTTTTCGATGGTCTCGATGGTGTTGTGGACGAAGTATATTTGCCCGCCGCGCCGAATCTCGCGCAACGAGGCTTCGCGTACGACGGTTTCATTCCATTCGAGCACGAAGGTCTTGACGGCGAGGCGCTCCGCGGGCGGAGTCGTGATCAGCGACAAATCGCGCAAGCCCCCCATGGCCATGTTCAGGGTGCGCGGAATCGGGGTTGCGGTCAGTGTGAGAACGTCCACCTCGGTTCGCAGGGCCTTCAGTCTTTCCTTGTCGCGTACGCCGAAACGATGTTCCTCGTCGATCACCACCAGTCCCAAGTCCTTGAAGCGCGTCTTACCCTGCAGCAGTCGTTGCGTGGCGATGACGATGTCGACCTTGCCTGCGGCGACGCCGGCGAGGACTCCCTCCGCCTCCTTGTTGCTGCGAAAGCGCGACAGGCTCTCGATACGGACCGGCCAGTCGGCGAAGCGATCGACGAAGGTGGTCTGGTGTTGCTGAGCGAGAAGAGTGGTGGGCACCAGTACCGCGACTTGTTTGCCGGCTTGCACGGCGACGAACGCGGCGCGCAGCGCGACCTCGGTCTTGCCGAATCCGACGTCGCCGCAGATGACGCGGTCCATGGGCTTGTCGGATTTGAGGTCGCTCAGCACCTGATCGATGGCGGCGGCCTGGTCTGCGGTCTCCTCGAAGGGGAAGCCGGCTTGGAAGGCGCGATATTCGGCTTCGCCGGCCAGCATCTGGGTGCCTTGCCGAGCGGCGCGGCGCGAGTACAGATCCAAGAGTTCTGCGGCCACATCGCGTATGCGTTGTGCCGCCTTGCGGCGCGCTTTCTGCCATTGCTCGCCGCCGAGTTTGTGGAGCGGCGCGGTTTCGGCCGGCGCTCCGGTGTAGCGGGACACGAGGTGCAGCGCCTGCACGGGAACATACAATTTGTCGCCGTCGGCATATTCGAGCACGAGAAACTCGCCGGTGTACCCGGCGACGTCCATGGTCTGCAGTCCGGCATAGCGGCCGACCCCGTAGGATTCGTGCACCACCGGCGCACCGATGCGGAGGTCCGACAGTTCTTTGAGTATCTTCGCCGGATCGCGCTCGGCGCGGCGGCGCCGGCGTTCCTGCCGGGCGCGATCCCCGAACAACTGCGCCTCGGTGAGTATTTCCAGCGCGGGCGTGTCCAGCCTCAAGCCCGACACGGCCCCCGATACGGTAATCCCAAGATTCAGGGAGCTGGCGAGAAAATTCGCAAAATTGTCGAAAATCTTGGCCTGGATGCCGCGCCCGCGAAGCAGATCGAGCAGCAATTCCCGGCGTCCGGCGGACTCGGCGGCGAGCAGGATGCGCGCGGGGCTCGCCTGGAGGTGCGCTGCCAGCTCCGCCGCCGGCTGCTCGGCACGCGGGTCGATGCGCACCGCGGCCGGCGCGGCGCTGGGGAAATTCTGCGTGACTCCGCGAGTCTCCGGGGGCCATTCGAAGGTGTGCAGTTGAACCTGCGGCCAGGCCGCGTATGACTCTTGGAATTCCGCGGACGTCAAATAGACTTCCGCGGGATCCAAGATCGGCCGATGGCGATCGTGACGCAATTGCTCATGCCGTTCGACGATGCCGTTCCAGAGGCCGTCGGCGCCGGACGCCGCGTCGTTCATGACGACGAGCACGCTGTCCGGCGGCAGATACTCGAACAGATGGGAAGTGCGATCGAAGAACAGGGGCAGGAAATATTCGATGCCGCCGGGCGCTATCCCGGAACTCACGTCGCGATAAATCGCCTGCTCGGACAGATCGCCGGTGAAGCGCAGGCGGTAGCGGCGGCGGAACTCGCGCACCGCGTCGGGATTCAGCGGCGTCTCGCGCGCGGGCAGCAGCTCGATCCGGTCCAGCTTGTCCAGGGAGCGCTGCGTGTCCGGATCGAAGCGCCGGATGCTGTCGACATCGCGATCCAGCATGTCGATGCGAAAGGGAGTGTCCGAGCCCATGGGGTAGACGTCGATCAGCGAGCCCCGCACCGCGAATTCCCCGTGCGCCACGACCTGGGTGACGGCGGCATATCCGGCCAGGGCCAATTGGGCGCGCAGGGCGTCGAGGTCGAGGCTTTCGCCGACGTGGACTTTGAGGGAATAGGCTTCGACGTAGCTGCGGGGCGCCAACCGCTGCAGCAACGTGTCGATGGCGACCAGCCAGACGCCCTTTCGGGCGCGCGGCAGCGCCGCCAAGGCGGCGAGCCGGCCGGAAGTGATATCCGGATGCGCGGAGAAGCCGTCGTAGGGCAGGGTCTCTAAATCAGGGAAAACTCCGACACTCAGGCCGCTGCCGGCAAAGAATCGAACTTCATCGCTCAACGCCTCCGCTTCACGCGAACTTTGCGTGATGACGATGAGCGGTCCCCCGGCCCGCGTCGCGGCCTCGGCGATGGCGAGCGCCGCCGCGGCACCGTACAGCTTGCCCCATTTGACGACGGGCGTCTCGACGCTGGGTAGGGTGGGTTCAAGTAAGGGCATCGACACTTCGAAAAAAAGAAAAATAAACGCCCGCCGCGAACCGGTCGCGGTGGGCTAGAACTGACTTTAAGACGATCTTACGCGATTTTAGTTTAGGAGTTTGCGACCACGCTGTGAATGACGCGGTCGGCTTCGAAATACACGACGAAGCCCGGATATTCCCAGCGCGAGATCGGCGGCTTGCCGACGGCGGGAACTTTGGTGACCGGAGCTCCGAACTTGGTCGCTACCTGATCCATGCTCATGCCGCGAGCCGGCGTGACGACATCGGACTCCTTGACGGCAATGCCGCTGTCGACTGCAATGGTCTCGGCCCTAGCGAGGCTGCTGGCGAGCACCGCGGCAAGCAGTAGGTATCGATACCTCATGGCGCACCTCATTTGTTTACCCCCAGATTCTGATCATTCCATGGTCCCCCCGAACTATAACACTGCCCCGGGGGGCCAATCTTTGACTCAATTAACACTCTGATTACATTGTTAATTGTGGTTTAATCGCCGCGCATGTTCCAGCCCGTTCCAGTTTTCGTGGGCCTGCGCTACTCGCTGGCCCGCGAGCACAGCTTTTTCGTGTCTTTCATCACCTGGGTCTCGCTGGCCGGGGTCGCGCTGGGCGTGGCCGCCCTGATCACGGTACTGTCGGTCATGAACGGCCTGGAATCCGAATTACGGACCCGCCTGCTCAGTCTGACCGCGCACGCGACTTTGAACGCGGCGGGGGCGCCGATCGGCGATTGGCTGACCCGCATCCGGCAACTGCAAGGATCGCCGGGCCTCACGGCCGCCGCGCCATTCCTCGATACCGATGCCATGTTGAGCCGGCAGCCGTCGATGAGCGGCGCCATCGTTCGCGGCATCGACCCCGGGCTCGAGGCCCAAGTATCGTCCATCGGCGATGCCATGCGAGAGGGCAGGCTGAGCGATCTTACGCCCAATTCGAATCGAATCATTCTCGGGCGCATGCTCGCCTATCAGCTGCAAGTAGGCATGGGCGATCAGGTGACGGTCATGATCCCGGGCAATGCCGGCGGCGCGAGCGATGCGATCGTGCCGCGTCTGCGGGATTTCCATGTAGCGGGCATTTTCGAGGTGGGACTGCAGGAGCACGACAGTGTGCTGGCGCTCGTCAATCTGCAGGATGCAGAGGCCTTTCGGGGCATCGACGGCCCCACCGGGATACGGCTCAAATTCCACGACGTGCTGAAGGCGCCGGAGCTGGCCCGCAGCGCCGCGGCGCGGCTTAGCCTAGGCTTGCAGGTACGCGATTGGACGGAGGACAACCAGGCGTATTTTCGCGCCATACGCATCGAAAAGACCATGATGGGTTTGATGCTCATGCTCATCGTCGCCGTCGCGGTGTTCAACATAGTGGCGACGCTGATCATGGTGGTGAACGACAAACGCACGGATATCGCGATTCTGCGCACCGTCGGACTGAGTCCCGGGGGCATCATTGCCGTGTTCATGACGCAGGGCGTGCTCATCGGCTGGATCGGCGCCGCCCTCGGCGTGGCGCTCGGCCTCGCGCTTGCCTGCAACGTGGACGTGATCGTGCCCTTCCTGGAACAGACCTTCGGATTTCATTTCATGGATCCGGACGTGTACTACATATCGGGTCTGCCGAGTGAGGTGCATCCCGGGGACGTGGTGAGGATCGGGACGGCGGCGTTCATTCTCACACTGGCCGCGACCGTGTATCCCGCTCTGCAGGCGGCGCGAACCCAACCTGCCGAAGCGCTGCGATACGAATGATGCGCTACTGGTACGAGGGATTCGTCGGCCTGCGGTATCTGCGCGCATCGCCCAAGCGCGGTTCCCTGTCGCTGATCGCCGGCATCGCGATACTGGGCCTTGCGCTCGGAGTCGCGGTGCTGATCGTGGTGCTGTCGGTGATGAACGGCTTCGAGGAGGTGTTGCGGACCCGAATCTTGAGCCTGACGGCGCACGCAACGATTTCCGGGCTGGAAGGGCGGATCACGAACTGGCGGCCCGATCTCGAGAAACTCGAGCGCTTCCCCGGCGTCGTGGGCGCGGCACCGTATATCGAGGAACAAGGCATGCTGATCCACGGCGACAAGTCGTCCGGCGTGCTGGTGCGCGGCGTACTGCCGGAGGCGGAGCGGCGCGTGGTCGATTTGGCGCCGCATTTGTCGAGCGGCCGAATGAGCGATCTGACCGAAGGCAGGTACCGCGTGATACTGGGATCGGCGCTGGCCGAGGAACTCGGTGCGAAAGTCGGCGATCGAGTGGTGCTGCTGGTGGCTTTGGGCGACGTGACGCCGGTGGGCGTGATTCCCAGGATGCGCGCGTTCGAGGTGACCGGCATCCTGTCCATCGGCATGTATGAATACGATCGGCGGATAGCCATCGTCGCCATGCCGGACGCGGCAAAGCTCCTGCGAATGGGCGACGAAGTAAGCGGCATTCGCTTGAGTCTCGCCGACATGTACGCCGCGCCGCGGCTGTCGCGCGCCGCCGCGATCTCGATCGGCGGGGACTTCGAGGTCCAGGATTGGACCAACGAGCATGCCAATTTCTTTCGTTCGATTTCGATCACCAAACGCATGCTTTTCTTCATTCTGTCGCTGATGGTGGCCGTCGCCGCATTCAACATCGTGTCGACCATGGTCATGGTGGTGAAGGACAAACGCCGCGACATCGCGATCTTGCGCACCTTCGGGTCTTCGCCGCGCAGTATCTTGGCGGTATTCGTGGTGCAAGGCAGCTTGATCGGGCTGCTCGGGATCGGCGCCGGCGTGCTGCTCGGCGTCCTCATCGCCGTGAACCTGCAGGATCTGGTGCACGGGCTCGAAGGCATCGTCGGATTCAAGTTCCTGGACGCCCGCGTGTATTTCATGAGCGACTTGCCGGCCCGCGTGCGGCCGTCGGACGTGGTGCGCATCTGCGGTTTCGCATTCGTGCTCGCCTGCCTCTCGACGCTGTATCCGGCGGCGCGCGCCGCCCGCTTGCTGCCCGCAGAATCGCTGCGAAACGATTGAGGATGGAAAAGATGATGCCGAATTCCAATGCGGTGGTGCTCGAGGGGAAGGATCTGGCCAAGGAATTCGTCCAGGGCGACGTTAAAATCCTGGTGTTGCGGGCGGCGTCCATCACCGTGCGCGCGGGCGAGAGAATCGCCATCGTCGGCGCCTCCGGATCCGGCAAGACGACGCTTCTGCAGCTGCTGGGAGGACTCGATTTGCCGACCGGCGGCACGGTGGAGATCGCCGGATCGGCGATGAATCGCTTGAACGATACCGAGCGCGGCCTGTTGCGGAATCGCGCCGTGGGTTTCGTCTATCAGTTCCACCACCTGCTGCCGGAATTCACCGCGCTCGAAAATGTCGCGATGCCGCTCCTGGTGCGGCGAATGAGTCCGCGCGCCGCGAGGGAGCGGGCGAGCGCTCTATTGGCGCGCGTCGGGCTGGCCGAACGCCTCACGCATCGTCCCTCGCAGCTCTCCGGCGGCGAACGGCAGCGCGCCGCGGTGGCGCGCGCTCTCGTGACCCAGCCGAAACTGGTGTTGGCCGACGAACCCACGGGCAACCTCGACGGCATGAATGCGGCGCAGGTGTTCGAACTGATGCTGGAGCTGAATCGCGAGTTCGGCACCAGCCTCGTCATCGTCACCCACGATGAGCGATTAGCGGCGCGGCTCGATCGCGTGCTGGTGCTCGCCGACGGAGTGCTGGTCGAGCGCCGTGCCGCGGCCGTTTGACCGGGCGCGTCTGCGCCGCAGCTGAAGGAGGACGTGGGCGCGCCAAGCGAATTGCGCCAGCACATAGCCCAATCCGGCTGCGACCAGTCCCAGAACCAGGGCGCCGAGCAGCAGCGGCGCCCATAGTTGGCAGACCTGCGCCCATAGATGCCGATGATGGAGTTCATGCACGTAGGGCATCAGATCCATTCCCATGAGCTTGGCGCCGACCCAAATGGAGCCGGCCACCTGGGGCAGCCAGGTGAACGGGTTGCTGACGAAAACGGTGGCGAAGAGCACGGGCAGGTTCAACCGGAACAGCATCCCGAGTGTGACGCACGTCACCAGATGCACGGGCAGGGGAGTGGGCGGAATGAACGCGATGAACAGGCCGAGGGCGAACGCGCGAGTCACGCTGAGCCTGTGGAACGCCCAACATCCGCGGTCGACCACCAGCCTGTTGAATGGCTTCAAACACCAGAGTTTCTCCAGCGTGGTGCGGTCCGGTGTGATGCGTCTCAGCCAGTGTTGCATGGATTGCGATTGACTCCCCAGCCAAGCGGCATTATGCCGTTTTCGCAGATTACCGACAGTGATCCATGACCACCCCGCAAATCAACGGGTTAGCCCTCGGCCGATGGCGGTATCTCAACCGTCGGCGGTCAAGTATCATGCCCGCTGATTCAAATCCGACCAAAGAGGACGCAATGTGGGAGATCATCCGCGCGGGCGGCGGCTTCATGTGGCCGATCATTTTATGTTCCATCGCGTCGGTGGCCATCATATTGGAACGCCTTTGGACCTTGCAGAGCAGCCGGGTGATACCCCGTGACTTGTCCCAAAAGGTCTGGAACTGGATCGAAGCCGATCAGCTCAGCGACAAACTGGTCGCTGCCCTGGAGCAGAATTCGCCGCTCGGCAAGCTCCTGGCCATCGGACTCGCCAATCGCGACAGGCCGCGCGCGCTGATGGTGGAGCGGCTGGAGGACGGCGGCCGGCACGTGGTGCACGAGCTGGAGCGGTTTCTGAACACTCTGGGCACGATCGCGGCGGTCGCGCCGCTCCTGGGACTGCTGGGAACGGTGGCCGGCATCATTCATGCGTTCAATGCGATCACGGCCAATGGCATCGGCGACCCGAGAATATTGTCCGGCGGCATCGGTGAAGCGCTCATCACGACGGCGGCAGGGTTGACCGTGGCGATTCCCTCGCTGATCGCGTACCGCTTCCTGCGGGGCAAGGTCGAGCGCCTGGTGGTGCGCATGGAGAAGGAAGCCATGAAGCTCGTCGATGCATTGGACGAGCGCGGCATGCTGGTCGTGGCCGGCTGACATGAACCTGCGCCCGCGCCACCGTGAAGACCCCGAAATCAATTTGATTTCGATGATCGACGTCATGCTCGTGCTGCTGATCTTTTTCATGGTGTCGACCACGTTCAATCAAGAGGGGCGCGTCAAGGTTCAGCTGCCTCAGGCGAGCCAGATACCGGTGCCGCGGGGGCCGCGCGAACCCTTGGTGATCACGGTGACGGCCGAAGGCAGCTACCGGGTCAACGAACGCACCTTGATCAATGCGAGTCCCGACACTTTGCGGACCGCGCTGGTCAAGGAAGCCGGTTCCGACCGAGGTCCCATCACGATTCGCGCCGATGCGCGCACCACGCATCAAGCCGTGGTAACCGCCATGGATGTGGCGGGCAGACTGGGGTTCGCCCAGCTCAATATCGCGACCTTCCACGCGGAAGCCGCTCCTTGAGCACAGCACCCGCTGCGGGCTTGAAAGCCGCCGGCGATTCTTGGGCGATTTATCGGCGGTTGTTGAAGTACGCGAAACCTCATCTAGGCGTATTTCTGATCGGCGTGATGGGCTCGATCCTGTTCGCGACGTCCAACGCCGCGCTGGCGTACCTGGTCAAGAAATTCCTGAACGGCGCGTTCTTGGTGAAAAACCCGGCAGTCCTGTGGGAAGTGCCTCTGGGAGTGGTGGTGTTGTTCACCCTGCGGGGCATCGGGGACTATGTGCAGAGCTACTATCCCAGCTGGGTCGGAAGACAGGTGATCAAGGGCCTCAGGCGCGATGTGTTCTCGCACTACCTGCGGCTGCCCACGGCGTATCTCGACACCCAACAGTCCGGGCATTTACTGTCGAAATTGACCAATAACATCGAGCTGGTGGCGGCCGCGGCGACCAGCGCCGCGATTTCCCTGATCAGCGACAGCCTGTCCATCTTCGTTCTCCTGATCACGCTGTTCTACATGAATTGGCGGCTGGCCGTGTTTTGCATCATCGCCGCACCCATCATCGCCTGGCTGATGAAAATCGCCAACCGCAGTTTCCGCCGCTACAGCGAACGAATTCAAAATTCCATGGGCGACATCACGCGCGTCGCCAAAGAGGCGATCGACGCGCACCGCTTGATCAAGATCTTCAATGCCGAGGATCATCAAACCGAGCGTTTCGAACGCGTCAACGAACACAATCGCGCCTCGAACATGAAGCTGATCCGCGCGAGGGCGGTCAGCAATCCGGTCGTCCAGTGCATCGCGTCGGTGGCGCTCGGAAGCGTTCTCTATGTGGCGATACGGCAGGTGTTTACCCATCACCTGCAGGTCGACGAGTTCTTCGGCTTCTTGACCGCGTTGATGCTGATTCCGGCGCCGCTGCGCAGCCTGGTCAACATGAGCGGTCCCCTGCAGCAAGGCATTGCCGCAGGCCAGAGCGTATTCGAGATCCTGGATCATCCGACGGAGGGCAGCGGCGGCACCCTCGAGCTCGCGCGCGCGCGCGGCGACATCGAGTTCCGCAACGTGTCGTTTGCCTACGCGGACGATAAGGGCGACGTCCTGCGCAACGTGAGTTTCAAGGTGCGTCCCGGCGAAACCGTAGCCATCGTCGGACCGTCAGGCAGCGGCAAGACGACGCTGGTCGGTCTGGTGCCGAGGTTCTACGATGCACAGCAGGGTTCGGTGCTGTTGGACGGGGTCGATGTGCGCGAGTATCGGCTGACGGCCTTGCGCGCCCAGGTGAGCCTCGTCAGTCAAGATGTGGTCTTGTTCAACGACACCATACGCAACAACATCGCCTTCAATGCCGTCGGCAAAACGGATGCCGAGGTGGAAGCCGCCGCACGTGCCGCCAATGTGATGGAGTTCGTCGCCCAGCAGCCGCAGGGGTTCGATACGCCGTTGACCGACCGGGGGCAGAATCTTTCCGGCGGCCAGCGGCAGCGAATATCCATCGCGCGGGCGCTGCTCAAGGACTCGCCCGTTCTGATCTTGGACGAAGCCACCGCGTCGCTCGACAACGAGTCGGAGAGGCGGGTGCAGCAAGAGCTGGGGATTCTGATGCAGGGCCGCACGACATTGGTGATCGCGCACCGCCTGTCCACCATCGAGGGCGCCGATCGGATCATCGTTCTCGACCAAGGGCGAATCGTGGAGAGCGGTACCCATCGGGAATTGTTGGCGCGCGGCGGGTTGTACGCGGGATTGCACGGAATGCTGGCCAACGCTTGAAGGCGGCACCATGTCGGTCCAATCTTGGCTCAATCGAATTTGGTACGACGGCGGGGCGCCGCCGTGGTGGCTGTTGCCGCTGTCCCTGACCTACGGCGCCGTGGCGGGGTCGCGCCGCTACCTCTACGCCAAGCGCCTGCGCAAGCCGATTCGAGTGTCGGCGCCGGTGATCGTGGTCGGGAACCTGAGCGTGGGGGGCACCGGCAAGACGCCGCTGGTGTGCTGGCTGGCCGCGCGCCTGACCGATCTTGGGTTCAAGCCGGGGGTGGTCACTCGCGGCTATGGGGGTTCCTCGGGAAGCGTACGGCTCATCGATTCCTTCGATGACCCCAGCGTGGTGGGCGACGAGTCGATCTTGTTGGCGCGCCGCACCGGAGCTCCGGTGGCGATCGGCCGCGATCGCCCCGCCGCGTCGCAGCTGCTGGTGAACGCGGGGTGCGACGTCATCGTGAGCGACGATGGATTGCAGCATTACGCCTTGGCGCGCGATTGCGAAATCGTCGTTATCGACGGCGATCGGCGTTTCGGCAATGGTTGGCTGCTGCCGGCCGGCCCCTTGCGCGAGACGCCGGCGCGCCTGGCGGCCGCGGACGCCATCGTGGTGAACGGCGGCCGCGCGCTCCTCGACGGCGCCCTCAGCATGCGGCTCGAGGCGAAAGGCGCCTTGAGCCTGATCGGCGGCACGCCCAAGGCGTTGGACGACTTTGCGGGCTGCTCGGTGCATGCCGTCGCCGGCATCGGCAACCCGGAGCGATTTTTCAACATGCTGCGTGCGCACGGTATCGAAGTTCTCGGACATCCGCTGCCGGACCACGCGCATTTGCAGTCCGCCGACATCTCTTTCGCCGATCAGCGTCCGGTGCTCATGACCGAGAAAGATGCCGTAAAATGCCAGCGGATAGCCGGGCCACATCATTGGTATGTGCCGGTGACCGCGAGTTTCGACGGCGGCGAATCGAGTATCCTGCTCGACATCGTGACTCAGGCTATCGCAAAGCGCACTGCGCTTCGTTGAGGTGTTATGGATAAGCGTCTGCTCGACTTGTTGGTGTGTCCGATTTGCAAAGGACCGTTGCGGACCTTCGGTACAGGCAATGCGCTCGAGTTCGTCTGCCGGCCGGATCGGCTGGCCTATCCCGTGCGCGAGGGCATTCCCGTGATGTTGCCGGAGGAGGCCCGAGCTTTGAGCGCCGACGATCCGCTGCTGGACCGGTAGCGGCAGACGCGTTTCCGCCCCATGTCCATCGCCCCATGTTCCATGTAGTCATACCGGCGCGCTACGCTGCCTCACGCCTGCCGGGCAAGCCGCTGCGCACCATAGGCGACCGGCCGCTGATCCAATGGGTGTGGCAATGCGCGCGGGCGAGCGGTGCCGCTTCCGTAGTCATTGCCACCGATGATGTCCGCATATTCGATTCCGCTCGGGGCTTCGGCGCCGATTGTCTGATGACCTCGGCTCAGCACGCTTCGGGTACGGATCGGATCGCCGAAGTGGTGCGGGCGCGAGGCTTCGCGGCGGACGATGTGGTCGTGAACCTGCAGGGCGATGAACCCATGATGCCCGCGGCGGTGGTCAACGAAGTCGCTGAAGCGTTGACCGCGCGGCCGCAGATCGACATCGCGACGGCCGTCGCGCCCATACAATCTTTGGCCGAATTTCTCGATCCGAGCTGCGTGAAGGCGCTGCGCGCCCGCGGCGGACAGGCGCTGTACTTCAGCCGCGCGCCCGTGCCCTGGCCGCGAGACGGCGTCGCGGGCGGCCGGCCCACCCGCTTTGCCGGCGCATGGCGGCACGTCGGCATCTATGCCTACCGCGTGCGCAGCCTGCTGCAATTCGCGTCGTGGCCGCCGACGCCGCTCGAGGAAACCGAGAGTCTCGAGCAGCTCCGCGCCTTGGAGCACGGCATGCGGATTCACTTGGTGACGTTGTCCGAGCCGCCGCCCTCCGGCGTGGATACGCCGGAGGACCTGGAGCGCGTGCGCGCCCGCCTGGCGGCCGCGGAGGGGCTGCGCTGAGATGCCCCTGTTACCGGGACGCGAGCGGCTTCGAGGAAGTGCTGGATTTATCCACCGCCGCATCGGGCGGCCTGCCGGCGGACTTACAGAAAGTTGCGTAGCAGCCAGTACAGCCCGCCGGCGAGCGCGATCGAGACCGGCAGAGTGAGCACCCAGGCCATCAATAGATTGCGCACGGTCGCCCATTGCAAGCCGGATTTGTTCGCCACCATCGTTCCGGCCACACCCGACGACAGCACGTGCGTGGTGCTGACCGGCAACCCATACATCTCGGCGGCGCCGATCGTGGCCATGGCGACGATCTCCGCCGATGCGCCCTGCGCGTAAGTCAAGTGGGTCTTACCGATGCGTTCACCCACGGTAACCACGATGCGCTTCCAGCCGATCATCGTGCCCAATCCTAAGGCGATGGCAACGGCAACCTTGACCCAGGTCGGAATGAACGTATCGCGGACCACGGACAGGTCATCTGCCAAGTGGATGCCGGTATAGATGATCCCGGCGACGATCACGACGGCTGCCAGGACGTTGAACCAGGGATTGGGCTTTTGCCCGATCAGCGTCGTTGCCGCGGGCGAGTGATTGATTGCGCCCGGTGCTTGATTGACGGCGCCGATATTGGACATGCTGTTATCCCAGGCTGAAGAGTAGGGCGTAGCCCTCGATTTATAGATCTGTAATATGAACGTGAGATGACAACCGAGGTTCGTTGATGCCATTCACCATTTCCCACGCCGCTGCAGTTCTGCCTTTCTCCCGCTTGCTTGCGCGATGGCGCTTGCTGTCCGCGGTCGTAATCGGCGCCATGGTTCCCGATTTCGGACTGTTCTTTCCCTGGCGCCTACAGCGCGTCGAAACGCACAGCGCGGTTGCCTTGTTTGCTTTTTGCTTGCCGGTGGGTACGGCCACTTACTGGGTGTTCCAATATCTGGTCAAAGCGCCGGTTTTGGAAGTGCTGCCCGACGGGGCGTATGCGCGCTGGCGTCCGTTTTCCTCGCCCGCGCATATTGCCAGCATTCGCCAGTGGATTTTGGTTGCCTTCGGGGTGGTGGCCGGAGCAGTGACTCACCTCATGTGGGACGCCTTCACTCACGAGAATGCACGGGGTGTTCGCCTGATCCCTTGGCTGGAAGAGCCGATCGACATCGGCGCCCACCATATACGCGCGATTTGGCTGGTGCAGGACGGCAGTTCGTTGATCGGACTTGGCGTAGTGCTGGGGCTCATCGTGTACGGCCTGCGCCCCGGCGGCGATCAGCCCGTTCGCCCCCGGCCGTTGGGG
>WNFF01001664.1_pt1 | contig 17957 bp, 17 predicted proteins | sample 5400441 | NCBI WGS metagenome assembly WNFF01 (sample SAMN13153345, study PRJNA577476) | soil metagenome | isolation source: 120 cm saprolite under Douglas fir tree site 2 hole 3 replicate 1 | place: USA:California | collected 2015-04-18 | reverse complement strand
GCAAAAAGGCCGGGATTGCGCCGAGGTTGCGGTGGAAATGGCGAACCTCGGCAAGAGCATCGCGAAGAGCCACAAATGAAATCGGCGCGGCGCCGTTCGCGCGAGCTCGCGCTGCAAGGCCTGTACGCGTGGCAGCTCGCGGGCGATAACGCCGCGGGCCTGCAATCCCAGCTCGCGGAGTCTAAAGGCTTCGGCAAGGCCGATGCCGAGTATTTCGCGCGGCTCCTGCGGGGCACGATAGCGCACGCCGAGGCGCTCGAGCGCCTGATCGCGCCCGTGCTCGATCGCAAGCTGAACGAGCTCTCGCCGGTCGAGCGCGGCATCCTGCTGCTCGCGGCCTTCGAGCTGCAAAACGCGCCCGATATTCCCTACAAGGTGGTGATCAACGAGGCGATCGAGCTCGCCAAGGACTTCGGCGGCACCGACGGCTACAAGTACGTGAACGGCGTGCTCGACAAGCTCGTCTCGGAGCTGCGGCCGCAGGAGAGGAAAGCCTGAGGACGTGGCTTCCGAGTTCGACATTATCCGCAAGTACTTCACCCGGGCGGCCCCGAGCGCAGTGCTGGGGGTGGGCGACGACTGCGCGCTTGTCCGGCCCGACCCCGGAATGCTGCTCGCCGTCTCGACCGACATGCTGATCGCCGGAACCCATTTCTTTCCGGACGCCGACCCGGCGAAGCTCGGGCACAAGGCGCTTGCGGTCAACCTCTCGGATCTCGCCGCGATGGGCGCGGGCCCGCGCTGGGCCACGCTCGCGATCGCGCTGCCCAAGGCCGACGAGAAGTGGATCGCCGCTTTCGCGCAAGGGTTCTTCCGGCTCGCGGCGCGTTTTGAAGTGGAGCTTATCGGCGGGGACACGACCCGGGGCCCGCTCGCGGTCTCGATCACCGTCATGGGCGAGGTGCCGGTGGAGTTCGCGCTGCGGCGCGACGCGGCGCTCGCCGGTGACGACGTCTGGCTCTCGGGCGCGACCGGAGAGGCTGCGCTCGCCCTCGCCCATCTGAAGGGGCGCGTGAAGCTGGAAGGCGCGGCGCTCGAAGCCTGCCTCGCCCGGCTGCACACGCCCGAGCCGCGCGTCGATCTCGGAGAGCGGCTGCGCGGCCTCGCGCGCAGCGCGATCGACGTCTCCGACGGCCTGCTCGCCGATCTCGGCCACGTCCTGGAAGCCTCGGGCGTGGGCGCGGAGCTCCTCTGGGACAGCCTTCCACGCGCCAAGGCGATCGCCGAATGCACAGACGCGGCGCTCGCTCAGGAATGTTTGCTCGCCGGCGGCGATGACTACGAGCTCGTGTTCACCGCGCCGACCTCCAGGCGAACGGAGATCGAGGCGGCGGGAAAGGAACTCGCAATTCCGCTCGCCCTTATCGGCGTCGCGGTACCGGGGGATCCCGTGGTGAGATTGCGCGACGCCCGGGGCGAGTTCGCTTCTAGGTCGCGCAAGGGTTTCGATCACTTCGCATGATCCTGCGGCCCACACGAGGCTTCGTCTTCGGCCACCCGGCCCACTTCATCGCGCTCGGGTTCGGAACCGGGCTCGCGCCGATCGCCCCGGGCACTGCCGGCACACTGCTCGCGTTTCCGCTTTTTATCCTGCTCGACTGGCTGCTGCCGCCGCTGCCTCTCTTCGGGATGGTCGTTCCGCTGTATTTTTTCGCGGTCATCGCTCTTTTCTTCGGAATCGGCGTCTGGGCCTGCGCTCGCACCGGGCGCGATCTGGGTATCGCCGATCACAGCGCCATGAACTGGGACGAAGTGGTCGCGATGCTGCTGATTCTGCTGTTCACGCCTTCGGGCTGGGCTTGGTGGGCGTTCGCGTTCTTCGCGTTCCGCTTCTTCGACGTGGTCAAGCCGCCACCGATCCGCCAAATCGACCGCGCGATGAAAGGGGGTCTGGGCGTCATGTTCGACGACACCGTCGCGGCTTTCTATACCCTGCTCCTTATCGCTCTCGTGAAAAGAATTCTCGGCTGATGGCTCGCAATACGCTCAAGGCCCTGGCGCGACGGATAGGCGCCCGCTTGAAGAAGCGCAATCTGAAGCTCGCCACGGCCGAGTCCTGCACCGGCGGCTGGATCGCGCAGGCCGTGACTTCCGCGTCGGGGAGCTCGGGCTGGTTCGACCGCGGTTTCGTGACCTACTCCAATGAAGCCAAGAAAGAGCTGCTCGGCGTGCGTTCCCGGACTCTCTCGCGGCACGGAGCGGTGAGCCGCGAGACCGCGAAGGAAATGGCCGCCGGGGCGCTCGCGCGCAGCCGCGCGCAGGTCGCAATCGCGGTGACCGGCGTCGCAGGGCCAAGCGGCGGCACGAAGGCGAAACCCGTCGGCACGGTGTGCTTCGCGTGGTCGCGAAAACGGGGCGCGATGGAGAGCGTCACCCGGCATTTCCGTGGCGGCCGGGAAAGGGTGCGCCTGCAGTCGGTGGTGTTCGCGCTGAAAGGCCTGCTCGAACGGCTGGAGGAAGCAGGATGAATTTCCGCTGTGTTGCAGCCGTGCTGGCGCTCTGCGCCGCCCCACCCGCCTTCGCGCAGGACCTCGACGACTCGAAGGACAACATCGCCGGCCCCTACGTTCCGACTCCCTGGGTGATCGTCCAGGAGATGCTGAAGCTCGCCGATATCCGGGGCGAGGACGTGGTCTACGATCTCGGTTCGGGAGACGGGCGCCTGGTGATCACCGCGGCCAAGCGCTTCGGCGCGCGCGGGGTGGGCGTCGAGCTCCAGAGGGAACTCGTGGAAATGGCGAGAGTCAGTGCGGAACGCGAAGGCGTGGCGGATCGCGTCAAATTCGTGCAGGGCGATCTCTTCGAGACCGACATCCGCTCAGCGAACGTGGTGATGCTCTACCTGCTGCCGCGCTTCGTCACCCGGCTGGTGCCGAAGTTCCGCGCCGAGCTCAAACCCGGCACACGCATCGTGTCGCACGACTATCCGCTCGCGCCCTGGCCGCCGGACAAGGAGCTCGCGATGGATGTCCCCGAAAAGGAGATGATCAGCGGCACCTCCTGGACGAGGCTCTATTACTACGTCGTCCCGGCGCGCGTGCAGGGCGTGTGGGAGCTCATTTTGCCCAAATCGCTCGCCGGCGCCCCGCTCGTGCTGCAGATCACGCAGGAGCCCGACGCAGTCGGCGCCGTCGTGCGGGACGGCAACAACGAGCTCTACTTGAGAGACCTGACGGTGCGGGGCGAGCAGGTCCGTTTCGGGTTACTCTACAAGGGCCGGTTGATGGCATTCGAGGGGACCGTGGCCAGGGACGCCATGACGGGCGAGCTGCGCGCCCGGGACCTGCGCGGGCCTTGGACCGCCAGGCACCGCGGACCGCTGTCGCGCTAAAGACGCACGTCGCGGACTTGGGTCCGGCAGGCCGGTGCTCTATATTGACGGCATGAGCTTGTTCCGGGACCCCGACGTTCGGCCGCCAGCGGTCGCGAGCCTCTTCTATCCGGGAGACGCGCGCACGCTCGCCGGGGAAATCGCGGACTATCTCGAGCGGACCGAGGACACACCTATCGCGCCCGGATTTCCCAAGGCGGTGATCGTCCCTCACGCCGGTTTCGTCTATTCCGGGCCGGTCGCGGCGAGCGCCTACGATCGACTACGTCCCGCGCGGGGTATCGTCAGGCGCGTGGTGATCCTCGGCCCCTGTCACAGGGTTCCCGTGCACGGCCTCGCGCTGCCGCGGGCGAAGGCATTCGATACGCCGCTCGGCCGGATTCCAGTCGACTGCGCGGCGACAGCCCTAGTCCGCGATCTGCCTCAGGTGGTGGAATCGGCGGCGACGCACGCCGAAGAGCACGCGCTGGAAGTGCAGCTGCCGTTCCTGCAACGGGTCCTCGGCGAATTCTCGCTCGTGCCGCTGGTGGTGGGCGATGCGGCCCCGGAAAAAGTCGCCGAAGTGCTCGAGCGCCTCTGGGGCGGACCCGAAACGCTGATCGTGATCAGCTCCGATCTCTCGCACTACCATTCGTACGAGAGCGCGCGCAACATCGACGCCGCCACCGTGCAGGCGATTCTCGGCTTCGACGCCGGGATCTCTCACGAGCAGGCCTGCGGGGCGACGCCGGTGGCGGGCATGCTGATCGCGGCCAGGCGCAAGGGGCTCGCGGCCGAGCTGCTCGACTGCCGGAACTCCGGGGACACCGCCGGTGACAAGACCCGGGTCGTCGGCTACGCGTCTTTTGCGCTCGCATCCGAAAGTCCGCGCTACGGGGCGGAGCACGGAAGAAAATTGCTGCAAATCGCGCGTCAGTCGATCTCCGCCGCCTTGGTCGCGGGCGGGAAGCCCGGCACGCCGCCCGCCGAAGAGCCCTGGCTCAGCGAATCGCGCGCGACCTTCGTCACCCTGATGCAGGGCGAGGAGCTGCGCGGCTGCGTCGGCGCGCTCGAGGCGCAGCGGCCGCTCGCTCAAGACGTCGCCGAGAACGCCCGCGCCGCGGCGTTCGAGGATGCGCGATTCAAACCGCTGACCCGCGACGAATTCGCGCGCACCGACATCGAAGTATCGCTGCTCTCGACGCCCAAGCGCCTCGCGTTCGAGGACCACGCCGATCTGATTGGGCGACTGCGCCCCGGCGTGGACGGCATCATTCTCGAACACAGCGAGGAGGGCAAGCGCTCGACCTTCCTGCCGCAGGTCTGGGGGGGATTGCCCGATCCGGAGCGGTTCATTGCGCACCTGAGGCAGAAGGCGGGGATTGCCCAGAGCGTCGACATCCGGCGCTGCCGGGTGAAGCGCTACAGCGTGCTCAAGTGGCGCGAGGCGGAGCTGCGGCAATGAGCGCCGTACTCGAAAAACCCTACATAGGCCGCTGGTGGCACATGCTGGAGGACGGGAGGCTGCAGTGCGACCTGTGCCCGCGCGACTGCCGGCTGCACGAAGGCCAGCGCGGCGCGTGTTTCGTGCGCATGCGCGAGCACGACCAGATGGTGCTCACCACCTACGGACGCTCTTCGGGCTTTTGCATCGACCCGGTGGAGAAGAAGCCGCTCAACCATTTCTACCCCGGCTCGAGCATCCTGTCCTTCGGCACCGCTGGCTGCAATCTCGCCTGCAAGTTCTGCCAGAACTGGGACATCTCCAAGTCGCGCGACGTGGACACGCTGGCCGATGCGGCAGGCCCGGAACAGCTCGCGCGCGCCGCGCTCGACCACGGGTGCCGCAGCGTCGCGTTCACTTACAACGACCCGGTGATCTTCGCCGAGTACGCGATGGACGTCGCCGATGCCTGCCGGGAGGCCGGCGTGAAGGCCGTGGCCGTGACTGCCGGCTACATGCACGATCGGCCGCGGCGCGAGTTCTACGCCAAGATGGACGCAGCCAACGTCGACTTGAAGGCCTTCACTGAAGAGTTCTACTTCCGGACCTGCGGCGCGCATTTGAAGGACGTGCTCGATACGCTCGTCTACCTCGAGCACGAGACCGAGGTCTGGTTCGAAATCACCACGCTCCTCATCCCGGGCAAGAACGACGGCGATGAGGAAATCGACGCCGAGTGCCGCTGGATCGCCAAGGAGCTCGGACCCGACGTGCCGCTGCATTTCACCGCCTTCCACCCCGACTACAAGATGACCGACATTCCCCCGACGCCGGCAGCGACCCTGACCCGCGCGCGCAAGATCGCCCTGGAGCACGGCCTGCGCTACGTGTATACAGGCAACGTGCACGACCCGGAAGGCGGCTCGACCTACTGCCCGGGGTGCGGCAGCGCAGTGATCGCGCGCGACTGGTACCGCATCCTCGGCTACAAAGTCACCGAGGACGGAAGGTGCAAGGAATGCGGGGCGGCGATCGCCGGGCGCTTCGAGCAGTTCAAGAAGCCCTTCGGGCCGCGGCGGATTCCGGTGCGCCTCGCCGCGGTCTAGCCCGAGCTGCAGCCGCAAGTCCTTGATTGTTATATGGGGCTTGCAATTTCTCCAATACTGTATAAAAATCCAGGTCAACCGTCTGCTTCGACCGCGCGTTCGAGCGGCGAAGCACCCTCGATGGCTGACGTGAGGGGGCGACAAGGAGGCAGTTTCTTTGTTTCGGTTGCGCCGCCCGCGTGGGTGCGGCGCCGGCGTCCGCTGCAACGTTTAATATGAGGGATAATCCGATGGTCAACGAAGGGAAGGTCATGGAAGAAGGCAAGGCCAAGGCGCTGCAGGCCGCTCTGGCCCAGATCGAAAAGCAGTTCGGCAAGGGTTCCATCATGAAGATGGACTCCCAGGCCCTGCAGGGCATCCAGGTGGTCTCGACCGGGTCGCTGGGCCTGGACATCGCGCTCGGGGTGGGCGGACTGCCGCGCGGCCGCGTGGTTGAGATCTACGGGCCCGAGTCCTCGGGGAAAACGACCCTCACGCTTTCGGTGATCGCCCAGGTGCAGAAGCTGGGCGGCACGGCGGCCTTTATCGACGCGGAGAATGCGCTCGATCCCCAGTACGCTGCGAAGCTGGGCGTCAAGATCGAAGAGCTGCTGATTTCCCAGCCCGATACCGGCGAGCAGGCGCTGGAAATCGCCGACATGCTGGTGCGCTCGGGGTCGGTCGACGTGATCGTGATCGATTCGGTCGCGGCGTTGACCCCGAAGGCCGAGATCGAGGGCGAGATGGGCGAGCCGCAGATGGGCCTGCAGGCGAGGTTGATGAGCCAGGCGCTCCGGAAGCTCACCTCCAACATCAAGCGCACCAACACGCTCGTCATCTTCATCAACCAGATCCGCATGAAGATCGGGGTCATGTTCGGCAACCCCGAGACGACCACCGGCGGCAACGCGCTCAAGTTCTACGCCTCGTGCCGCCTCGACATCCGGCGCATCGGCAGTATCAAGCGCGGCGACGAGGTCATCGGCTCCGAGACTCGCGTGAAGGTCGTGAAGAACAAGGTCGCGCCGCCGTTCCGCGAGGCCCTCTTCGATATTCTCTACGGCGAAGGGGTATCGCTCGAAGGTGAGATACTCGAGCTGGGAGTCAACTGCGGTGTGGTCGACAAGTCCGGCGCCTGGTACCAGTACAAAAAGGACCGCATCGGCCAGGGCAAGGACAACGCCCGCGACTTCCTGAAGGAAAATCCCGAGCTCGCCGCCGAGATCGAGGCGAAGATCCGCGAGAAGCTCGGCATCAAGACTCCGGAGGCATCGGCCCCCGTCACCGCCGAGGTTTAGGCGGTCGATGCGGCGCGAGCCCAGCCTGCGCGAGCGGGCCCTGCGGCTGCTCGCGCGGCGGGAGCACAGCCGGGCGGAGCTTGGCCGCAAGCTCGCGGCGCACGCGCGGCCCGAGGACGATCTCGAGTCGCTGCTCGAAGACCTGTCGAGGCGCAGGCTCGTGTCAGACGAACGCTACGCGGAATCGCGCGCCCATGCGCTATCGCGCAAGTATGGCGCGGCGCGCATCGCGCACGAATTGCGCGCGAAAGGCCTCGACAAAGGACTCGCCGAGCAGACGGCCAAGGCCGCCCGCGCGACCGAGGTGGAGCGCGCGCGGGAGGTCTGGCGCAGGAAATTCCGGGTCGCGCCCGAGACTCGCGAGGAGCGGGCGAGACAGATGCGCTTTCTTCAGTCGCGCGGGTTTTCCTTCGATGCGATCCGCGCCGTCGTCGTCGGCCCCGGCGAGGATTGAATTCGCCTAGAATCCGGGCTACCCCTATGCGCGCGGGTTTCCGAGGGGTTTCTTCTAGAATCTTCTAAAATTCTCAGAGTTTCCGTCTTATCGGCTCGACCGGTTCTGGCTTCCTCGCACCGGCCTTGCTTCGCCGCAGCGGCTGTAATTGATTGCCCAGGAATTTACCACTAGACTCGCTCCGATTCGGGGAGGTCTCTCGATGCAAGGCGAACGAGTTCGGGCCGCGGGTGTCGCCACAGTTTCTCTCATCACGATGGTCGCCGTGGCAGCCACGCATCACGTGCAGGCGGCACCCAGGACGCACCGCCTCGAGGTGACGCCCAGCACGGTGGCGTATGGCTACTACTGGTCCGAGGCGCGCCCCGCGCTGCGTATCGAATCAGGTGACATCATCGACGTCGACACGTTGCTCACAAATACGCCCGAAGGGTTGAAACGCGCCGGCGTCGCCGATGAGAAAATTCAGGCGTCGCTCAAGACCGTGGTCGAACAGGTGACGGGCGACCGGCGCGGCCCGGGTGGACATATTCTCACCGGCCCCGTCTACATCGAAGGCGCGGAGCCTGGCGACGTGCTCGAAGTGAACGTGCTGTCGATCGATATGGCGATCGACTATGGCTACAACGGCTGCCGCGGATTTCTTCCGGACAACTGTGATACCACGCAGCCGCAGAAAATCATCGCGCTCGATCGCCGCAAGATGACCGCCGAGTTCCTGCCCGGCATCGTGATTCCACTACGCCCGTTCTTCGGCAGCATGGGTGTGGCACCGCCGCCGCAGGCGGGCCGCGTCAGTAGCAACCCTCCGGGCAAGCACGCCGGCAATCTCGATAATCGCGAGCTCGTGGCCGGCAGTACGCTCTACATTCCGGTATTCGTGCGCGGGGCGCTGTTCGAGATCGGCGATGGGCACGCTGCGCAGGGTGACGGCGAAGTGGATCAAACCGCGATCGAAACATCGCTCCGCGGCCGTCTGCGCCTGACCGTGCGCAGGGACATGAAACTCACCTGGCCGCGCGCGGAGACGTCGACCGATTACATCAGCATGGCAATGGACCCGGATCTCACGGTCGCCACGCAGGCGGCGATCCAGGAGATGATCGATTTCCTGGTCGCCGAGAAACATCTCACCCGGCATCAGGCGTATCAGCTCGTGAGCCTGGCTGGCAATGTCGCGGTGACACAGCTGGTCGACAAGCCGAATCACGGTGTGCACGTGCGATTGCCGAAGAGCATCTTCAGGAGATGAGCGCTAGCCTCATGGATGAACTGCTGAAGTGGCGCGACGAGTTTCCCATCCTCGGCCGCACCACTTACATGATCAGCAACTCGCTCGGCGCAATGCCGCGCGGCGTGTACGACAAGGTGCGCGAATACGCCGAGTCATGGGCCACCCGCGGCGTCCGCGCGTGGGAAGAAAGCTGGTGGGACCTCGCCGCTACCGTCGGCGACAAAGTGGCAGCGCTGATTGGCGCGCCGCCAGGCAGCGTCTCGCTGCACCAGAACGTCACTACCACGCAGGCTGTCATCACTTCGTGCTTCGACTTCTCCGGCCCGCGCAACAAAGTGGTGCTGGTGGACCTGGAGTTCCCATCCATCCTCTATTTTTACCAGGAGCAGCAGGCGCGCGGCGCGCGGATCGAAATTGTCAGGAACGCAGACGGTATCCACATCCCGCCGGAGAAACTGCTCGCCGCGATTGACGAACGCACGCTGCTTGTCCCCATTTCGATGGTGCTGTTCCGCAGCGCGACCATCCTGGACGCGCGCGCCATCATTGAGCGCGCGCACCACGTTGGCGCGCACGTCGTCCTCGACGTGTTCCAGGCAACCGGCACGGTGCCGGTGGACGTTACCGCGCTCCAGACGGATTTTGCCGTAGGCGGCGTGCTGAAGTGGCTCTGCGGCGGCCCGGGCGTTGCGTATCTCTACGTCCGCCCCGACCTGTGCCCGAAGCTCGCCCCGCGCTTCACCGGCTGGTTCGCGCACAAGCGGCCGTTTGATTTCGAAGTTGGCCCCGTGGACCGCCGCGACGACTCCTTCCGCTTTCTGGGCGGCACCACGCAAATCCCTGCGTTCTACGCCTGCGAGCCCGGGCTCGACATCATCCGCGAGGTGGGCGTGGCGCGCATCCGCGAGAAGTCCATCCGCCAGACGGCGCGCTTGATCGCAGGTGCGAAGGCCCGCGGCTGGCGCGTGAACACCCCGGCCGATCCGGCTGAACGTGGCGGCACCGTTTCCGTCGAATGCCCGCACGCCGCCGAAGTGATGCGCGAACTGCTGGCGCGCGACGTCCTGGTGGACTACCGCCCCAAGGCGGGCATTCGCCTTTCGCCGCACTTCTACAATCGCGACGAGGAAATTGACTTCGCGATGGAGCAGATTGCCGACATTCTGGCTACGCGCGCGTGGGAACGTTAAGCTGTTGAACGTAGGAAGAAATACGCTATTTTTCGCGAATTCGCCTAGAATCCCGGCTGGGGATCCGGACAGGCATGGCGCAATCAGGGGAAGGCTGGCTCGACGAGACGCGGTCGGCGCATCTCTACCGCGTCATCGCGGAGGTCGAGCGCGGTTCGCCGCGGTCGCAGCTGTTCCAGAAGCTCGCGCACGAGGCCGAAGCGCAGGCGGCGATCTGGGCGAAGAACGCGGGGCTTGCGTCGGTGCCCATCTTCGTTCCGGATCTACGCACCCGCATTGTCGCAGGGCTGCTGCGGCACTTCGGCCCGCGCCCGATGCGCGGGATTCTTGTCGCGATGAAGGTGCGCGGGCTGTCCGTGTACAGCCACGCCGCGCCGGGGCACCCGGCGCCGACTTCGGTCGACGAGGTCGGCAAGCGCCACCGAGGCATCGCGGGCGGCGGGAATCTGCGCGCCGCGGTGTTCGGGATCAACGACGGGCTCGTGTCGAACGCGAGCCTCATCCTGGGTGTGGCCGGTGCCTCGGCGAACAACACCACCATCCTGCTCTCCGGCATCGCCGGTCTGCTGGCGGGAGCGTTCTCCATGGCCGCCGGCGAGTATGTTTCGGTGCGCTCGCAGCGGGAGATGTACGAGCACCAGATCGGGTTGGAGCGCGCCGAGCTTGCCGAGTATCCGGAAGAGGAAGCCGAGGAGCTCGCGCTAATCTATGCGGCGCGCGGGATGAACGTGGGTGACGCCCACGATCTCGCGCAACGCACCATCGCGAATCCGGAGCTGGCCCTCGACACGCTGGCGCGCGAGGAGCTCGGTCTCAATCCCCAGGAGCTCGGCTCGCCTCGGGGAGCGGCCCTGTCCTCGTTTTTTTCCTTCGCCGTCGGCGCGCTCGTGCCCCTTGCGCCATTTCTGTTCGCGAAGGGTGACGGCGCGCTGATCGCAGCGGTTGCAATGACCGCAGCTGCTTTGTTCGGTGTCGGGTCGATGATCAGCCTGTTTACCGGCCGCAGCGCCTTCCGCGACGGGCTGCGCATGCTCGTGATAGGAGGCGGTGCGGGCGTGGTCACGTATTTGGTAGGCATGCTGCTCGGCGTGAGTCTCACCTGACCGCGAAATCGGGAATGGGCGCCGGGTTCGTCGTTCACAGCCTGATCGGGTTTTTCCTTCTGCATGCCATCGCCTGGGCCCTCAGCGAGAATCGCAGGACCGTCGCCTGGCGTCCGGTCATCGCCGGAATGCTGCTGACGCTCGGTCTCGGAGTCCTCCTCCTGAAGGTGCCCTTGTTCACAGAGATCTTCTTTCTCCTCAACGATGCGCTCAACGCGCTTGAGAAAGCGACGCGGGAGGGAACATCCTTCGTCTTCGGGTTCCTGGGCGGCGGGCCGCTTCCTTTCTCGGAGACTTATCCGGGCGCGAGCTTCGTGCTCGCTTTCCGGGCGCTGCCGCTCGTGCTCGTCGTGAGCGCGCTGTCCGCGCTGCTCTTCTACTGGCGGGTGCTTCCCTGGATCGTGAAGGTGTTTTCGCTTCTCCTGCAAAAGACCATGGGCGTCGGCGGCGCGATCGGCTTGTCCTCCGCGGCGAACGTGTTCGTCGGCATGGTCGAGGCACCGCTGATCGTCAAGCCCTATATCCGGAACATGAGCCGCAGTGAGCTCTTCATCCTGATGAGCTGCGGGATGGCGACGGTTGCGGGCACCGTGATGGCTCTGTATGCGAGCATCCTGTCGAAAGTGATTCCCGATGCCCTCGGACACATCCTGATCGCCTCGATCATCAGCACTCCGGCGGCGATTGCGATCTCGGTGCTCATGGTTCCGGGGAAGGCGCCGGCCACGGAGGGAAAGCTCGTGTCCCAGGCCGCGACCTCGAGCATGGATGCGGTCACCCGCGGGACGGTCGATGGGGCCCTGCTCCTCGTCAACATCGTCGCGATGCTGGTCGTGCTGGTGGCGTTGGTGAGCCTCGCCAACCAGATTCTCGCGCTGCTTCCCGAGGTGGCCGGAGCGCCGGTCACGCTGCAGCGCGTGCTCGGCATCGCATTGGCGCCTCTCGTCTGGATCATGGGCATTCCGTGGGCGGAGGCGACGACGGCGGGGGCGTTGATGGGGACGAAGACCGTGCTCAACGAGCTGCTCGCGTACATCGATCTCGCAAAGCTTCCCGAGGGCGCTCTCAGCCCCCGCAGCCGCCTGATGATGACTTACGCACTGTGCGGCTTCGCCAATTTCGGCAGCCTCGGCATCATGATCGGGGGCCTGGCGACCCTGGCCCCGGAGCGCCGGGACGAGATCGTTTCCCTCGGAGGGAAAACCATCGTCTCCGGAACGCTGGCGACCTGCGTTGCGGGCTCGGTGGTGGGCATGCTGAATTGAGCCCGCCGGCCGAAGCGCTACTGAAGAATCCCCTTGATCGTCTCCCGGTCGTTGGGAACCAGCGCAAGCATTCCCGCCTTGTCGGCGTCGAGAACCGAATAGTCGAGCGCCAGAGACTCGCGCACGATTTCCTCGAGGCGTTCGGGCAGTACCCGCGATGAGGGATCGAGTCCGCGCACGACCCCGAGGCCGGTGGGCGCGGCAGCGATGACGTTGACGCTCAGCTCGGGGCGATATTTCCTCAAAAGAAGGATGAGCCGCCAGATATCGCCGCTCCAGAACAAGCTCTGGCGCTCCCTCTCCGCGGTGAATCGGTTCAAAGGGTAGCAGTCGTGAATCAATATCGTCGATTGTGTGGAGGAGAGCTTCTCGATATTGATGAAGTCCCGCAGCGCAAACTCGAATTGATGCATGCCGTCGATGAACGCGAGGTCGACGGGCAGGCCGCTCAGCTCGGCGCGGACGTCGTGAGTCGCGAAGTACTGGTCGCTAGTCGCGGCGCGAATCTCGGTGCGGGGACCGAGCGGTCGGGCGATCCTCGGCTCGGGATCGATGCCGATCGCGTGCGTCTCCGCTCGCGCGAGCGCGATCGACTGGCCGTCCGCGACGCCGATCTCGAGGTAGGTGCGCGGTCTCAGATGTGAATGGATCATCGAAAGCACGTCGAGATAGAAAGCCCCCGGGAGCGTAAGGTGGGCGAGCATGTCGTGCGCGGGGGGCAAGTCCGGAGCGAGCGCGAGCGCCGCTTCGCAGAACTCACGCGCCGGGCCGAACTCGCCCAGCTTCCAGTGCACCACTGCCGCGTCGAAATGGTATTGCGGATTTTTCGGATCGAGCCCGCGTGCGCGCTGCAAATCCTCGAGCGCCTCGAGGCAGCGCCCGGCGTGGGAAGCGATCCCGGCCGTGTATTGGTAGGTGGGTGCGTGTTCCGGATCGGCGCGCAGCGCGCGCGCGAAATGCTCGGCGGCGGCGGAGTGGTCGCCAGCCCGGAACGCCGCGGCGCCCGCCTCGAAGGCGGCCTTGCCGAGCTCTGGGTCGCTTTTCGTCATGATCGGACCTTCAGTGCTACTTCCGGCACGAGGCGCCTAGCTTAGCTCAATCGAAGATCGTCTCGTTGCGCGAACCGGGGAATCGGGCGAAAATCAGCCGCTTCAAGGAGTTGTCGCCGCGTTTTCATGAAATCAGCCGAGATCCGGGCAAGGTTCCTGAAGTTCTTCGGGGAGCGCGGCCACGCGCCCGTCGCCTCCAGCCCGCTCGTTCCGGCCAACGATCCGACGCTGCTTTTCACCAACTCGGGCATGGTGCAGTTCAAGGACGTATTTCTCGGCAGGGAAACACGGCCCTACAAGCGCGCGACCACCGCACAGCGGTGTCTGCGGGCGGGTGGCAAGCACAACGACCTCGAGAACGTCGGCTACACGGCGCGCCATCACACCTTCTTCGAGATGCTCGGCAACTTCTCCTTCGGCGACTACTTCAAGCGCGATGCGATCCGCTATGCCTGGGATCTGCTGACCAAGGAGTACAAGCTGCCGCCGGAACGCCTGTGGACGACGGTGTATCACGAGGATGACGAGGCCTACGATCTCTGGAGGAAGCAGATCGGCGTGCCGAAAGAGCGCTGTATCCGCATCGGCGACAAGCCCGGAGGCCCGAAATACCAGAGCGATAACTTCTGGCAGATGGCCGACACGGGCCCCTGCGGTCCGTGCAGCGAGATTTTCTACGACCATGGGCCCGGGATCCCGGGCGGTCCGCCCGGATCGAGCGAAACCGAAGGCGATCGCTACATCGAGATCTGGAATCTCGTTTTCATGCAGTTCAATCGGGACGACAAGGGCGTGATGACGCCCCTGCCCAAACCCTGCGTGGACACGGGCATGGGGCTGGAGCGGATCGCCGCCGTCCTCCAGGGCGTGCACTCGAACTACGAGATCGATCTGTTCCAGGATCTGATTCGCGCCGCAGCGCGCGAAACTGGCACGAAAGATCTCTCGAATAATTCGCTGAAAGTCATCGCCGATCATATCCGCGCGTGTTCCTTCCTTGTGGTGGACGGGGTTATCCCAGGCAACGAAGGCCGCGGCTACGTGCTTCGCCGCATCGTCCGCCGCGCCATCCGCCACGGCTACAAGCTTGGAAAGAAGGAGCCGTTCTTCCATCGCATCGTCGCGGATCTCTCGCGCGTCATGGGAGAAGCCTATCCCGAGCTGCCGAAGGCAAGGGAACGCGTGACGCAGGTGCTCAAGGCGGAGGAGGAGCGCTTCGCCGAGACGCTGGAGAACGGCATGAAAGTCCTGGAGGGCGCGCTGCATCGCGAAGACCGCATGCTCGACGGGGAAACCGTGTTCCAGCTATACGACACCTTCGGCTTTCCGGTCGACCTTACCGCGGACATGGCGCGCGAGCGCGGCATCATGATCGACCACGCGGGATTCGAGGCGGCGATGCAACGCCAGCGCGAGCGCGCCCGCGCGGCCGGCAAGTTCAAGATGGAGGCGGGCGTCGAATACTCGGGCGGCGCGACCGAATTCCGCGGCTACGACGCCCTTTCACTCGATGACGCCAAAGTGGCAGCCCTCTACAAGGAAGGGACTTCGGTGCCGGCCATCGCCGCGGGCGAAACCGCGATCGTGGTGCTGGACAAGACCCCGTTCTACGCCGAATCGGGCGGCCAGGTCGGCGACGCGGGCGAGTTGGTCGCCGCAGGCGGCACCTTCACCGTTTCCGACACGCAGAAAATCCAGTCCGACGTGTTCGGCCACCACGGCACGCTCGCGACAGGCCGGCTCGTGGTGGGCGACAAGGTGGCGGCGCGCGTGGACGCGTCGCGGCGCGCGCGAACCATGCGCAACCACTCTGCAACGCACTTGATGCACAGGGCCCTTCGCGAGGTGCTGGGTCCGCATGTGCAGCAAAAGGGTTCGCTCGTGGACGCCGAAAAAACACGCTTCGACTTCTCGCACGACGCGGCTATGACCGACGAGCAGGTCCGTCGCATCGAAGCGATCGTCAATGCGGAAATTCTCAGGAACGAGGCGACTTCCGCGCGCATCATGAAGTTCGACGACGCGGTCAAGGGCGGCGCCGTGGCCTTGTTCGGCGAGAAATACGGCGACGAGGTGCGCGTCCTGGACATCGGCTCCTCGCGCGAGCTGTGCGGCGGCACGCACGTGGCCCGCACCGGCGACATCGGCTTTTTCAAGATCACGTCCCAGGGCGGCGTGGCGGCAGGTGTGCGACGCGTCGAGGCGACGACCGGCGAGGGAGCGCTCGCCTGGGTGCAGGCATTGGAAGACGAGCGGCACTTCGTCGAAGGGTTCTTTCAGGCGTCAGGCGACGTCTTGAAGGAAAAGCTCAAGGCGGAGCGCGAGGAAAAGAGGGTGCTGGAAAAGGAGCTCGCGCGCTTGAAGTCCAGGCTCGCATCGAGCCAGGGCGCCGATCTCGCGGCTCAAGCCGTGGAAGTCAAAGGGATCAAAGTGCTCGCAGCTGCACTCGACGGTGCGGACGCGAAGACCTTGCGCGAGACGCTCGACAAGCTGAAAGACAAACTGAAGTCGGCGGCGATCGTGCTCGGTTCGAGCGAGGGCGGGAGGGTGAGCCTTATCGCCGGCGTGACCGCCGACCTCACTGCGAAGGTCAAGGCTGGCGAACTGGTGAACTTCGTCGCCCAACAAGTGGGTGGGAAGGGAGGCGGCCGGCCTGATATGGCCCAGGCCGGAGGCAACGACGCATCGAAACTGTCGGGGGCCCTGCAGTCGGTCAAGGGATGGGTCGAGCAGCGCCTGTGAGAAGTCCTCGGGGAGCGTAAGTCATGAGAATCTTCGCGGTCCTGATGGCGATTGTCCTGCTCGTCGCCGGATACTTCCTGTTCGTGTTCAATTGGAGCTACTCGGAAGGCGAGCGCGCCGGGTGGATTCAGAAATTCTCCAGCAAAGGATGGCTGTGCAAGACCTGGGAGGGGGAATTGGCGATGGTGTCGATGCCGGGCTCGATGTCCGAGAAGTTTTTCTTTACGGTTTGGGACGATGCAACCGCCGAACAGATCAACAAGGTGATGGGCAAGCGCGTTTCGCTCCACTACGAAGAAAAGGTCGGGATTCCGACGAGTTGCTTCGGCGAGACCCGGTACTACGTGACCAAAGTCACCGCGGTTGAGGAGATTCCGCTCGCGCCCGGAGTGGTCGTGCCGACACAGCCGGCCCCCGCGGCGCCGTCGGCGCCGACCAAGCCGTAGCTAGAATCCTATCCGCTGCTTTTTCGGCGAGCGGGCGTCGCCGATGTCGGAAACGTCGATTTCGTCGCGGCCTGCAAGCTTCGCGTTGCCGAACGCGTTCATGATGGCGCGACGCATTTCCCGGGGCGAGAGCTCCGCGATCCGATCCTGCACCTCCTGCGCAAGTCCTTCGGGAAAATCCTTTCCCCAGTCGTGGCTGCCGCGGATCTCGCCGTAAATCGCCTGCGCGATGCGGGCCGAGCCGTCCCGGTCGGGCGAGCCGACCTCGTAGACGCTCATGCGGTTGAGGATCGGATCCGGGATTTTGGATTCGTCGTTGGCGGTGGCGATCCACACCACGCCCGAGGCATCGATCGGGATCTCGACGAACTCGTCCACGAACTCGGCCGCCGTGTCGCGCTCGAGGAGCATGTACAGCGCACCCAGCGGATCGTACTGATTGCCGCCGCCGGCCTTGTCGAGCTCGTCGACCATGATCACCGGGTTGGCGTAGGTGCCGTTCAGAATGGTCTCGAAGACCTTTCCGGGCTTGGCGTTCTTCCATTGCGACGAAGCCCCGGAGATCACCCAGCCCGCGGTCATCGAGCTCATCGAGCACAGGCCGAAGCCCGTGGACAGGAGCTGCGACAGGCGCCGGCCGAAATAGGTCTTGCCTATCCCCGGCTGTCCCAGCAGAAGCATCGGCGGCAACTCCAGGCAGTCGTTGGACGAAGCGCACAGCGCGATGTGCTTCTTGACGTCGTCGAGGACTTCCGCGAAGTTGGGAAGCTCGTCGTAGAGACCTTCCATCGCCGGAATCCCCGAAGGCTTCACCGTGAGGCGGGTGCCGCCCGCCTTGATCATCTTTTCATAGGTGGTCTTCAGCGCATCGTTCGCCGAGGTGGAAAGCTCCTGCAACGCGCGGTCGACTTCCGCGACGTCATAGACATCCTTGAATCCTCCGATCGGGATGTTGACCGCTGCTGTCGTCATCTGCCCTCCAGGCGAACACAACTTATCACGCAAGATCGATGCCCACAATCCGTCTGACATGTTCAACGGGCCACGGGTTTCGCGCGTTGACCTGCCGTTCTGGCACTCTGGCCCCGCATCTGCCAACAACGTGCAATTTTTAACGGTCGGAGGAAACGTACGAGGCGACGCCGTCGCTCCGATTCGTCGCGGCCGAATGCGGGTGGCGCGACGCTGACCGCCGCGCATTTATTCGGGTAAAATTCAAACTTTTCAGCTTCTTAGGGAATACTCGCCGTACCGGCGACAGCCATGCACTTCAAAGTCGACGACGTCAGAATCCGGGAGATCAAGGAACTCGCGACGCCCGCGCACCTGCTGCGCGA
>WNFF01008716.1_pt1 | contig 17972 bp, 16 predicted proteins | sample 5400441 | NCBI WGS metagenome assembly WNFF01 (sample SAMN13153345, study PRJNA577476) | soil metagenome | isolation source: 120 cm saprolite under Douglas fir tree site 2 hole 3 replicate 1 | place: USA:California | collected 2015-04-18 | reverse complement strand
GAAGGACGCCGGGCACGATGTGAAGGTGCCCTTCACGCCGGGCTGTATGGACGCGTCGCAGGAGCAAACCGACGTCGAATCCTTTGCTCCGCTCGAACTGACCGCTGACGGTTTCCGCAACTATCTCCGGGGCAAGCAGCGCGTATCCCCTGAGGAGCAGTTGGTGGATCGGGCGCAATTGCTGACGCTGACGGCGCCCGAGATGACGGTGCTCGTCGGCGGCCTGCGCGCGCTGAACGCCGGAAAGCCGGCGCACGGCGTCTTCACCAAGCGGCCCGAGACGCTGACGAACGACTTCTTCGTCAACCTGCTCGACATGAGCACGCAATGGCAGCCGTCCGCTGGAACCGAAGGCGTGTTCGAAGGGCGCGACCGAAAGACGAACGAGATCAAGTGGACCGGCACCCGTGTCGACCTGATCTTCGGTTCGCACTCCCAACTCCGGGCCCTCGCGGAAGTCTATGCGTGCGCGGACTCGAAGGAGAAGTTTGTGAAAGACTTCGTGGCGGCATGGACCAAGGTGATGAATGCCGATCGCTTCGATCTTGCCTGATCGCTGCGGAAAGGTTCTCGAGGCCACATGACCCGCGCCGAGGCGGCCGAAACCGCCCGGCAGCAGAGGATGCCGCAGCGCCCGCAAGCCGCGGAGTGATTGTTCGCGCCCGATTGAAGTGGAAGGAGCCCTCGCGATAGTATCGCGGGGGCTTTTTCTTTGCCTGCCGGAAGGACTTGTTTTTCATGCCGCAGCCCGCCATCCGTCCCGCCCGAGCGGACGAATATGACGAGATCGCGCGCGTCTGGATGAACAGCTGGGTCTCGACCGGGCTAGCGGAAGCGAGCAATCTTCTGCTGGCGCAATTGCGGGCACGCATCCCGCTCGAGGTCGGGAAGGGCTGGAGCCTGTTCGTCGCCGCTGATGGCGGAGCGCTTGCGGCGATGCTGGCGCTGCATCTGCCTGATTTCTATCTCGACCAGTTGTTCGTCGCGCCGGACTATCAGGGTCAGAACCTCGGGCGGAGGCTGCTTGCGTTCACGCGGCAGCATCTGCCGGATGAAATTACGTTGCGCTGCGTACGCGAGAATGAGAAGGCGTGGCGCTGGTATGAGCGCGAGGGTTTTGTCTTTGAAAAGGAAGCGGTCGAGCCGATGACCGGATTTGTCATGAAATATTATCGATGGAAGAAGGAGGAAGCCGTCTGATAGAGATGTACGCCTGCCCCGGCCTTCATCTTGCGCCTGCCGCAATCCTGCACGACAACTGTCTCAACCGATCCGCAGAGGGAATTCGCGATGATGCAGCTTTATTGGTCGCCACGTTCGCGGTCGTTTTCCGCGCTGTGGCTGATGGAAGAAACCGGGCAACCTTACGAGCGCGTGCTGACCGACATTTCCACTGGCGCGCAGAAGACGCCTGAATATCTTGCGATCAACCCGATGGCAAAAGTGCCGGCGCTAAAGGACGGCGACGCGACGCTCGCGGAAGCCGCCGCGATCTGCGCCTACGTGGCCGAACGCTATCCGCAAGCGAACCTTGCGCCACCACTAGGCGACCCCTTGCGCGCGAAATATCTTTACTGGCTGTTCTTCGTGCCTGGCTGCGTCGAACCCGCGATGGTGCAGGTCGCGACCAAGATCGAGATGAATTCCGTGGCCGCGGGCTGGGGCGACGCCCAGCGGGTATTCGATGTGCTCGACGCAGCATTGACGACGGGACCGTGGATCCTCGGCGACACATTCTCGGCCGCGGATATCATGATCGGCTCGGGACTGAATTTCGCGGTGCGGCTGTTCAAGATGGTGCCGTCGCGCCCGTCATTCGACCGCTACATCGATCGCTGCGCGGCGCGGCCGGCCTTCCAGCGCGCGAGTGTCATCGCGGCGGGGTAAAGCTATTCGGCGTTGTTCTTCAAATCCTCCGGCCGCGGCATCGAAACGATGTTGTAGCCGGAATCGACATAGTGGATTTCGCCGGTCACGCCGGTCGACAGATCGGACAGCAGATACAGCGCCGAGCCGCCGAGTTCGTCGAGCGACACGCCGCGCCCCAGCGGCGAATGCTTTTGCTGAAATGCGAACATGACGCGGGAGTCGCCGATGACGGCGCCGGCGAGGGTGCGAACCGGTCCCGCTGAAATCGAATTGACCCGGATTTTCCGCCTGCCGAAGTCGAACGCGAGATAGCGCACGGAGGCTTCCAGCGCGGCTTTCGCTACTCCCATCACATTGTAGTTCGGCATCACGCGGGTCGAACCGCCGAATGTCAAGGTGATGATGGAACCGCCGGTCTCGGGCATCAAGTCCGCGGCACGCTTGGCCAACTCGGTGAAGGAGAAGCACGAAATCACCATGGTGCGCGAAAAGTTTTCGCGCGTGGTGTCCGCATAGCGGCCCCGAAGTTCATTCTTGTCGGTGAAGCCGATGGCGTGGACCAGAAAATCCAGCCGGCCCCGAACACCGCATCGACGCTGGCGATGTCCTCGACATCGCAGGGCAGAACCAGGGGCACCCCGAGCTGCTCGGCCAGCGGCCTGACGCGTTTGCCCAGCGCCTCGCCCTGATAGGTGAAGGCAAGCTCGGCGCCCTGCGCGGCGAGCGTTTTGGCAATGCCCCAGGCAATCGAATGATCATTGGCGACACCCATGATCAGGCCGCGCTTGCCTTTCATCAGATCCTGCATGCTCGCCGTGCTTTCTCTTGCGTCATGTTCGGGCCTTGTACTGGACATCCACGTCTTTCTGACCTCGCGTGGATCAAGACGTGGATGGCCGGGAGCGCAGACAAGTATACGTAGTCCGCGCCAGGCAGACTACGATGCCCGGCCATGACGGTGAATCGAGGTGTTAGCTCGTGCGCAATTTCACGCATCCATCCGCTTGAACACCAGGGTGGCGTTGGTGCCGCCGAACCCGAAGGAGTTCGAAAGCACGGTTCCGAGTCTGGCGTTGTCGATGCGCTTGCGCACGATCGGCATGTCGGCGAATACCGGGTCGAGTTCGGTGATGTGAGCGCTTTCGCAGATAAACCCGTTGTTCATCATCAGGAGCGAGTAGATCGCTTCCTGTACGCCGGTGGCGCCGAGCGAATGTCCCGTCAGCGCCTTGGTCGCGGAAATCGGCGGGCACTTTTCGCCGGTCCCGAACACTTTGCGGATCGCGTCCATTTCCGGCGGATCGCCCGCCGGCGTCGAGGTCGCGTGCGGATTGATGTAATCGATTTTGCTGTTCACGGTCGCCATCGCCATCTTCATGCAGCGTTCCGCGCCTTCGCCCGAAGGCGCGACCATGTCGTAGCCGTCGGAGGTGGCGCCGTAGCCGATGATTTCGCCGTACATGCGCGCGCCGCGCGCCTTGGCATGCTCAAGCTCCTCCAGCACGACGACGCCAGCGCCGCCTGCAATCACAAAACCGTCGCGGCTGACGTCATACGGACGGGAGGCCGTCGCGGGGGTATCGTTGTATTTCGACGACATCGCGCCCATCGCGTCGAACAGCACCGACAGCGTCCAGTCGAGTTCTTCGCAGCCGCCTGCGAAAATAACGTCCTGCTTGCCGATCTGGATGGTCTCGTAGGCGTTGCCGATACAATGGTTCGACGTGGCGCAGGCCGACGAGATCGAATAGTTCACGCCCTTGATCTTGAACCAGGTGGCAAGCGTCGCCGACGCCGTCGATGACATCGCCTTTGGCACCGCGAAAGGTCCGACCCGCTTTGGCCCCTTGGAACGGGTGATATCGGCAGCTTCCACGATGGTGCGGGCCGACGGTCCGCCGGAGCCCATGATGATCCCGGTGCGCACGTTGGAAACTTCCGCCGGCTCAAGACCGGCATCCTGGATCGCCTGCTCCATCGCAACGTGATTCCACGCCGCCCCATCCCCGAGGAAGCGCATCGCTCGCCGATCGATGACGCCGCTCGGATCGAGCGTAGGCGCGCCCTGCACCTGGGAGCGGAAACCGAGCTCGGCATATTTGTCCGCGCGCGTAATGCCGGACTTCGCCTCATGGAGGCTCGCAAGCACTTCCTGGGTGTTGTTTCCGATGGATGAGACAATGCCCATCCCCGTGATGACAACCCGCCTCATGATCGCCTCGCCCTGTCATTGCGTTTTTGTGTGATGGCCGTCGTCAAACCGAAAGCCGCTTCGTCGGCCTGCCTGCGCAAGTAACTTACGTTCCCAGCTGCAATGCGGCTTCCTGCTTGAACAGGCCGACCTTCAAATCCTTCGCGCGATAGATAATCTCGTCATCGGCCGAAAGCCACCCGTCGGCGATGCCTAACACGAGCTTTAGACGGATCACGCGTTTGATGTCGACGTTGTACACAATCTTGCGCACGTTCGGCATCACCTGCCCGGAAAGCTTGAGCTCGCCGAGGCCCAGCGCGCGGCCACGGCCCTCGCCGCCGCTCCAGCCCAGAAAGAAGCCAACCATCTGCCAGAGCGCGTCGAGACCCAGGCATCCCGGCATCACAGGATCGCCCTTGAAATGGCAACCGAAGAACCAAAGATCCGGCGTCACATCGAGTTCGGCGCGGATCATGCCCTTGCCGTATTCCCCGCCGGTCGCGGAAATCTGGCTGATGCGGTCGAACATCAGCATCGGAGGCAGCGGCAATTGTGCATTGCCCGGGCCAAACATCTCGCCGCGGGCGCATGCCAGCAGATCCTCGTATTCATAGCCGCCGCGCCGATCCAGCATCTGCTGAGCCTCTCTTAAAATCCCGATGGAGCATTTTCGAGCGAAAAAGACCCGTTTCGCGAAGGAAGCGCGCCAGTTATCACGGATTGGCGCGAATACCGCAGGTCAGGATTGCTCCTGCGGCCATCGGCGCTCGCCTTTGCCGAGATCGCAAAGCTAAGTCCGCGCGCTCTCTATCATAGGCCCCGCGGACGGCAAAGCGCCACGACGGGGGTAAATCGCCGCGTCCCGCCTGGGTTCCGGTCTAGTTGCGAAAAGCTTGCATCTAACGCATTTCCTTCTTATATTCCACTACCATAGTGCTGAGATAGCGAGTGCGGTGCCACCAGTGGACATAAGCAACGACGATTCGAGTGTGAATGCCGACGATGCCGGCTCGGTGGCTCGCAGTGGGGGACGCCAACCGGCCCTGACCGGGTGTCCCTGGCACGATGTCAACGAAATGCTGCAGGCGGCCGGACTGCGTCCGACCCGTCAGCGTATGGCGCTGGGCTGGCTGCTGTTCGGCAAGGGCGCCCGCCATCTCACCGCGGAAATGCTTTACGAGGAAGCGACCCACGCCAAGGTTCCGGTGTCGCTCGCCACGGTCTACAACACCCTCAACCAGCTAACCGATGCAGGCTTGCTGCGTCAGGTCAGCGTCGACGGTACCAAGACCTATTTCGACACCAACGTGTCCGCGCATCACCACTTCTACCTCGAAAACAGTCACGAACTGGTCGACATTCCGGATCCGCATCTGGTGTTGCAGAAGATGCCGGAAGTGCCCGAAGGCTACGAGATCGCCCGGGTCGACATGGTGGTCCGGCTGCGCAAGAAGCGCTGACCGCATTTCATCTTTGCTGACCTGATTGTGATCCTCATGGTGAGGAGCGCGTCTTCGCGCGTCTCGAACCATGAGGCTGTTCATCCCTCGAGACGCGGCCAAGCGGCCGCTCCTCGGGATGAGGATTGCTCACTCCACCTTCTCGTCGGCGTAGACGCCCCACAGCCGTTGCTGCTCGATCCAGCCATCGAAGCCGTTGCCGGTGACGCGGCACCAGCCTGCCGCGCACCGCTTGACCTGGGCCACGACGCCGGCCTGCAGGCGGGCCGCGATCGAGCTGGTTTCGTCGGCGCTCTCGTGGAGCGGCGCGAGTTCGTCCTTGGTCTTCATGGTGATGACCGCGGTGCGGCGACCGGACAGCAATGAATGGTAAACCCAGCCCTCGGCTCCCTCCGAATCCCGGACCCGGCGCCAGTTCTCGAATTCAGCGGTGATTTCAACCGGCAGGCCCGAACGGGTATAGACCCAGGCGACGTCGTTGTCCTTGGTCGGACCAGCCCTGACATTCACGCTGAACTCACCGACACCGCCAGCAACACCGCCGCGAGCACCACTGCGGAACAAAAACGCCTCAACGCCATCAACTCGTCTCCTGCCGAGATACCGACTCAAATTCCTGGAGTTGAAGCACCAGCGAACGTCGACCCCTTAAACCCCCTGTACCCGGCCCCGATTACCCCTCGGTCTGTCAGTTCGGGTTCTTGTCTTGGGCCGGCCTTCTGCTAGAGAGGACGCCTACCACCAAGACAAGCCCGAGTTCCCCTTTAGGAAATCCAGGGGAAATATCGGGAACCCAAAGGGAACGCCGGGACCACGCGGCAGCCGCAGTGTCGAACAACCGGGTTAATGAGGCCTGAACGGCGCAGCCATTACGAGCGAGAGCCCCCCATGAGAGCAGGACATGTCCGTTAAGAAAAAGCCTCTCGTTGTCGTGACGCGCAAGCTGCCGGACTCGATCGAGACCCGGATGCGCGAACTGTTCGACGCCCAGCTCAATCTCGACGATACGCCGTTGACTCCGGAACAGATCGCCGAGGCGGTCCGCTCCGCCGATATCCTGGTGCCGACCGTCACCGACGTGATCACCGAAGAGCTTCTCAAGCAGCCCGACTGCAAGCTGAAACTGATCGCCAATTTCGGCAACGGCGTCGACAATATCGATGTCATCGCAGCGCATGCGCGCGGCATCACCGTCACCAACACCCCGAAGGTCCTGACCGAAGACACCGCCGATATGACGATGGCGCTGATCCTGGCGGTGCCGCGACGGCTGATCGAAGGCGCCTCGATCCTCACCGAGGGCAAGAACTGGCCAGGCTGGTCGCCGACCTGGATGCTCGGCCATCGCATCGGCGGCAAGCGGCTCGGCATCATCGGCATGGGCCGCATCGGCCAGGCGGTGGCGCGCCGCGCCCATGCCTTCGGCCTGCAAATCCATTATCACAACCGCCGTCCCGTCGCGCCGCGGATCGCCGACGAACTGGGCGCGACCTATTGGGAAAGCCTCGACCAGATGCTGGCGCGGATGGATATCATTTCGGTGAATTGCCCGCACACGCCGGCCACGTTTCACTTGCTGTCGGCGCGGCGGCTGAAACTGATCCGCAAGGACGCCTATATCGTCAACACCGCGCGCGGCGAGGTGATCGACGAGGAAACGCTGACCAAGCTGATCGAAGCCGGCGAGATCGGCGGCGCCGGCCTCGACGTGTTCGAGAACGAGCCCGCGGTCAATCCGAAACTGGTGCGGCTGGCCAAGGCCGGCAAGGTGACGCTGCTGCCGCATATGGGCTCGGCGACCATCGAAGGCCGCGTCGAGATGGGCGAGAAGGTGATCATCAACATCAGAACCTTCCTCGACAATCACAAGCCGCCGGACCGCGTGCTGCCCAGCATGTTGTGAGGGGTTGTCGACTGAAGCGCCCCCACCCCGGCCCTCCCCCGCAAGCGGGAGAGGGAGCGGTCAACATTCGCGGCGCACGGCGCGCCTAAACATCCGCATCGGATGCGGTTTCATATTTTTGGCCATTTACGCACGCCGTTCGCCAAACGACGCGGCATACCCCCTCTCCCGCTCGCGGGGGGAGGGTTGGGGTGGGGGCCTTCAGAGGTCACCGCTCAGATACGCGCTCAAATCCACGATCGTCGGCGCGTCGCCATTGAGCGGGTTGGCCGGATCGCGCCGGTAGCGCAGGGTCTCGAACCGCATCGCGCGCGCGTCCACCATCAACAATCGCCCGACCAGGCCCTCGCCGAAGCCGACGATTTCGCGGATCGCCTCCAGCGCCATCATCGATCCCAAGACGCCGGCAAGCGCGCCCAGCACGCCAGCCTCGGCGCAGGCGGGCACCGTGCCCGGCGGCGGCGGTTCGGGAAACAGACAGCGGTAGGTCGGATTGAACTCTCCTTCGGCGTTGGTCTCATGCGCGCGTATCGTGGTCAGCGATCCGTCGAACACGCCAAGCGCCGCCGTGATCAACGGCTTGCCGGCCAGGAAACACGCATCCGAGACCAGATAGCGGGTTTCGAAATTGTCCGACCCGTCGAGCATCAGGTCGTAACTGCCGATCAGTGACATCGCGTTGTCGGCATCGAGCCGGGTGGCGTGCGCCGCAAACCTGACATGGGGATTGAGCGCATGAATTTGCCCGGCGGCACTGTCGACCTTGCGCCGACCGATGTCCGGCGTGGCGTGAATGATCTGACGCTGGAGATTGGACAGCGAGACGATGTCATCATCGACCGCGCCGAGCATGCCGACGCCGGCCGCGGCAAGATACATCAGCGCGGGTGCGCCGAGGCCGCCCGCGCCGATCACCAGCACGGATGCGTCCTTCAAGGCGGCCTGGCCGGGGCCGCCGACTTCGCGCAGCACGATGTGGCGAGCGTATCGTTCGAGTTCTTCGGGACTCAGCATGATCGGGTCATTCCTCAGTCCTGTCGGTCCTCATGGTGAGGAGCGCATCATCGCGCGTCTCGAACCATGTGAGTACGCATCTCATCCTTCGAGACGCGGCCAAACGGCCGCTGCTCAGGATGAGGGTATGCATCATTCCCTGAACCATCGCATCCCTGTCGCCGACCAAGCAGATGTGCTTAATTGCGCGCGCTTCAATGGACCCGAGATTTGTCATGAGATCGATGCTGACAGCAACATTGATATTCGTGGCCGCGGGGGCTTCCGCCCAGGCTCAAATGTCCGGAACGGCCGCCGTGACGGGCGTCAAGCCGAAGCCGGTGACGACCGTTCCGATCCGCCCCGCTCTGCAGACACCCGCCGATACCGCCAATGCGATGGCGCAGGCGGAGCGCCAGGCGATCCAGTCGGACCTGGCCTGGGTTGGCAACTACAACGGCGCCATCACGGGCGAAGTCAGCGAGCGCATGGTGGCCGCGATCAAGGAGTTTCAAAAAGCGAGGGGTGGCAAAGAGACCGGCGTGCTCAATCCGCAGGAGCGCGGCGTGCTCGCCGAAACCGCCAGGCGGCGGCAGGACAATGTCGGCTGGAAAATCGTCACCGACGCCGGCAGCGGGGTACGGTTGGGTATCCCGACCAAGCTGGTGCCGCAGCAATCCAGCGACGCCAACGGCGCCAAATGGAGTTCGTCGACCGGCACCATCCAGATTCAGCTCGCACGGCGCAAGGAAGCCAACTCCGCCACCGCCAAGCTCGCCGATCAGGAAAGAAGGGAACCCGCCGGACGCAAGGTCGATTATAGCGTGGTCAAGCCCGACTTCTTCGTGCTGTCGGGCACGCAGGGCCTGAAAAAATTCTACGTGCGCGGACATTTCAAGGGCGACGAAGTCCGCATTCTCACCATTCTCTACGACCAGGCCACCGAAGGCACGGTCGAGCCGGTGGTGATCGCGATGTCGAGCGCGTTCAATCCGTTTCCATCAGGCGCGCAGATCGCAGGCCCGCCGCCGCGCAAGACCGTCGAATACGGCACCGGCATTGTGGTGAGTGCCGACGGCGCCATCATTGCCGACCGCCAGATCTCCGACGGCTGCCTGGCGATCGCGATCGCCGGCTACGGCAATGCCGATCGCGTCGCCGAGGACAAGGACCACGATCTCGCGCTGCTGCGCATTTATGGTGCGCGCGGATTGAAGCCGCTTGGCCTGAACAGCGGCGCTGCGAAAACCGGCGTCGAACTCACAGGTATTGCCGATCCGCAAAACCAGGGCGGCGGCGCCGCGGCGAGCAACGTCAAGGCCTCGATCGCTCCAGCCGGCGGCGGCACCGATCTCGCGCTGGCCCCGGCCCCCGCTATGGGCTTTTCCGGCGCAGCGGCGTTCGATGATGACGGTAAATTCGCCGGCATCGCGCTGCTCAAGCCGGTGGTCGTTGCAGGGCCATCAAATGCCGCGCCCGCGTCGCAGGCGGCGCTGGTATCGGCGGATACCGTGCGTGAATTTCTTAAAGTGAATGGCGTGAACGCGGCCGACGGATCGTCGGATGCAAAGGCGTCGGTCGTGCGCGTGATCTGTGTGAGGAAGTAGGCGGACTCTGTCTGGCCCTGCGAACTGTGATCACGCTCATCCCGACGCGAACCAGCACCTCCACAATTACCCGGTAAGCGACCGCGGATGATGCTGAGCGGGCGCGAATGATCCACCGACAAGACTTCCATCGTTCGGGGAACCGCGACCAAAGTCGTCCATGCCGCGACTGGCGGCGCAACGCTGCACCCAGCTGCGCATGATCTGATTGAGACTCACCTTTGAGTCGCCGAGCGGCATCGGCCGGCCGAGCAAGTAGCCCTGAGCGAAGTTCACCCCCAGCGTTTTCAACCTCTCGAATTGCTCGTGGGTTTCCACACCTTCGGCAGTGACCGACATGCCCAAACCGCGCGCCAGGGCCACGATCGACGATATGATCGCCGAACTCTTGTGACCGTTCGTGAGATTGCCGATGAACGACTTGTCGATCTTGATCTTGTCGAACGGGAACGCCGTCAGGCAGCTCAGCGATGAATATCCGGTGCCGAAGTCGTCAAGCGCCAGCGAAATCCCGATACCCTTCAGTCGTTCCATCAAGGCGTGATTTTCGACCGCCCTTTCCAGCAGGACGGATTCGGTGAGCTCAATTTCCAGCCGCTCCGGCGGCAGACCGGAACTCCGCAACGCGGACCGGATGACATCAAATAACTCGGCCTGCTTGAGCTGGACCGGTGACAAGTTCACGGCGACCTTGATGTCTGCCGGCCAGGATGTCGCGTCGTCGCAAGCTCGCTTGAGCACCCATTCACCAAGCGGGACGATGAGTCCGGTCTCCTCGGCGAGCGGGATGAACTGGTCGGGCGGTATCAGCCCTCTTGTCGGATGACGCCAGCGAACGAGGGCTTCCAGGCCACGCCGCGCGCCGCTCTGGAAGTCGAAGAACGGCTGATAATGCAACTCGAACTGACAGCGTGCGACGGCGTCCCGCAAGTCGCTTTCCAGCGTGTTTCGGGCTTCCAGTTCCGCGGACATCGCTTCATCGTAGAGGGTAAAGCAGTTCCGGCCCGCCGATTTCGATCGATACAGCGCAAGGTCGGCCTTTTTCAGCAACTGCTCCTGATCGCTGCCGTGCTCCGGAGCCATCGCAATACCGATACTGGTACCGACTTCCACTTGATGGCCCTGCAGCAGGAATGGCTCGGCGATGATTTTGGAAATTCGGGTCGCCAGATCGATCGAACCGGTCCGTTGATCGTCGCACTCCGCCTGGATGATGGCGAATTCGTCGCCCCCCAGCCGCGCCAGCACATCGGTACTGCGCAGCGCGGATTTCAAACGAAGCGCCACCTGCCGCAGCAACGCGTCGCCGGCGGCATGACCGAGCGAGTCGTTGACGTTCTTGAAACGATCGAGATCGAGCATGAGGATTGAAAACGCCCCGCCGCGCTGGCGCTCGTCCGAGTCGGCCTCATCCAGTTGCTCCAGAAAGAACGCCCGGTTCGGAAGCCCGGTCAGAATGTCGGTCTGCGCAAGCTCCAGAACCCGCCGGTTCGCCAGTGCGAGCTGGCGCGAGTTGCGGCTTGCGAGACCGAGATACACGGCCACGGATATGGTGATGATCAGTCCGGCGGTCAGCACGATCAAAGCACGGTCGTACCGCGCGATCAGTCGGCCACCGGCGGTGGGGATGGCCTGCACTTGCCAGGTGGCATCGCCGATCCTGAGCGCGCCCGACCAGTGCGTCCCTGTCGCGAAGTCTTGCTTCGATTGTCGTGTTTGCGGTGCCGATGAGTAATCGGGAATGGAGCGATATTGCGGTCCGCCGGGGCCCAGCTCAGGCGGATAGGCGTTGATGGTGATGGCGGTAGATGCCGCGGTCGCCGTTCGGATCGATTGCAGCAGTTGCGCCAGATCGAATATTCCGACCACGAAACCAATCAGATTGCGCCGCCGGTCTGGAACCGTGGTGCGCGAAGTTCCCTTCGCATATACGGGCACGCTGACCAGCACCCCGGGGGTGCCGCCTTTCGGATCGTAAACCAGTTTGGTGGGCAGCGTCGCGACCGCGTCATTATCCCGCGCGCGCTCCAGCGTCGCCCACCGTATCGGCTCGGTCGAATAATCCAGCCCGTAAACCATCGAAGTTTTCGATTCGGTGGAAAAGAAGACCGGGAAGTAAAATTTGCTCTCTGGCGCCGGAGAGAGGCCGCCATCCGGCGCGAGAGATCTGATCTGATAGCCGGCGATGCCATCATTGACCGCCGCGGCCTCGTAGTCGGCACGCTCCTTTCGGTTGACCCTCGGCAGCCAGCCGATGCGAAGAATCCCCGGATGATCCGCAAACAGGCGGCCGCCGAAAACCTCGAACTCGCTCCGGGTAACCTCCTCGTTGGTGGATTCGAACAGGGTGCGCAGCGTGACCAACCGGCTGAGATATTCGTTGATCCCGTTCTGCATCACGATCAATTCGGTCGCGGCGACGCCCTCGAACTCGACCTTGGTGACGCGCTGTTCCCACCGTCCGACCGCGTAGGCCGCGATCAGCGACAGCATCAGGCCGATGCCTACTGCGACCAGCGCAGGCCCGTAGGGCCTTGACCGCGACGCAGAGATTCGCCGCCGCTCGACGATGTCTCCCTGGCAATCGTCGCCGGGATCTCGATCGGTCATCTTCGTCTTTCGTTCGAACAGCACAGTGGCCACCGAACAGGTGTCCCCCCGTCCATGATCGGACATGGTTTTAGGTTAAGAATTCACAAATATCGGGGCCAATGCCGCTCAGCATGGATGGATTAGTTGACGATTGAACGCGATCGGTAAAATGCAACCTGCGTGTCGCCGTGTGAGGCGCGAGCGGGTTCATGTTGCATCAGACAAGACGCCGGGAGATTAGCGAGCTCTTCATCACGGAGGGATATCGTACGGCGCAGGCGGATGACTTCCTCACCTCGCAGAAACGATCCATGAAACGGTTGCAACTGACGATCTTCACCGGCCTTTCGATCCTGTTCGCCGTGACTGGTCCGCTGCATGCCGGGGCCGAGGAGGCCGGCGTCAGTTCCGACACCATTCTGTTCGGTCAGGCGGCCGCGCTCGAAGGTCCCTCCTCGGCCCTCGGCCAAGGCATGCGGCAAGGTATCCTCGCAGCCTTTACGGAAATCAACGCCAAGGGCGGCGTCCACGGCCGCAAGCTCAAGCTTGTCAGCCGTGATGACGGCTACGATCCGGACCGGTCGGTTGCTCAGACCACAAAGCTGATCGAGGAGGACAAGGTCTTCGCGCTGATCGGCGCTGTCGGCACGCCAACTGCCGTCGCAACCATTCCAATTTCAAGTGCCAGGAATGTGCCGGTCATCGGTCCCTTCACCGGAGCTGAATTCCTCCGCGCACCGGAGCTCCATAACGTCGTCAATATTCGCGCGAGCTACCGCGCCGAGGCCGAGGCCTGGATCAAGCACCTGACCGAAGATCTTGGTTTCAAAGACATCGCAATCTTCTATCAGGACGATTCCTTCGGCCGCGACGGCCTGGCCGGCGTCAAGCTTGCGCTTGAAAAACGCGGCTTGGAACTGACGGCCGAAGGTACATTCGAGCGCAATACCAAAGCGGTTGGCTCGGCACTGCGCACGATCAAGCGCGCCGAACCGGAAGCAGTGGTCATGGTCGGCACATACGGGCCGTGCGCCGAGTTCATCAAACTTGCGCACAAGAGCGGCTTTGATCCAATCTTCGTCAATATCTCCTTCGTTGGCGCCAACGCGCTGGCGAGAGAGCTTGGCCCCGAGGGCCAGGGAGTCATTGTCTCCCAGGTAGTCCCCTTCCCCTGGGATACGTCAGTGAAGGTGGTCGCCGATTACCAGGCCGCCGAAAAGGCACTCGATCCGAACATGAAGCCGGAATTTGTATCTCTCGAGGGCTATCTTTCCGGACGCCTTGTTGCCTCCGCGCTGGAGAACACCGGACCGAATCCGACCCGCGCAGATATGCTTCGGGTCATCAACGACGTCGGAAGTTTCGACATCAGTGGAACGATCATGACCTTCGGCTCGAAGATGCGCGATGCTCCCAGCAAGGTCTTTCTCACGGTGATTCAACGCGACGGGACTTTCAAGGCCGTTGAAAAACTTTGAGTTACGGCTGGCCGCCGGGTACGATCCCGCAGCCGGCCGGCGACCATCAAATCCAGTCGTGAAGCAGCCGGCGCCGCGTTACGCGCGCACGCGCCCAGTATTACCCCGGATTAGCCACATTCTCCAAAATGAGGCATAATTACGCGTTAGGTGATTCGGACAGCCGCGATCCTCCAAGGGTCGGGCCGGAGGAACTTACAATGCTTACGCTGGTATTGGCCACCCAAAAGGGTGGCAGCGGCAAGAGTACGCTTGCCATCGGCCTCGCCCTTGTGGCGATGCAAGCCGGCCATACGGTTCGCCTGATCGAGACCGATTCTCAAGGCACGCTTTCGAACTGGCAGGCGCGCCGGAGCGATGCCGAGCCCATCGTCGAGCCGGTTTACAATGGCCGCGAGATCGAGCAGCGGCTGCAGTCGCTGGAACGCAGTGGCGTAACGCTGACGATCATCGACACCGCGGGCGGCATCACCGCCGCCACCACCGAGGCGATTCGCTATGCCGATTTGTGCCTGATCCCGGCGCGCCCGAGCATCGCCGATATCGAAGCCACCGCAGCGACGCTTCATGTCATCCGCGCGTGGCGGAAACCGTTCGCGTTTGTCCTCAACCAGACGCCGCTTCGCGGCCACCGCATCAACGAAGCAGCGAACGCACTTGGCAACGAGATGTTCGACATCGCCGACGTTGTCGCGCAGCCGTTCATCGTCATGCGCAACGACCACCAGGATGCGCTGAGCGCCGGACTGGCGGTGACCGAACTCGCCCCGGCGGGTAAATCGGCCGAGGAGTTGCGCGGCCTGTGGCAATGGATCGAGACCAAGCTGAATATCGGCGAACAAAACGCTTTGCCGGCCGTCGACGAACTGCCGATCGTCATCGAATTCCCGATAGCGTCCGAAATCGATCCCGCGATGTTTTTGCGCGCGCGCGCGAGAACGGCGGCGCTGGCTTCCTGAAGCCGGTTGAATTCAACGATGTGACGACAAGGCGCCGCCCCCGCTTCCTTCGGAAGAGGGGCGCCGATTGCGTTCGTCATTGCAATGACATGGAAAGTTTTTCCGGAGTGACGTCCCTCTCTCACTTCTGGCATTTCGGGCACCAGAACGTCGAGCGGCCGTTCTGCGTAAAGCGCCGCACGATGCCGCTACAGCCGGCGGTCTGGCATTTTTCGCCTTCGCGGTCGTAGACCTGAAAGCAATGCTGGAAATAGCCGAGTTCGCCGGAGGTCTGGCGATGGTCGCGCAGCGACGAGCCGCCGGCCTTGATCGCCTGATTCAGCACCGCGTGAATTGCGTCGACCAGCCGCTTGGCGTGATCGGTCGGCTCGCCCCCGGCAACGCTTTTGCGTTGTCCCCCGGCAATGCCCTTGCGTTGTCCGGCGGCAACGCTCTTGCGTGGTGCGGCTTTGGTCGCCAGCGTCGCGGCCAGTCGCCGCGGCGACAGATGCGAACGAAACAGCGCCTCGCAGACATAGATGTTGCCGAGCCCCGCAACCACGCGCTGATCGAGCAGCGCCGCCTTCAGGCTGGTCTTCTTGTTGGCGCAGGAGCGCGCCAGCATCGCCGCGTCGAATTCGTTGCCGAGCGGTTCGGGACCGAGGCCACTCAGGAGCGGCTCCCGCTCCAGCACATGGCGCGCAATGATCTTCATGTAGCCGAAGCGGCGGGGGTCGTTGAAGACAATGGTCGCGCCCGACGACATATGAAAAACCACATGGTCGTGCGCGCGATCCTCGCTTCGCGGATGGTGAAATTTGCCCGGCGTTTTCTGGTCCTCGCCGTCGATGACGCGGAACGAGCCCGACATGCCCAGATGCATCAGCAGAACATCGCCCGAGGCAAGATCGGCCAGCAGGTATTTGGCGCGGCGTCCGAGCCCGGTCACGACCTGGCCCTCCAGCCGCGCGACAAAATCCTTCTGGAACGGAAACCGCAGGTCTTTTCGCCTGGCTTCCGCTCGCACAATCGTCGATCCCTCCATCACCGGTTGCAGGCCGCGGCGAACGGTTTCGACTTCGGGTAATTCGGGCATCGGTCGATCCTGGCTAAGCCGACAATGTCTCGCTGCGACGTTCGCTGAATTCGATGCGGTTGTAGAACGGATCGGCGATTGTCAGGGTGGTCGTACCCCAGGGCTGGTCGACAAGCCCCGGACGAGCATATCCGTATTTCTTCGCGATCAAATCGGCGTGGTATGCGGCAAGGCCTGTGGTTTCGATAACTATCTTGGCACCGGGCGAGCAGTCGCCGTGGTGCTCGCTCAAATACAGAACGACGTCCCCCAGCGATATCTGCATGAACAGTGGCAGGTCCGGCTCGAAGCGGTGCTCAAAGTCGACCTTGAAGCCGAGAAACCCTATGTAGAATTCCCTGGCTTTGCCGCTATCGAAGATTCTCAGCGTGGGGATGGTTCGCGTAAACCGTGGCGTCATGGCATACCTTGCAGATTAACCAAAGCTCTCGTCGTGCGGCGCTTTTAACAATGGCGCGGCCACGCTTGTAGCGCGCTCCAACCAGCCGCGCTATGGTCTGCGCGATGGAGAAAAATTGATGGATCGGCCGGACCAAACCACGCATTTTGGCTTCAGGGATGTCCCCTTGGGCGACAAGCAGACGCTGGTGAACGACGTGTTCCACAGCGTGGCACAGCGTTACGACCTGATGAACGATCTGATGTCGGCGGGTCTGCACCGGGTCTGGAAAGACCTGATGATCAATGCACTCAATCCGCCGCGCCGCGACACGCCGTTTGCGCTGCTCGATGTGGCCGGCGGCACCGGCGATATCGCATTTCGCGCCGCCGGAGCGGCAGGCTCGGGCTTTCGGGCCACCGTATGCGACATCAATTCCGATATGCTGGATGTTGGCCGCGGGCGCGCGGCGGCCCGGCATCTCGACGACCGGGTGTTCTTTGTCGAAGGCAATGCCGAAGCGCTGGCTTTCCCTGACCGCAGTTTCGACGCCTATACGATTGCGTTCGGCATCCGCAACGTGCCGCGGATCGATCTTGCACTGAGCGAGGCGTTTCGCGTGCTGAGGCCTGGCGGCCGGTTTCTTTGTCTGGAATTCTCGACCGTCGATGTTCCCGGCCTCGATCGCATTTACGATCTGTTCTCCTTCAGGCTCATTCCGCCGCTCGGCCGCGCGGTGACCGGCGATGCCGACTCCTATCGATACCTCGTCGAGTCGATCCGGAAATTTCCGAAACCAAATGCATTTGCCGAACTGATGCGGGCGGCAGGTTTCGCGCGCGCGTCCTGGCAAAGCCTTTCCGGCGGCATTGTCGCGTTGCATTCGGGCTGGCGTTTGTGATTTCTGCAGTGACCCACATCGCGCGGCTGGCCCGCGCCGGTTTCGTGTTCGCGCGCGAGGGCGTATTCGGCGTCGTCGATCCGAGCCTGGTGCCGCCGCCCGGGCAGCTCGCGCTTCGCATTGCGCGATTGGTCGAGCGCCCCGGCGCCAAATCCGGTCCACATCTGTCGCGCGCGCTGACGCGGCTCGGGCCCGCCTATCTCAAGCTTGGGCAGTTTCTCGCCACGCGGCCCGATGTGGTCGGCGTCATCATGGCGCGCGATCTGGAAAGTCTGCAGGACCGGCTGCCCCCGTTTTCGCAGAGCGAAGCCGAGGCCGCCATTGCGCTGTCGCTGGAGCGTCCGGTAGCGCAGGCGTTTGCGAGCTTCGGTCCCGCCGTCGCCGCGGCGTCGATCGCGCAGGTGCATCGCGGCGAAACCGAGCGGGACGGCGCGCGCACTGCCGTGGCGGTGAAGGTGCTCAGGCCCAATGTCGCCGCGCGCTTTCGCCGCGACCTTGCCGATTTCTTCTTTGTCGCGCACAACGCCGAAGCCTATTCGGCGGAGGCGCGACGACTGCGGCT
>WNFF01020690.1_pt1 | contig 17974 bp, 12 predicted proteins | sample 5400441 | NCBI WGS metagenome assembly WNFF01 (sample SAMN13153345, study PRJNA577476) | soil metagenome | isolation source: 120 cm saprolite under Douglas fir tree site 2 hole 3 replicate 1 | place: USA:California | collected 2015-04-18 | reverse complement strand
CTCCCACGCTCTCATTGGCGGCTATGGCGGCGCTGCCGTAGCGCGCTCCGGCTTCAAGGCGCTCATTCTCCATGGCTGGATCAAACCGGTCACTTTCATCTTCCTCTCGCCGGTCGTTGGTATGGCCCTCGCCATCCTTTTGACTATCCTCACCAGTTGGATTGTGCGCCGCCAGCGTCCCCTCAAAGTCGACCGCTGGTTCCGCCGTCTGCAATTGCTCTCCGCCGCGCTCTTCAGCCTCGGCCACGGCACCAATGATTCTCAGAAAGGCATGGGCATCATCACCACGGCGCTCGTCGCCGGCGGCCTGCTCAAGTCCTTCGCCGTTCCCTACTGGGTCATCATCTGCTGCCACCTCGCCATGGGCGGTGGCACCATGGCCGGCGGATGGCGCATCATCAAAACCATGGGCCAGCGCATTACCAAGCTCACTCCCTTCGGCGGCTTTGCCGCGGAGACCGCGGGCGGCCTCACCCTCGTTGCCAACGCCGTTTTCGGCATCCCCGTCAGCACCACCCACACCATCACCGGCGCCATCGTCGGTGTCGGCGCTACCCGCCGGCTCTCCGCCGTCCGTTGGGGCGTCACCCGCCGCATCGTCTACGCCTGGATTCTCACCATCCCCGGCGCCGCCCTCTTCGGCGCCACTTTGTTCCGCATCATTACGATTTGGATTCGCTAGCCAGGAATTCGTCCTAGCTATCAGGAACTCTATGGAAACATTGGCGTTTCCAAGAGCTCCGTCCAGGCTGCCGTAAGCTGGCTCCGCCGCCAGAAATTGCTCTCCGCGAGCAAGGAAACGCCAACGCTATCCCGCATTACACCGCGCTCACTCCGTGGAAAACCTCCGCTCGCCCCAAATCCGCGCGCACGCGCTGAAGCCCCTCTACGGTGGCAGGCCTTTACCAGGTGGGTGTTAGATGGATAATGGGCCGGGCCCCGCCTGCCTGTGGGGTTTTCCGAGCGTACTATGGTCAAGTGTCCCGCGTTCGGCTAGGTTGTGATACGGCGCTCCGGAAGACGATGGTTTCCGTGAAAAACCGAGTCACAACCAAAAAGTATGCACTGTTGATTAGCTCCCGCGTCGTAACTCGCGGCGATTCTATTTTCCCGTTCGGAACGCTCGAGATTCGTATCGTACATATCGACGGCGACAAGATCAGCGCCCCCACAGATTCATCTTTCAACGGCCTGGTTCTGGCATGCGAATGGAACGAAAACAGCCCAAACGAACGGGCCCGCTCATGGAAAGCTTACTATCGCGAAATTTGGAAAATAGAGCAGACCGATGCGGAAAAAATGCTGAAGATGCTGCGAAAAATCAAACGCATAAGCTCTTCTCCATCCGTTAGGAGTTTTGGCAATTACGTGGCTTTGGTCGCCAAAGCGCTGAAAATCAAGCTTGCCTTGAAGGAATCGAATCACCTGACTGGCGTGCCTGGCTACAATTTCAATGAATATGTTCGCGTCAAGACGTCGGAAATCGCTAACGTCATTGACGAGATCGTCGAGGAGGTCCGTAGTTCGACCGCAAAGTCAGCGAGAGCATAAACTCCGAGGGCAACTTACTGCCAGGGGCCCCGGGTTCCGACGGGGTCGGAAGCAGCCATCCCGCGGCAAACGAACCACTTAAAACTGGCGCTCCAGTTTACTATCCGGCGGGAGCTTGCTCCCGCAAACTCGCGTCCTTTAGAATCAATCAATCACGAAGAGCTTTTTTTGTAAGTCTTTTCCTTTGATATCCTTACAAAATGATGGCGGGGGTAATAGGGGGGAACAAGCTCTTTTCCAGGGCTCGACCCCTCCATCCGCGGAGCGCTGCCGTCCTCTGGAGTGCTATCATTTTGGGGAAGCATAAGACTAATTACCTATGACTGAAAACTATTCTGCTTTCGCTAGCGTCGAAGAAGCCGTCGAAGAAATCCGCCAGGGCCGCATGGTTGTCCTGGTGGACGACGAAGACCGCGAAAATGAAGGCGACCTCGCCATGGCCGCCGAGAAAATCACGCCGGAGGCCATCAACTTCATGGCCAGGTACGGCCGCGGTCTGATCTGCATGCCGCTCACGGAAGAGCGCTGCGACGAGCTTCACCTCCCGCTCATGTCGCCTATCAACACTTCCGTGCACGGCACAGCCTTCACCGAAGCAGTGGACGCGCGCGTCGGCGTCACCACCGGCATCAGCGCTTCTGACCGCGCCATCACCATCCTTACCGCCATCGATCCGAAAACCAAGCCGCAGGACCTTGCGCGCCCCGGTCACATCTTTCCGCTCCGCGCGCGCAATGGCGGCGTCCTCGTCCGCGCCGGCCAGACCGAAGCGTGCGTGGATCTCGCGCGAATCGCTGGTCTCACTCCCGCGGGCGTCATCTGCGAAATCATGGGCGATGACGGCACCATGTCCCGCGTGCCGCAGCTTATCGAGTTTTCGAAGGAACACAATTTGAAGATGCTCACGGTGGCCGATCTCATTCGCTACCGCATGCAGCACGAACGCTACGTCCGCCGTGTGGCTGAAGCTGTCCTGCCCACGCGCTTCGGCGACTTCCGCATGATCGCCTACGCCAGCGATGTGGACCACGATCAGCACATCGCCCTTGTACGCGGCGAACTGGAAGGCACGGAGCCCGCGCTGGTTCGCGTTCATTCCCACTGCTTGACGGGCGATGTTTTCGGTTCCACTGCATGCGACTGCAGCGAACTCGTCTCCCGTTCGCTGGCCGCCATCGCCAAGGAAGACCGTGGCGTCTTCCTTTATCTCCACCACACCGGCCGTGGTTTCAGCGTCGAGACCGCCGGGGAACCGGGCGCTCTTCCCCAGATTCATTTCCACAAGCGCGGCCAGCTCGATCGCGAACCCGCCCGCCAGCGCATGGTCCAGCACGAAAGCGGCATCGGCGCGCAAATCCTGATTGACCTCGGCCTCAAGGACATCCGCGTCCTCACCAATCACCCGAAAAAAGTAGTCGCCCTCGAAGGCTACGGCATCCGCATCTCCGACCAGGTCCCGTTGCGCATCGACCAGCCCAAACCGACGCACCAAGCCTTTTAGGCAGCCAGCATGGCCAACAATAAAGCACGTCGCAAAATGCGTCGTCGGTGTGGCATTGGCACTCTTTTTCTCGCTTGCCTCGTTGGGTTGGTACGGACTCCACCTACTTAAGGCCCATCAGGTTCGTGAAACCGTCGCTGTAGTAGAAAGATTTCATCAACATTTCAATGCTGGTGAGTTCGACAAAATCTGCGATGAAGCTATTGGATGTCCCGAGGAGGTCCGCAAGGATTGGAAGTTAGCTCTACAAGATGTGGCAGCCCGCGATGGGAAATTCCGAGAAGTAAAGAGTTCGGACATAAAAGCCTATATCAAACCGTTTGAAATACATGCAAATTATGTCTGTTCGTTTGAGAAAACCGACGTCAAGGAGATTTTCGTTCTCAAAGGCTCTGATGACGGATACGTTCGGATTCTGAGTTACGGGACGGTGTGGAGCCCCGCGCCATCTGCAGATCAGCAAAAGCCTAAGTAGCGTGCTTGCGGCGCAACAGCTAAGGATTTGCAGGAAAACCGCTTTTTGCCGTAGGACCAGCCGATCTTGGCGTGCGTTTGCCGACTGTGAGGTACTTGCGCATTTTTTCGAGGCGCTTCTGCCCGACACCACGAATCGCCAGCAAATCGTCCATACTCTTGAATGCGCCGGACGATTTACGCATTTGCAAGATTTTCTCTGCCGTGGATGGGCCAATTCCCGGCAGTTTCGAATTGCTCTGAGTTCGCCGTATTGATGTTGACGGGCTGTGCGGGCGGCTTCTTCTTGGCGAACGCACTAGTGCCGAAGAGCAGGCCAAGAGTAATGGGAATGCAAATTGCGAAAGAGCGCCGCGCCATGACGCATGTATAATTCGTCCAATACGTCTCTAAATCAACAGTAGAAGCGCATCCGAACTGCTAGTGCAGCCGCGCGCCACGCGCGTCGTAAATTTCGAGTTCACCAAACAGTGCCGCTTGCTCTTCGATTTGCGAGCGGTCGCCAACGAGTACGATTTGCATGTTGGCAGAATCCAGATACTTGCGCGCCGTTGCAAGCAGATCCTCCGGCGTGAGTGCGCGGACTTTCTGGCGATACGTTTCGAGATAGTTGTCCGGCAATTCGTTCAGCGCCACAACGGAGAGTTGCGACAGCAAACCATCCTGCGTCGCGAGGCCCATCGAAAAAACGCCGCTCAGATAATTCTGAGCGTCGGCAAGTTCCGGCACGGGCACCGGCACGGAGCGTAGTTTGTCCATTTCGTAGAAGATTTCCGCGAGGGACGCCGCAACGACGTCGTTCCGAACGGCCGCGGAAACGGAAAAGAAACCATGCTGCCGCAGCGCATTCACTCCACTGCGGGGACTGTAGGTGTAGCCTTTATCTTCGCGAATGTTCATGACCAATCGGGAATTAAACGCTCCGCCATAAAGAGAATTGGTCAGGCCCAATTTCATCCAGTCCGGATGCTTGCGCGTGATGGCGTGGCATCCTGCAACGATTTGCGTCTGAACCGCACCCGGAACGTGCACGAGATACACGCGTCGTCCGCGCGGATTCGCCGGAGCAGCTGTCGCTTTCGGATCCGGTTTTTTTCCGGCCCACTCGCCGAAAACGTTTTCGGCGGTTTTTAACATCTCTTGGGCGTCAAAATCGCCGACCAGCAGCAAGATCCCGTTTTCCGGCGTGTAAAATTCGCGGTAGACGGCCTGCAAATCTTCGCGCTTGTACGCAGCCACTTGCTCTTCGCTCGGCGACACTTGTCCATAGGGATGTACGCCGAACAAAACTTTTCGCAGCCGTTCGCTCGCCAGGAATCCCGGGTCGGTGCGTTCCAGCTTTACTTCTTCCAGCTTTTGCCGCCGCTCGCGTTCGAATTCTCCTTCGGGAAACGAGGCTTCGCGCGCCAGTTCGTCCACCAGGCCGAGCAGGGGCTCCGCGAATTCGGAAAGCCCGGCAAACGAAATCGCGCTGGTGTCCGCGCCCGCACCGGAAGAAAGATCCGCGCCGATACGCCGCAAGTCTTCTTCGATCTGGCGGCTCGCGCGCCTGGTTGTTCCGGTGCGCGCGACCGTCGCGGTCATTTCCGCAAGGCCTGGAGAACGATGCGCCGCCGCTGCGTTGCCCGAGCGAAAAAAGAGTTCGCCGTGAAACTTCGGAATCGAATGGGCTTCCGCGAGAATAACTTCAAGCCCATTCGAAAGCCGGGCCTTGGTGCGCTTCGGCCAGGTGACCGCGCGCTCGGCGGCAAGCGCAGGAATGCCGGTTGCAACTTCCACAGTCCGGGCCTCCTTTGCGCTGGCCTTCACGGGCGTGCGAAATACGATGGCGCGTTTTTCGTTTCGCAGATATTTCCTGGCTGCGGCCTCGATTTCATCTCGCGTGACGGCAAGAAATCCATCCAGAATGGTGTTTACGAGTTGCGGTTCGTTATCGAACAGTGTGAAGCAGGCGAGGAGATGCATTAGTCCGTACTTCGGCATGTAGCCGCCGCGTCCGCCTTCGAGCGTGGCGTAATAGTCCGAGCGCCACTTGACTTTCAATTGTTCGAGTTCGTCCGAGCTAATGCCGTTTTCCCGCACATCGCGAATCACGTGGTCAAATGCCTCGAGAGTCGCTTCGCTCGAATATTCCGGCTTGTGCAAAATGCGCGTGGTCATCTGCGTTGGGCCGTTGTAGCCGAAGAGGTCGTCAATACCGCCGCCGGCCTCAACGGCAATCTGCTTCTCGAGAACCAACTCGCGGTGAATTCGTCCCGCCCGTCCGCCTTGCAGCGCTTGATCCAGCAGCGCCATCGCGCACCAATCTGTGGTGCGTCTTTGCGGTATTGTGTAGCCGATGGCCATGGCGGGCAGTGTTCCGAATTTTTCTTCCACGTGGCCGCGCCGCTCTTCCTTCTGTTCGGGCTCGCTGGGATCGGCAAAGGGCGGCGGCGGTCCCGCGGGAATTTCGCCAAAATATTTTCTGGCCAGCGCAATGCCTTCTTCCGCTTTTACATCGCCGAGCACCAGCAATACGGCATTGTTCGGCACGTAGTACGATTTTGGCCCAGTTGCGGAACGCCACCGGAGGCATATCCAGCCATGGAAAACCGCCATAGGGCTGGTTCATCACGTTGACGCGAACTTCTTCCTTCACCACGTCGCGCTGGTTTTTCAAATTCTCGTCATCTACTTTGAGAGCCCGCATGCGATCCGCTTCGAGCCAAAGAATACGCTCGAGCGCGTTCGAGGGCACCGCTTCGTAATAGTTGGTCACGTCGTAACTGGTCGAGCCGTTCAGCATGCCGCCGCTGGAATTCACGAGCTTGATGTGCTGCATCTTCGGGGCATTCGCGGAGCCCTGGAACATCATGTGTTCGAAGAGGTGGGCAAAGCCGCTGCGTCCCTGTGGTTCGAGCCGGAATCCGATCTTGTAGTACACACCCACGGTGACCACAGGCGCGGTGGAATCCGGAGCAATCACCACGTCCAGGCCATTTGCCAGCTTGGTATTTTCTATCCCAATCTGGAGTCGTTTCACGAGTTTCCCCCTGTCGCTATTGCTTTGGATTTTACTTCCAATGAGCTTTTTTCCAAATCGGCCAGCATCGCGGCAGGATCCTGGGAAAGTACACGCGCCGCCAGACGGCTGAGCGATTCATAAGCGTGACGAAATTCTCCCGGTAATTCTCGAAGCGCATCCATGTGCGCTCGCACGACTTTGAAATCTCCGCGTGATAGCGGGCCCGCCCATGCCGCTCGTGAACCTAGCCGCTCGTAATTCTCCAGGACTTGACGAGTGAGCGGCAGCAACGCGCGCACAGCTTCGTTTCGCCTCATCCCTAGCGAGACGAGCAATTGCGTGGCTGCTTCATCCACCGCGAGCACGTGGCCAGCGGCCATCGCCGCCGCGGCATGGTACAGAGCTTTTTTCTCAGGTGCGATCCGGACGGGCGAACCACCCAGAGCACGGGCCATTTGCCGGGCGACGCGGACAGCTTGCGTGTCCCCTTCGACGGCAAACAGTCTTCCCTCGAGCGATGGCACGGAGACTCCGCTGAACGACTGCAACGGATGCAAGGAGCCGACAGATGCGCCATGAGTTTTCAGAATGCCCAAGACGCCGGAGCTCCGCGCACCACTAGTGTGCAAGACAGCCCTGCCGCGCAATTCCGCGCCGCCGACGCGCGCGAGGTCCTGAGCGACCGCGGCAATTTCGTCATCGGGCGTAGCGATGAGAATCACTCGCGACGCCAGAATCGCCAGTGATACGCCGGCATGGGGGCGCCCCGCGCCGATGAAACGAACGGCTTTCCGTGCGTTGGCTTCTTTGCGGGTAACGACCGCGCCTATCTTCCATCCCAGTTCCCGGAAACGGCGCCCCAGCGCGCGGCCCACGCGTCCGGCACCTACGATGGCGAGGCTATTCTGCATCACGTGTTAGCATAACCTGAGGATAACGCTGGAACCAATTTTCATGCACCTTTTCGGACTTCTCCTATTTGGCTTCATCGCATTTTTCTGGCTCACTCATGGAATCCGCGTGGCCTATGGCGCCTTCCGGCTTCCTTGGCTGAAGGATTTCGCTCCGGCATCCAATGCGGAGTGCCCGCGCATTTCGATGCTTTTCGCGGCGCGCGATGAGGAAGAGAAACTTCCCGCGGCTCTCGCCACGCTCATGGAAATTGACTACCCAAACCTGGAAATCATTGCCGTGGACGACCGTTCGAACGATTCGACTGGGCGAATTCTCGATGAGTTCGCTGACACCCACACGCGGCTTCGTGTGGTGCACATTGCCGAACTTCCTTCGGGCTGGCTCGGCAAACCTCATGCCCTACAGAAAGCTTACGAAGCTTCCACTGGCGATTGGCTGCTTTTCACTGACGCCGATGTGCGATTCAAGACTGATGCTCTGCGGCGTGCCGCTGCGCTTGCGAAAGCGCGCGATCTGGATCACTTGACGCTAATGGGTGACGTAGAGATGATTGGATTTTGGGAGACCGTGCTCATCACATTCTTCGGCATGGCGTTTAACCTAGCGGCCGATCCTTATCGCGTGGCCAATCCGAATTCGCGGGCCTATATCGGAGTGGGGGCTTTTCAACTGCTTAGACGGGCGGCGTATGAAGGAAGCGGCACGCACAGACGGCTGGCGATGGAGGTTGTGGATGACATGAAACTGGGAAAGATCGTGAAGCAAGCCGGTTATCGCTCTGGAGCGGGCGTTGCTCAAGATTTCGTGGCCGTCCGGTGGCACGCGGGACTTGGGAATCTGGTTCGCGGCGTGACCAAGAACTTCTTTGCCGCGGTCGGTTACAGCGTGCCAGTCGTGGCGCTGGCGATCGCCGGTGTTCTGCTGATGAATGTGGCGCCGGTACTTGGCGTGTTGTTCGGGCACGGATGGATGCGCGCATTCGCTGCGATCGCATTGATTATTGCGCTGTGCTTTCACACTGGCGTGGATATCGGTATGCGAGTCTCGCCGTGGTACGCGGTGACGCATCCTCTGGGGGCGATCCTATTGAGTTATATGCTTTTGCGTTCGACGATCGTTACGCTCAAACAGGGTGGCATTGTTTGGCGCGACACGTTTTATCCGCTGGAGGAATTGAAGCGCGGTGTGGTTTAGGTCGTCGGCTCAGCCGGGGCAGCCGCAACCTCAATCGAAAAGAGGCCCGCCATGTCTTTTTGCTTTAGGGAGCGGATGCGGTCGCGGAGCTGGGCGGCTTTTTCGAATTCGAACTTTTTGGCGGCTTCGCGCATTTGGGTTTCGAGTTGCTGAAGCATTTCGGCAAGCTGCTGTTCGTTCTTGATGTTGGCCGCAGCGGCGTCGAGAGTGGCGTCGTCTAGCGGCACGGTTACGTAATCGGCTTCGACGATTCTTGCCAGTTCCATGTCCACGGACTTGATGATGGACATCGGGGTGATGTTGTTTTCCTTGTTGTAGGAGACCTGTTTGGCGCGGCGGCGGTTGGTTTCGTCGATGGCTTGATTCATCGAATCGGTGCGGCGGTCGGCGTATAGAATCGCGCGGCCTTCGATGTGGCGGGCGCATCGGCCTATCGTCTGGATGAGAGACGTGGTGCTGCGCAGGAACCCTTCCTTGTCGGCATCGAGGATGGCCACCAGCGATACCTCCGGCAAATCCAGACCTTCGCGGAGCAAGTTGATGCCGATAAGCACGTCAAACTCGCCACGGCGCAAGTCACGTAGGATTTTGATACGGTCTAGCGTTTCCACTTCCGAGTGGAGATAGCGGCACTTGACGCCGATTTCCGAAAAATACTCGGACAAGTCTTCCGACATGCGCTTGGTCAGAGTGGTTACAAGGACGCGCTCGTTTTTCTCCGAGCGAATGCGAATTTCTTCCAAGAGGTCGTCCACCTGGCCTTTGACAGGACGAATTTCGACCTGCGGATCAACGAGTCCTGTCGGCCGAATCACCTGCTCGACGACGACGCCACCCGCTTTCGTTAATTCATACGGTCCAGGTGTCGCGGAGACGTAGACGACTTGATTGACGCGGTGTTCGAACTCTTCGAACGTCAGCGGGCGATTGTCCAATGCAGAAGGCATTCGAAACGCTTCTCCCGGCAGACGTCCGCTGAGGTGACGCGAATAATTTTCGATGCCGTGGCAGTAGCCGATGGTGCGCATCATCTCGATGTCAAACATGGTGCGCTGCACGACGCGCTGGGCCTCGACGAATTTTCCCAGCTTCTCCATTTCTTTTTTCCACCACCAGAGCTCTTCCTGGATGCTGACAATGGCGCGGTCGCGCTGCTCTTGCGGCATAACGTAGTGCGTTTTCGGATAAATCGGTACGCGCGACAAATCCTCCTGACCCGCGCGGACTTCTCCAGTAAGCGGATCGATCTGGCGAAGCATGTCAATCTGGTCCCCCCACATTTCGATGCGGTAGGCCTGATCTTCGTAGGTGGGATAGATCTCAATCATGTCGCCGCGGACACGGAACGTACCGCGGCGCAAGTCCTCGCTGCGCTCGTATTGAATATCAACAAACCTTCGCAACAGCGCTTCACGCGAAGTCTGGTGGCCCTTTTCCAGCATGACCAGCATGCCGTAATAGGCTTCCGGCGAACCAAGGCCGTAAATGCAGGATACGGAGGCGACGATCACAACGTCGCGGCGCTCGAACAAGGAGCGCGTGGCGCTCATGCGCAGCTTGTCCAGCTCATCGTTGATTGTGGCTTCCTTGTCGATGTAAATGTCGGCGGAAGGGACGTAAGCTTCGGGCTGATAGAAATCGTAGTAGCTGACGAAATATTCGACGGCGTTTTCCGGAAAGAAACCCTTGAACTCGTGGTAAAGCTGCGCGGCGAGAGTTTTGTTGTGGGCCAGGACGAGCGCAGGGCGATTGGCTTGCTCAATCAGCTTGGCCATCGTGAATGTTTTGCCCGAGCCGGTGACGCCGAGAAGCACCTGGTGCTTTTCTCCGGCTTCCACGCCGCCGTAGAGTTGCTCGATAGCAGCGGGCTGGTCACCGCGTGGCTGATAGTTGCTGTGCAGCTTGAATTTCATGGGACGGGTCTCCTGCCGGGACGACGGCCGCTGCCGAAACCTTCATTATACTCCGGCATGCAAGCGCTGGCCCTGGGTGGAGAAAAACGGCCGCAAACGCGGCTCAAGGACTATTCAGCGGCGTTTCCGTGACCAAGAGCACTTGAGCGTGGCTTCTGGCCTCAACATTGTAGTGCACGCGGTTTGAGGCATCGGCTTTGGCCACCACGACATCCATAAACTGGCTGGTTTCTTCGGTTGCGCGCATGACTAGGCCACTCTTGAGTGAAATATAAGTGATGAACTCGCTGGTGCCTTTCGCCGTTCCCATGGTGCGCAACTCGTGCAGCTTGAAATCATCGGGGGTTGCATCTTTCGATGAGGAGTTTTGCTTCAGCTTTGCGGTCGTGAGCAGCACGGCGCAGGTATCGGGAGGATCACTCGATGGGGAGACATCTCCTGTGAGCGAGAGCTGACTCGCCTGGCACGGTTCATTGCGAACATACGTGGACTCCCGGGCCCAGCTCAGGCCGGCTATTGGCGCTTCCGCTTGTTCCAACTGCTCCGACTTCCATTTATCGCCGGACTTGATGCCGTCAGCAGGCAGCGTCCACGCCAGAGCGAAACGGGACACCCACTGCTGCCAGGCCTGTTGCTGCTCGGGAAAAAGATGATCCAGCCCCTTTAGGTCGTTAACAGAGCCGTCGGAGGAAATTGTGAACTCGATGATTTTGTCTTTGGGGTCCACGCGCTGTTTATCCCAATTGGGCTTTTTGTCGCCGGGCCGCTTCACCCAAACACCGGAGTCTAAAGTTAAGAATTGACCGCGCGCGTGAATGGCGGACTTGCCAACGGTTTGCTGAACATCGAGGATTTCCACTCGCAGCAAACCATGGGCGTCAATCTGCGCGGCATCCGGCGCCATCGGCGCGACAACTCTGCTTTCGGTCTTGATGTTCTTTTCGCTTTGAAAACGAATGAGGTAGGTAAGGACTTGTCCCGGCTGCAATTGGGGGATGAGGTGGACGCGCCGGTCACCGGCGCAGAGAGAGGCAGCCGCAAGGAGCAAGAAGCCGGCAGTCCGTTGTAGTTTGCGTTTCACGACGTTGGCTGTTGATCTGCCGAGTTTCACGAGACTATCTGCATGCAACCACCGAAACAACGGAAATTCAATTTCCAGACGATTTGAAATGACGGTCAAAGAAATCACTTGACGCGCGATAGACGGCCAGCCACGTTTTGTGCAACAGAAAATCGTGGATTTCATCGGGAAAAACAAGTTGTTCGAATGCGACGCCCTGTTTGCGGAGGGCTTCGGCGAGGTTCACCATTTCCGTGAAGGGCACGTTGCGGTCATCATCGCCTTGAATGAGAAGGACAGGCGAACGCCAAGTGCCGATGGAAGAGAGAGGCGAAGACTCCCAAGCAAGACGGGCCGCATCGGTGCGCTCATTGGGCTTGTATGAGGAAAGGAAATTAGGAATCTCCGTGTTCCAGTCGTGGACGCCGTGGACATCCACGCCGGCGGCAAACATGTCGGAGGCGCGAGCGAGCCCGAGCGCCGTGAGATAACCGCCGTAGCTGCCGCCCCAAAGGCCGATACGGCGAGGATCCACATCGGCGCGATTGCGAAGATAGAGACCGGCGCCAAGGACGTCGTTGAATTCGCTCGCACCCGCCGCGCCGTAATTGAGGGCTTCCCGGAAATCGAGTCCGTAGCCAATCCCGCTGCGGTAGTTGACGGAGAGAACGACGTAGCCACGGCTGGCGAGATATTGATTCATGGCGTAGGAATTGCTGTAGTAGAACATGTAGTGCCAACCGAGAAGCATCTGGCGACGCGAGCCTCCGTGGAAGAAAACGATCGCCGGATGGCGAGCGCCGTTGCCGGCATTCGGCGGCAGGAAAAGCTGCGCGTGGATGGGCATGCCGTCAGCAGAGGAAAGGATTACTTGCTGGGGCGTAACTAAACTGCGTGCGGGAAAGTCCGAGGGAAGCGATTCCTGGGCGAGGTCGCGGAGATCTCCCCTGGCAGAGTGGACGGCGGGCCGCATGGGGGTTTGCGCGTCGGAACGGAGGACGAGAATGGTGCGATTGTCGCTGGCGAATACGGGCGCTGTTTCGATCCCCGCGCCGCTGGTGACAGCGGAGGGACGATCTGCCGTGAGGGAAACTTTCCAGACGTGGCGGCGGTCAATGTCGTCCTGATTCGACGAGAAGAGTATTTCAGCACGGTTCGGACTTGACGAGATATCTTCGACTTCAAAATCTCCGGGGGTGAGGAGCTTGGCCGTTCCGCCGTTCGCTGAAACGGAATAGAGGTGCAGCCAGCCGTCGCGCTCCCAAGGGAAAACGATTTGATCCCCGGCGCCCCAGAGGAGCTGGTTCTCCGCGACGGCATCGTGAAAAACGCTGCCACGGCGAGATTCGGCGCGCCAAATCTCGCGACTCTGGCCGGTGGAGGCGTCGGCAATTCGAATGGACCAGGGTTGTCCTTCGCGGCGCGGACTGAAGGGCAGGCGACCTTTCGAAACCGGAATGCGAAGGAAGGCAACGCGCCGGCCATCAGGCGACCAGGCGGGATCGCGATCGGTGTCCACGCTCGGGTCGAGATAAACAAGCGATTTGGCAGCGAGATCATAGACGCCGATAAAAGCATGGTCGCCGCGGCCGCTGGCAAAAGCGAGCTTCGAACCATCGGGCGACCAGTGAAGAGATTCAGTCTCGCCATTCGAATGAATCAATTGTTCAGGCTTGCCGCCGCTCAACTTCGCAAGCCAGACCTGGCCCTTGAAAAGATATGCGACGTTGTCTCCCTTGGGGGAAACGGAAGGCGAGTGGCCTTCTCCCAGAAGTTTTGCTTCGCGGCTTTCGACCGAAATGGCCCATACGCCTTGCTGGACGCCTTGCGGGGAACTTTGAGGATTGGGATAAGGACGATCCAGAAATTCGAGGTCGCCTCCGCGAGTGAAAACAATCGCGCCCGCGTCTGGTGTCCAGCCCAGTTGGCCGAGGTCCTGGCCGTCGTCATCGGCATAGGAAGTGATTTGCTTCGCTTTGTAATTTCCGTCGGCGGCCGGTTCGGCAACCCAAACGTTGCGGCGGCCCAGAGCGTTGAAAACCCAGGCCACGCGAGCTTTGGCAGGCGCGGCGGTGAGCTCCGATGGAAATGGCGCACTGGTTACCTGTTCCAGCGTAAACGGTTTCTGCGCATTCGAAACGGGCACCATGAGCATCAAGCCTGCGGCGCACCACCGAAGATGAAGTTTCATCGCCTGCATTCCTCCTCGTCCCAAACAGATCATTCGTCCGACTCCATTCCAATCAATCCGCGGGCTGCCTGACACCGATTTTTTCGACGGATACCGTTGGTCCGTCGAGCGGGCCTGAAATTTTGAGCACGTGTCCTGCTTCGGCATCAGACGCTTTACGATCCTTGTTCTTTCGAGCCGCCGCCGTCTCAATGGACAAATCGGCGTTTCGCCCAAAGCTGAGAGTGCCAGTCACGAACGTCAACTGCCTGCCGCCATCGAGCTGAAAATCTTCCAGCAGAATACTGCTGTCCTGCAACCGGAGGGAACCTCGACCGGTTGCCCAACGCGAGACTCCCGTGTGCACGGCCCCATCCGCGACACTCGCATTTACGTCCCATCCGCGAAACTCGACCTTGTTCAACTGAATCTTGCCGTGGCCAGTGAGTTTACTCAGTAGTTCGTCGCGGCCGACGCCTTCCGTTTTCAACTGTAAAGAGCCAGACGCGGCCCCGCCCAACCGCTCCGCGATGCGGCCCGCACCTGGCAGTTGTGCCAGGTTGATGCGGTCCAATTCCGCAGCAATCGCGTACACGGGCCGCGGCAAGAACTTGGCATTGATTCGTGCATGGACTTCTCCGCCGGCCCACTCTGCCTGAGCTTCGCGAACATCGAGATGGAGATCATGCAGAGATCCCTTGGCGAGGACTTTGGACAGCTTTAACTTTTCGATCGTCAATTGCCCAATGCCCAGCTCGCCTTCCGCGTTCACGCGGCGGACAAGTTCACTAGCAGGCGTGCTCGGCTCCGAACCTCCCAGCAACTGAGGAAGTAGGCGCTGCAACCAGCCAGGGCGGGCCCGGGGCCCGACCCAGCGATCCAAATCGGCAGCGTTCAGCTGATCGACGTTCAAATGAAAATTCCATTTTGGCCCATTACCCGCATCGGTCTGAAAAGCTTCCTCGATGTTGCCCGACCACATGCCGCCAAATCCTTCCACTTTCACCACGCGCGCGACGCGCCGGGCGTCGATCCAATCCAATTCGCTTTCCGATATTTTCAGAGGTTGGTTCAATCCCGCGACCGTCAAATTTGCTTTGTTGAAACCAACCCTGCCGTTCCACTGCCTGATGGAGGGCTTTTTCCACTCCCACTTCGTAACAGCGACCGCTTGTCCGGTCAATTCCCAGCCATGATTCAGCTGGTACCCAAACGCTGGTTTTCCATGGCGAGCGCGACGCGACGCCGCTTCGGCGAGATGACCTCTCGAATGTCTCCTCCAAGAGCAACCCTTACAGGTCCAATCGAGACCAGGCCCCGCTCGCGGCCTCCGCTCACCGGACCGATGCGCACTGGGACCGTGAAACCCGGCACTTTCACGACTCCGCCGCTGCTCGAAAGAGCGGCGGATTCCAGCATAAGAGGCCACCCGCGCCAAACTAATCCGCCAGTAAAATACTGTTCCGCCGTCACACCCTCGGCCACGTATGGATGAAAAGCGCGGTACCATGAGAGCAAATCCGAAGCCTGCAGACCCATCGAATCCAGACGCAATTCCGTCGAAGGTGAACTGCCACCCGCGAGACGGAGCGTTCCGCGAAGATTCGAACGCGGACCCTCGATGGCAATGTCTTCGGCAACCAGACTTGCCAGGCCGACATTCCAACGGCCGCTCACGCGCAAGTTCAAGCGGGGGTTGTCGGCACGCTCCGCCAAATCCCAGCGATGGATTTGGCTGGCGCGTCCTTGAACTGAAAATTTCCAATCGCCCGGTCCATCGTCCTTGGCAGTCCCGCTTTTCGCTGTGGCATCGAGAGCGAATACGCCACGCACACCAAAATCCTGTCCGCGCAAGAGGCGGAAGACGTCGGCAAGCGACGCCTCGCTCCAATGCAAAGTGATTTCCGCGGGCTGCAATCGTGTTGAAGTTCCCGCTACATCGCCAAGCACTTTGATGGTTCCAGCCGATTGGAGAGAAACGCCGCTGCGCCACGGCTGGGCTTCCAACTGCAATTTCCAGCGGCCGGGCGAGACCTGCTCAACACTTCCGGAGACACTCGTGAACGCAAAGGGCAGCTTGTCGTCGCCGGATTTGAAGTTGATCCGTCCTTCGTCGAATTCGATTTTCTCAAGACGATTGACGGGCGCGACGGGCGAGAGTGGTCCATAGACGGGCGAGCGCTGCAGAGCATCGGACTTTGCGGGCGGGAGCCATCTCTCCAGATTCCAGCGGCCCTCCGGATTGTGCACCAGAATCAAGCTCGGCCTGGCGAGCGACATGGTCCCAAATTCAAAATGGCCGCGCAGCAGGCCCATCCAGCGCAGACCGGCGCTCAGTCGTTCGGCGCGAAGAAAATATTCGTGGCCGAACGAGGGGTCCTCCCCCACAGTTATACCGTTGGCGTCGAGTTGCGGACTCGGCAGAATTCGCGCGTTGAAAGTTTCGACCTCCACTTGCCGGCCGAACGCCCTTTCCAGATGAACTACCAAATATGCATGCACGCCGTGGGTCCGGACGAGAAGAGAGACCCCAGCCTGCAGGGCGATGACGCTCAGCACGATCGCCAGCGCGGGCTTCCACCACCTTTGCAGCTTGTTCATCTTGCTCGAAAGTTTCGCAGAGTCCTGCGGAAAAGGGTAGGGGCGGTGGCCCGGACAGAGTGAAGAGTCTCGATGCAGCAGTTTTGTCCGTCCCGGACCTTAATGCACGGTATGAAGCATGCGGCTCCATCGCGTGCGAGAGGGCAAATGCATCAGGGTGTCGAAAACACCGGTCAACCGCGACCAGAAGCTGCTATCCCCGGTGTAGTCACTACTTGTGGCTTCCACTGACCAATAAACGAGGAATGGCCGCCCCATGATTGCGTCGCGATCCACGAATCCCCAATAACGGCTATCCTGGCTGTGATCCCGATTGTCGCCCATCGCGAAATACCTCCCGGAGGGAACAACAATCTCGTCCCCCTGAACGTACTTGCGGATCTCCGGCTTCCATTCCGGAATCGTGTTGGGGGAGATCATCTGCCCACGCAGCGGAGGAAATGAGTAATTGAACGGGTCGGCAAACACCGATGCGTCGTGGACGGCATAGGGCTCATTCAACTTTTTGCCATTGATGTACACGGCTCCGTCGACGACCTTGAGATGGTCACCGGGCAGGCCGATAACCCGCTTCACAAAATGCTGATGATCGGCATAGGGATACTTGAAAACGATAATGTCGCCGCGTTCCAGCTGGCGGTAGGGCAGAAGTTTCTCGTACCAGGCGCCGGTGCCGCCAAAAATAAACTTGTTCACCAGCAAGTGGTCGCCGATAAGAAGCGTGCCTTCCATCGAAGCCGAAGGGATCTTGAAGGCTTGCACGATGAAGCTCGTTCCGAACAAGGCCAGGATCACCGTCACGAGGAGCGATTCCAGGTATTCGGAGATGGTCGTCTGGTCCTCGTGGTGCTCCTGCTTCTTCTCCGGTGCTGGTGCTTGTTCTTCCGCCTTTGTCAGCGTGTCATCGGGCATTCCGCCTCAGCCTTTCGCTTCCGCGCGTTCGAGTAGTTCCATTGCGCTCCGAGCAGCAAGCTGCTCGGCTTCCTTTTTCGTGCTGCCTTCGCCAGTGGCCATGTACTCCCCGTCAATCCAAACTTCGATCTGGAAAACTTTCTGGTGGTCGGGACCACTCTCTCCAACCACGCGATACTCCGCCGGCGCTTGTCCCCGTCCCTGCAAGAGCTCTTGCAACGCGGACTTGCAATCGGACTCCGAGATGCGCTCGCCACGCTCCTCGAGCGCCTGTTCGAAAAGGACTCGTCGCAACACCTCCCGAGCCGCGCCCAATCCGCCGTCGATATAAACTGCGGCAACTACCGCTTCGAACGCATCCGCGAGCAGAGTCTGCTTCTCACGGCCGCCGGTTTTCTCTTCGCCGCGTCCGAGCCTCAGGTGCTCTCCCAAACGCAGCCGCCGCGCCGCCAGTTCCAGGGAAGTCGCGTTTACGATGCGCGCGCGGCTCTTGGACAGTTGCCCTTCGCTCCACTCCGGAAAACTCGCGAGGAGATACTCGCTGGTAAGCAGCTCGAGGACTGCGTCTCCCAGGAACTCCAGGCGTTCATTATCCCGGGGCAGCAAGGCTGAGACAGGCTCTTCAACGCCGGACGCGCGCAGTTCGGGGACCGCCGAACTATGGGTCAGCGCCCTGTCA
>WNFF01002850.1_pt1 | contig 17974 bp, 21 predicted proteins | sample 5400441 | NCBI WGS metagenome assembly WNFF01 (sample SAMN13153345, study PRJNA577476) | soil metagenome | isolation source: 120 cm saprolite under Douglas fir tree site 2 hole 3 replicate 1 | place: USA:California | collected 2015-04-18 | reverse complement strand
GGCCGAATTCATTAAGCGGCCAAGCGCCTTGAGCATCGAGACATCATCGTCGAGGAGCCAGATACCATCGCGGCTCTGCCCTCCGATGCGCCGGCCTAATGTATGCACTTTTACCTTTCTGGATTGAATTAAAGCCATCCTGGTGCATCGCGTTAACCGTTTATTGTCGGGTTCGACCCTAATCTTGTGCCGATGTGCTGCACTGATTCACTGCCACCCTGCTGTACGAGTAACGGGCTTTCGGGCGACTGGGCAGATTTAATCCCACGGCTACAACGAACTAAGAGTTCCGGGCGCGCAGGGGCAGCAAATTCAAACCTGCCCCCACAGTTGATTGCCAATCTATTGAGCTTGCTGGACTCGACCGGGCGTGTGCTGCGCGTGGTGCTGGAGCCATTGCTCGATCGGTTCGTCTCTTACAAGGAACCGAAACCCCCGCGCTGCATCCGCGTCAGTTGTGCGTTGCACATCGAGGTCCCCGAACGGCACGGTGTGCGGCACGGACTTCGTTCCGCCTTCTTCGATCGTGATGAAGTGGAGCTGATCGTCGACGCGCCAGTAGTCCGTCACCATGTACGTCGTGCCGTCCTTGAACACCAACTGCGGGTTGCTCGCCGAGCCCGTGAGGACGAACGCGTACGTTGGCACTGGCGCCAACGCGTACGTTGGCACTGGCGCGATGAAATTCCACACAGGATACGGAAACGGAGCGGGGATGCCGTATCGAAAGAATACCGCCGGACGCGCTGCGAACTGCACGACAACCACTCTGCCCCGTATTCGTGCCAATGGCGCTTGCGGGAAGGCTGCTCCATTCGAAACGAGCAGTCCGAAAAGCGCGAAACAAATTATGCGACGCATGCGTCACCCCCCGCGCGTATTACTTATGGCCGTGTGGCACTGGACGCAACTATCGGCCAGCCGCGAGAGATGACTTGCGCGGAATAAAAAGCTGGCTGGCCGAAAGGGCACGTGTTCCGTATTCTATTGTTCCGCTGACCCACTTTGATCGGGCTCCTGTGGCTAAGTGAAACAGGGGAGAAAGGGTGCAGGACGCCTGTAGGCGGTTAACCCAGTATCCTGTTTGCCAATACGTCTGCCTTCTCAATCTTCGCGCTTCTCTTTTCTCGGTTGATGTTTCGATTTGTGCTTTTGTTTTCGCATGCCTTTATCTCAACCTTTTGTCTGAGGAGTCTGTGCCATGGACTTAACGGCTTGCGCCAACTGCATTATGGCCAATGACAACTTGCAGATCGACTCATGGTGATCCTGAAGGGTTTGGGCAGCGCGTGCGCCTCTGCCTCTGACGCGGCTCCTACTACCCGAATAATCTCTTTCATACCAAAAACTCCACGTGAACAATAAATTCAGCAAATCACTTTTAAAACTGACCCACTACCAAATCGGGGCATCGGGGTTAACTACCCTTCTCCAAGGCTACCGGGCTTTCGGGAAGCAGGGGGCTTGTCTGTGTCCAAGCAACCCTCAACACGGATTCCCGATTCCGGGCAAAAGGGCTGCCGGGACGCTTTCCGCGGGCAAGCGTGCTACCTTCTGCTCGCGATGGAAGAAAAGGCCTGCCATTCCATGAAGAGATTGAATAAGATTAAATGACGTGAGGCGATTATTTTGAGAAGTTTACCTTCACTTGAGAAGCAATTGAAGCGGCTCCGGGCGCAACACACGACCTTGACCGAGCAACAAAAGTGGGTTGAGGCGCAGGCTGTCAGCCGCAAGACCATCACCCTTTTAGATACAATTGCGGTGCGCTTTCCAGAATGGCGGGAGTCATGCCCTGCCGAACGCGCAGCGACAATTGCACTTCTGCAACCTTGATGCCGGCACTTTGGGATTCGTGAGGCGAGACCGTTCGGGCGACTTACAATGGCCGTCCGGTCTTTCTTCCATGCATCCCAACAGCACGGTGTCAGTGGTCCCGGGCGATCAGGCTTTTTGATGAACGGGCGAAAAACCGACTCGCTTCAATAAATCCGTGAAACGCGCATCCGAACGAAGCGGATCAAACGCCGGGTCCACTTTGATTTCGCTGAGCCACTGCGCGTGTTCTTCACAAGCTTTGTCGAGCCATGCGAATGCTTCGTCTTTCTCTCCAAGTGCGGTGTGGGCCAATGCGATGTTGACCGGTTGGACGTACGGATGGGTCGTGTCCGTCCGGTCGGCGTCCGCGAACATGTTGATCATCATCGGCTTTCCGATCGCACTGATCATCGCATGGGCGTTTGAAGCGACGCCCGAAGGGATCAAACGCACAGAAGCGGCCGATGCTGCGGGACAGCGCTCGCGCGGCGGCGCGTGGGTTTACATTGCGCTCATCGTGGCGGCGCTTTCTGTCGGCTTATTCTTTCTTGGGCGCTACACCGCTTCACGCAAACAAACCGAGTCAGCCGAGTTGCCGGCGAAGATGACAAGCCGAATAGCCCAGTTCGGAATTTCGAAGAAGGGAAAAATCTGACTTGCGACCTGCATCAGCAACCACGCAACGACTCCATAGGCAATCGCAACCTTGTAAACGTTGCGCCGCTTCAGCTCAGCGAAGAAGTTTTTCGCGTTCACTCTGCGCGCCTTGACGAAGCGCTCGTCACGGCAGCACTCTACCTTGATGCGCGTGACTTGGAAAGCGCGTGCAACCTAAACTACCGTTCGGAAGGTGCCCCGGCTTTCTTGTAACGGCCCACGCGCGGAACGAATCCTGAAGGTTCCGCTGGTGAAACACTGACTTCGATGTTTGATCACTTCTTTCGTTTTTGCAAGAAATGCGATAGTCCTTGCCTATGAATCCGCGGGTTATTCCGGCGATATTTCTTATCTTCGCTGGAACCATCGGCCTGGCAGCCGAGCCTCCCAAATCCGGCGCTGCGGGCGATGACTGGAAATTCGCAACGAAAACTAACGGCATCACGATTTACACTCGCCTCCACGAAGGCTCTTCGTTGAAGGAATTCAAGGCGGTGGGCGACATCGATGCGCCGAGTCGCGCGGTCCACGGCGTGATCGGCGATATCGACGCTTACCCGAGCTTCATGCCTTATACGGTGGAGTGCCGGCTGCTGAAGCGCGAAAAAGATTCGTTAATCACTTACCAACGGATTTCGCCGAAGATTTGTGGCGATCGCGATTATACCCTGCGCGTGCGCCAAGCGTCATGGCCGGGCAGCGGCGGGCTCGTTTATACCAATTACTGGGAATTGGCGAACGCGCTCGGTCCTCCGCAGAAACCCGGCGTCGTTCGAGTCAAAGTGTGTGAAGGCGCCTGGCTGCTTGAGCCTGATGGAATCGATAAAACGCACGCCACTTATTCGATTTATACGGACTCCGGCGGAGTCATCCCGTCATTCATTGCCAATCATGCCAGCCAGATGGCAATCGGGCAGGTTTTTGCCGCGGTGCGCAAACAGGTCAAGGAACCGAAATACAACGCAGCCATGCACTGACCCGAAGGCAGCCGGCGCGCGCCGGCGGTGGCGCTGCAGGATTCGGTCGTGGGGCGCAGCATCAACGATCTTTCTCAGCGTTTATCTGGCGGCCGCAGAAAAAGATTCATTCCGCCGACGTCCAGGACGGCAAAGTTCCAGGAGAGATTGGTGTGGTTGCCTTTTGGGTCCTGCGACTCACATATCTTCCTTTCGCCCGGCTGAGGGCAACGAGCGGGAGAGCGCGACTTGTAAACAGGGCCAACATTTGGTCGCGCCACGAAATGAAATTGGAGACGTTGTGAAAGAGAAATTAGTAGTGGTGTTTCGTCGCTTTGTTCTCTTTGCGCGGAATTGGAGCGGTCAATTTGGCAAAGTTGTCAAAGAGAAGTTAGTGATGCTGTTTCGCCGCTTTGTTCTGTTTGCGCGGAATGTGGGCCGCAATCGCCAAAATGATAACGAGGGCAAGCTCCGCCCCAAATTTGAATGGCCATATGTAATGAATTCCTCCGTCGCAATGCGCGGGCCACTCGTTTCGGGCACCTGGATTTGGCACCGTCAGTATGCACGCTGGCATCACGGCTATTACCGAACTCGCCGTTAAAAACGGCCGACACGCACGATCTCGCACTAAAAGGGATCTGATCGAACAGCTCCACGCGCGCATGCGCAGAGGTGGCGCTAGGCAAACTGATTCGCGGAGCGTTTCGCCAACTTGCGCAGTCTTGCAGCAAAAAGTTTTCAAGCCGTAGAAAAACACCGTGAACGAAATCCTTCGCCTCGCGCATGCGCGTGGAATTGTTCGAGTCCCGGTGCGCGACCACTTCGGACGCTTATACCGTCAACATCGCGTCAACGGATTTGGTAAGACGCTGCCCTTCGCGCGCGTCGCGCGGGCTCGATGTGGGCGAGGAAAGTCTCTGCTTTGTCAAAGGAATGCGCCGCGATTCCATCCGAAGCCAACAAATGTCGCAGTGAACTAAGAACCAATGGATCGTCGTCAACCAGGCAGACGGAGGATGCTTCGGATCTCATACCTTGAGTTCTCCCCTCAACTTGCCCCTTTGCATCGATCACAATACCTGCTCGCTCCTGCTTATGCGGCTTTACTTATCAGCGATCCTTGCGCCGCCGGCAAGCGGAAGAAGAAACGCGCACCACCACCTTCGGCGTCTTCTGCTCCGAGCGTGCCGGCGTGCGCTTCAACAATCGAACGGGCGATTGTTAAGCCCATGCCCATTCCTTCCGCTTTTGTGGAAAAGAAATGATCGAAAACCTTCTCCGGCCCGTCTGTGGGCAGGCCGGTACCGAAATCGCGCACACTGACTTCCGCGCAGGGTCCCTCTTCCCGGCGCGTACTAATGATGATCCGGCGTTGAGCTGGCGGGAGCGCGCTCACTGCATCGAGCGCATTCATAATCAGATTTAGCAGTACCTGTTGAATCTGGACCAGGTCAGCTTCCACATCCGGCAGGCGAGAATCGAAGTCCGTAACGACGGTCGTTTCTCGGATCAGAATGTCGGAGCGCACAAGCCGTATGGTATCGCCGATTACACCGTTCAGGTTTAGCAGACTGCGGGTGCTCTTACCTTTGCGCGCCATCTCTCGAATTCCGTTAATCACTTCTCCGGCGCGATGGCTAGCGGCCGCAATATCAGCCAGCAACTGTTTAAGTATCGCGGGGTCGATTTGGCCCCGGTCGAAAAAGCGACGAGCGGCCGCGGCGTTGTTGGCAATAGCGGTGAGGGGCTGCTTCAATTCATGCCCGAGCGAAGCGGTCATTTCGCCCATCAACGCGATGCGGCTCAAACGTGCCAGCTCCTCCCGCTGCACTTGCAATTGCAAGCCAGATTGCTTTTGCGCACTGAGGTCAATTGTCACGCAAATGATTTTTAAAACGTTTCCCTGCTCGTCCCAAAGACATCGGCCGCGCACGATGACCCATCGTGTTTTGCCGTCAGGCAGCACAATCCGGTGTTCAATCTCGAACGTCTCCTGGGAGGCTCGTGCCTGCTCAAGAGCCGCCTGAACCGCGACCCGTTCGTCGGGGTGAATACGTGACACGAGTGACTCGCGGGTTAACGGTTCATTGGGGGTAAAGCCGTACATCGCGCGCCCCTTTTCGCTCATCCAGACCGTGTTTTGTTCCGGGTACAAAACCCAAAAGGCGAGATCGGCCGATTCCGCAGCGAGACTGATGCGCGCTTCGCGCTCGCGCAAGGTCTCTAAGGCCTGCGTGTGCTGCACGATCTCAGCGACCAAATCTTCATTAGCTTTCCTTAGTTCCGCTGTTCGCTCGAGAACCTTGAGTTCGAGTTCATTCTTCGTTTGATGTAGTGCCTGCTCTGCGCGTTTGCGTTCGGCAATTTCAAGCTTCATGGCTTCCGAGCTGGGGAGTGCCAGCGCCCGGGGAACTAATTGAACAAGCAGTATCGCTGTGGGGACCGAGGCCATGGCAGTGATAGCTTTGATCGCCCCAGAGAGCCAGTAGGTCCCATGCCAAAGTGTCCAAACTTCCATCGCATGTGTGGCACCACAGGCTAGGATAAAAATCCCAAAACTGACGAACATCCAGTTGAAGGGCAGGTCTCGCCTCTTGCGGATGAAATAGATTAGAGTCGCGGGAATGGAAAAGTAGGCAAGTGCGACGAGGGCATCCGAAACCACATGGAGCCAGACCAGGCCCGGGTTCCATAAATAGCAGTAGCCGTGGGGCATGAAATCCGACGAGAACAACTTTTCTAGGAATTCTTTCATTTGTTTTCCTCCTTCTGCTCCGGCTCAAGTGTTCGTTCAGCCTAAACGTTTGCCTTGGATAAATCGATGCAAAATGCTGTACGACTACCGCCAGCAATCACTGCGATTTTGTCCGGTTTCACTTTCGAACGAAGCTCGCCGTAACCGAGGTTGTCCGTAAGTATGAAAACGATGTTGGGTTTATTGGCGTCGGCGGCTTGTTCAGCAGTCGCGTTGGCGGAAGCCAGCGCGCTAACGAGCGCCGCGGCGACGACGTTGTACTTATTTGTGATTTTCATTATTGGGTTTCGTCGGCGTTTCAAAGGTTGGCGCGAAGCGATTACTCGACATTGGGCTTCCCGGCATTTGCACTTGCAATCGATTGCCTGCTTGCCAAAGCACGCGACACGAGCTGAGGCTACGGTCCCTCGTCGCAGGTGAATACTAGACCTTAGTCTTATGGGTCGCCGTCATACCGCTACGCGCTCTTTGCATCAAACGCGCGAGATCAAACCCCAAAGTCTGCACTCCCCGCGGGAGTTCATGCTCGCGGTGGCGATGAGTGGCTGCCGGTGCGGCTTCTCGGCCGGTATGAACCCGATCATTGAGCGGAGTGTCAAAAGGGTATCAAACGAGGGTCCGTAACGCTGCACAAAGCGCCAGATTTTATCCACCAATTTTATCCACTGGCCAAGTTTTTTGGGAGCGGTTCAGATAATTTAGGAGTCGCAATTCAGCGTCCCTGAATCTGCTGACGGAAGGTGAGAACCTTCAGGATGCTTTGAGATGATTCGAGATAATTTACCCTGTTACCAATGCCATTGAGGCGCTCTACCAACTGAGCTAAGATCCCGAAACGAACTTAGACTTTAGATTTCGAGCGCCGATTGCAACTAGCAAGCGATGATGGAGAGTCCTCGCTTCCGCAGGAATGAAAGCCAAGAGCACGATTCTTCTACTCTACATCGCTTGGCTAATTGCAGCGGTGACGCTCGTTTTCGCTGCGGCTGAGAAACAGCCTGACAGTTTTTACACTTTGCTGCGCTGGGTTTGCTGTGCGGTGTTTGCTTATTCTGCGGTCACATCTTTTCAAATGAAGCGCATGTTGTGGCTGTGGATTTTTGGCGCGCTGGCGGTTTTGTTCAATCCAATCTTCCCCGCCCTTCAGGATCGCAGCTTATGGATCGTCGCAGATTGGTTTTCAATCGGCGCGATGGTTACCGCCGCCTTTGTCTTTTGGAAAGTTTCGAAAACCTGATCGGATTTTGCATCTCGCCTTATACCGGTATCAAACCCACAAAGGAGTTCCCACATGAAACGCATTATTCCTTACATAGTCATCAATATTGCTCTGGCATCGTTTGCATTCGGGCAATCCAAAATTCAAAAAGAGTCAGCGGCCGGAAGCAACGAGCAAGAGGTCAGGCAGGCGATCGAGAAGTATCGAGCAGCGTTGCTGAGGCGCGACATCCCCGTGCTGGAACAAATCTGGGCAGACGATTACTTCTTTGTGAATGCAGCCGGGGAGATGCTCACCAAGGCGCAGCGCCTCGCGAATCTCAAATCTGGCGCCACCACACTGGAATCGATCAACGAAGAGGAAGAGCTTAAGGTGCGGATTCATCAAAACACGGCGGTGGCGACCAGCCGCGTGACAATCAAGGGACAATACAGCGGTCAACAGACAAGCGGCCAGTACCGGAGCATCCACATTTGGATAAAAGGTCCAACCGGATGGCAATTAGTCGCCAATCAGTTGACAGCCTTGGCCGCGAAATAATCTCTCGTTGGTGGCATTATTCGAACGCGACTAACTCGACGGCGCGCAAGCGAAGCGCATCATCGATAAGTTTCGCGGCGCATAACAGCCGTGACGCGTACTTCGCGGCATCTTGGCTAAAGTTCTGGAAGGATCGTCAGCAACAGCGAGACGTGTCTGCTTCCGACATCCTTTGCGCAGTCGATGATAGTTGGCACGTCGAGTTGATTCTCTTCAACTTGTAAGCGGAGGCGTTGACGAGGAACAGTTAAGTGCCTTGAGATTCGCTTATGAGTAAGCGAATCCCGCACGGCTCTGATTCGCTTGTAATCAGGGTCCGCCGTAAACGCGAATCACAGCATCATGTGCGCAACTAACGACCGACAATGGAAATCTGTGACTTTTTCGTTCCTTATTTTGGGGCTATCTTCAGTTTCCTGTAACGATCTACTGAAAGGAGCGCGCGCTATTGCGCGCGTAGATTTTTTTCAATCTCGTTGATCAACTCGGGAATATTGATCGGCTTGGCGAGAGATCGATGCCCTTGAATGCGGAGGCCGATCTTTGTCTCAGGCTCCGTGACTAGCGCGGTGAGAAAGATGATCGGCGTTCTCTGCAATTCCGCATCGGCTTCGATTTGTGCGGCTACTTCGCCTCCGTCTGTCTTTGGCATCATGATGTCTAGCAAGATCACGTCCGGCCTAAAATTCTGGGCACTTTGATGGGCCTTTGTAGAGTCGTTCTCTTCGAGTACGAGATAGGAGCCGGCCTTTTCGAGAAGTATTTTGACCAGGTGGGTGCTTCCCCGGTCGTCATCAATAATCAGGATACGTCGCTTTTCTTTGGCCGCCGACCTGGCGATAGCATCGATCTCAGACTGATCGAACCAATAAACGCGAGACAACGGTGGATTCTGACTAACGATGTACGAAGCATTCACATTGAATCCGTTCGGGTTTTCGATGACTTGCATTACACCCGATACTTCCGAATCTATCCCGTCCCTCACCGGCCTGAACGTCACAGTCTGCCCCTCGATCTTTTCAGCAGGCATTGGCAGCTTAACCGTCGGCGGTCGGTATCTCATACACGGGAAGATCAGACTGCACTTGGTTCTAGCAAGGCGATTTTCGAACGCTGATTGCAACTAGCGCGCGACGATCGAAATGTTTGCGCGCCTGGCAAGATCGACAATCGCGTCGCGCTCGAGGAGCAACGTTTTTCCCGATTCAACCGCGATAACGCGCAATTTTGCGTCGGCAGCAATTTTGATAGTCTCGACGCCGATCACCGGAACGTCGAAGCGCATATCCTGGTTTGGCTTTGCGACTTTGATCATGACTGCATCTTCGCGCGCGAGTGCCCCGCCACGGCTGATCGCGTCGTTGGTTCCTTCGAAAGCTTCAACCGCGAGCACAGTCCCGTTTTTGATAATGATCGTCTGCCCGATATCGAGCCGCGCAATTTCCTTGGCGACGTTCCAGGCAAGATCGACATCTTCCTCCTCCGCACGCGACAACTTCGCTCCGGCGATCAAACCCTTTGCAGCTAGATTATCTTCCAGAAAAGTTGTCGCCGGCAAAAGATCGACATCCACTTTTTTCAACTCATCAGCGACTGCGGTGAAGATTGATTCGGCATTGCGTTGCTTAAGCTTTGCAAGCACGACCAGCGCTTTCACATCCGGGCGCAGATCGAAAAGATTCTTCGGCGCGATCTGGCCCGCCATGATCGCCAGATGAACTTCGTGTCCCCGAAAAAACTTCAGCAATCGGCTCAGTTGTCCGACGCGTAGCCATTCCACAACATCGACATGCTTGTCGATCGAAGAATCGGTTTCATTGGTGAAGGCCGCAGCGACGATTTTCTTTACGCCGGCTTTGCGCGCAGCCGCGGCCAAAATCGTTGGATAAACGCCGTTGCCCGCGATGATTCCGAGAATTTGTAGCGGTGCTTGTGCCAAGCTTTTAATCTAGCATATGCAGGCCGTCGCCGCGGCGACCGCCTCTGCAATCTCCTAGCCGTGACGGCGGCGTTTGACGTGCAACTGGGCAAGCGCTTTTTGCAGGGACGCCTGAATGGCTGCAACCTGTTCGGGGGTCTGATCTTCTTTCATCGCCGCCTCGGCGCGCTCGACCGCTGCCTCGGCAGCCGCGATGTCGATCTTCTCAGATTCGAGCGCCATGTCGGTCAAGACCGACACGGCGTCGGCCGTAATTTCGACAAAACCTTCGCCTATCGCCATTACAGTTTCGCGACCGTTTTTCAGGACACGCAGCTCACCCGGCACCAAGGTGGTTAGCAGCGGGACGTGTTTGGGGTAAACTCCCAGCTCTCCCTCCGAACCTGGCAACGTGACCATGTCCACGTCTTCGGAGTAAATTTTTTCCTCGGGCGTTACAATCTCGAGCTTTAGCGTGGTCATGATTCGGAGTTACAAAGTTAAAAAAACAGGAATTGGGAAACGTTTTAACGATTTAGCTTTTTGCTTTTTAACTTTCTTTGATCGTGTCGATGTTGCCCTTCATGTAGAAATTTTGCTCGGGCACATCGTCGTGTTTGCCGTCCAGAATTTCCTTGAAACCGCGGACTGTTTCCGCAACCGGAACATATTGGCCCTTATAGCCGGTGAAAACCTCTGCCACGTGGAAGGGCTGGCTAAGGAACCGCTGAATCTTGCGTGCGCGCTGAACAGTGACCTTGTCCTCCGGGCTTAATTCATCCATTCCGAGAATCGCGATAATGTCCTGCAAATCCTTGTAACGCTGCAAAACACGCTGCACGCCGCTTGCAACGTCATAATGCTCCTCGCCGACAATCTCCGGCGCCAGAGCTTTCGATGTTGATGCCAGCGGATCGACCGCCGGATAAATTCCGAGCTCAGCGATCGAACGCTCGAGCACGATGGTCGAATCCAAATGCGCGAACGTGTTCGCGGGCGCGGGATCGGTCAGATCGTCCGCCGGAACATAGACTGCCTGGAACGAAGTGATCGATCCTTTCTTTGTCGATGTAATTCGCTCCTGTAAATCACCCATCTCAGCAGCAAGCGTCGGCTGATAACCAACCGCGCTTGGCGTTCGGCCCAGCAACGCTGACACTTCCGAGCCCGCTTGCGAGAATCGAAAGATGTTGTCGATAAAGAGAAGCACGTCCTGGTTGCGCTCATCGCGAAAATATTCGGTCATTGCAAGCGCAGAAAGAGCAACGCGTAAACGCGCGCCCGGCGGTTCGTTCATCTGACCGAAAACCATCCCTACTTTCGACTTCGACAAGTCTTTTTGATCGATCACGCCCGCCTCGCTCATTTCTTTGTAAAGATCATTGCCTTCGCGGCTCCGTTCGCCTACTCCGGCAAATATCGAAACCCCGCCGTGTTTCATAGCGATGTTGTTGATTAACTCCTGGATCACAACAGTCTTGCCGACGCCTGCGCCGCCAAATGCGCCGACTTTGCCGCCTTTTGTAAATGGGCAAACAAGATCGATGACCTTGATCCCTGTTTCCAGGATCTTTGCCGTTGTGTCTTGCTCCATGAGCGTCGGCGCCGACCGATGGATTGGGTAACGCTTGGTGTAGTTCACCGTGCCGCGGTTATCAATCGCATCGCCAGTGACGTTAAAAAGCCGTCCGAGCACGCCTTCGCCTACCGGCACGCTGATTGGTCCGCCGGTGTCGTTCACGCTCATCCCGCGCTTCAAACCTTCGGTCGACGACATGGCGACCGAGCGCACCCAATTTTCGCCCAGGTGCTGCTGCACTTCGAGCGTCAACTTTGTTGGGTTGCCATTCACTTCGTACTCAATTTCGAGAGCGTTGTAGATTTTCGGCAGCGCTTTTTCGTCCGGAAATTCCACGTCCACTACGGGACCGATTACTTGAACTATGTTTCCTTTATTCATAAAGCTTTACTAGCCACCGAGCGCCATTTGCGCTGTGGCAATCTCGAGCAGCTCGGTTGTGATGCTAGCCTGACGCATCTTGTTGTATTCGAGAGTGAGATCCTTGATGAATTGGTTCGCGTTGTCGGTCGCGTTCTTCATCGCCACCATCCGCGCGCTGTGCTCGGACGCGCGCGCGTCGAGGATCATCTGAAAAACCTGGTAGGAAACATAATACGGCAGCATCACGTCGAGAACTCCCGCTGCATTCGGTTCAAAAATATAACCGAGCATTGGATCGACATCTTCGGTCGCGCCTTCGGCAGAGTCGCTCTTGGGCAAATCGAAATTGCTGATCGGCAACAACGTCTCCACAACCGGCCGCTGATTGATCGTGTTGATGAAATGCGTGAAGAGCACAGAGACCTTGTCGACCTCGCGGTTGAGGAATTTCTCGGTGCAAAATTTCGAGACCGCTTTGGTTTCGACAAAACTCGGCGAGTCCTTCAATTCGAAGTCGGCCAACAACTCGCGCTTCGTTCGCGCCACGAACTGCCGCGCCTTTTTTCCGGTAACGACGAACACCGTTTTAGTCTGATCGAAATTTGCGGCTTCACGAAAAAGATTGGTGTTAAGAGCGCCCGCCAAACCTTTGTCAGTGCTGATGATCAAGACCAGCTCCTTCTTTAGCTCGCGAACCTGAAGAAGCGGATGCAAGGTCGGATCGGTCCGCTTTTGCAATGAAACGAGCACTCTGTTCATCAACGCAGCATACGGACGGCCGGCCAGAGCATGTTGCTGCGCGCGGCGCATCTTCGAAGCCGCGACCATCTGCATCGCCTTGGTAATTTGCGCGGTGTTACGGATCGATTTGATCCGGCGCCGTATGTCTTGCGTGTTTGCCATTGTTCGTTAGGCCAAAATCATTGCCAGGTCGTTTTGAATTCCTCGAGCGCGGCTTTGAGTTGCGACTCGAGATCTTGATCAAGTTGCCCTTTCTCGCGAATGGCACGAAGGAAACTTTCTTTCCGGGTCTGCAGCCAATCCTGGAGTTTCAATTGAAATTCTTTGACGCGATCGACTGGCACAGGATCGACATACCCATTTTGCATCGCCCACATCACCGCAACCTGCTCTTCAACCGGAATCGGGTTGTACTGCTTTTGTTTAAAAAGCTCGACAATGCGTTGACCGCGATCGAGTCGCGCCCTCGTTGCCGCATCCAGATCGGAGCCAAACTGCGCGAATGCAGCCAACTCGCGGTATTGCGCCAGATCGAGTTTCACCTTGCCGGCGACCTGCTTGATCGCCTTGATCTGGGCAGCCGATCCGACACGGCTGACAGAGAGGCCCACTGAAATCGCCGGCCGCACACCTTGATAGAACAAATCAGTCTCGAGGTAGATTTGCCCATCCGTAATCGAGATCACGTTTGTCGGAATGTAGGCGGAGACGTCGCCAGCCTGGGTCTCGATAATCGGCAACGCGGTTAATGATCCGCCACCGAATTCGTCGCTCATACGCGCGGCGCGTTCGAGTAATCGCGAGTGCAAGTAAAATACATCGCCCGGATAAGCCTCACGACCAGACGGACGCTTGAGCACCAGCGAAACCTGCCGATAAGCCACTGCGTGCTTCGATAGATCGTCGTAGATGATGAGCGCATCCATTCCATTGTCCATGAACCATTCGCCCATCGCGGCGCCAGCGAAAGGCGCCAGATACTGATTAGTCGCCGTGTCGGATGCAGGCGCAGAGATGATTGTCGTGTAAGGCATGGCGCCTTCTCTCTCGAGAGTATTGAGCACTCGCGCCACGTTGGAATTTTTCTGGCCAACTGCGACGTAAATGCAGTAGAGCGGCCGATAATTGCTGTCGTTGGCGTCTTCCGCAGCTTTGTTCAATCGGGCCTGACTGATGATGGTGTCGATCGCGATCGTCGATTTTCCCGTCGCACGGTCGCCGATGATCAGCTCGCGTTGGCCGCGACCGATTGGAATCATCGCGTCGATCGCCATGATACCGGTCTGCACCGGCTGATTCACGCTGCGCCGTTTGATCACGCCCGGTGCAATTTTTTCGAGGGGATAAAACGTCTCGGTTTTGATCGGGCCTTTGTCGTCGAGAGGCTGCCCCAGCGTGTTCACCACGCGGCCCAACAGCGCCTCGCCTTCTTCAACCAACGTGTTGTCGCCCATCAGAATTGCGCCGACTTCAGTTTCTTCGAGGTTCAACGCAAGGCCGAATACTCCGTTTGGAAATTCGATCATCTCGTTGAGCATGACGTCACTCAGACCTTCGATGCGAGCGACGCCGTCTCCGGTTTCGCGGACAACGCCGACATTGCTCTTCGAGGTCGAAGTTTTTAGTCCCGCAATTTTCGTTTCAATCTCTTCTAGAATGCTGCTCATGGTTTTAATTGATCAAAGTTGTTGTTGAAGCCGTTCCAAACGATTGCGCAGGGTTCCGTCCCAGACATCGCTGCCGACGCGGACGCGCACGCCGCCGAGAAGCGTTGGATCGACAGCGAATTCAGTAGTCAGATCGCCGCCATATTTTCTCTTCAGGCGCGCCACAATATCGACCGCGGCCTCCGGGTCCAGTTGGGTCGCGCTCTCAATTCTGGCGTGCCTCTTTTCAATCTCGAGCCGAAGCAGGCGCTTGTAATACTGCAAGACGTCCATGAAACGGCGCGGACGCCTTGTAACTAACGACTGCACCAGGGAAGCGATTTTGCCGGGGTCAAGCTGGCCGTCAGTAAAGCTGGCGCGCAACATTTCCCGGCCAAGTTGACGGATCTCTTTGTTAATTTTCATCAGGCAACCTGGCGCGCGGCTTCCTCCTGCAAGCGCTTTTGGTCCTCGGGCGTGAGCACTTTGCCGGTAACCTTCGCCGTCGTATCAACCACCAATCGGCCGAGTTCCCGCTTCAACGTTTGCATTTGGCGCTCGTGCTCGAGAGCTGCCGCTTCCTTCGCCTTGGCCAGGATTTGCTCTGCGGCAGCGATTGCTTCTTGTTGTTTCCGCTCAGCCACATGGGCGCTGCTCTCCCGCGCTTCATCGATCATTCGTTGCGCATCGGCATTCGCCTTGGCTACAATTTCTTGATAGCGCTTCTCGGCCTCAGCCAGTTCCTTTCGGATCTTCTCTGCGTTGAGCTGGCCTTCTTCAATTTTTCGCCTGCGATCTTCGAGGACGGCGAGGATCGGTTTGTAAGCGAAGCGGCGCAGAAGAAACGCGACGATGCAGAAGCTGATGACTTGCGACAGAAACAGCTTCCAATTCCAGCCGAAGATGTCGGCTGTTTCGCGCAAGATATCGGTAACGCCTCCGGTGGCGGCGGCAATTATCACATCCATAACTTAAATTTCGGGCGCAAGACCGACTGCCTCCCGTGGTTTAATTAGTGAACGAGATAGAGCGCGTAGAACACGATCGCCTCGGTCAACGCGATCGCGAGAATTCCATGCACGAGGACCTGCGTGAACGCGCCGGGATTGCGTCCGACCGCGCTGGTCATTCCCAAGCCGGTCAGGCCGATTCCGATTCCGACGCCCATCGCGGCAAGCCCGACGTGGATGCTTCCGCCCAGTTCTGCTAGTATTGGTAGTATCATATTTTTCTTAGTTGGTTTTGCGATCTCGTCATGAGATCGCCGAAAAATCAGTGCGCGTGCTCCGGACCCTCCTGGTGTTCTGCAATCAACATTGTGAAAACCGCAGTCAGCAGCATGAAAACGAGCGCCTGCACAAATCCCACAAGCACTTCGAGGAAATAGAATGGAATTGGCAGGATCGGTGACAGCCACGGAATCATCGTGGACATCGCCTCGAGAATGCTTTCGCCGGCATAAATATTTCCAAACAATCGAAAACTGAGCGCGATCGGTCGAAATATAATGGAGATCACTTCGAGCCAGCCGACGGCGAAAAAGATGACGACCATCAGGATCTTCACGACACCGGTCGTCTCACCTTTTGGCCCAAACAGTTCTTTCAAGAATCCGCCGACACCGTTGGCCTGAATCGCCCAGACAAACCACATCACGAAAAATATGGCCGACATTGCGGTCGTCATGTTTAGGTCCGCGTTACCACCGCGCAGCAACGGCCGATCGACGTGAAGATTTCCTGTCGCGTCGTAATGGCCCCAACCAATAGTTCCGATTCCTGGAATTAGTCCAAACCAGTTCACGAACAGAATAAAAATGAAAACCGTCGCATAAAACCAAAATCCTTTGGCCACTAACTCACGGCCGATGATGTTTTCCAAAAAATTGTGCAAACCCTCAACTAACCACTCCCAAAAATTTTGAATCCCGCTGGGGATGGCCTTAACCTGCCGGGTCGCGATTTGTGAAAAAATGATGATGCCGGCCGCGACGATCCAGGTGACCAGCATCGAGTTTGTGATTCCGAAGCCGCCGAACTGGACAAGCATCTGCGGTTTTAACGAGACGCCCTCGTGCTCAGTCGCGCCCGCTGGCGCTTCGACTGCGATCGCGGACGTGGCAAACATCACGCCGCCTATCAGCGCCAGGATCGACATCGGTAAATAACGGTCGCGCATTTTGATTAATCGCCAAGGTCACAGGCATCCGCCCCGTGATCTCTCGCGCTCCGAACTCGAGCCGCGAATCTTGACGCGGATACCAAAGCTTATTTTGCAGGAATGACAAGTTACCGATTCGAAAAAAAAGTGAGACCTTGGTCCTGGTCCCGAATTTATCTAAGGATCTAAGGCATCGCCGCTAGTGCTTCTATAACTCCAGCCACCGCGCCAATTTCTTCTTCAATTCTTCAATCCCCTCACCTTCCGCCGCCGAGACCGGCACGATGTCGATCCTGGGGAACTTCTTCCGCAGCGCATCGAGATTTTCCTCCACGGCGGGCAAATCCATCTTGTTCGCAATCACAAACCACGGACGCTGCGACAACAGCGGATCGTAAAGATCGAGCTCCTTGCGCAGTTGCTGCAAGTCTTCGACCGGATTGCGACCTTCGCTTCCGGCAACATCGACCACGAAGAGGAAAATCCGGCAGCGCGTGACGTGGCGGAGAAATTCATGACCAAGCCCCAGCCCACGATGCGCCCCTTCGATCAAGCCGGGAATGTCTGCTATCGTCGCGCGTCGATAGCCAGAAAAATCCACCACGCCGATGATCGGATGAAGCGTCGTGAATGGATAGGCCGCAACTTTCGGCCGGGCGGCGGAAATTTTTCGCGGCAATCGTGCGCAACTCTAATAAGAAGTGTCCTTGCTCCCCTTCCTCGCCTTCGGTGTATTCGCGCGGCGCGCGGTTTCGCGAACTTTTGAAATGCACATTGCCCTTCCCGCCGGCGCCGCCCTGGCGAAGGACAAAGTCCTGACCGTCCCGCGTAAGATCGACAAGTGGTTCGATTGCTGATTGCTGATTGCTAATTGCTGATTCATCGGAATTCGGCGTTGAACGTTGGGCGTTGGGCGCTGGGCGTTTTCTGTCTTCTGCTGGCCAAACGATTGTTCCCACCGGAACCTTCAAGATCTTCGACGGCGCGGAGCGACCATGCATTTTCTTTCCCATTCCGTGACCGCCGTTTTTCGCTTTGATGATCGGCTCGTAGAAAAGATTTGAGAGATTATCAACGTGCCGATCCGCGCGCAGAATCACGTCGCCGCCGAGCCCGCCGTCGCCGCCATCCGGTCCACCTTTCGGCACAAATTTCTCCCGCCGAAAGCTCACCGACCCGCGCCCGCCACTGCCCGCTTGCGCAAAAACTTTGATCCGATCGACAAACATTCTTGGCTTTTCCGTTAAACAATTGAAGCGTTCAACCGTCCAAGTATCTATGCGGCTTCAACGCTTAAGCTTAATCGGTTTCCTTACATTTGCTGGCTTTTGCTGCGCTCAAACGTCACCAACCCCGACGCCCATGCCGGAAGCAGCAGAAACTGGAATCGAAGGCGTGATCACGGTTGGCCCAACTCATCCGGGACCGGTCCGGCCAGGTATGATCAGTTCGAAGCCGTTGGCGAATGCGACTTTCGTTGTCGCTAATGAAAGCAACGCGGTCGCAGAGTTTACGACTGACAATCAAGGTCATTTCAAAGTTTCTCTCCCGCCCGGTCATTACACCGTGACAAAGAAAGAACGGCAAAAGGGAATTGGGCGCTATGGACCGTTCGA
>WNFF01001660.1_pt1 | contig 17978 bp, 15 predicted proteins | sample 5400441 | NCBI WGS metagenome assembly WNFF01 (sample SAMN13153345, study PRJNA577476) | soil metagenome | isolation source: 120 cm saprolite under Douglas fir tree site 2 hole 3 replicate 1 | place: USA:California | collected 2015-04-18 | reverse complement strand
TGATGCGGTCGCTCGCTCATTGCAGTCTGTCTCCGATCAGGAACTGGAGGGCGCGGTCGAGGCGGATGTGAGGCAGGACGGGCTCGTCGAGGCCCTCGCGCTCAAGCTGCGGCGGGCGGAAACGCAGAAAGCGAAAATCGCTTTTTCCCGCAGGTGCGCTGGAGAGGCCGCGAAACGCGGTTTCGCCCTTGAAGAGTTCTTCCGGATCGGCCGGCAGATCGCCCGGAAAGGTCGCGACTTCGGTCTCTCCGTCGAACGCCTCGCTGCCCGCCGTCTCACCGGGGGCAGGGGTGCCCAGGATCGAGGGCAGCTTTTCGCGGCCGCGCTGCACCTGCGCCTCGCGGGTGGCGCGCACCGCGGCGAGTGCCACGACGTCGATATCGGCGCCAGTGTCCTCGGCTCTTGCGACAGCCCTGTTGACGGTTCGCCGCAACACCGCCTCGAGACGATCGTGGCTCGAATGGTGCAGGTGATCGGCCTTGGTGGCGGCGAACAATATCCGGTCGATCCGCGGCCGGAACAAACTGCTGAGCAGCGTGCTGCGGCCGATCCTGAAGCAATCCAGAATTCCCGCCAGCGCAGCCTCGAGGTCGACAAGCGCTTCCGGTCCCGAGTTGAAGGCCGAGAGGGCATCGACCAGGACCACCTGTCGATCGAGCCGCGAGAAATGATCGCGAAAGAACGGACGAACCACCACGTCCTTGTAGGCCTCGTAACGCCGCCGCATCATCGCCCACAGCGATCCCTCCGGCGCCGCGCCGTTGTCAGGCAGATCGAGCGGCGCAAACGTCAGCGCCGGCGAGCCTGCGAGGTTGCCCGGCATCAGGAAGCGGCCCGGCGGCAGCAGGCTCATGGCGAAGCGTTCGTCGCGGCAGGTGCGCAAATATTCGGTGAACAGCCGCGCCGCGGTCAGCGCGGCCTGTTCGTCTTCGGCCTCCAAGACGTTCAGCGTCGCAAGATGAGTGTGCCATTGCGCCGCGAGTCGCGCGCGCGGGCATTCCCGCGACAGACCAAGGCTTTCAGCGGACCATTGCTCGTAACTCTTGTTGAGCAGCGGCAGGTCGAGCAGCCATTCGCCGGGATAGTCGACGATGTCGAGCGTCAGCGTACGGTCCGCGCCATTTTTTCGCTGGTAGTCGATGACGAGCCGTAGTTCGCTGATGTCGACCGTCGAATTCGGCCAGCGTCGCTGCTCCATCAACGTGCGGACATGATTTTCATAGTCGAAGCGCGGCACGGCATCGTCGGGTTGCGGCGCGAGCCGCGCCTTGGCGATCCGTCCTGTGGCGAAAGGCTCGAAAATCGGGAAACGGCCGCCCCGGGTGAGACCATGAATCAGCGCCGTGATAAAGACGGTCTTGCCGGCGCGTGACAGCCCGGTGACGCCAAGCCGTACCGTCGGGTTGAAAAAGTGATCGCCATAATCCAGCAAGGCCCGCGCCGACAGCCGCGCTTCCTCGATCATTTCGGAAAAACTGAGGGCCATGCGGCGTGGAGAACTTGTTGCGATGGGGGGAAAACGGTAAAGAACCATCCATAAAGTGGCGATTAGCACGCCAAAATCAAGTTTCACACTTCCGACGCGATTGCAGGCGAGGGATTTGAACGTTCGTTGACCTCGCGAGACCTATGTTTTATCGCTTCGCTACGAATTCGCCGGAACCGCCATGACCATTTTCAGACTGAAGCAACTCGCCTCGAGCTCCGCCCATGCGGTGGCGGGCGCCGTTCGCTGGAATTACGATCGGGCCGAATTGATCGCGGACGGCGTCGTGCACGGGATCGGCGTGTTCTGCGGAGTGATCGCGGCGACCGTGCTGGTGGTGCTCACGGCTGTTTATGCCACCGGGTTTGAAGTCGCTGTCGTGTCGGTCTACGTCGCGGGATTGCTGGCGATGCTGGTGTTGTCGGCGACCTATAATCTGTGGCCGATCTCGCGGGCCAAGTGGGTGCTGCGCCGCTTTGATCACTCGGCGATCTATGTGCTGATCGCGGCGACCTACACGCCGTTCATCACGCAGATGAAGGACAGCGTTTTTGCCATCGCGCTGTTGACCGGCGTGTGGTGCGCGGCGATTGTCGGGATCGTGATCAAGCTCTTGCTGCCGGGCCGTTTCGACCGGCTGGCGGTCGTTATTTATCTGGCAATGGGCTGGAGCGGCTTCATGGTCTACGACACCGTGGTGGCGTCGCTGCCGCCCCTGACACTGTGGTTCATCACCGCCGGCGGCGTGCTCTACAGTTTCGGCATCGTCTTTCATGCATGGCAGCGGCTCCGTTTTCAAAATGCGATCTGGCATTCCTTCGTGTTGCTGGGCGCGGCCTGCCATTACACCGCGGTGCTCGATCTCGTCGTTCTGACCTGAGCCTTTTCAAGAAGCGGACTTGAACGATGCAGGTGACAGGCAAGGTCGTGGTTGTCACCGGCGGCGCCAACGGCATCGGCCGGGCGCTCTGTGAAGCCTTTCATCGCGCCGGTGCGGCCAAGGTGGTCGTCGCCGATCTGGATTTGGCGGGCGCCGAAGCTGTCGCGGCCTCGATCGATGGCGCCGCATTCAAGTGCGATGTCGGCCAGGAGAAAGACATCCGCCACGTCATCGAGGAAGCCGAGCGGCAGTTCGGCCCGATCGCGCTGTTCTGCTCCAATGCCGGCATCGGCGGCGGTTTCGATCCGTTGTCGGAAAACGCCGGCGGCACTTCCGACGAGCCGTGGGCGAGAAGCTGGGCGATCCACGTCATGGCGCATGTCTATGCCGCGCGGCATTTGATCCCACGCATGAAGGCACGCGGGGAGGGGTATTTCCTCAACACGATTTCCGCCGCCGGCTTGCTGTCACAGGTGGGAAGTCCGGCGTATTCGACGACCAAGCATGCGGCGGTCGGATTTGCGGAGAACCTTGCGATCTCGCACAAGGCCGATGGCATCAAGGTTTCGATCCTGTGTCCGCAGGGCGTCGATACCAACATGCTGCGGTCGATCCCTAAAGGTCCGCAGTCCGGCGACGGCGATCTGACGCCCGAGCAAGTTGCGAACGATGCGTTGGCCGGGATCGAGCAGGAAACATTCGTCATTTTGCCGCATCCGCAGGTCCTGGGCTACATGCGCAAGAAGACCGAAAATTACGATCGCTGGATATCAGGCATGGCGAAGATCCAGGCCAAGATGCGCGAAGCTTACGGGAAGTAAGGCACCGTCATTGCGAGCCAACGGGTCGCGCGAATGCGCGCCCGATGACAGGCTCCGCGAAGCAATCCATCTCACCATGCAAAAGAAAGAATGGATTGCTTCGTCGCTTTGCTCCTCGCAATGACGTGGAGAGAGTCTTGTCTTAACTCTTCTGCGCGTAGAGCAGCGGCACCGTCGAGTCCACCATCACTTCGATCAAACACACGCCGTCATGAGCAAGACCGCGCGCCAGCGCCGGCGCCAGTTCGGAAGCCTTGCTGACGCGCACCGCGTCGCAACCCAATCCCTGCGCGATCTTTACAAAATCGATGCCGGGCAGATCGAGGCCGGGCACGTTGCGTACCTGCATCACCTGGCTGAACGAGCGCATCGCGCCGTAGCCGGCATTGTTGATCACCACCACCGTCAGCGGCAGCTTGCGTTGCGCCGCCGTCCACAGCGCCTGGATCGAATACATCGCGGAGCCGTCGCCGATCAGACAAACGGTCCTGGTGTCGGGACGGGCAAGCGCGATGCCGACCGAGGCCGGGAGGCTGTAACCCAGGCCGCCGCTTGCCATGGTGTAAAAACTGTCCTGGCCACGCATCGGCATGAATTTTTGCATCGCCGGACGATGCGACGGGGCTTCCTCCACCAGCGCGGCATCGGCCGGCATCGCGGCCGAAAGCGTGTGCAACAGGAAATCAACCGGTATCGGATCGGCCGCGACCGGTGCCGGTGGCAAGACGCGGCGCGCCGGCATCGCGCGTCTGGCTTCCGGCAGCAGATCGATCAGCATCGTCAGCGCGGGCTTCATGGTTGCGATGATGCTGGTGCCGAGCGGCGATACTGCGGCTGCGGTGGGATCGTCGGTGATCTGGAACAGCGCGGTCGCGCCATCGAAGATCGAGGCATGGCCTTCGACGTGGAAGGTAAACACAGGCGCGCCGATCACAACCACCAGATCGTGCTCACGCAAGGCGTCCGAGAGTTGAGCCGGCGAGGCATGCAGGAAGCCCGCGAATTGCGGATGCCGTTCCGGGAAACTGCATCGCGCCGAAAACGGGCTGACCCAGACGGCTGCCTTCGCCTTCTCCGCGACCCGCACCATCAGATCGACAGCCCGCGCGCGATCAACGCCCGGGCCGACGACGAGGGCAGGGCGTTTGCTGAGCGAAAGGGCAGCGACGAGAGCCTTCATCGCCTCAGGCTCCGGGCCGAACTCCCTGCTGATGCTGCGGGCTTCCACCGGCTGGGTCTGATGGGTCCAGTCGTCGATCGGCACCGAGACGAAGGTCGGTCCGCAGGGTGGCTGCATCGCCACGTAGTAAGCGCGCGAGATCGCGGCCGGAACGTCTTCGGCGCGCGCAGGCTCGACGCTGAATTTGACGTAAGGACGCGGAAATTCCGCAGCGCGCTCGGCATACAGAAATGCCTGCAGCGGCAGGATGCTGCGCGCCTGCTGGCCTGCGGTGATCACCAGCGGCGTCTGGTTGCGGTGGGCGGTGTAGATATTGCCGAGCGCGTTCCCAACGCCGGCGGCCGAATGCAAATTGACAAAACCGGCGTTGCGGGTGGCCTGGGCATGACCGTCGGCCATGCCGATCACGGAGGCTTCCTGCAGTCCCAGTACGTAGTCGATATCGTCGGGCCAATCGCTCAGGAACGGCAATTCCGTCGAGCCGGGATTGCCGAACACCTTTCGGATTCCAAACGCCCGCAACAGGTTAAGCGTGGCGTGTTTTACGCTGACCGATGCCTCGGTGCTCTTTGCGGGTTTGCGGGACAACGCCGTGTGACCTCAGAGTCCGTTTCGAAAAGTTGCCGATAGCGCTCCCGTCATTGCGAGGAGCCAACGGGTCGCGCGAAATGCGCGCCCGATGACAGGCTCCGCGACGAAGCAATCCATGATTGACTGCTTGATCCGGGGCTCTGGATTGCTTCGCTTCGCTCGCAATGACGGGTCTAACGATCTCACCACGTCGCAGTACCCTTCATGGTCGGCTGACCGGCCGAATTCGCGGTCCACAGGTCGATGCCGGCGCTGGTGTCGTTGGCGTTGACGCTGAACTCGCTGCCTTCGAACAGCGGCTGCACGCCGCGATAGCTGAATTTCCTCGGCGCCGAGCCGCCATGGAGCTTCGCCGCGAATTCCACCAGAAACGCCGCCTGCATCGGGCCGTGGAAGATCAGCCCGGGATAGCCCTCGACCTTGGTGACGTAGTCGCGGTCGTAGTGGATGCGATGGCCGTTGAATGTCAGCGCCGAATAGCGAAACAGCAGCACGGGATCGGCCATATGGCTTTCGCTGTGCTGCGCCAATCGGGGCGCCGCCGCTGGCTTTGCTGGCGCGGTCGGCTGCGCGGCCGACATATCCCGATAGACGATATCCTGCCGCTCGCGAATGGCAGTACCGCGCGGCGTCGTGATCAGATGTTCGACGGACACGAAACACAATACGCCGGTGCTGCCGGTCTTCATCGTCACGTCGGCAATGCGTGACGTTCGCGTCGCCTCGTCGCCGACACGCAAGGCATCGAGAAATTCAAGCTCGCCGCCGGCCCACATCCGCCGCGGCAGCGGCACCGGCGGCAGAAAGCCGCCGCGTGTGGGGTGGCCGTCCGCGCCCAATTCCGACATCGGGTAAACCGGTTGCGCCAGGCACCAATGCGCCGTGAACGGCGCCGCATCGCCCGGCTTCGGCCTGCCGATTTCCATGAACAGGGTCGCGCGCAGGCCCTTGACCAGTTGCGCGGTAACGAAGTCGGAGGCTGCTTCGGTGCGGCCGATCCATTGGCGCAAATGATCGAGATCGGGTTTGTCGGTCATGACGTTGTGGTCCGGGCGCGAGGAGTTTGGGCGACGTCGCTGTGGTCGCCGATGCCGGGCACGGCGCCATAGTGACGTGGTTGATCGACGACGATGGCAGCCGGTGCCGGATAGGTCACCGGCCCCGCCGGCGTGTCCACCTCGATGCGGCGCAGATGCGGGTGCACCGCGAGGTCAGCCATGGTGTTGACTTCGGCAAACGCAATATCGGCGTCGGACAGGCGCTTCAGCAGGTCGTCACGCGTCATCGTCGCGAAGATGTCGCCGACGGCCTTGTCGGTGAGCTTGCGGTTGCGAACGCGCTCGACCATGTTGGAAAACCTGGCATCCTCCGGTAGCGCCGGCTGGCCCAGAACGTCCGCACACAGTTTCTTCCATTCGCGTTCGCTTTGGATCGAAATCAAAATGTCCTTGCCGTCCTTCGAGCGGAACACGCCGTAGGGTGCGATCGACGGATGCGCGAGCCCCATCCGTTGCGGCGGGTTGCCGGCCTCGGCATTGAGCAGCGGCACCGACAGCCAGTCGGCCATCACGTCGAACATTGAAATCCGGATATCCGCCCCCTTGCCGTTGCGCGAGCGCGCGATCAACGCTTCGAGGATGGCGGCATGCGCGGTGGCGCCGGTGGCGATGTCGACGATGGAAAGACCGACGCGCGACGGGCCGTCCGGACCGCCGGTGATCGATGCCAGCCCGCTCTCGGCCTGGATCAACAGATCATAGGCCTTGCGGTGCGCGTAGGGGCCGTCATCGCCGTAGCCGGATATGGTGCAGCAGATCAGCGCCGGATAATCTTTCTTCAAGCGATCAAGCGAAAAGCCGAGCTTGTCCATCGAGCCCGGCTTGAGATTCTGGATCAGCACGTCCGCGCCGGCGATCAGCTGTTCGAGGCTCGCGCGTCCTTCCCTGGTCGCGAGGTCGATGACCACCGATTCCTTGCCGCGGTTGAGCCAGACGAAATAGCTGCTTTGTCCTTTCGCCGCGGCATCGTAGCCGCGTGCAAAGTCGCCCTCGGGCCGCTCCACCTTGATCACATGCGCGCCGGCATCGGCCAGCCGCGAACTGCAGAATGGTGCGGCGACCGCCTGTTCGACGGCAATGACAATCAGTCCCTCAAGCGGCAGCATCATTATTTCTCAGTAGGATCGGGGCATGCCCAGCACGTGCTCGGCAAGGTGCGACAAGATCAGATTGGTCGAGATCGGTGCGACCTGATAGAGCCGCGTCTCGCGGAATTTGCGTTCGATGTCGTATTCCTCGGCGAAGCCGAAGCCGCCATAGGTCTGCACGCAGGCGTTGGCAGCTTCCCAGGAGGCGTCCGCCGCCAGCATCTTGGCCATGTTGGCTTCCGCGCCGCAATCGAGACCAGCTTCATATCTGCGCGTTGCTTCCTTGACCATCAGTTCGGCGGCGCGCATCGACGCATAGGCCTTGGCGATCGGAAACTGGATGCCCTGATTCTGGCCGATCGGACGGCCGAATACTACGCGCTCCTTGGCGTAGCCTGAGGCTTTGGCGATGAACCATTTGGCGTCGCCGACGCATTCCGACGCGATCAGGATGCGTTCGGCATTCATGCCGGACAGGATGTAGCGAAAGCCCTTGCCTTCCTCGCCGATCAGGTTTTCGACGGGCACCTTCATATCTGTGAAGAACACTTCCGTGGTGGAGTGATTCATCATGGTGCGGATCGGACTGATCGAAAGCCCGTTGCCCTTTGCCGCCTTCATATCGACGATGAAGACCGACAATCCGTCGGTGCGCTTGGCCGCTTGCTCCTTCGGCGTCGTGCGCGCGAGCAGGATCATCAGATCGGAATATTCGGCGCGACTGGTCCAGATTTTCTGGCCGTTGACGATGTAGCCGTCATGGCCGTCGCGCCTGGCAAAGGTCTTCAGCGAGGAGGTGTCGGTGCCGCTGGTCGGTTCGGTCACGCCGAACGCCTGCAGCCGCAATTCGCCGCTGGCGATCTTCGGCAGCCATTTTGCCTTTTGCTCGTCGTTGCCGTGCCGCAGCAGGGTGCCCATGGTGTACATCTGGGCGTGGCAGCCGCCGCCATTGCAGCCGGCGCGCTGGATCTCCTCGAGGATCGCCGCTGCGGCGGACAGTTTCAGCCCGGCGCCGCCATATTCTTCGGGGATCAACACCGAGAGATATCCGGCCTGCGTCAGTGCATCGACGAACGCGCTGGGATAGGCCATCTCGCGATCGAGCTTGCGCCAGTATTCGCCGGGGAATTGGGCGCATAGTTTGGCGACGGCGTCGCGGATGTCGGCAAACTCATCAGGTTCTGGTGCGGTCATCGGAACTCGGCTGGCAGATCGAGGGCGCGCATGGTGGCGGTGCAGAATGCGCAGAGGGTTTCTGACGCACCGTCTTTGCTGAAGACTTCGACCGAGGCAACCCCGATCGACCCCGACATTTTCAGGGTTTTGGCACGGGCGACGAGTTCGCTGCCGTCGGCTGGCGAGAGGAAATTGACCTTGATCTCGACGGTGACTCCGATCCGCCCCGAGGGCAAGCCTGAGGTGACGGCGATCCCGGCCGCATGGTCGGCCAGCGCGGCAATGACCCCGCCATGAAAATGACCGAAGAACTGCAGCAGATCGTCCCGGCGCGCCAGGGCGACTTCGGCGCGGCCCGGCTCAACGGCGATGATGCGGAAACCGGCGGCGTGGCTAAAACCCTTCGCGTTGATGGTCTCGGCGAGGCTCGGCGGGTTAAGGGTGGCGCTCAAGATGCTGGTCTATCCATGTCGGTATGTCCTGATCCGGCGGATGGTGGGCACGGCGCGGAGAGCGCCTTTGCCCACCCTACGATCTCGGCATGTAGGGTGGGCAAAGCGCAAGCGTGCCCACCATCACGCTGGAATTCGCACCGGCAAGGATTCGATGCCCCGCACGAAACTCGAATACACCCGCTTCGGCTCGCCCACCACCTCGATGTTGTCGAAACGCTTCAGCATCTCCTGCCATACGATCTTCAGTTGCAGTTCGGCGAGCCGCATACCGACGCAGCGATGAATGCCGAAGCCGAACGACAGATGCGTGCGGGGCCGGGCGCGGTCAATGATGAAGTCGTTGGGGTTCTCGATGCCCTCTTCGTCGCGATTGCCCGAGACGTACCACATCACCACCCGGTCGCCCTTGCGGATTTTCTTGTCCCCGATTTCGGTATCGACCAGCGCGGTGCGCCGCATATGCGCGAGCGGCGTCTGCCAGCGAATGACCTCCGGCACCAGGCTGTCGATCAGCGCCGGATTGTCGCGCAGTTTCCGATACTGGTCCGGGCGTTCGTTCAACGCCAGCACCGACCCGCTCATGGTGTTGCGGGTGGTGTCATTGCCGCCGACGATCAGCAGGATGATATTGCCCATCAGATTGTCGGGGTCCATGTGCCGGGTGGCGTCGCTGTGCGCCATCATCGAGATCAGATCGTTTTTCGGCGCGGCATTGACGCGTTCATTCCACAGTTTGGTGAAATAGGCCGCGCACTCGTCCATTTCGGCCCGGCGCTGTTCCGCCGATTCCACGACCATGCTTTTGGGCAGTGCGGTCGAGACGTCTGACCAGCGCGTCAGCTTGCGGCGCTCTTCCCAGGGAAAGTCAAACAACGTCGCCAGCATCTGAGTGGTCAGTTCGATCGACACCCGATCGACGAAATTGAAGGTTTCGTTACGCGGCAGTGCGTCGAGCACCTTGCCAGCGCGCTCGCGGATCAAAACGGCAAGCTCGTCCAGATGCGTTGGCGTGAACATCGGCGATACGGTCTTGCGCTGCGCCGAGTGCCGCGGCTGATCCATCGCGATGAAGCTCGGCTGGTCATACCCCGGAGGCACGTCGCGGATCGAGATGCCGCCGAGACCGACGTCGGAGGAGAAGATGCCGTGATTGGTGTCGACATGCATGATGTCCTTGTATTTGGTAACCGACCAATAGGGCTCGATCGGCGAGTTGGTGCAGTAATGCACCGGCTCTTCCTGGCGCAGCCGCTCGAACCAGGGCCACAGCGTGTCGTCCTGGAACAGCCGTGGCGCGCCGGGATGAAAATCCTTCAGCGGCGTGGAATAGGCCTCTTCGCGGGCCAGTCGCTGAAGCTCAGCCTTGTCGGCTTTGACTGTTGTCTGCACGTTCATCGTTGATCGATCCCAAAATAGACGGGGCGGCGGTCAGCCGGCGATGCGCACCGGCAGGGTTTCGTAGCCTTTGACGAAGCTCGAATACACCCGCTTGGGCTCGCCGACCACCTCAATATCATCGAAGCGCTTCATGATTTCTTCCCAGATGATCTTCAGTTGCAGCTCGGCAAGCCGGATCCCGACGCAACGATGAATGCCGAAGCCGAACGAGATGTGGGTGCGCGGCCGGGCCCGGTCAATGATGAACTCGTAGGGACGATCGATGACCGCTTCGTCGCGGTTACCCGAGACGTACCACATCACGACCTTGTCACCTTTCTTGAACCGCTTGCCGCGGAACTCGATGTCTTCAAGCGCGGTGCGGCGCATATGCGCCAATGGGGTCTGCCAGCGGATCACCTCCGGCACGAAGCTGTCGATCAGATCAGGATTCTCGCGCAGCTTCCTGTACTGATCCGGATTCTTGCTTAGCGCATAGATGCTGCCCGACAGGGTATTGCGGGTGGTGTCGTTGCCGCCGACGATCAACAAGATCAGGTTGCCGAGGAAATTCTTCGGGTCCATGTCGCGCGTGGCTTCGCTGTGCGCCATCATCGACAACAGATCGCTCTTCGGCGGCTGATTGATGCGCTCGTTCCAGAGCTTTCCGAAATAGGTCGCGCATTCCAGCAGTTCGACCTGCCGTTCGTCTTCGGTCGCGACGACGCCGTCCGGGCCGGGAAGCGTTGTTGCAACGTCGGACCAGCGCGTCAGCTTGCGGCGGTCCTCCCAGGGGAAGTCGAACAGCACCGCGAGCATCTGCGTGGTCAGTTCGATCGAGACCTGATCGACCCAGTCGAACACGTCGTTCTTCGGTAAATTGTCGAGACATTCAGCCGACCGCTTGCGGATGTTGATCGCGAGCTCGTCGAGATGGGTCGGCGTGAACATCGGCGCGACGGTCTTGCGCTGCGCGCTGTGGCGCGGCTGATCCATGGCGATGAAGCTTTCGCGACGCAGGTCGGGAGCGATGTCGCGGATGGTGATGCCGCCGAGCGATGCCGCCGACGAGAACACCGAATGATTGGTCTCGATATCCATGATGTCGTTGTATTTCGTCACCGACCAGTACGGCCCGAACATGCTGTCCTTGCAGTAATGCACCGGGTCTTCCTGGCGCAGCCGGTCGAAATACGGCCAGAATGAATCGGTCCTGAACAACTCGGGGTGGCTGACGTCGATATCCGCCAGCGGAATGGAGCGGGCCTTGTCCCGGGCGGCGCTCTGATGGGTATCCCCGGCGAGGTCGATTGTTCCGTGCATCGGACGTCTCCTGCTTGTCCCGTCCGCGATTGGCTCCGGCGGGCGATTATTGACCGAATTACATCCCGTTGTCTGCGCCGGGGCAAGGGACAGTTTGTTGCATTCTGTCGCACTGCAACGCCAATCCGGCGAATGCTCCCTTTCCAGCACCTTTGGCCCGTGACAAGCTTATTTCCAGAGAATAAGGCTCTGCGCAGGACCAGTGCCATTTGCCCGGAGGCAGCCCGCCCATGATTCCCAACACGAATCGGATGTTCAATTTCGATCTTGGCGAAACCGCGGACGCGATTCGCGAGACCGTTCACGATTTTTCAAATAACGAGATCGCGCCGCGGGCCGCCGAGATCGACAAGAGCAATCAATTTCCCCGCGACCTGTGGCCGAAGATCGGCGCGCTCGGCCTGCACGGAATAACCGTCGAGGAGGAGTATGGCGGTTCGGGGCTCGGCTATCTCGAGCACTGCATCGCGGTCGAGGAGATTTCGCGCGCGTCGGCGTCGGTTGGCCTGGCCTACGGCGCGCATTCGAACCTTTGCGTCAATCAGATCCGCCGCAACGGCAATGAAGCGCAGAAGCGGAAATATCTGCCGAAGCTGATTTCGGGCGAACATGTCGGCTCGCTGGCGATGTCGGAACCCAACGCTGGCTCCGACGTGGTGTCGATGGCGACCCGCGCCGAGAAGAAGGGCGATCGCTTCGTCATCAATGGCAGCAAGATGTGGATCACCAACGGCACCATCGCCGATACGCTGGTGGTGTATGCCAAGACCGATGCCACCGCAGGCTCGCGCGGCATCACCGCTTTTATTATCGAAAAGGGCATGAAGGGATTTTCCACCGCGCAAAAGCTCGACAAGCTGGGCATGCGCGGTTCCGACACCTGCGAACTGCTGTTCGACAATTGCGAGGTGCCGGAAGAGAGCGTGCTGAGCGAGGTCGGCCGCGGCGTCAACGTGCTGATGTCCGGCCTCGATTACGAGCGCGCGGTGCTGGCCGCGGGCCCGCTCGGCATCATGCAGGCGTGCATGGATGTGGTGATGCCCTATGTGCACGAGCGCAAGCAGTTCGGCCAGCCGATCGGAACCTTTCAACTGGTGCAGGGCAAGATCGCCGACATGTACACCACGATGAACGCGTCCCGTGCTTACGTCTACGCTGTGGCCAAGGCCTGCGACCGCGGCGAGACCACCCGCGAGGACGCGGCCGGCGCCATCCTCTATGCATCGGAAAAGGCGACGCAATGCGCGCTCGACGCGATCCAGCTGCTCGGCGGCAACGGCTATATCAACGACTATCCCACGGGGCGGCTGTTGCGCGACGCCAAGCTCTATGAAATCGGCGCCGGCACCAGCGAAATCCGGCGCATGCTGATCGGGCGGGAGCTGTTCGAAAAATCTTCATAAAAGTCGGTCGAATCGCCTTTGGGCCGACACATCTCTAATCTATGGGCTCGGTTCGATTTGGTTGCCGACTTGCTTGCCGATTTTGCTTGTCTTGGGGGGAGTCGATCCGTGAATCAGATGAATCTTGTGCCGCCGCATCTGCCGCCGATGCCGGCGCCGGTGTTGTTTTCAGGCAACCGCGGTGAATTTTTCCGGCTGGTGACACGCGGTGCCGGGCTCGAACTCATTACCGTCGGGTTTTATCGTTTTTGGCTTGCCACCGATATCCGCCGCCATTTGTGGTCGAACACCCATATCGACGGCGATGCGGCGGAATACACCGGCCGCGGCAGGGAATTGCTGATCGGATTTCTGATCGCGTTGGCGATCATTGTGCCGGTTTATCTGGCCTACTTCCTCGCCGGCCTTGAAGCCGAACGCATCAGGGCGTTCGCCAGTTTCCCCTTGCTGGCTTTTTTCTACCTGTTCGGACAATTCGCGATCTACCGCGCCCGGCGTTATCGCCTGACCCGCACGGTGTGGCGCGGGGTGCGGTTCTGGATGAGCGGTTCGGGCTGGGCCTATGCGGCGCGGGCGGCGCTCTGGGGCCTGCTGATGATACTCACCCTCGGCCTGATATTGCCATGGCGTGAAGCGGCGCTCGAGCGCTACAAGATGCGGCATTCCTATTACGGCGATCTTCAGGGCAGCTTTGAAGGACGCGGCTGGGAATTCTTCAAGCGTGGCTGGTGGCTATGGCTGCTGGCGCCGATCGCCCTCTACGTGTCGCCGCTCGCGCCCTTTGTCTATGCCGCGTTCAAAGCGGTGGAATGGCGCTGGTGGCTTTCAGGTATCCGTTTTGGCGGTGTGCGTCTGGAATCGACGATGCGCCGTGGCGCGCTGATCGGCCTTTACTGGAAAGTCATCGGCTGGGTTCTCGTGCTCGCGGTCGCGTTTGCCGCCTATCTGGCACTCTGCGCCGCTTTGGTGGCGAGCATGAGCGGCGCGCCACTCGATCAGTTCTTCACGCCGCAGGTGTTCTTGAAGAGCATTCCGTTGCTGGTGCTGGCGGGACTGGGTTATCTGCTGTTCGCGCTGGCGATCAATGTGGCGATGCGTGTCTATCTGTTGCGCGATCTCTGGGTCAGGGTGCTGGCCTCGACCACCGTCCACAACATCGAGGCGGCGGAGAACGTTTCCGCCAGGGGCGAACTCGCCAATGCGCTGGGTGAGGGCTTTGCCGACGGGCTGGATGTCGCCGGCTTTTAGCGCATGAGCATCTTTCCAATGGACAGTGGACCGCAAAACACCTCGGCGTCGTCAGGAGCCAGCGGCTTTGCGATTTACTTCGACGGGACATCGAGCCGCCGCCGCCTGGTGACGCTGGAGTTCAACGACCGGCTTGAAATCAGAGAGTACGAACACACGCTTGCCGCGTGGTCCTATGCCGATGTCCGCGTTGCCGACAGCCCATCCGGTACCCTGCGCGTAACCTGTCTGACGGCGCCGGAACTGGCGCGGCTTGAAATCCGTGACGCGGCGGTTGCCGCGGAGCTGACCACCCGCTGCGCCCGACTCGATGAAAACATTCCCGGCCGGCACGGCATTGCGAGAATTGTCGGCTGGTCATTGGCGGCGACGGTTTCGATCGTCGCGGTGGTTCTGTTCGGTGTCCCGCTCGCCGCGGACCGTTTGACACCCCTGGTGCCGCAAGCCTTCGAACGCCGGCTGGGCGATGTCGCCGAAGGGCAGGTCAAGACGATGTTCGGCGGCAAGATCTGCGATAACGCATCGGGGCAGGCTGCCTTCACCAAGCTCGTCAATGCCGTTCGCGAGTCCGCTGGCCTGGATACGTCGATCCAGTCGCAGGTGTTATCGAGCCCAATTCCCAACGCGTTCGCGCTGCCCGGAGGCAAGGTCTATGTATTCAACGGGCTGCTGGCCAAGGCGGAAAACGCAGACGAGATCGCCGGCATCCTGGCGCACGAGCTTGGCCATCTCAGGCATCGCGATGGCACGCGCAACCTGATTTACAATGGTGGTACCTCGTTTCTGATCGGGTTGTTGTTCGGCGACATCACCGGATCCGGCGCGTTGATCTTTGCTTCGCGCTCGCTCGTGACCGCGTCCTATTCGCGCGAGGCGGAGCAAAATGCCGATACATTTGCAATCGATGCGATGCACGGGCTTGGCCGCTCGCCAAAGCCGATGGGCGAACTGATGTTTCGCGTGACCGGGAAAGAAGGCGACAACAGCTTGTCGATCCTGGCAAGCCATCCGCTGACGGAAGACCGCCTGGCGCGCATGAGCAGCGAGGATCAGCCGCCGAGTGGCCCGCCGCTGCTGACGGCCGCCGAATGGGCGTCGCTCAAGGCAATCTGCGGTTCAAGGAATTGATTTAAAGCGAGGTGCCGCGGCCGTCATCGCCCGGCTTGACCGGGCGACCCAGGGCGGATTCAATCGGTCGTCGCAACACTTCGGCAAAGGAGGTTGCGATGAAGAGATACAGGGGTCCGGATCGGTGTGTGCGAGCAGCTTTGCGATCGCCAGGCCGGCCTCAAGAGGCCCTGCGAGAGAATTGTAGACAGTTCTGGATGGCGATTGCCTCGGGGCGCTCAAGCGAGGATGCTGGGGTTGACGCCGGGGTGTCGCCGGCTGTCGGCGTACGGTGGTTTCGGAGGGCGGGTGGCATGCCCCCGACGCATTTCTCGCAGTCGTCAAAACCTCTATCAGGGTGCCGCCTTTCATTCACCGAACGTGAGGAGATCGCCATCTTGCGCGCGCAGGGGATTGGTGTGCGAGCCATCGCTCGGCTGCTCGATCGCCCTCCATGCACGATCTCTCGTGAGCTCCGGCGCAATGCGGCGCGCCGCCACGGCGCTCCAGAATATCGAGCGACCACGGCACAATGGCACGCCGATCGGTCCGCTCGACGGCCAAAGCCGGCGAAGTTGGCGGTTAATCCAATCCTGCAAGATTATGTGCAAGACAGGCTTGCCGGTATGATCGCCAAACCGGATGGGGCGCCCCTCGTCGGCCCGAAGGTCGTGTGGAAGGGGCGCCGGGCCGTGCATCGACAGCACCGACGCTGGGCGACGGCGTGGAGCCCGGAACAGATTTCTCGTCGCCTTCGGCTCGACTTTCCCGAGGATGAGACGATGCGCATCAGTCACGAGGCGATCTATCAGGCCCTTTATGTGCAAGGTCGAGGAGCATTGCGCCGTGAACTATCGGCCTGCTTGCGCACCGGGCGGGCACTGCGGATGCCGAGGGTGCGCACGCGCAAGCCAGGCAGGGCCTTCGTTTCTCCCGAGATCATGATCAGCCAACGTCCGGCAGAGGCAGCCGATCGAGCCGTGCCGGGCCACTGGGAAGGGGACCTCATCATAGGTCTCGAAAGTTCCGCGATCGGCACCTTGGTGGAGCGCACGACACGTTTCACCATGCTGCTGCACCTGCCGCGCATGACGGGCCATGACCAGGAAGTTCGCTTGAAGAAAGGACCCGCACTCGCCGGACATGGTGCCGAGGCAGTGCGCGACGCCATCACCCGCGCGATCTCAACCATGCCTGAGCAACTGCGTCGGTCGCTCACTTGGGATCAGGGAGCTGAGCTGGCTCAGCACGCACGTCTGAAGATCGACGCCGGCGTGCAGGTCTATTTCTGCGATCCTCACAGCCCATGGCAGCGCGGCACCAACGAGAATACCAACGGGTTGTTACGCCAATACTTTCCAAAAGGCACCGATCTCAGCGCACACAACGCCGATGACCTTGAGGCCGTGGCCTTTGCACTCAATACCAGGCCCCGGAAAACCCTTGGCTGGAAAACACCGGCGGAAACCCTCGACGAATTCCTACGAGTGAGCCATACAAAGGGTGTTGCGACGACCGATTGAATCCGCCCAGTATTCCAGAGCGCCGGCGATGGATCGCGAGGCCTCTGGAATACTGGGCCACCCGCTTTCGCGGGTGGTGACGGTCACCCCTGGGGTGGCGCCTTGCCGTCTATTCCGCCAGATTATTGACCTTCTTCACCCAGACGCGGACGTCGGCCAGCACTTCGGGGAGCACGGCCTTGACCTCCCCGACGGTCATGCCGGCCTTGACGCGTGGATCGTAAAGAACATTCAGAATGTACTGGTCGTAGACGTCGAAAAATCCCATCGAGACACTGTCGTTGAACATGGTCCAGGGCACCGAACTGGTATCGTTGATCGGCCCCAGCGACTGCAGCAGTTCCTCATAGGCGCAGTCGAAGAAGATGAAATCGCCGTTGTCGACTGTGAGGATCACGTCCGAGTGCTCGATCTCGAATTTTTCGTTCTTGCGAAAGCCGGACAGGCATTGCGGATCGAGCGAGGTGCGAATTTCCCGGGCTCGCTCGCTGCCGTAGAATGTCGAGATGGTGCGATAGAGATCGCGGTCGCGCACCAGTTTGACCACGATATTGGCGCCGTCACTGGTTTCCGCCATGGCGATATCAAGATGCTGAACCCGCGCGGCGATATCGGCCACGATTTTGGCCAGTTGCGCCTTTCGATCCGGACGATTGCCATCGGCGAAGACCCGCACCGGTGCATCGTATTTTCTGATCCGGTCGACCCGTCCGGCAAGCTGATACTCGGCGCCGAAGGCGGTCTTGAAAAATCCGTCCGTTATCTCGCTGTCGGTGAACGTCTTCTTTTCGGTACGCTGGCGCGATGCAATGCTGGGAATTTCGGCCGACGTAGCCGGCAGCCAGGCAACGCTGTTGAACGCGATGCCGGCGAACACAACCGCGAATATCCGCAACATATGCGAAGACGAGTCGGGAGCACACATTGCATCGACGCTGCAGCAATCGGCGAGCGCGTGCAAGGCTTGATGTACAAGGCTTGACTGGCCGCCGATCGAGCGGCGCGGGTTCCCTTGCGCAGAGCCGGCCTAGTTCTTCACGACGACAGTGGTTCCCACCGCGACGCGGCTGTAAAGATCGGTGACGTCGTCGTTGGTCATGCGGAAACAGCCGGAGGATACGGCCTGGCCGATCGTCTCCGGCTCATTGGAACCGTGAATTCGATACAGCGTCGAGCCCAGATACATGGCGCGGGCGCCAAGCGGATTGTCTATGCCGCCCGGCATGTGGCGCGGCAGATCGGGGCGCCGCGCCAGCATCTGC
>WNFF01001657.1_pt1 | contig 17985 bp, 11 predicted proteins | sample 5400441 | NCBI WGS metagenome assembly WNFF01 (sample SAMN13153345, study PRJNA577476) | soil metagenome | isolation source: 120 cm saprolite under Douglas fir tree site 2 hole 3 replicate 1 | place: USA:California | collected 2015-04-18 | reverse complement strand
ATATCGCGACGCTGAACTACACCGGCGGCACCACGGGGAAATCAAAAGGCGCGCTGCGCTACCATCGAGAGTATGGCGGCTTCGCCAACGCGATCCTGTCCGACTTCGAAATTCCGGATCACCCGCGCTATCTCACGGTCGCGCCGATCAGCCACGTCGCCGGCACCAAGGTGCTGCCGTCGCTGATCCGCGGCGGCACGGTGCACATGCTCAAGGGCTTCGATCCGGACGCCGTGTTCAAGACCATCGAGCGCGAGCACATCAATTTCACGCTGTTCGTGCCGACCATGATCTACGTGCTGCTGGACAACCCGGCGCTCGACAAGACCGATCTCTCCTCGCTTGAACTGCTATTGTACGGCGCCTCGGCGATGTCGCCGAGCAGGCTGGTCGAGGGCATCGAACGGATCGGCCCGGTATTCTCGCAGCTTTACGGACAGACCGAGTGCTATCCGGTCTCGGTGCTGCGCAAGGCGGATCATGATCCGAAGACTCCGGATCTCTTCCTGTCCTGCGGATTTCCGATCGCCGCCTGCGACGTTAAAATTCTCGGCGATGACGACCGTGAAGTCGAAACCGGACAGGCCGGCGAGATCTGCGTGCGCGCGCCGCATGTGATGGCCGGATACTGGAAGCGGCCCGAGCAGACCGCGGAAACCCTGAAGAACGGCTGGCTGCATACCGGCGATATCGCGCGCGCGGACGAGCGCGGCTACATGTTCATCCTCGACCGCAAGAAGGACATGATCGTCTCCGGCGGCTTCAACATCTTTCCGCGCGAGGTCGAAGACGTGCTGTCCCAGCATGCCGACGTCGCGATGGTCGCCGTGGTCGGGGTGCCCGACGACAAATGGGGCGAGGCGGTCACCGCGGTGGTGGTCGTGCGCGAGGGGGCGCGGCCGAGCGCGGAGGAATTGATCAATCTCGTCAAGGCGCGCAAGGGCTCGGCGCATGCGCCCAAGCACATCAAGTTCGTCACCGAGCTTCCGATGACCGGGGTCGGCAAGGTCGACAAGAAGGCGCTGAAGGCGGGCTTCTGGGTCGGGCGCGATCGGATGGTCGGATAGAGCATGATGTGTTGGAACTGGATCGATTCGTCCCGTAAGCGCGAGGCACTAACGATCTCGTGTCCCGGACCCGGCATAGCGTCGCTTCGGCGGTGCACGGCAGGGCCTGGACAAAAAATCGCGAAAACAACCCCATGCAAAGTAGAGTGAACCCCGGCTCGCAGCACTCCTGCTGCGCTGCGTCCGGGCGCGAAAAGAAAAATGCGCCGTCGTCATGGCCCCAACCTAATCTCATCCCGCTCTAGCGCGTATTCCGCAAAAGTAGGCACCGGTTTTGCGAATAGAGTACGCGCAATTATCTGGCGTCGCTTTCAGCCGAGCAATTGATCGAGCCGATCGCGCAACTGGTCCTGATGATAGGGCTTGGCCAGCCGCGGCAGATCAAGCTGCGCACCCTCGGGCAGTTCGGCATAACCGGTCGCGAGCAGGATCCGCAGCGACGGCCGCACCTCCCGCGACGCCGCCGCCAGTTCGATACCGGTCATGCCGGGCATCACATGATCGGTCACCATCAGGTCGATCGGCTGCTCGCTCTTGATGATGTCGAGCGCGTGCAGGCCGGAACTGGCGCCGATCACGTGGTGACCGAGATCTTCCAGCATTTCGGTGGTCGACATCGCGATCAGCGGGTCGTCGTCGACAAACAGGATCACCGCAGAGCGGTTGACCTTCTGCACGGAATGCACCGGACTTTCAGCTTTCGGCGTGTTGGTCGCGACCGGCAGTATCAATGTAGCGGTGGTACCTTGTCCCACCGTGCTCGAGAGTTGCAGCGCGCCGCCGAGCTGCACGGCAAGCCCGTGCACCATCGACAGGCCAAGGCCAGTGCCCTTGCCGAGCGGTTTCGATGAGAAGAACGGCTCGACCGCCCGCTTCAATATCTCCGACGTCATGCCTATGCCGGTATCGATCACCGACAGTTTCAGGTAGTCGCCAGACTTCAGCGCCGGATCGCCGGTTGCATGGTATTGCGCGACCTTGATGTCAATCGAACCGCCGTCCGACATCGCGTCGCGCGCGTTGATCGCAAGATTGAGAATGGCGAGCTCAAGCTGGTTCGCGTCGACGCGCGCCGGCGGCAGCCCTTGCGGAGCATCCAGCCGCAGCACGACGCGCGGTCCCAACGACCGCCGCAGCAGATCGCTCATGTCCTGGATCAGGGCGCGCAGATCGACCGGCACCGCTCGCAGATCCTGCTGCCGCGCGAACGCCAGCAGGCGCTGGGTCAGCGACGCGCCGCGCTCGGCGCCCTGCACCGCGCCGTCGATCAGCCGGTGCAGGCGTGGATCGTCGGGAATGCGCTTGCGCAACAGATCGAGATTGCCCATCACCGCCATCAGCAGATTGTTGAAATCATGCGCGACGCCGCCGGTGAGCTGGCCGATCGTCTCCATCTTCTGCGCCTGCCGCAATTGTTCCTGCGCCCTTTCGCGCGCCGCGACTTCCTTCATCAGATCGGCGGTGCGTTGTTCAACGCGCTGCTCGAGGGTCGCCGTCAGTTCCGCCAGCGCAGTACGCTCGGCCGCCAGCTGAGCCAGCAGATTGTCGCGTTCGATCTCGGAAACCTTGCGCGCGGTGATATCTGTGGAAACACCGACCAGCGATTTGATGCGGCCATCGGGCCGGCGAACGGCCCGCGCGCGGACGTCGACCCAATGCTGCGATCCGTCGGGCCAGATATTGCGGTACTCGATGCTGTAGTCCCCGCCCGTTTCGAGAGCATGGTCCAGCATCTCGCGACGTCTCTCGCGGTCATCGGGATGAACCGCCGCCAGCAAATCCTGATACGAAAACGGATCGCCCGGCTTGCGCCCGAAGAACGCCTTGCAGGTGTCGGAAGCCTCTAACTCGAGCTCCGGCAGCCGCAGCTCGAGCGCACCGAGGTGGCCGGCGTTCAGCGCGGTCTGCAGCAGGCCTTCGCTTTCGGTGAGATCCTCGAGAATGGCGCGGGTCTGGTACTGGCGGCGCCTGCCCCTGACGGCGGAGCCGACCACGCTCACCAGCGTGGTCGGATGGAACGGACGTTCAATGAAAGTGACATTGCCGAGGACTTGTCCGAGCCGCACGGCATCCGGATTACGTTCCGGACCGCCGCCCTGATGTGTCAACAGCACGATCGGAAAATCCGACCATGACGGCTGATCGTTGAGCCAGCGCACCAGGCCGCGTAGATCCGCCGTCTTGATCGCCTCATCGGCGATCACCGCAAGGCCCGCGCCACCCTCGATCTCGTGCAACAGCGCGGCCAGATCGCCGCAGACATTGGCGTAGAAACCCGCCTCCTTGATCAGCGCCGCGGCAACAGCAGCGTCGCGCCCCGTCGGCGCGAGAATGACGGCACGCTCCGAAGATGCGCCAGGTCTCACTGGACCTGCTCTTCGAGCAAGGGCTTGCATTCGCCGATGTAAACCGGAACCCCGCGCAATACGCCCTGGAATCCATCGAGCGGGTCGCCGATGGTAAGCCCGCGGCCGTCGATGCGATATTCGCGAATCGTGGATTCATGCGCGCCGGTGCGCTTCTTGATGATCGACATCGCGCGCCGCACCATACCAAGCGCCTCGAAATAGCGCAGCAGGATCACGGTGTCAGCCAGATACGTTACGTCTACCGGTGCTTTCATATCGCCGACCAGTCCGTGCTGCGCCACGGTCATGAATGTCGCCGCACCCCGGCGGTTCAGATATTGCAGCAGTTCGTGCATGTGCAGGATCAACGAATTTTCCTCGGGCATCGCGGCCTGGTAGCCGTTGAGGCTGTCGATCACCACGGTCTTGATGTGGTCTTCATCGACCCGCTTGCGGACGCGGTGGGCGAATTCGCCAGGCGACAACTCCGCGGCGTCCACCTGGTCGACGAAGAGGTTGCCGCCACGCTGCATCCCTTCGAGATCGATGCCGAGCCCTTTCATCCGCGCGAACAAAAGGCCGAGCTCTTCGTCGAACACGAACAGCGCAGCCTTTTCGCCGCGCGCGATCGCGCCGACGACGAAGACGATCGCCAGAAGGGATTTCCCGGTGCCCGCGGGCCCCAGAATCAGCGTGCTCGATCCCGCTTCGACACCGCCGCCGAGAAGCTGGTCCAGTTCGGCAACGCCGCTGGCCCTCCGGGTTCGCACGAAGCCGCTGCGGTATTCGGACGCCACCAGCCGGGGAAACACGTTCAGTCCCCCGGTCGCGATGGTCACGTCATGATAACCGCCGCGAAACTTCATGCCACGATACTTCACGATGCGGGCGCGGCGCCGCTCCGCGCCGTAAGCCGGCGCCAATTCCTCAAGCCGCAACACGCCGTGCGCAACGCTGTGCACGGTTTTGTCGGCGAGCTCGGCGGTCAGATCGTCGAGCAGCATCACCGTGGTGCCGAACTTTGCGAAATAGTGCTTGATCGCCAGAATCTGCCGCCGGTATCGGAGCGAGCTTTGCGCCAGCAGCCTGATCTCGGAGAGACTGTCCAACACGACCCGGCTCGGCCGCGCGCGTTCCACGGTTTCGAAAATCTGCTTGGTGGTCTCGCCGAGTTCGAGATCCGAGGAATAAAGCAGGCTCTGCTGCTGTTCGGAATCGAGCAGACTCTCCGGCGGCAATAATTCAAAAATTTCAATTCCATCGTCCAGGTCCCAGCCATGCGAGGCCGCACCGTCGCGCAACTCGCGCTCGGTTTCGGACAGGGTAATGTAGAGACATTTCTCACCGGCCTGCGCACCTTCCATCAGGAACTGCAGCGCAATGGTGGTTTTGCCTGTCCCGGGCGCGCCCTCCACCAGAAACACGTGTCCACGCGAAAACCCGCCCGACAGGATGTCGTCCAGCCCCCCAATCCCGGTTTTCGCCTTGCCGGCGATCGGCTCAATCAACTTCATAAATCCCCCTAACCGGGGCTAAACTTGTCCGACATCATACAGTTCCGTGAAAATGGAACTATTTTTGCTGGAAAAATTCAGGCCACATCGCGCGCCACGCTTGGGCCAGCGGCCTGAAATCGGCGGGGCCGGTCTCGTGGCATTCGGCGTTGGGCGCGGGCAAGACCCATGACTGCGCGCTTCTGACGTACATATGCGCGATCGGAACCAGCCATGTCGTATCGTCAAGCGTTCCCGCGCGAAGGGTCATTGAGTGCGGACGTCCGGCGCGTTCACCGTAGATTCGGCCGCCGCAGTCGCCGCAGAACCATGACGTGACGTCCGCTCCACTCGAGGATCGACGGCGCCATCCCTTCGGCTCGCCTTGCAGAATACGAAAATCCTTTGCCGCGACCGGCATGTTCAATGCGAACGCGCTGCCGGACGTCCTTTGGCAATGGGTGCAATTGCAGCTGTAGAGCAGCAGCGGAAACGACTCGATCTGGTAGCGGACCGCACCACACGGGCAGCCGCCGGTCATGGGAAGCGCTGGTCGCGTGGAGTTCATGATCAACCCCGACCCGAAGATACGATCGGAAGATTATCCGGAAATTATCACGCTGCGACGACTATCTCCGCAAGAGCGCGCGAAGCTCGTGCTCGTGTGCCCGATCGTCAGCCGGCCGCCGCGATCAATCGCGCGCATCCGCTGGGCAATTCGATATCGACCTCCAGCGTCGACACTGTTTCGCCCCGCTCCATCTTGACGACAACCTTATCCGGATCGAGTACGACATGCCGCGACACCACGGCAAGAATTTCCTCCCGCAGCAGCTCCAACAAGTCAGGCTGCCCGCGCAAGCTGCGTTCATGCGCCAGCAGAATCTGCAACCGTTCCCGTGCAACAGGCGCGGAAGCAGTGCGGCCCCTGAAGAACCGCAGCAGGCTGGCGCTCATGCGGCCCTCCGTCCCAGCAATCGGTCCATCAGACCTTTGCGCTCGGTCGGCACCCGCATGGTGACGGTCTCCCCCATCAGGCGGCGGGCTGCGTCGTGGTAGGCGCGGGCCGGCGCGCTGGCGGCGTTGTTCAGGGTGACGGGAGATCCAACGTTCGACGCCCGCAGAACGTCCTGGCTTTCAGGGATGATGCCGAGAAGCGGGGTCGCGAGGATTTCAAGAATGTCCTCGATGGTGAGCATTTCGCCCCGTGCTGCGCGCGCCGTATCATATCGGGTGATCAGCACATGCTTCTTCACCTGCTCGCCCTTTTCGGCCTTCACGGTCTTTGAATCGAGCATCCCGATGATCCGGTCGGAATCCCGCACCGACGAGACTTCGGGGTTGGTGACGATGACGGCCTCGTCCGCATAGCGCATCGCCAGCGTCGCTCCCCGCTCGATACCCGCCGGGCTGTCGCAGATGATCCAATCGAACCTGGTTCGCAGGTCGGCGATGATGCTTCCGATACCCTCGTCCGTCAGGGCATCCTTGTCCCTGGTTTGGGATGCCGGCAGCAGCCACAAATTCTCCAGACGCTTGTCGCGAATAAGCGCTTGCGAAAGCTTTGCGACGCCCTGCACCACATTGATGAGGTCGAACACGACCCGCCGTTCTGCTCCCATCACAAGGTCGAGGTTGCGCAGACCGACGTCGAAGTCGACGACCACGACCTTTTGTCCGCTTTGCGCGAGCGATGCACCGAGCGCGGCCGTGGAAGTGGTCTTGCCAACCCCGCCCTTGCCGGACGTCACGACCAGAACTTTGGCCATTCTTACCTCCTCCTTACTCGGTTAATTCTACTGGTTAACTCAACGGTGTAATTTTCATGACGTCGCCTTCGAGCCAGGCTTGAGCCGGCCGATCGCGCACGCTGGCGTCTATTTGTTCTGCAGTCTGGTAGTAGCCGTCGATGGCCAGAAGTTCTGCTTCGATTCTCTGGCAATAAATTCGCGCGGCGGGATTGCCATTGACACCCGCCATCGCCCGGCCGCGAAGCGTTCCGTAGATGTGGATGGACCCGCCAGCGCAAATCTCCGCGCCGGAACTGACCGAACCCAGTACGGTCACATCGCCGTCGGCAAAAATAACCGATTGACCGGAGCGGACCGGGCTTTCGAGCAGCAGAGACGTCGGCTTCGGCTTGGCTTCCGGCTTTTGCGGTTTATTCTGCTGGACCACACAGTTGCGTCCGCCCGTCAGCAAAGGCGGCATGCTGGTGGTGACGTGGGCCGCGTCCACACCCTCGATCCCCAGGATGCGAATATTCCGAGTTTCAAGGCTTGTGACGAGGTGCGCGATAGCGGATTGGCTAAGGTCCAGGGCGGACAGGTCGAGCACCACGGGCTTACCGACAAAAAAGCCGGGCGAGCGAGCCAGCGTCGCGTCTATTTCCTCAAGCCAACCCACAATTGGCACGACGGGACAAAACACAAACGCCACGTAGGAGCGACCCCGAAGGCGCACCAGTTGGCGTGTTGGTTCCGCCCGTGCCTCCATGATGGTCAACTCACCTTTTCTTACTGAATGGTTAATAGTGGGCGCACTTAGTTAACAATCGATTAATGCCGCTTTTCGCGAACCCCCATGCTTCGAATCGCGAATCAGCGGCTCAATCAGCTCAATCACTGCGAAAATTGTGGCACATTTGCGCTGAGGTCGGATTCCCGAGCCACTCAAACGTTGCACCTGCTCGCGGGTACAACCGTAAAAACAACTACCAAAAAATTACCGTCATCTTAAGATTGCGGACGGCGCAAAATCTTATCTCAGTTTTGTCCACTTTCGGACCTATTAATGTCCGGTCACCGCTCCATCACATACCGGTGACTTTCCTAGGCCAAAAGTAGTAGAAGCTGAAGGTCATTTCCGCCGCCGGTCGAGGCGGACATTTGCCGGGGGATTGAGGCAATGGAAGCGGCATGGGCAACACGGTCTCGAGATCTATCTCGCGGGCTGACGCAGGTTGCAGCGACCGGTGCGGATCTTGGGTCACGCACAATGATTCAAACTATCGCACCTAACTTTGCATCTCGTTTTGATCAGTCGCGGGTTTTGCCGCGCGACGGACTTCATTGCTTGGAACATTTGTCAATTAACCAGAACAACGTCCAACAGGCCAGCTACCGCAGCGCCGAGCGAGCGACCGCGGTACGATAACCAAATGTAACCAAGGGTAATGAGGGAGTGTGGAGTTATGAGTAGCGTGAGTGACCAGGACCATCTCAATCCGAACGATCAATTGTACTATGCACCACGCTGGTTGCGTGAACGAGCCGAACCACTGCCCGCGTCGCCCGCCCCCCCTGAAAAAAGATCCCAGAGCGTCGCGCGCCCTAATACACCTCCGCATTCCTTCGACGCGCTGCTTGAGGAAGCGGTCGCCGAGTCTCTACGGCATCCGCTCGACCCGGAGGTGATGCACGAGCCGCCGGGCTTCGTGCGTGAACTAGATCGGAGAATGGCGATACTGAGCGTCGCCGGCCGCTTCGCTGCAGCGATCGGCGTTTCAGCCATCGTGGCACTGTTCTTCGTCATCATGGTCCCTGCTTCGCGAGACTATGCAAAACAACCGGACGGCGACGCTTCATCTGTCTCCGGGATATTGCAATCGATGAGAACCGCGCTGTCGCAGCCACGTCAACGAGACGATGAGTTGAAGCCGGCTCTCTCCGAGTTCCAGGCGATCCTTGCGTCACCGTCACCACAAGCTGCCCCGGCTCCCCAGCCTGTGGCGCGCGAGGAGTCCGAATCGTCGCTGCTTCAGTCATTTGTGCAATGGCAGCAAAAACCTCCGTCGCCCTCAGCCCCCTGATCCTGATCACGCCGTCGATAGCCTGGGGCGGGGAGAGCAGCGTGATGCCTATTGAGGCCCGGATCTGGCGGAGCCTGCGATGAACCTTCGTTGGATGATGGTCGTATCAGGTGCTTTGCTGGCTGGCGTCGGGGACGCAGCGGCTGGCGACAAGGACGTTGTACGCAATCTCGCAGGCCGCGTCGGACCGATTATCGGTTCGGCGTTGGCCTGCCGGGACATCGCGCGGCCTCGCATTCAGATCATCGTCGATAAGTTTACAGCGGTGATCACGGAAGCTTCCACCAACGAGGCCGAGCGCTCCGACCTTACGCAGCTGCTCGATCGCAGTGTCGCGGACGGCCGTGGCGCCGTGGCGTCGGGACGGGTGGATTGCGGACTGGCGGACCGCCAACTGGCTGATCTGGAGCGGGCGATTGCCCGGCCGGCGCCAAGTTTGCCCGCTGTTGTCGCACCATCTTTCTCCGCTGCCGCCGCCACAGCCGTCGCCGCTACCGCGCCGGTCCCCGTTGGCCCCGCGGTTCGCGGCGTAACCGATCGGGAAATCCGGTTCGGCATGTCGGCAAACTTGTCCGGCGCGGCAAAGGAAAATGGCCGCCAGATGCGGCTCGGGATCGATCTTGCTTTCAACCGGGTCAATGACGCCGGCGGCGTGAACGGCCGGATGCTTAAGCTCATCGTGGCCGACGACGGTTATGAGCCGGCGCGAACCGCCGAGAACATGAAACAGCTCTACGACAAAGACCAGGTATTCGGTTTTATCGGAAATACCGGAACACCTAACGCGGCCGTTTCGGTGCCGTATGCGCTCGAGCGGCGGATGCTGTTCTTCGGCGCTTTCACGGGCGCCAGCGTCGTGCGCCACGATCCTCCCGACCGCTACGTATTCAACTATCGTCCGAGCTACGCCGAGGAAACCGACGCCGCCGTGCGCTACCTGGTGAAAATCCGCCGGATAGCCCCGAGGCAGATCGCCGTTTTCGCCCAGTCGGACCCCTTCGGCGATGCGGGGTTCTCGGGTGTCGCAAAGGCATTTCGTGTGCTAGGCCTCGGCGACAACGCCGTTCTGCGGCTCAACTACCAGCGCAACACCATCGACATCGACGACGCCGTCAATCAGTTGAAGGCGCAGAGGGTACCGGTCAAAGCGGTGGTGATGGTGGCAACCTATCGGGCTGCCGCGAAGTTCGTCGAGAAGACGCGCGATTTCTTTCCCGGCATGATTTACACCAACGTGTCGGCCGTGGGCGCCACCACGCTTGCCGAGGAATTGACGCTGTTGGGACCACGCTACGCCAACGGCGTCATCGTCACCCAGGTCGTGCCGGCCGTTTCCGGTTATTCGAGCATTGTTCTCGAATACAAGAACGCCCTCGCCAAATATTTCCCGGGCGAAGCCCCGGACTACAGCTCGCTGGAGGGTTACATTTCGGCAAACGTCCTGATCCAGGCGCTTAAGCGGGCTGGGCCGCAGTTCGATACCGAGAAGCTCGTCGACATCCTGGAGAACACGAGCAATCTCGACTTGGGCCTTGGAACCGCGCTCAACTTCGGCCGCGGCGAACACCAGGCTTCGCACAAGGTATGGGGCACGGCGCTTGATGAAAGCGGGAAGTACCAGGCAGTCGAGTTCGAATAATATCGGCCATCGTCCCGGAACGGGCAATTGCGGCACCGAGGACGTACTTCCATTCAACAAGAAAAGACAACCGCGGATCGACGGCTATGAATACTCGTTGGGCTATCTTCTTCCTGTCTTGTGCTTTGCTCGCTGGCGAAGGCGCAGCGGCCAGCGACAAGGCCAACATTGTCCGCGATCTTGCAGGCCGCGTCGGGCCGATTCTCGGTTCGGCGCTGGCCTGCCAGGACATCGCGCGCCCCCGTATTCAGCTCATCGTCGATAAGTTCACGGCGGTGATTGCGGAAGCCGCAACCAACGAGACGGAGCGCTCCGACCTTACGCAGCTGCTCGATCGCAATGTCGCGAACGGCCGTGGCGCCGTGACGTCGGGACAGACGGATTGCAGACAGGCGGACCGCCAACTTGCCGATCTCGAACGATCGATCGCCGCGCCGGCTTTGCCCGCCGTGATCGCACCACCTGCGCCTGCCGCCGCGCCGTCAGTCGCATCGTCTTTCTCCGCCGCCACTGCCGCCACGGCGCCAACCGCACCGATCCCCGTCGGTCCCGCGGTCCGCGGCATAACCGATCGCGAAATCCGGTTCGGAATCGCGGCACCTTTTTCCGGCTCTTCAAAAGAGCTTGGGCGCCAGATGAAGCTTGGGATCGATACTGCTTTCAACCGGGTCAATGACGCCGGCGGCGTCGAAGGCCGGATGCTCAAGCTGATCGCGGCCGACGACGGTTTTGAGCCGACGCGCACCGCCGATGCCATGAAGCAGCTCTACGAGAAGGACCAGGTATTCGGCATGATTGGGAACGTCGGAACGGCGACCGCAGCCGTCGCGTTACCGTACGCGCTCGAGCGGCGGATGCTGTTCTTCGGCGCCTTCACAGGCGCGAACGTTATCCGCCATGATCCACCGGATCGATATGTATTCAACTATCGGGCGAGCTATGCGGAGGAGACCGACGCCGCGGTGCGCTATTTTGTTAAAATGCGCCGGATACCAACCAGGCAGATCGCGGTTTTCGCCCAGCAGGATGCGGGCGGCGATGCGGGGTTCGCAGGTGTAGCAAAGTCATTTCGTTCGCTCGGCGCGAGCGACAGCGGCATTCTGCGGCTCAACTACCAGCGCAACACCGTCGATGTCGACGATGCGGTCAATCAGTTGAAGGCGCAGAGGGTGCCCATCAAAGCGGTGGTCATGATTTCAGCCTATCGACCCGCCGCGAAATTCATCGAGAAGACTCGCGACCTCTTTCCCGGAATGCTCTACAGCAACATATCGTTCGTCGGCAGCACCGTGCTCGCGGATGAATTGATGCTGTTGGGACCGCGCTACGCCGCCGGCGCTATCGTGACGCAAGTCGTGCCGGCGGTTTCCGGCTACTCGTCCATTGTTCTCGAATACAAGAATGCCCTGGCCAAATATTTTCCCGGCGAGGCGGCGGATTACGTGTCGCTGGAGGGCTATGTTGCGGCAAACGTCCTGATCGAGGCGCTTAAACGTACTGGACCGCAACTCGATACCGAGAAGCTGATCGATGTCCTGGAGAACATGCGCGATCTCGACCTGGGCCTTGGAGCCTCGCTTGGTTTTGGCCGCGCTGAGCACCAGGCCTCGCACAAGATTTGGGGAACGGCGCTTGATGAAACCGGGAAGTACCAGGCGATCGAACTCGAATAATCATGAATAATATTTGCGCCATCGCCCGGAACGGGCCGTCGCGGTGCTGACAATGCGTTTTTGACAAAACAGGGCCGATCGACACAACACGTTGGCCTCGGGAAGCTTGGCGATGACCAATCGCTGGACGGTAGCCATATTCGTTCCTTTGCTGGCGGGTGCCCCGGCTGACAACAGGACAGCGCTTGAGCGAGGGACGCCGTTCTTCGGCGCTTACGCCAACGGTACAGTGGTACGTCTTGATCCTCCCTGTCACTCTGTATTTAACTATCTTGTGAGTTATGAGTTGGAAACCGACGCCGTCGTGCGCTACCCGATGAAACTGCAGCGAATACAAGTCAGGCAGATCGCCGCCGTCGCCCAGCAGGATCGCTGCGGCGATGCGGGGTTCGCTGGGGTCCCAAAGGCAGTGCGCGCACTCAGCGCCGATGAAAGCGCGATTGTGCGGTTCAACTACAAGCCAAACACCTTGGACCTCGATGATGCCGTCAAGCCATTGAAAGCGCAGACCGTGCCCATCGAAGCGGTAGTTACGGTTCCAGACTACCGGGCCGCCGCCGAGTTCATCGAAAAGACGCGCGACCTGTTTGCCGGAATGATATACGCTGAGCTGCCGGCGGGCGTTCAGGGCACTGCCCTTGGACCGCAACTCGATACCGAGAAATTCATCGACGTCTCGGCCAACATGCGCAATCTTGACCTGGGCGATGGAACCACGCTCAATTTCGGCCGCGCTGAACTGGGGATTTCGCCCACAATTGGGGGGAACCCCGCTTGATGGACCCAAGCGATAAAACTTCAATAATATAGGCGCCTTGCCTGAAAGGGTAGTCGCCGTTCGAACGATAGATGCGCTTTGATAGAAATGTCATATGGACTGATCGACACAACCGATCGACACAGTAGAATTTTTGTACCTTGGCCTCGCGGAGGTTTGCGATGACCACTCGTTTGACTCTCTTTTTGTTTAGTGCGTTGCTCGCAGGCACTGCGGGCGCGGCGGCTGGTGACAAGACTGACGTTGTACGCGATCTTGCCGGTCGCGTCGGACCGATCGTTGGTTCGGCATCGGCGTGCCGGGACATCGCACGGCCTCGCATTCAGGTCATCACCGACAAGTTCGCAGCCGTGATCACGGAAGCCGCGACCAACGAGGCTGAGCGCTCCGACCTGACGCAGTCGTTCGATCGCAGTGTCGCCGAGGGCCGTAGCGCCGTGACGACCGGCAGAATTGATTGCAGGTCGGCCGACCGCCAGCTCGCTGATCTCGAACGGTCGATCGGTGGAACCGGGCCCAGTTTGGCCGCTGTTATCGCACCGTCTTCCGCCGCCGCCGCTACTTCCGCCACCGCTGCCACGGCGCCAACCGCAGCGGTCCCCGTCGTCGGCGGCCCCGCGGTCCGCGGCGTAACCGATCAGGAAATCCGGTTCGGAATCGCGGCACCGTTTTCCGGCTCTGCCAAGGAGCTTGGGCGCCAGATGAAGCTCGGGATCGATGCTGCTTTCAACCGGGTCAACGAGGCCGGCGGCGTGGAAGGCCGGACGCTCAAGCTGATCGCGGCCGATGACGGTTATGAGCCGGCGCGCACCACCGACGCCATGAAGCAACTCTACGAGAAAGACCAGGTTTTCGGCATCATTGGAAATGTTGGAACACCCACCGCGGTGGTGGCTGTTCCATATGCGCTCGAGCGGAAGATGTTGTTTTTCGGCGCTTTCACCGGCGCCAATGTGCTCCGCCATGATCCTCCGGATCGCTATGTATTCAACTATCGGGCGAGCTACGCCGAGGAAACCGACGCCGTGGTGCGCTACCTGGTGAAACTGCGCCGAATACCAATCAGGCAGATCGCCGTTTTCGCCCAGCAGGATACCTACGGCGATGCCGGATTCGCCGGTGTCTCGAAGGCGGTGCGCGCGCTCGGCGTTAGTGACGCCGCGATTGTGCGGCTCAACTACAAGCGGAACACCGTGGACGTCGACGATGCGATCAATCAGTTGAAATTGCAGAAACCGCCGATCAAGGCGGTGGTCATGGTGGCAACTTATCGGGCCGCCGCAAAGTTCATCGAAAAGACGCACGACCTGTTTCCCGGAATGCTCTACAGCAACGTGTCATTCGTGGGCAGCACCGCGCTCGCCGATGAATTGATGCTGCTGGGACCGCGCTATGCCAGCGGCGTCATCGTGACGCAAGTTGTGCCGGCGGTTTCCGGCTACTCATCCATTGTTCTCGAATACAAGAATGCCCTTGCCAAATATTTTCCCGGCGAAGCGCCGGATTACGTGTCGCTGGAGGGCTACGTTGCGGCTAACGTTCTGATCCAGGGGCTTAAAAGTACCGGACCGCAACTCGATACCGAGAAGCTCATCGACGTTCTGGAGAACACGCGCAATTTCGACTTGGGTCTTGGAGCCAATCTCGGTTTTGGCCGCGCTGAACACCAGGCATCGCACAAGATCTGGGGAACGGCGCTTGATGAAAGCGGGAAGTATCAGGCGATCGAACTCGAATAAATGGCGGGAGGCTTACTCGCACGATCAGGCGCGGATGCAGCGCTCGCGAGGGGCTGGCTGGGTCAACGCGAGCGCTCTCCCTCCGAGCCCGCGCCTCGTGCAAACGCTGCTACAAAAAGGCTGGATCGAAACAAAATCAGGTCCGAAAACCGAGGTCCTCTATCGGCTGACCGAAGAGGGTTTGGAGGCTAAGAAGCTGCCCATCCCAATCCCACCCAGAAGGCGGCCGTACTCGAAGGGGAAATGACCAGTTTAGTCGCGACGCGAAAGCTCGTGAGTAACAATTGATACTGTCAGCGCAGTTGTCGACATCGAGTGAGGGCAAAAAAATGATCGCCACAAGTCATGGGCGCCGATCTTGGAAAGATAATCCCACAGCGAAGACGATTGCGGCGACGGTCTCGTCACTGTTGATCGCCGGCTTGATCGCGGTGCTCGCCTTCGCGCTTCTATCTATGCAGTGAAGCTAGCGCGCGCTCGGCGTTGCCGCCAACGTCGCCCGATAAGTAGACTTCGCTAACGCGACCGAAAGGCATCAAGAGCGTGGGCAATAAGAATGCCGATGCTCAGAACGATAAAAATTGCTGCCATAGCCGTGAGCATGGTCAATCCTGTGCGATCCCTCAGAGGTAAGAGCGCCGCGCGCCGCACAGTCAAAGTGATTCGTCTAGAAGCGGAAGTTGCTGCCGCCCTGATGATTTTTCGCAACAGCGGGCGGCACGAGGTTACCTTCGCCTGGACGAAATCGTAGCTGCGATACCGTAGAACTCCGGGGTTATCTATCCGGCGCTGTCGCGCTTCAATACGGCATGCCCACCCTCACCCGTCGCCGATCCGCACATCGCCAGCAGTGCTGGCACATCTACTACGGCGATGTTCATGTCGGGACGATTGCCGAACGCGTCGGGAATCCGCACGACACCGATCCGTGGGAATGGAGCTGCGGCTTCTATCCGAGCTCGCATCCGAGGGAACATCAATCCGAGACCGCCGCAACCTTCGATGCCCGCGCGGCTAGCTACAAAGTAGCTAGTTGCAGACTTCACCTATCGCTGTGTTATAACGGGTTTTTACATCGCCCAAATGGCACCCCTTTTGGACCGGCCGACAACCCTGCGTATTACATATAATTTGTCCCGACGCCTGCGGCTTTGGTGGTGCGGCGTCCACCTTGGTGCGTTCCGATGACTCGCGCTTTGCCTTTGGCTCAGCGCGTTTTGCGGTCGGCTTCTTAACTTCGGTCTTTTCACAGGTGTTGTCTTCGCCAATGTCGTAACCCGCCTGGCAAGTAATCTTCGTACATCGATCCCCATCCGCCTTATACCCATGATCGCAGATCAACGGACAGACACGTGCAGTTTTGCTCTTGACGGCGTCGAGCGCATCGACGCTGGCGACCTTTACCTCCAGCTTCATGCCTGCGTGTTTGTTAAACAGATCGAGCGACCGCTGTGATGCTGCATTCCAATTGCTATCGATTGAGCCGGTGTGGCACCCCACCCGTCGCAACTCGGATTGCAGCGAACGTGGCAGATCGACCGTCTGTTGCTCGGATTTGCCAGCCGGTGGCGTTAACGTGGCGACCTTATCGTCTATAGCCCTTTGTTCAGGGGCAACCTTTATTTCTGCGGCAGCCTTGGCCGCTTCGGCGGTCTTCACGCGTGCGGCTTCTACAACTTTCGCCTCTTCGGCCGCCTTCGCTATGGCGGCTGTCTTTGTACGTTCGGCTTCCGCAACCTTGGCCTCTTCGGCCTTGTTGGCCCGTTCGGCTGCGACGCGCGCTTTTTCGGCTGCTTTGGCCTGTTCCGCTGCCTTTGCCTGTTCTGCGGCCTTGGCGCCCTCGATGGCAAGCCGCGTTTGCTCTTCCTGAGCGGCCTTGGCCTTGTTCGTTGCTTCTATCCGAGCGGCTTCTGCTGCGAGTTTATCGCGATGAGCTTTCGCCAGTGCCGTGAAAAACCCAGATGGATACTTTTCTACGAAAGCATCCCAAACCGGCTTTGTGGCTATTTGCAGCGCGAACTCGTAGTCGCGCCGCATCGTCGCATCTTGATCGACCGGTGTGGCAGCGGCTGGTGCTGTTGTCGCCGGGACAAGCGTCACATCATTTCCGCCCAGCGAACCGTAGACAAACGGCTCTTGCGCATTGCTCGTGGCCTTCAAGACATCGTCCCGCACGAAACCGAAGGCCTTGCGAAGATCGAGACCGGGCTTCGTAAGGTGATCCACCAGTGCCAAAGCAAATGGACTGTTTTTGCCATCGCCGTCCGATGCGGTCGAACCCGCCTTCGCGGCAAACGCAATCATTGTATTTGGACTAGACGGTTCGACTTTGGCAAGTCCGCGTCCGATGGTCCTTGATCCGATGGTCCGCTTCATGGTCTTGGCGAAGGGGTTATCACGGCACGCGTCCAGAATGACAAGCCGAAGTTGTTTAGCTGGTTCTACAGCAACCAACACGCGGTCCAGCGCGAAGGTTTCGTCGTAAACGTCGGTGTCGGTCTCAAGCATCGCATCCACGGGAATCAGATAATTGGTGCCGTCCAATTCGATGCCGTGTCCGGCATAGTAGATCACTGCCACGTCGGCATCGCGCGTCTTGTTGCCGAACTCGCGCAACGCGCGGCGCATCTCTACGACATTCAAGTCCTGTCGCAAATCTACCGAGTCGAACCCTGCCGCCTTGAACACGGCAACAATAGCCGCCGCATCGTTAGCCGGATTCTTTAGCCGATTTACATTTTTGTATGCGGAATTGCCGATCACGAGCGCCACGCGTTTATCGGCGTGCGCGGCAACAGCGGTGGCGGCAAAAAAGGCCAAAACCAAGAACAATGAACGAAAAAAAGCCAATAGCCCCGCCAATCGATGGTCGAATCCAGCTAGGTTATATTGAAGCAGCCTTACTGGATAGCGCGATCCCTCGTTAATGATGAACCCACCCACACCGTGCTTGAACCCCAGAGTCCGCTGCGGGCACCCGCGAGGACCTTTTGATGAAGCTCACCCGTAGATTTGCGGAGACGACGCCCGACAAACGCCCGCAAGATCCGCATAGGGACGGCACTGGCCTGCGCTTCGAAACCATGGAGCACGGCGGGGAATATCCCGACACGATGCCGCAAGCTATCAAGCTCATCGACGCTGAGGGACGGTCCGCCATCTATGTTCCAATCACGCAAGACGGCAAGGTGGTCGACAGCCTGGGGTTTATGTTCGATCCAGACGATGAATGATGACCGGTGATGTCTGCTTTCGGGGGCGATACAGACAAGCGATTCCAAGCACGTCACGTCGGCTTTTGTTCTATGACCCTTTGCGGACATATCGAAATCAAAACAGACCGAAATGGCCGAGACGAGAAGCACTGCGGCTCAACTACGGAAGTCCTTTTGTCACCGTAAAGGGATTGAACCCACGTTCCGCGAGGGCAGCCCACG
>WNFF01001656.1_pt1 | contig 17993 bp, 14 predicted proteins | sample 5400441 | NCBI WGS metagenome assembly WNFF01 (sample SAMN13153345, study PRJNA577476) | soil metagenome | isolation source: 120 cm saprolite under Douglas fir tree site 2 hole 3 replicate 1 | place: USA:California | collected 2015-04-18 | reverse complement strand
GCCTTTGTCGGCGCCAACTGGATCGAAATCGGCGAACGCGACACCGAAGCGGTGGTAAAGGCCTGCGTGGGTAAATCGAACAAGATCGCGATCGTGCAGGGCGCGTTGTCGGCGGCAGCCAGCGCCTACACCCTCAAGGGCGTTGAGAATATCCTCGCCAAGAATCCGGACATCAAGGTTGTCTCGAGCCAGGCCGCCGATTGGGACGCCGCCAAGGCCAAAGCCATCACGCAGACCGTCCTGAAACAGAATCCCGATCTGTGCGGCATCGTCGGCTTCTGGGATGGCATGGATATCGGAACCGCGGCCGCGGTGAAGGAAGCCGGCCTCACCGGCAAGGTATTTGTCGCGACCTCCGGCGGCGGCGAGCGACGCGGCGCGTGCGAACTCGTCAAGTCCGGCGCCTTCGACCTCAACCTCAGCTACGACGTGCCGACGCAGGCGGAGCAAATGGCGGGCATGATCAAATGGCTGGTCTCATCGGGCGTGAAGCCCGGCTCGGTGAAGGGATCGATGTATACGACGCTGATCCCGATCACCAAAGAGAACGCCGCAAGCGACACCGCCTGCTGGAATCTCAGCGACCTCAAGAAATAGTCCGTCCCCTGGTTTGATCGGCGAGCGGCCGTGCCAGTGCATGGCCGCTCGTCCCCGATCAACGCGCGTCCCTCCAATTCCTCCGTTTCCCGGGCAGAAGATGCAAGACGTCCTACTTCGTTTGCGATACCGCTACTGGCCAGATCATCTGCTCGGCGAAATCCTGTCCAAACGGTGGACCGAAACCGCGATTCCCGTAATCGTTCTCCTGATCATCACCATCCTGCTGAGCCGGTCGATCCCAGGCTTCCTGTCGGCCAGCGGGCTGGCCGATACCGGCCGGCAGGCCGGCGAAATCGGCTTTGTCGTGTTCGGCATCGCGTTGGTCGTCATCGTCGGCGGCATCGACCTTTCGGTCGGTTCGATGTTCGCGCTGTGCGACTTCTGCGCGCTGTTCTGCCTCAACGTGCTGGACTGGCCGGTGCCGGCCGTGATCCTCGCGACGATCGCGTGTGGTGCCGCACTCGGGGCCGTCAACGGCCTGCTGATCGGGTACCTGCGGCTGCGCGCCTTCATCACCACGCTGATTACGCTCATCATCTACCGGTCCGCCTACGACCTTCTGCTGTTCGACTATTCCAACAAGATCGCCGCCGCCTTCCCCGACATCCCCTCCTGGAATTTCCTGGGGGGTGGCGGGGTCGTGGGCGTGCCGAGCGTCGTGCTGGTCTATATCGTTGTCGCCGTGTTCGGACATGTCTTCCTCACGCGCCTGCGGCCGGGATGGCATGTTACCGCGATCGGCGGCTCGCGCCGCTCAGCCTACAATTCCGGCATTCCGGTGCGGCGCACGATCGCGTTGTGCTACACCGCGAGCGGGGTGCTGACCGCGATCGGCGCGCTGTTTTTTGCCGCACGGCTCGGCACCGTCGGCGGCGACGTCGGCGTCGGCCTCGAAGTAACCGTGTTGACCGCGACCGTGCTCGGCGGCATCAGCCTCGGCGGCGGCAAAGGCTCGGTCGCCAAGGCGCTGGTCGGCACGCTGATCGTTCTGTTCGTGATCAACGGCCTGACCACGCTGTCGGTCAGCGGCGGCGTCAATCGCATGGTGCTGGCCGGCGTCCTGCTGGTCGCCGCCACCATCGATATTCGCTGGCTGAAGAACCGGACGCGCATCATCAGCAAGGTCTATGTCAGCCCGACCTTTCATGGGCTGGCCGCGGCGGCTTTGACCGAACCGGGCAGCGGGCCGTTCGCGCAAAACGACAAGTTGCGCGACGTGACACTGATCGGCCTCGGCCGCATCGAGGCGCCGGAAGACGTCATTCTCGATCGCAACGACAATCTCTATGCCGGTTCGCGCCACGGCGACATCATCCGCTTCCTGGCGCCCGACTACCAGCAGATGGAGGTATTCGCCCATATCGGCGGCCAGCCGCTCGGCATGGCGTTCGATCGCGCCGACAATCTCTACGTCTGCATCGGCGGCATGGGCCTCTATCGCATCACGCCGGATCGAAAGGTGGAGAAGGTCACGGATGAGACCAACCGCAGCCTTTATTCCGTCAACGACGACAGCCGGCTGCGGCTCGCCGACGATCTCGACATCGCCGACGACGGACGCATCTTCTTCTCCGAAGCCACCGTTCGATACGAAATGCACGAGTGGCCGGTCGACGGATTGGAGGCGCGCGGCAACGGCCGGATCATCTGCTACGATCCGAACAACGGGATCACGCGCACGGTGCTGCGCGGATTGAAATTTCCCAACGGCATCTGTATCGCCAGCGACGGCAAATCGATCCTGTTCGCCGAAACCTTCGGCTGCTCGATCAAACGCTATTGGTTCGACGGCCCGAAGACGGGCAAGGTCGAGACTGTGATCGACAACCTGCCGGGCTATCCCGACAACATCAATCTTGCGTCCGACGGAAACTATTGGCTGGCGATGGTCGGCATGCGCAGCCCCGCGCTCGACCTCGCCTGGAAGATGCCGGGCTTCCGCAAGCGAATGGGCAAGCGGGTTCCGATCGACGAATGGCTGTTCCCGAATATCAACACCGGATGCGTCATCAAGTTCAACGAGCGCGGCGAGGTGCTCGACTCGCTGTGGGACCTCCGCGGCGTCAATCATCCGATGATCACCTCGATGCGCGAGCACCGCGGCTATCTCTATCTCGGCGGCATCGCCAACAATCGGATCGGCCGATACAAGCTCGCCGACGCCGATCCCGACTTCGTCCAGTATGAACGGCGCTGGAGAACAACCCAATGATGCCGGCATTGAAGGCCTTTGCCGATCGCTTTCTTGGGCGAGGCGACGCCACCATCACGGTTCCGTCGTTCGACGGCGCGTTGAAGCCCAACCAGATTCTCGAAAAGGCCGAGACCATCGGGCAGTTCGCTGCGCCCGAGGATCTCGCTACCGACGGCAAGGCGCTCTACATCGCCGATGGCAGCGCCGTCCTGCGCCTCGACGGCACCGTCACCACGGAGGTCAGGCGTTTTGACCGCACCATCAGCGCGCTATGCTGCCTGCCGGATGGCGGCATCGCCGCGGCGCTCGATGGACGCGAGGTGCAGGTGTTCGCGACGCCTTCGGCGTCCAGCCCCCGCGCGGCCATCTCCGATCCAGCACTGAACGCAATCAATGCGCTTTCGCCGGGGCCGCAGGGAACGCTGATCGCAACGGACGGCTCGACGGCGCGACCCTATCGGCAATGGGTATACGACCTGATGGAACGAGGTCGCAGCGGAAAGGTTCTCAGCCTCGACATCGCAAGTAGAAGCGTACGCCCGATCGCCTCGGGGCTGTCTTTCGCATTCGGCGCGTGCGCCGCCGGCGAGGACGTCTTGGTCAGCGAAAGCTGGCGTCATCGCCTGATCGCCATCGCGGCGGATGGAAGCCAGCGCGCCGTCCTCGACAATCTGCCAGTCTATCCATCGCGGCTTTCTCCGGCGGCGTCGGGTGGTTTCTGGCTCACGACGTTCGCGGCGCGCACCCAGCTCGTCGAATTCGTGCTGCGCGAAAATGCCTACCGGCGCCGCATGATGACGGAAATCGACCCGGAATACTGGATCGCGCCAAAACTGAAATCCGGCCAGTCGTTTCTCGAACCGATGCAGGGCGCCCATATCAAGACCATGGGCGTCGTCAAGCCCTGGGCGCCGCCGCGGTCCTACGGCCTTGTGATCCGGCTCAATGCCAACGGGGTGCCGCTCTACGCCGTGCATAGCAGGGTCGACGGCGTCAACCATGGCGTGGTCGCGGCGGTCGAAATCGATGGATCGCTGTTCGCACTGGCCAAGGGGCCGGGCCGGCTGCTGCGCATGCCGCTCGGCATGATCGAGCAGGAATTGCGCGCATGAGCGACATCATCCTCGCGCTTCGCAACGTGACCAAGCTTTATGCGGGCGTGGCCGCGATCGAGAACGTCGATTTTGAACTTCGCCGCGGCGAAATCCATGCCCTGGTCGGCGAGAACGGCGCCGGCAAATCGACATTGACCAAAGTGATGGCCGGCGTCGTCACACTGACCTCCGGCACGATGCAGGTCGACGGCGTTGAAGCGGCACCCCGAACGCCGCTCGAAGCCCGTCATCTCGGCATCGCCATGGTGTTTCAGGAAAACAGCCTGGTTCCGACCATGACGGTCGCGCAGAACCTGTTTCTGGGGCAGGAGCGTTTCTACAATCGGCTGCGCGGCATCTACATCGCCGCCCAACAGTTCCTGCAATCGCTTAATTTCGACGTCACGCCGACGGCGACGGTCGGACTGCTCGGCGCCGCCAAGAAGCAGATGGTGGAAATAGCCCGCGCCGTCCTGCACGAGGCCAAGGTCATCATCTTCGACGAACCCACCGCCACGCTGACGCCCGAAGAAAAGAAGTATTTCTTCGACCTCGTGCGCGACTTGAAGCGCCGCGGCGTGTCGATCGTGTTCATTTCCCACGCGCTCGAGGAAGCCCTGATACTGGCCGATCGCATTACCATCCTGCGCGACGGCAAGCATGTCGTGACCGACGACGCCGTCAATTTCGACCGCGCGCGCATCGTGCAGGCCATGGTCGGACGCGATTTGTCGAACACGCTTTATGGCACGCGCAAGTCGACGGTGCGGCCCGCCGGCGCACGGGTACTGACCGTGCAAAATCTCAAGATGGCGCCGATGGTGCGGAACAATTCGCTCTCGGTCTTTGCCGGACAGATCACCGGCGTGTTCGGCCTGGTCGGCGCCGGCCGCACCGAGACATTCAAGGTCGTCGCCGGCGTTCTGAAGCGGGACTTCTTTCACGGCGGCGAGGTGATCCTGCATGGCAAGCCGGTGCGTTATCGCGTTCCGGCGCCCGCGGTGCGGGCCGGCATCGCCTACGTCACCGAGGACCGGAAGGTCGAAGGTTTCTTCGAGACCATGTCGGTGGCCCGCAACATCTATCTCGGGCTGCTCGCCAAGGTCCCGGGAGGCCGCTTCTTCCTGTCCCGGCGCGAGGCCGACAAGGTCGGCACCACATGGGTCGGGAAACTCAAGGTGCGCGCCACCGGCAACGACATGAAGGTCGTCGAACTTTCGGGCGGCAACCAGCAGAAAGTGGTGATTGCCAAATCGCTGGTGCAGGATCCGGATCTGATCATTTTCGATGAGCCGACGCGCGGCGTCGATGTCGGCGCCATCGTCGAGATCCACGAACTGATCCAGCGGCTCGCCGACGAGGGCAAGGCGGTGGTGGTGATCTCGTCCTATCTGCCCGAGATCATGGCGCTGTCCGATCGCATTCTGGTGTCGCGACAAGGCAAGGTGGTCGAGGAATTCTCGGCGCTGGAAGCGACCGAAGAGAAAATCATGTACGCGGCGGTTCACTAGAGCGGGATGACTTTTCTTCGAATCGTCATCCCGCTCTAACTTTTTGTTTGAGCATGATCTCCGCGCAAACGCTTCGCGTTTGTCGCGAGGGAAAACCGGTACCCACTTTTCCGGATCATGCTCCAGGCCGGAACCATAAATGCGCTGTTCGGACTGACAGCCCGAATCCGCGTTGTCCCCGATAGCGAAACGAATCGTTGCACCGCAGCGAAACGACGCGATGCCAGGGGACGACATCGAAGTTACGACCGCGGGTCTTGATCGTCATCAAGACAATTGAAACGGCAGCTGTCTTGGCCTGCCATGATGGTGTAGCAGTTGTAGAATTTCATCCGCTACCTGGCCATCCGATCCATATGTCATTGACCCTGATAATTGTGGCAGCCATCGCCGTCATTTGGTTTGCGGAGCGCAGCGTTGAGCACCTTAAATTGGCTATTGCCGCGCTGTGTTTCAGTGCCGCGGTGCTGTTGTTCGTCGTTACCGATTTCGAAAGAGCGATACTGCTATCGTCTATCCTGGCAGCGGCCATTTTCGGAGCGTCAAAGGTCAAGCATGATCATAGCGGGCTGAAACTGACCGTGACGGATTTGCCGCTGGCGTTCGCAGGGACCGTTCCATTTTTTATCGTACAATACCCGCTCGCGGTAATAGCTGTTCTCGCGGGAGGCATCGCACTCATTCTGGCCGCAGTGGCGGCTCTGCTCTACATGGCCGGGCCGCCCGTTTCTTTGGAACTCCAGGTTCCTTTATTCAGCATCGCATTTATTGGCTTAGCTGCAGCATACAGGGCAAGCGGCGGGGCCGTTGCTTTCCAGCGGATCGCGGCTCTGCGGCGGTGTTTTTTTTCGACCTTCATAGCCTCCCTTCTCAACCCGCTTTCCTGGCGACAGTTCGGCAAACTCGCCCTGAGCGATATAGCTAAAGACCCCTTGCCGCTGATGGCGGCCGTACCGGCGCGCACCCTCGACTATCCCGACATTATCGTCATCCAGCACGAATCCATCTTCGATCCGCGCGTGTTTGGGCTCCCGATTGAGCCAATTGTCGAAGCATTTCTGTCCCCGAAAAATGGTCGCTATGGAAGCCTTAACGTCGATATTTTCGGTGGAGGATCGTGGCAATCCGAATTTAGCCTGCTGACTGGCCTTTCAAGCGCGAGCTTCGGTTCAAGCGCCTATTTTCTTTTTACGCGAGGCGTCGGCCGATTCCACAACAGTCTTCCAAATTCGCTGACGGCGCTTGGGTATCGAACAATGCTCACATCGAGCTGTCGTCGCAGCTTTCTGAATTACGATGAGTTTTACCGTTCAATCGGTATCAGCGAACGTATTTTCACAGATGATTTTGATCCGCCCTTCGACGTCAATCGATTCGAAACGACAAATTCCGATGCATTGTTTCTGGAAGCAGCCCTCGGTGTTCACATGAAAAGGATCGCGGACGATGCGGCACCTCGTTTTCTATATGCGCTGACCAACTTCAATCACGGCCCTCACAACCGAAGGCTGGTCGCGCCTGGACACTTTGAGAGCGAGCGTGCCTTTGCTGCCGCAAGCCTCCCCGATGCTTATTATGCGGAATACTACGCCCGCCTCGTCGAGACCGCCGTCACGTGGAATAGACTCAAGTCCGAGCTTTCAACCCGTTTTCCCAGGCGTCCAACGCTGATTGTGCACTACGGAGATCATCAACCCGTCATGGCTCGGCGGATCGAGGCAAAACTCAAACTCCCCATGAACGCGCGGCGCCAATTCCGCACGTTCTATGCCATGGAAACTTTGAACGACTGCTCTGATCGACTTGTTTCCGGGCGGGGCCCGGACCTGGATATTGCGTTTCTTGGGACAGTCGCTTTGCAGCAGGCTGGCCTGCCGCTTGATGAGATCTTTGCCACGCGCGCGAGCCTTCTCGATCAATGTGGCGAAGCCTACTTCGCATCATCATCGGAACGGAAACGCCGCTTCCACCGCACACTTGTAGATCTAGGCGTGATCGACGTAACGCCAACCGTGCGGCATCAATACTAGGTCGACCTTATCGGGGGCACGCGCTCATAAGTTGACACCAGAGCGGGATGGACGCTCCTTTGGCGGTTTCGCCTGCAGCCTCAAACCTCTTTCATCTCGCCTTTGGACCACTGCTCGCGCAATTTGAACTTCTGGATCTTGCCGGATCCCGTCAGCGGCATGGCGTCAACGACGAACCAATGGCGCGGGGTTTTGTGCGGTGCGAGATGCTCGCGCATGTATTCGTGCAGCTCGTCCTTGTCGATGATCATGCCCGGCGCCGGCCGAATAAACGCCGATACGACTTCGCCCCATCGCTGATCCGGCAATCCGACCACGGCGACGTCGCCGATCTTGGGATGGCGGAACAGCAACTCCTCAAGCTCGCGCGGGTAGATGTTTTCGCCGCCGCGAATGATCATGTCCTTCAGTCTTCCCTCGACCGTGCAGTAGCCCCTTGCATCCATCGCTCCGAGATCGCCGGTGTGCAGCCAGCCCTCGGAATCAACGGCAGCCCTGGTGGCGGCTTCGTCCTCGAAGTAACCGTGCATGACGTGATAGCCGCGCGTGCATATCTCCCCGATCTCGCCGACCGGAACGATCTGTCCGGTCTCCGGGTTGACGATCTTCACCTCGACGTTCGGCATCGGGGTGCCGATGGTATTGGCCTTGTCGGTGATGGTATCGGTGGCCCAGGTCATCAAGGCGACCGGCGAGCACTCGGTCTGGCCGAACACGATCGTGAAAGGCGCGCCCAGCCGTCGTTCGAGATCGGCGACGATCGCGGCCGGCACCGTCGAGCCGCCGGAATAAATCGCCTTGAGCGAGGAAAGATCGGCTGCGGCAAACGACGGATGCTCCATCATCGCCACCAGCATCGTCGGCACGCCCAGCATCGCGTTGCAGCGATAGGTGTCCATGAGTTCGATCACCAGCCCGGGATCGAAGGCCTCGACCAGCACCTGAGTGGCACGCTTGGCGACGGCGCCGATCACACAGCAGACACAGCCGCCGGTATGAAATAACGGCATGGTGGTGACCTGCACGGCGCCGTCGGGGATGCCGGCGCGGTCCGCCGTGTGCGCGCCGTTGTTGACCAGTCCGCGATGGTGCAGCAGCGCCCCTTTGGGGAAGCCGGTGGTCCCCGACGTGTACTGGATCATCACGGCATCGGTCGATCGCACCATGGGAAGCTCGGGGTTTGCAAGGTCGCCCGATGCCAGAAACTCATCCCATCGATCGAAGCGAATGATCTCGCGCAATTCGGGACAGCGGGAGGCGAGCGCCTGAACGGTCGCCAGCATCGGATTGCCGCGGAATTCCGGTACCACCATGACGCCCGCCGCGCGCGACTGCTTCAAGACATATTCGACCTCGCCCGATCTCAGGCCCGGGTTGACGGTCACCAGAATGACGCCGGCCATGGCGGCGCCAAACTCCACCATGATCCACTCGGGAATGTTATGGGCCCAGATCGCGACGCGTTCGCCCGGCTCAAAGCTGGCCCGCAGCGCCCGCGCGGTTCGCAACGCCTGCGCGTACAGCTCCGCGTAAGTCCACTGCCGGCGATGGTCCGGATCGGGAACGCCGGCAATCAGCGCGATCCGGTCGGGCGTGGTTTCCGCTGCCCATTGCAGCAGCCCGCCGAGCGTGATGTCGCGAACCGCCGGCTCGTTCGCACCCGCAGCATGGGACATGGTCAACATGATCGCCTCCTCCACGAGCCGGCCGTTAACCGGCAAGGTAGCGCCATCGGACATCGCGCGCGCGTCAAATGTGAGGGGATGCCGGCAGTCTGAAAAGGTTGTTTCGCCGGGAAGGCAATGCCCAACCCGATAATGGCGCACCGGCAATACCCCACTGGAATCCTCCATTCCGCATATGTGGAATTTTTTTGCATGTATTGGCGGGGCGCCGGCTCCGGCCGTAACCTGACCCTCGAATTCCTCCATAAGGGAGGATCGCAAACATTCCTTGGGAAACGCGTCCATGAAAGTTTTCGTCTTCGATCTGCTCGCATACGGCGAACAACTTGACCATCCGAACCTGATGGCGGCCGCCGCCGCGCAACGGACGAAAAAACTGAAACTCCCGATCGGCGGTTGGCATTCCAAATATCATCCCAAAAATCTTCGTCATTCAAACCGCATGTGTCACGAGTTCCCGCGACGCGGCAATAAGCTCGCGGGCGAAGATGCCCGCAGAGTGAAGCACCTCTTGAGGTGACAGGTCGCCGAAGGAAAACTGTGCAATGAAATAGCTCGCGCCCGCCGCATCGGCCATGCTCCGCACATAGTCGCGGATCGTGCCGGGAGATCCCGCGACTGCGCCGCCATTGCTGACCATGGTATCGAAGTCTTCCGGCATCCTTGCATAGCGCGGCTGCGTGCCATGCTTGTTCCAGAGCTTCATGAAACTCGCATGAAACACCGGCCAGGCGCGGCGTCCGAGCGCCATCGCTTCGCGATCGGTATCGGCCACGATCACGAAGCGGTTGATCCCGAGCAATGGCATACCATCCGGCGAGTTGCCCGCGGCCATCCACTCGGTACGATAGCGATCGGTGATCTCGCGAACTCTCGCCACCGGCCCGGCGCAAACGATATTGATGTTGTTTTGCGCCGGCCACACCGCACCGTCCGGCACCGGGACCGCATACCAGAACGGCGGATGCGGCAGCTGCGCGGGTTTCATTTCGATCGGCACGTTTTCGAAATTGTAGTATTTGCCGTTGAAATGGACCTCCGGCCGCGTCAACGCCTGCTTGAGGATGGTGTAAGCCTCGACATACATGGCCGGCGCGGAATCCGGATCGATGCCGAAATACTGCAGTTCGTGGGCAGATGCCCCACGGCCAACCCCGACTTCCAGCCGGCCGCCGCTCAGATGATCGAGCATGCAGATTTCCTCGGCGAGCCGCAGGGGATGATGCGCCGGCAACACGTAAACCAACGGTCCGAGCCGCAGACGCCTGGTGCGCTGCGCCACCGCAGCCAGAAATACGCCGGGCGAAGGCGTCTGGCTCAGCGGCGTCGAATGATGCTCGCTCATGTGGTAGGTGCGAAATCCGGCAGCATCGTAGAACTCGATCAGCTTCAGACGGTTTTCGTATTGTTCGCCGAGCGGATAAGGCCCGCGGTCGTTTTGATCGAATATGCCGAACTGCATCGCACCACCTGTTGATTACATCCGCCGCCTGCCGCGTATTTTGGAATGTCGGTCCGATGCATCTCCGCCCGGCCAATCAGCCCACGCCCTGCCCGACTTTCACCCGTTTTACGCATGTGCTAGCTTGGCTCACAACAAAAAACAAAAGGGAGGTTTCGATGACGATATCGTTTGCGATGGTCGGCTCATCAAAATGACGGTCGCGACCGCTTTGCTGGCCACGATAACGCAGCCGGGCTTCGGGCAGGACCTGAAGTATAAACCGATCGCCGTGAAGACACCCGACGGGCTCACCATCTCGGCGCAAGAATGGGGTAACCCTGCGGGTGCGGAAATCCTGTTCATCCACGGTTTCTCACAGAGCTATTTGTCGTGGATGCGCCAGGTCGACAGCGACCTTGCCAAAGAGTTTCGCATCGTGACTTACGATCTGCGCGGCCACGGCAATTCCGACAAGCCGCTGGATCCGGCGCGCTATCGGGATTCCAAGGCCTGGGGCGACGAGGTGCAAGCGGTGATCGACGCCGCCGGGTTGAAGCGCCCGATTCTGGTCGGCTGGTCCTACGCTGGCCGCGTCATCTCCGACTATGTTGCGACCCATGGGGCAAGCCAACTGGCCGGCATCAACTTCGTCGACGCCGGGATCAAGGCCGATCCGGCGCTGGCCGGCGACAATCTGAAAAATCTGCCCATCATGGCGTCGGAAGATCTCGCCACCAACATCGCGGCGACGCGCGCCTTCGTGCACGGCTGTTTCTCCAAACAGCCGACCGCCGACGATTTCGAGATCATGTTGTCGTTCAACATGATGGTCCCGCCCAAAGTTCGCGCCGGGCTCGGCGCCCGTCCGCTCGATGCGACCGAGATCATGTCCAAGTTGAAGCTGCCTGTCCTGGTGACGCACGGCGCGGAAGACCGCAATTCCAAGGTCGGCGCCGCCAAGTACACCGCCTCGGTCATCCCTGGCGCCAAGCTTTCGATCTATGAGGGAATCGGCCACGCCCCGTTCTATGAGGACGCGACACGGTTCAACACCGAGCTCACCTCATTCGTGCGAGAAGCTAACAAAACGAATTGATCCCTCTTGCAGAAGCGATGCACGACCGGGAGAACACCACTTTCTCCCGTCTCGTCCGCTGGCGATCTGCCGATCGCGTCACCTTCTTGATGGTGGCGGGGTCAGTCGGATACGAACCGTTCTCCCTGCCATTTTGTCAAAACCGGGCGATTGTGAAAAGCAAGAGACGGAAACCGTATTATGGCAGGATCATTCAGGCGGGCCCGCCGTCAAATCGCCTAAAATGCGGATCGTGCTTGATCGATCAGAGCGCGGCGACAGCATGGATCAGCGCTCGGTTTGTGCACGGCTTGTGATGACAAGATATCTCGCACTGTGTCTCTTGCCTGGTCTCTTGCTTGCGACGAGTGTTTCTGTTCGCGGTTCCGAGGCTGAGTTTTATCGCGGTACGGTTCCGATCGTGAAGGTCGGGCTGGTGCTCGAGGAGTCCGGCGCCTCGCCTGCCGAAGCCACCGCGGACGAGGCAAAATCCTGCGAGCGGGTGACGTTTTCCCGTAGCCTGAAGTATGGCGAAGACGATCTCAACGTGCTGGACGTCGCGACGGTGGCATCCCAGGATTCCCCGCAACCAGCTTCGCGTCCCGTGCTCTTGTTCGTGGCGGGCGAAAGTTTCGCCGGCGAAAGCGGAGTGCCCGATATCGCGGGCACGATGCAGGATGCGGCGATGTGTTTTGCCGCGCGCCACGAAATGGTCGGCGTGAAAATGACCTACCGGCTCGCCCCCGCAAACCCGTGGCCCGCCGGAGCCAGGGATGTCGCGGCAGCAGCCTCGTGGGTCCGACAGAACATCGACCTGTTCGGAGGAAATCCCGATGAGATCGTGGCCGTCGGCTACTCGGTTGGCGCATTCCATGTGGCGAGTTTCCTGGCTCACCCGGAATTTCAGGCGCGCGATTCCGATGTCGCCGGGGTGGTGCTGGTGTCGGGCCTTTACCGTCTAAGCGCGGATGCCAGCGCGGCGGAAAAATCCTACTTTGGCACGGATGCCAGCAAATACGATGAGAGGTCGGCATTTCCCGGCATCCTGAACATCGACACGCCATTCCTGCTCGCGTGGTCCGCGACCGACCCGCCCCACCTCATCACTCAAGGCGAAAAGCTTAAAGAGCAGCTGTGCAACTCGCCCGCCCATTGCCCACACCTAACGGTGCTGAGGGCTCGCGACAGTCTCGCTTCGGTCTTTGGGCTCGATGCCTCCGGCGGCAGTCTTGCCGAGCAAACCCTGGAACTGGTCCGGGAAATCGAGGCAAGAGGCCTTCCCTGAAGTGTATGAAGGACGACGACCCACGCAACGGCTTCAGCGAACGCGCGCCTCGATGACGCTGAAGCGGCCGGCTGGATGAACGGCGGCTGGACGAAAGCCGGATTCATTCAGCAGGTGACGGTATTGTTGTTCGGTGCGCTCAAGGCCGCCGGGCCCACGCAGCATGTTCAAGTCGCTCATCGCATGAGCCCTGTCCTCGTCGCTGGTGCCGGGCGCTTCGGGGATCATTCGTTCCACCAGCAGCAACGTTCCATGTTCCGGCAGGGCGCGACGGCAGTTCTGGAGGATCACCGAACTGCGTTCATCGTTCCAATCGTGAATGACGCTTTTGAGGATGATGGCGTCAGCGGGGTTTGGAATGGCCTCGAAGAAATCGCCTGCCGTGAAACTCGTGCGGTCACTGACGCCAGCCCGCTGCAGATGAAGGGTCGCGGCTTCTTCGCATCTGGGCAGATCGAAAACGATTCCCTGGACATGCGGATATTTCCTGGCCACGGCCCCGATAAGTTCGCCGGAGCCGCCCCCTACATCCATCAGGCGATCGATGCGGCCGAAGTCGTAGGCATCGAGGACATCCGGCGTCACGAAACGCGTCAGGTCGGCCATCGCGGCATTGAACATGCCGACGTTCGACGGCGTACGGGCCATCAGGTCAAAGCTGTTGCGCGCGCCGAGAAGATGCGCTGCGGTCTTGCCGGTCATGATGGTCTCCAGCATGCCATGCCAGGACTTGAAAAGCATGTCGCCTTCGAAAATCGCCCATGCCCTGAAAGATTTCTCCGCAGCGCCATCCAGTGCTGCGCCAATTTCCGTCAGTGAATACCGATCCGCATCGACCCGCGAACACAAGCCGACGGTCGAAAGCGCGGTGAGCAGACGTCCCAATGCGTGGCGATCCGCGCCGGTGGCCTCGGTGAGTTGGTCGAGCGATTGGGCGCCGTCACGTAGCAGCTCTGCAATACCGAGTTCGGCCGCGACATAGATCACGGCCGTCACACGATGCGACTGTATCAGGTCAAAAAGCTTGAGGGCTGCCGCGGAGGAGGACATCAATGGCTCCAATCGCTTGCGCTACTGCGCGTTGCGGATGTCGATAAGTTTGCTGATCTCGCTGACCCATATTCGCTGCTTGGCGATTCCCGCTTTCAGTTCCTCGGTGGTACCACCGAGCACGTTATGCCCGCCCGCCTCCAATCTGCGCCGAACGTCCGGCTGCTGAGAGATCGCCGCGACGTCGATAGCGATTCGATTTCGCAAGGCGTCGCTGATGGCCTTACCGCCGAAAATCCCGCCCATTCCGTCAATTTCGAGTTCGGGGTAACCGAGTTCGCGCGCGGTTTGAAGATCGGGCAACACGGCGGCGCGCGTCGGGTTGATGACTGCGAGAAAGCGAGCCTTTCCGCTCTGCACCGGAGAGGACGAAGCCGTCAGGGACGTCACCAGGACCTGAATCCGGCCTTCGCCGAGATCGGCCTGCGGCTGCGACGCGTCACGATAGCTCACGAAGTTCATCTGCAAACCGTTTCGCTTCAGAAACGCAGCAAAGACATAGCGCGGCAAGGTCGGTCCGGACGTCCAGGCATATTTGCCCGGATTCGATCTTAATACGTCGATCAATTCCGGAATGCTGCGAACGGACAGATCGTTGCTCACGGCGAGAGTCAGAACGATCGCCGTCGTGGCTGCGATCGGTTGCAAATCCCGCTCGACATCGTAAGCCAGCTTGTCGATCAACAACGGGGCCACGGTTATCGATCCGACGACGGTGTAAAGCAAAGTGTGGTCATCCTGGCTTGAGACAAAGGACCCCACCCCGATGGTGCCTTCCGCACCGGGCTTGTCCTCGACGACCACCGGCTTGCCCCATTTCTTGCCGAGCGCATCGGCGAATATCCGAGCTGCGGCGTCGTTGGCGCTTCCGGGCGGGAACGTCACAATCAGTTTCACCGGGCGCTCCGGCCACTCGGCACGTGCAGCATTCGGGAAAGACAACACCGCGCTGCAAGCCAGGACCACGATCAGGCAGCGCGTTCGCCGTCCGGCGCCCGCACTTGGCTGTTCTCGACGGGATTTCCCCTCGGAAAAAACGGTCGGCGGAATTGCGAAGATAGATCTGCGGCGAAACATCATCATCGTCGCGCTGCCTGATCGGTCGGCCGGGAATCGGATGTTCGACGCGGCTTTCGCCGACCGTTGCCGGGACGCGCATAGGAATCGTTGGCTTCGATCACCCGCACCAGCATATCCAGAAGGGCGCTGCGTTCTGTTTTCGACAGTGGCGCCAGCAGGCGCTCTTGCGCTGATAGCAGCGAGGGGCGCAACCGGCGGCGCAAGTCAGTGCCGCGTCGTGTCACGTAGAGCTGCCGTGCCCGCCGGTCGTCAGGATCGATCTGTCGCTTGATCAGGCCTCGCCGCTCAAGGAAATCGATCATCTGGCCGAAGTTGACGGCATCTACTCCCATGCTGTTCGCAAGCTGCCGCTGGCCGCTTCCCGGCTGCTCCAGCACGGCGGCCATCACCCCCCAAAGCAAGGGCGTCAAATCCTCGTGCAGGAGAATTTCCGCGGTGACGCCAAGACAGATCTGATGAAAGCGGCGGGCCAGATGGGCGGGCACCCGGTGCGAGGGCAGCACCGGGGATTTTTCTGCTGGCACAAAGCGGGGCTCGCGCATGGCACATCCTAATAGTAAGATTTATAATAATAAGAATACTTACTATATGATTTGTCAATGGAGATCGGAACGTTTGGTTCAGTCAGGGAAAGGCTGACAAGGCGGCGATCGAAGACCGTCTGCTGACCGGCTGACGATGTTGATGGGCGCGCGCCAGGCCAGCGTGAAATTGCTCGCGTCTGGTGACGATCGTCGAAAGCGAAGCTGTTGCGGCGGGACCATTCGAAACAACAGACCAGATCCTGTTGACAAACCAATGAAGCGAGATTTTCTTCGGGAAACCAGCACAAGTTGGTCACGCCACTTTTTTTACTGCGACCTCATGAAAGCCTCGAGATGGATGGGATTGCCGTCAGCATTGAACACCCGTTGGAGTCGGAGGTTTCTTGCCTGTTGGCCCAGTCGAATGCGGTCGCGGCGAAGCTATATCCAGGCGAGTATCGACGTCCGATTACCGCCGAGGCCCTGGCGAAGCCGGGTACCTACGTCCTCATCGCCCGTGTTGCTGAGAACGCAATGAGGCTTTGCGTTTTGTTTGATCGTGGCGACCACACAATGGAGCTCAAGCGCATGATTGTCGAAGAAGCGGCACGCCGCAAGGGTATCGGTACGGCGCTCCTCCGAGGAGCGGAAGCCGAAGCTTTGCGCCTCGGAGCGCACACGGTTCTGTTGGAAGTCGGAACACGTAACACCGATGCACAGGCATTATATCGGCGGTGGAGATATCAATCGTGTGAGCCATTCTCCCCGTATGCAACATCTCCTATAAGCATCTTCATGCCTCGGCCCCTAAACGGGCCTGCCTCTCATTGAGCGACCAAGACGCACGGGAGCCAAATCCTGATCTTCGGGCAATTCGAGATGCACCGGGCCGGGACGCTCTTCGGCGGCGATGCGAAAGGCGTTGCGGACCAGCGTCGGAATGCTCGATGCGCTCACGATCTGTTGCAACTGTTTCGTCAGCGGGCGCATCGCGGCCACGACATCGACAATCTGGAAATGCGCCTGTCGGCTTTGACGTATCGCCTTCTGACCGGTGATCAGCACCATCGGCATGCCACCCAGAAACCCGTAGGCAGCGCCGGTGACGAAGTTGGGCGCCCCGGGCCCAAGCGTGCTGAGCGCGACCCCCGGTTTTCCCGTCAGCCGCCCATAGGTGGCTGCCAGGAAAGCTGCCGGCTGCTCATGACGGGTGACGACCAGCTCGATCGAGGACCGCCGAAGGCTTTCGACGACATCGAGGTTCTCCTCACCGGGCCCCCGAAGATTCGATCGACCCCTCGTTCTCGAGGGCCACGACGAGAAGATCCGATCCCTTCATGTTCGATCCCCGCTGTAGCCCGAAAAGTTCCACCTGGTCAAAAGCCGCCTTACGCTGACGAAATTTTCGCTGTTTGGGCGAAAATTACAAGCTAGGGCTGATGGGAACGGTGGCCGAGCAATGCCACCTTTGCAAATTGCCTGTTCGGAGATGTCATGACCGCCCTCATCATCCGCGATGGCACGGAACCATGATCATTCGCGCCGCGCGGACGTAATCGTTGACGGCTCCGCGACGATCCGCGCCTTTTCGGGCGCATCGTCATCACTATATTATCATATAGAGAGAAGGGAGGGAGGTGAGCATCTTGCGCATTCAACATTGGCAAGACGTCGCAAGCCTGTTGCTGGGCGTGTGGCTGGTCTTGTCGCCGTTCGCCCTAGGCTTCGCCGGGGCGGCTGTCTGGATAACCATCGTGCTTGGGTTGTGCGTCATTCTGTTTGCCGTAGAGGGATTTGTCATTCCGTCCTATCTGGAGGAATGGGGAGAGGTTCTCTTCGGTCTGGCTCTGCTGGCGGTACCTTGGACGGTCGGCTACGAGTCGGTATCGGCCACGATAAACAGTACGGTATCGGGCATACTGGTGATCTTGTTTGGAGCCTGGGAACTAAAGACCGATCGCGATTTCATCACCTGGTGGCACGATCGCTGGCATCACCCAGCCAACTGAGAAGGGTGGTTGCCTGGACCCTTAGCCGACCGTTATCTGCTCGCGGTCGGAGGAGAGGGATTGTATCGGCGGCGTGGACTATAGGTCGCCCCCTTTACAAAGGTTTGACCTCTCCCTGCTGAGCCGTCAGAAAAGTGTGCAGGGCCTGGCGGCCCCACACATGGGCGACTTTGTTACGATGCGGTTCTAGGCTCTATCGGTTGCCAGATGCTGATTTTACGAGTCTCCGGCATTAGCGGCATTAGGAAGAGGGCGAGTCCGGGGCAGGCCTTCGCCGGAACCTGCGCTAGATGTCGTAATAAAGATGGAACTCGTGCGGATGGGGGCGCAGGCGGATGGCATCAATCTCATTTTTTCGCTTGTAGTCTAGCCAGGTTTCGATCACGTCGCGGGTGAACACATCGCCGCGCAG